>Ga0105048_10009467_pt1 | contig 15496 bp, 13 predicted proteins | sample MAT05_FD_78382 | JGI IMG/M metagenome (GOLD analysis project Ga0105048, IMG submission 78382) | Freshwater microbial communities from Lake Fryxell liftoff mats and glacier meltwater in Antarctica - MAT-05 | ecosystem: Environmental > Aquatic > Freshwater > Ice > Liftoff microbial mat | place... | reverse complement strand
TGTAAATCACGTCGGACGCGGTGACTTCGCCGCCGGGCGAATCGACATAAAGCACGACGGCTTTCACCGTCTCATCGAGAGCGGTCTGCTCGAGTTGGAGCTTCATGTCATCGACCATCGTCTCGCCCATCGAGCCCGGCTCCATGGAGCTGATGATGCCGCGAAGGTAGATGAGCGCGATCTTGCCGTCGGGTTCCTTGCCGTCCTTCTGCACTTTGGCATCGACGACGATCACCTCCTCGAATTTCGGCGCGGAGGGTTTTACGGGATTGCGCATGCCGAGCGATCCGACGGCGAAAAAGGCGACGACACACAGCACGCCGAGACAGATGCCAAAGCCCGCGAGCATCCAAAGGCAGCCGGAATTTTTCTGGGTCATAGGTGGGCGAAGGTGGAGGATGTGAGGGAGGGTGACAAGTGGGGAGTGGGAGGCGCGGTTCCGGGGGGTGTTTTAAAAAATCTTCCGCTTCCTCTTCCGCTCAATCTCCCTCCCAGCGATACGGGAAGAGGAAGATTAAGAGGAAGAGGAAGAGGAAGGCGCGCGTTCAGTGGAGTGGCGAGAGGAAGACGCGCATGACGTTCACGCGTCCGCCGGGGAAGTACCAGCGCGGCTCAAACTCGAAGCTGCGCTCGGCGGCGCGGTAGAAGAGCCAGGCCGGAGCGTTCGGGTAATTGGGGTCATAGACGAGAAAGGAGACATTGCCGCCGGGCTCGCGCTGCTGGGCGTAGGGGACGACGACGTGGTTCATGTGGGGAAAGCGCGCGAGGTAAAGCGCGCGCGGCTGCCCGCGGTCGAGCGAAGCACTGAGCCAGCGCGCGGCGGTCGCCTGTCCGGCGCGCGGGTGGCCCATGGCCATGCGCCAGTTGCCGACTCGGAGGTAGCTCGGCAGCCAGTTGCCGAGATTCTCTTTCAGCAAGCCCTCGTAGGCGGTGGAAAAACTGTGCAGGTCGGCATAGCCGGGAAAGACGATCCGCTCCCGCGGGCCATCGCTCCAGACGGGCACGCGGCAGATCTGCCTGATCCGGCGGCGATATTCCTCGCGCGAAAGTCGCGGCTGCTTCGGCTCGAATCGCGCGAACTGATGGAACTGCAGAACCGCCCGCGCGAGGACGAAGCAGCGGTGCGCGAAGTCGGCGGGCTTTTTCCGCGTGCGGATGTGCAGCTTGCCCCCCTCATCAACTCCGTACTGAAACACGGTGTCATTGGAAAAGGCGAAGGTATCGCGGCGCAGGTCAAAGTCGCGCGAGTGCAGCGCGGCGGGCGCGGTGAGGAGGCAGAGGACCAGGAGGAGGCAGCGCATGGAAAAGTGTGCGCAGCAGTCGCGGAAGATTCGCCATCCTGTCAATCCCGGCCCACAGTGCGCGCGTCCCGCCATGACCCCCGCCGCCATTTTTGAAACCTCCGCCGGACGCGCGCGCGTGGCACCGATCGCGGAACTCCGCGATGACGCGGGCTGGCGCGCGGCCTTTCGCCACCTCGTGAAAGATGCGCGCTATTACGACATCGTCGGCGCGACGCTCGACTTTTCCTGCCACGGCCTGCTGATCGAGGATCGCGACGGAACGGTGCGGGGAGGGCAGCCGTTTTTTTTCGTGGATCAGGATTTCGTGGCCACCGCGCCCGCCTGGTTGCGCATTCCGGTCCGGGTGGTGCGGAAGGTTTTTCCGCGATTCCTGCGGATGAAAATGCTCATGGTCGGCTGTGCGGCGGGCGCGGGGCATCTCGGCGGAGCAGGGACTGCGGAGCGATGGGGCCTGCCGCTGCTCCAGGAGGCGATGCTCAAAGTGGCGCGCGCGAACGGAGCCACGCTGGTGGTCTGGAAGGACTTTCTCGCGGACTACCGCGAGCCGCTCGATCCACTGCACAATCGCGACCAAGCCGCGGGCGTTTACATGCGCATCCCGAGCATGCCGGCCACGCGGCTGGAGCTGGGATACGCGGATTGGGACGACTACATGGCGCGCAAGCTCAGCCACTCGATGCGCAAGAACCTGCGCCGAAAATTCCGCGTGCTGGCCAAGGCCGCGCCGCTGGAAATGACGGTGACTAGCGAGCTGGGCGCGAGCCTGGATGAGGCGCTGGCGCTTTACAGCCAGACCTTCTCCCGTTCGCCGCTGCAGTTTGAAAAGCTCACCCGGGGCTTCCTCCTGCGGCTCGGCGCTGAGATGCCGGAGCGCGTCCGCTTTTTCCTCTGGCGGCAAAACGGCCGACTCGTCGCCTTCAGCCTCTGCCTCGTACATGACGGCGCGCTCTACGACGAATATCTCGGCCTCGACTACGCCGTCGCGCTCGACCTGCATCTCTACTTCGTCACCTTCCGCGACATCCTCTCGTGGGCGCTGGCGCAGCGCCTGACGACCTACTACAGCACCCCGCTCAACTACGATCCGAAGCTCCATCTCGGCTTCGCCCTCGCGCCGCTCGATCTCTACGTCGCCCACCGCTCGCCGGTGCTCAACGCCCTGCTCCGCCGCATCCTCCCCATCGTCCAGCCCACGCGCGCGGAACCTGCGCTGCGGCAGTTCGCAAACGCGCACGAGATGGTGCGGGTGTAGGACCCCGAAAGGATCGGGTTTTGGAATCCGAACCAGTCAAAGCCGGGACTTGGATGTGCCCGTGCTTTTGCGCGCGAAAACAAATATCTCACACGGGATATGTCATGGACTAAGGGAGATGCTGTATGCATATTGTATATTCATTGAGCCTAACCTGATGAGTTCGCTGACCCCCATAACCGCACTCCTCGTCCCCCTCGCGAGCCGCCGCCGCCGCCGCGCGGATGGCTTCAGTCTCGTAGAAGTTGTCCTCGCCATTGGGATCATCGCCTTCGCTTTTGTCGCGATGTTCGGGTTGCTGCCCGTCGGAATGACCACTTTTCGTCAGGCGCTGGACAACTCCCTCGGCACTCAAATCGTGCAGCGGCTGATCAATGAGGCTCAGCAAACCGACTACCCTACGTTGATCGCGACCCCGGTCGGTCCCCTCCGTTATTTCGACGACCAAGGTAACGAAGTCACCGCGATCAAAGATTCCATCTACACCGCCGAGGTTTCCGTAATGGCTCCCACCGCCCTGCCCCCAAACACGAAAACGGACAGCCTGGCGACGGTAACCATCAAACTGGCCAACAATCCCGGCCACCTTGCCTCCCCCTTTGCCCCCACGAGCAAAGTCCGCTACGCCACCTACACCGCGTTTATCGCCAAGAATCAATGAACGCTCCCCATACGCCTCCATCTCCGAGGGCGGCGGGTTTCACGTTGGTCGAGTTGATGGTTTCGGTGAGTCTGCTCAGCGTCGTTGCGCTGATTCTGGTTTCCATGACAAACTCCACGGCTTCGACCTGGCGTTACACCACTGGACGGATCGAGCAATTTCGCGGCGCGAATACCGCCTTCGAATCCATCACCCGGCGGTTGAGCCAGGCCACGCTCAACACCTATTGGGACTACCTCGACGCGAGCGGCAATCCCCGGACGGCCGCCAATGCTCCCAGCTTTGTGCCCAAACGCTACGGGCGCGCCTCGGATCTGCGCTTCATCTCGGGAAGTATGACCGGCGGCGCGAAAAAACTCATCGCCTCCGGTTCGCTGCGACGACCCACGCACGGCGTATTCTTCCAGACCCCACTCGGGTTTGTCGATGATACCGCCAGCTTCAGCGGTCTCGAAAATCTGCTCAATACCTGGGGCTACTACGTCGAGTTTCGCGACGACGCCGCCACTCGCCCGGCATTTGTTCCCACCACCCTGGTCCCGGCCCGCCACCGCTACCGGCTCATGGAACTCATGCAGCCGTCTAATTCTCTTTCGATCTACAATTACATTTCCAAATCGCCTTCTCCTTACGTCGCAAAGACATGGTTCACCGACGCGTTGCCCACCACGGCCGCAGTTCCCTCAGCGACTGCGCCGCCCTCACCCATTCATATCCTTGCGGAAAATGTCATCGCCATGGTCGTGCAGCCGAAGCTTTCCAAGAAGGAGGAAACCTTGACCGGGAAAGTTCTCTCCAAGGACTATTACTACGACACGACCACGACGAACACCGATCCCGAGATCAATCCCAAGAACCAATTGCCTCCCATCGTTCAGGTAACTCTGGTGGCGATCGATGAAACATCCGCCGCTCGTCTGGAAAAGGGTTCCACTCCTCCCGCATTCGACGCCTCCTTGAATACCCTCTTTCTCGATTCCACCAAGTTCGACGCCGATCTCGAGACTCTCCAGACGCAGCTCCGGGACGCCAGTCCGCCGATAAACTTCCGCGTCTTCACCAGCAGCGTCAGCATTCGAGGCGCGAAATGGAGCAGAAAGTAACCTCGCCATGAACCCGAACCTCCTATCCCGTCCGCAAGGTGTCGCCCTCGTCATCGTCCTCTCCTTTCTCGTCCTCATCTCCGCCATTATCCTCGGCTTTTTTTCCAGCGTCTCCACCGAGCTGACTTCGTCGAAAGCCGCCGCCGCCTCCGCGACCACCCGTCAACTGGCCGACTCGGCGGTGAACATCGTCATGGCCCAAATGGTCGATGCGACCAAAGGTGGAACCGGTAACTCGACCGTCGCCTGGGCCTCCCAACCCGGCATGATCCGAACCTTCGACACCTCAGGCGGTGCGAAGGACTTCTTCAAGCTCTACTCCTCGGACAAGATGACGGTCTCCGGCTCCGGCTTCGCTGCCAATTCGGACGAGCCGCCCGCGGACTGGAATGACGACAAGAACCTCGATTTCTACACCGACCTCAATGCCCCGATTGCGAATCCCGAGGGCGAACTTGTCTTTCCCATTGTCGATCCTTCGGCGGATGGGACGCCTTCCCCCGGGCGGCCGGATGACAAGTTCAAGGTCGATGGCTTCGCCCTGACCTCTTCACCGGGTTTCAACACGGGCAATCCTGAGTCAGCCATCAATAACCGCGCGCCGATGCCGGTGAAATGGCTTTACGTGCTTAAGGATGGCAGCCTGAAACCCGCATCTTCCCCGACCGCCACATCCGTTACCGTGGCGGGTGCATCGACGGCCAACCCGATCGTGGGACGCATCGGCTTCTGGGCGGATGATGAAACGGCGAAGGTCAACATCAACACCGCTTCCGAAGGCACTTACTGGGATGTGCCGCGGATCTATTCCAAGGAAGATTTTGGCCAATACTCCGGAACCAGTGTGGGCACGGCCGGCTTTTCCATCTGCCAGCCAGTGCAGAAGGAGTTTCAACGCTACCCAGGCCACCCTGCCACAACCTGCCTCAGCCCCATTTTCGGATCGCTCCTGCCAGTCACCTACCCGTTTTCCTATACTGCCAAACCCGGCGGACCTACAAATGCCGATTCGGTAGCGCTCGATCCCTATTATAATATTGCCCCGAGAATCGGGCTGGCAGCAAACGGGGGTGGAGGGGGATCAAAAGGCGGATCGACCCAGGTGCCCGATGGCACCTCCGCGTTGCTGAGTGACTCGGATCGTCTTTACGCCTCGATCGACGAACTGATGTTCACCCCCACAATGACGGGAACACCCGCGGTGCGTGCTCCGAACGCCGCCGCCGCGGCGAAACCAAATAAGCCGGACAAGATTACAAAAAGTACTTTAGAAAAGGCGAAATTCTTCCTCACGGCGAACAGCACCGCCCCTGAGACAACTCTCAATAATACGCCGCGCATCGCCGTGTGGCCTGTGGCGGATACCGATGCCAAGCGCACCCCGTATGATAAGTTGCTGGCCTTCTGTTCGACAGTCGGCGACGTCTCCAAGCCCGTTGGCAGTGGTAACTATCCGTTCTACTTCACCCGCACGCCCCTCACCGGAGCGCGCAGCAGCACGGCGGACTACACTCCGCGGAACGCGCAGCTCTATAAATACCTGCAGAAACTAACGTCCTCCAATATCCCGGGATTCGGAGGAAACTTTTTCCAGAAACTATCGTTGAACGGCGCTGACATTGGAGAGCGCGATCAACTGCTTACGGCTATCTTTGACTACATCCGCTGCACCAACCTTCAGGACCAGAGCAATGGGGCGTCGCCTTACACCCCGCTCTTTTCCAATGGTCAGCCGCTCGGCGCAGGGGAAGTCATTCCGATCAAAATCAACTCGGGCGTCTTTCAAACCCAGGGTTACGGTCGTTTCTACAGCATCACTTCGGCGAATCTTCTTTTTTACGGAACGGCGAAGGACAAAATGCGCGCAGTTTTCTTTCTCGGATTCTCCACTCCCATGCAAGGTCTCGCGTGCATGCGAGCCAATGTGAAATACAAGATCACCGGTCTGGAGAATCTTCGGGCAAACGACAAGACCTTAAACTTCAAGCCGGGCGGCACCAACTATATGGACCTTGCCGACTTGAATATGTTTCATGGTCGCTCAGTTGGAGGCACGGAAAGCCCATGGCAAGCGATTCGTAACAAGCCGTTCGCCGATGCTGACGCGGGTGGGGATGCGCGGAACAAATACCCGTTTTTCTCCGAGAAAGACGTGGATGTGACCGGAACTGGCTTTTCCTTTAAGTCCACTTCGGAGATCGTCGTTGAAATACGAACGGCTGATAGCGGTCCCGGAACGTCCGGCGATCTCGTCCAGACCTTTCGTTTCAAGTTTCCCGATGGGACTTTCAAAGTTCCTGGAATGGTAGGCGGAGGAGCCACCGCCACCTTCGCGACTCGTGGTATGAACGGAGAATACCAGAATCTGATTAATAGCACCGCGGATACAGTCGTTGCCCTTCAAGTGGGAGGCGCGGATACAAATGCAAACGCTGTGAACCCTCCCGATTCCAATGACGATGCTACCGGCGGCGATATCCGGATGGTCGCATCAATGCCAGTTGTACCGGCGAACCGATTCCGCGCAGACAAGGCGTACAAGAATCCAAATGTTCAATTCGCACACTGTTTGGTACAGTCTGTCGGCGAGTATTTCAACGGGGCCAGATACGGCAAGCTGGCTAATCTTCCTTTTCCTGCCGTCGCCCCGTCTTTTTCAGCCTACCTGCAAACCGGGAGCATTCCACGCCAACCAGACGTACCGAGTCGCGTCGCGACAGGTGCCACTCGTGCCCCGGCGAGCGGCGGTGGCCCCGGAGATTGGGATACAGGGTTTGGCGACCAGAAGGATGGCGCCTATATCAACAAGCCGGACGAGGGGGATACTTCCCTTCAGGACGATGTGGGCGGCGGAAAGCGGCTGCCGTATATGCTGGGATACGGTAAGGGATTTGCCTCTGCCACCAACACCTATTTTTCACCGAATCGGCAGATTCCCTCTCCGCTGATGTTTGGCTCCATCCCCACGGGCGTGCAACGCATGCTGCCGTGGCAAACGCTTCTTTTCCATCCCCGGCCTGAGGATACAACCCATCCCGGCAAACAGGCCGGACAACCGCAGGATCATCTTATTGCCGATTTGTTTTGGATGCCGGTGGTTGAACCATATGCGATCAGCCAGCCTTTTGCCACCAACGGTAAGATCAACCTCAATTATCAGATCATGCCATTCACCTATATCAATCGCTCCACCGGTCTGCATGCGGTCATGAAATCGACCAAATTTGCCGCCTTGGACGTGGCGATCGGTGACAAGTATAAGCCGCTTGATAAGTCTAACGCCGCCCCCACGGCGCCTAATTCTAGGCGCTCCATCGATATGGCGAAAACGCTGGCGGCCTTCGAGACTAAGTTTAACAACAACGAGATTTTCAAATCCGCGTCGCAGATCTGTGAAATGAACCTCGTTCCGCCGGAGGTGGCTTCCGCAGTTAAGATGAAGGATTTTTGGACTGGCAATCAACTGACCGGGGATAACCTCCGCGAGAAACCCTATGCCGATCTTTATTCCCGGCTGACGACCAAGTCGAACACCTACACGGTGCATGTGCGCGTGCAGACTCTGAGAAAAGCTCCGGGCACACCGGCGGGTCAATGGGTGCGCGCCAAGGATCAGGTCGCGGCAGAGTATCGCGGCTCCACGATCCTCGAGCGCTATATCGACGTGAACGACCCGGCACTGCCCGACTTTGCCGCCAAGTATGCCACTGATCCAAGCGACGCATCTCTGAACATCGATCAATATTACAGGATGCGCGTCGTCAGCACGAAGCGCTTCGCTCCGTGAGCTAGGGTTAGCTGGCGGCCGCGGAGGCGGGCGCGATCTGGCACTCGAACCGGGCGAGTTCACCGCGGACGCCGTCCGCGGCCATGAGGAGGGATGTGCCGACGAGGAGGCAGTGAAAGCCGAGTTCGTCGCGGAGGCGCGGGACCATCGGGGGAGAGACTCCGCTTTCGGCGACCTTGAGCGCTCCGGCGGGGAGCTGGCTGGCGAGGGCAAACTGGTCGTACTTGATGCTCAGGTCGCGCTTCACGCCGAGGAGGCGGAACAGCCGCGAGCCGAGGTAGCGGGCGGAGCCGCCTTTGGATTTGAAAACGCGGCTGTTGATCCCGCAGATTCGCGGGTTGGCGGGAAGTTTGACGATTTCATCCTCCGTGTGCAGTTCGAAGAGCACGGCGAGGCCGAGGTCGTGCGCGAGGATCGACAGTTCGCGCAGCCCTTCGCTGGTGAGGATGTTCGCCATGAGCAGGATCGCATCTGCGCCGTGCGCCCGTGCCTGCCAGATTTGGTACGGATCGAAGATGAAATCCTTGCGCAGCAGCGGCTTCGTGGTGAGTGCGCCAACGGCCTCAAGCTGCCCGATGCTCATGCCGAAGTCGGCGCGATTCGTGAGCACCGAAATGGCGCGCACCGCCGGGCTTTGCGCATACGCCGCGGCCGTGTCGGCGACATCGCTGTTGCGCATCGCACCCATCGAGGGTGAGGTGCGCTTGATCTCCGCGATTAGCCCGAAGCGGCCCGCCACCGCGCGCTCAAAATCGCGCACCGGCCGCGCGTCCCGCGTCCGCTTTTCCAAGTCCGCCAGTGGCTCGCGGCGCTGCGTCTCCGCGAGTTCTGCGCGCACCCGGCCGACGATCGGCGTGATGACGAAGCGCGGCGGGAGTGGCTCGAGAAACATGGGCCGGGTAATGTGTGGCGCGTCTTCGGTTCGTCAAGGCGGCGGCGTTTTACTCCCCGCGCAAATGCCGCAGCGCCTCGCGGATCGCGGGGAGGATCAGCGGGAGACATTCGCCGATGGCGCGGGGGTTGCCGGGGAGGTTCACGAGGAGGGAGCGTCCGCGGGTGCCGGCGGTGGCGCGGGAGAGGATCGAGGTCGGGACTTTTGGAAAGGATTGCACGCGCATGATTTCGCCGAAGCCGGGCAGCTCGCGTTCGAGGACGGCGCGGGTGGCCTCGGGCGTGAAGTCACGCGGCGCGGGGCCGGTGCCGCCGGTGGTCAGCACGAGATCGCAGCGCTCCTCGTCGCACAGCCGGCGCAGCACAGCCTCGATCTCCGCGCGCTCGTCGGCCATGAGCACGCGCACCCATTCCGCCGCCTCGCCGCCGTGCTCCGACCAGACGCGCTCGATCTCCGGCCCGCTTCGGTCTTCATACACGCCCGTGCTCGCGCGGTCGCTCAAAGTCACGCGGGCGATTTTCAAAACAGCTCGGAGAGGGATGTGGTCATGCGATCAAAATGCAGGGACGCAGAGGTGCAGAAGTTTTCGGACGGTTCTTCGGCGCGGTTTTCGGAACCCTTGCGTCTCTGCGTTGAAATCAAACCTCGGCATCTGGGAGGGGTGTTTTCGTTTTCTTCATCACGCAGATTTCGCCGATGACCATCTGCTTATCCACCGCCTTGCACATGTCGTAGATCGTCAGCGCGGCGATGCTCACGGCGGTGAGCGCCTCCATTTCCACGCCGGTCTTCGCCGTGGTGCAGACGGTCGCGCGGATGCGCACGGCGTCGTCTTCGAGCGAAAAATCCACGTTCACGGAATCCAGCGGCAACGAGTGGCAGAGCGGGATCAAATCGTCCGTCCGCTTGGCCGCTTGAATGGCGGCGATCTTCGCCACGGTGAGCACATCTCCTTTGGGCAGCGCTCGGTCGCGCAGCGCGGCGATCGTCGCCGGTTGGCAGCGGACCACGCCCGCGGCGATGGCTACCCGCTGCAGCCGTTGCTTATGGCCGACATCCACCATGCGCGCGCTGCCGGATTCATCGAGGTGGGAAAAACTAGCGTCGGGCATGCAGCGAGTGTGGCAGCCCGTGCGCTGGAGGGGAAGCTGCGGAAGGTCGTCAGCTTTCCCTACAGGCGGGCGAGCAGCAGGCACTCCGCGCGAGCGCCAGCGCTCATCGGCCCCGTCCCCGGCGCGATGGGCAGCAGCGCATTTGCCGAGACGAGCCCGCGGAGATCACCCGAGCTTTGCCACGCCAGCGGATGCGCGCGCAGCGCGCCGTCCCGGATTTCCACATGCGTCGGCCAGTAGGTCTCCCGTGCATCCGGCGGCGCCGGGAAATCCATCCCCAGTTCCACCTGTGCGAGCGGCCAGGAGGGCGGCACGCCTTCCAGACACTCCAGCGCCAGCCGGATCGCTGTATGAAACGTCACGAAATGCGAAACCGGATTGCCCGGAATGACAAACGCCACCTGCCGCCCGCGCGTCGCGAAGACCAGCGGCTTGCCCGGACGCAGATTGATCTGGCGAAAGTAAATCGTGAAACCCAGCGCCTCCAGCGCCCGCACCCCGAAGTCGTAATCGCCCACGCTCGCCCCACCCGAGATCAGCAGCGCATCCCACGCCTCGCCCGCCGCCGTCACCTCCGCGACCAGCGTCTCCAGCGTATCCCCGCAGCGCCCCTGCCGGATCAGCCGCGCGCCGCAGTCCGCCAGCAGCGCGGCCACCAGCGTGCTATTGGAATCGCGAATCTGCCCTGCCGCTGGCCGGCTCGCGGGATCGACTAGCTCATTCCCCGTGGCGCAATGCACCACGCGCGGTGCCGGCGACACTCGCGGCAGCATGATCCCGAGCTGCGCGAGCAGCGCCAGCTCCCCCGCCCCCAGGCGCACCCCGGCCCGCAGCAGCACCTCGCCCCACCGCGCATCCTCCCCGCGCCGCCGGATCCACGTCTTTGCCCCCCGCTGCGCGCACGTCATCCACTCGCCGTCCCGCTCCACTTCCTCCTGCATGATCACCTGCCCCGCGCCCGCCGGAATCTGCGCGCCTGTGAAAATCCGCGCACACTCTCCCGGCCCCACCACCACCGACGGCACGCTGCCCGGCTGCACCTCTCCCACCACCCGGAACCGCTCCGACCGGTCCTCCGCCCCGATCGCGTAGCCATCCATCGCCGAGCGGTCAAACGCCGGCATATCCTCCTCCGCCGCCACCCCCTCGCGCAGCCAGCGCCCGTGCGCCTCCGCCAGCGGCAGCGCCACCACATCCAGCGGCACGATCTTTTCCGCGATGAGCGTGCGGGCGGCGGCGAGCGAGAGCATGGCACGAAGTTGTAGCCCACGCGTGCGTTCGCGGCTACACCGCTCCGCATGCCGGTGAAACTTCTCGCCTTTGCCCACACCCGCGACGTCCTCGGCTTCCACGAGCGGCTCATCGACTGCGCCCCCGCCGAGACCCCCCGCGCCCTCCTCGCCCGCCTCGCCCCCACCCTCGATCCCGCCGCCCTCCGCGTCGCCCTCGATGGCGAATACGCCTCATGGGACGCGCCCATCGGCCCCGCCACCGAGCTCGCCCTCATCCCTCCCGTCAGCGGCGGCTAAGAGGGCGTCTAAAAAGTCGATGCCAGCGATTCTCTTCCTCTTCCTCTTCCGCTTAATCTTCCTCCAGCAGAGGAAGATTAAGCGGAAGAGGAAGAGGAAGAGACAGGCGAAACCCGACTTTTTAGACGCCCTCTAAGTCCTCCCTCCTGCACCCTCTTCCTCTTGCTCCTGCTCTTGATCTTTTCTCCTCTCCCACCGGCCGAAAGAGCAGGAGCAAGAGCAGGAGCACGAAGATTTCAGCCACCTACCGCATGGACACCCAGATCCTCTTCACCACCGCGCCCATTGTCCTCCCCGTCCTCACCCTGCCCTCGCGCGAGATCGGCGCGTGCGTGGAATTCTCCGGCATCGTCCGCGAAACCGAGCACGACCGCGCCCTCACCGGCCTTCACTACGAAGCCTACGAACCAATGGCCACCCGCCAACTCAGGCGCATCTTCCACGAGCTCCACGCCGCGCACCCCTGCGCCGCCGTCCATTTCATCCACCGCCTCGGCTGGGTCCCCGTCGGCGAAGCCTCGCTCTACATGCGCGTCCTCGCCGCCCACCGCGGCGAAGCCCTGCACTTTCTCGCCGCCGCCATCGACCGGATGAAAGCCGATGTGCCCATCTGGAAACGCGCGTAGCCTTCGGCCCGAGCAGCCTGCTTAGCCGTGGACAAAGCGGGCGCGGTGTTCTGCGAGAAACGCCAACTCGGGAAGAGCGGCATCGTCAGGGAAATGCAGCGGCTGATTTTCGCAGAGTGAGTTCCAGATAGGGTTTCGGTTTCCACCGCGGGTCATCCTGAGCGGAGTTCCGTCGGCGGGCGAAGGCGGGACGGAACGTAGTCGAGCCGAGTCCGCGAGACAGCCGATCGGGCGGAGGCGGGGAGGCAACGACCCCGGCGGTTCGATCCAGCGCTCTACGTCATTGGACCACCGGGGTCCTTCGACTCCGCTGCGCCCGCCTTTCCCTCTCCGCTCCGCTCAGGATGACACCGCGAAATAGGCAAAGTTTCCTCCACCAAGCGTCAGGGCAGTTCGGCTTTCAGGCTCGGCGCAAACAAGAGCCGCACCTTGTCGTGGGCGGCGCATGCGGACATGCGGCTCGGGCGCAGTCTCGGGAGGGAAACAGGCGGGCGGCGGCTAGCGAATCTTTTCGCAGACGCTCTCGCAGAGGCCCACGAATGTCTCCTCGGCGAGGCTGAGCCGGCGGCCGCGCCAGTGGAGCACGCCCCAGCGGCGCTTCAGCTTGCGCCGGCCGAGCGGGAGGGCGACGAGGGATTTCTCGCTGAGCTCTTTCCGCGCGGTCCACGGTGCCATGATGCTGATGCCGAGGCCGAGTTTCACGAGTTCCTTGATCGCTTCCATATTGCCGAGGTCGAGCTGGCTGTGGAGGACGACTTTGTCCTCGCGGAAGTAGTCTTCGACCAGTTGGAAGGTGTAGCTGCCCTTGCCGTAGAGGATGTAGTGCTGGCGCGGGATTTCGTCGCGCGTGACCTTCCCGGCGAGCGCCCACGGGTGGAGGGGGCTGGTGACGAAGAGGAGTTCGTCGGTGAAGAGCGGCCGGAATTCGAGCGGTTCTTCGCGGCGCGGTTCGAGGTTCACGGCGAGGTCGATGCGGTGCGCGCGGAGGGCTTCGATCATCTCCGGCGTGTCGCCGGGCTCGATGGAAATGGCGCACTGGGGAAAGCTTTCCTTGAACTCGCGCAGCACGGCCGGAAGGACGTACTGGCAGGCCGTGGTGCTCGCACCGATGCGGAGCCGCGAGCTTCCCCATTTGCCGAGATGCCCGAGCTGGGAGCGCGTGGATTCCATCTCGGCGAGAATCTTCTGAGCGTGGACGAGGAGCTGTTCGCCGGCTTGGGTGAGCACCACCGTTTTGCCCATCCTGTCCAAAAGCCGACAGCCAATATCCTGTTCGAGGGCCTTCATCGCGTGGCTGATCGCAGACTGGGAAAGGTGCAGTTCCTGCGCGGTGGTGGTGAAGCTGCCGGTGCGGGCGAGGATCGAGAAAGCGCGCAGTTGTCTGCTATCAAGCGGTTGCGACATGGATGAATCAAATTCATCGTTCGCATCGAAAAGTCGAAAATCATTTGTGAAGGCGGCGGCGAGCCGATGGCACGGCGGGAGCTAAATGCGGCGGCGAAACAAACCCGAACGCCCGCATGCGCAAAAACAATCAACCACGCCACCGCCCGCTCCGACTGGGTTTTGTGGCGCTGGCGGATTGCGCACCGCTGATCATGGCGTCTGAACTGGGGCTGTTTGCAGAGCACGGCCTGGAGGTGGAGCTGCACCGCGAAGTGGGCTGGGCGACGGTGCGCGACAAGATCATTTACGGCGAACTCGAGGCCGCGCAGGCACCCGCCGGGCTGGTGGTGGCGGCGAGCTGCGGTCTCGGGTCGGTGCAGACGGATTGCCTGACCGGCCTCGTGCTCAGTTTGCACGGCAACGCCATTACCCTCTCGCAAAGCCTGTGGGAGCGGGGAGTTCGCGACGGCCAGACCTTGCGGCGCGTGCTGACCGCCAGCGGCGAGCGCCCCACCTTTGGCGTGGTGCATGCCTACTCGGCCCACAGCTTTCTGCTGCGTCACTGGCTGCGCGCGCACGGCCTCGAGCCGGGACGCGAGGCGCGGATCGTGGTCGTTCCGCCGGCGCAGGTGCATGCCAATCTGAAGGCCGGGCACCTCGACGGATACTGCTCTGGCGAGCCTTGGAACTCGTTGGCGGTGCTCTCGAAGACCGGCTGGTGCGTGGCGACGAGCGAGGAACTCGCGCCCCGGCACCCGGAGAAAGTGCTGATGGTCCGACGCGATTTTGCAGAGCGCTCCGAGCGCGAGCATCTGGCGCTCATCGCCGCGCTCATCCAGGCTTGCGAATTTTGCGAGCGCCCCGAAAACCGGGAGCGGCTGATGGAGACGCTGGCGCAGCCGCACTACATCGGCGCGCCGATTCACGCGCTGCGCATGAGCATGGCGGGGACTTTCGACTACGGAAATGGCCGGATCGAGAAGCAGTCCGCCGTCCACATCTTCGCGGGCGAAAACGTGAACGAACCCTCGGCCGAGAAGGGGCAGTGGGTCGTCCGCAGTCTGATCGCGAGCGGTCTCGTGGATGACCCCGAGCTCATCCCCATCGAGCGCACTGCCGAATGGTTCCGCGCCGACATTTTCCGCCAAGCCACCTCGCTCCTGACGCCTCACCATCCATGAAACACCACGACTCCATCACCAGCAAACCCGCTCCGACGCTTGATCGGCGGCGCTTCCTTTCCGCGACTGCCAAGAGCGTCGGGCTCGCCGCGCTCCTCCAGGGCCTGCCCCGTGGCTGGGTCGGGAGCGTCTTTGCAAGCGATGCGCCGGAGACCGCCGACCTAAAGTTTGGCATGATTGCGCTGACGGATTGCTCGTCGATCGTTGTCGCCCACGAAAAGGGGCTCTTTAAAAAATACGGGATCAATTCGACCGTTTCGAAAGGAGCGAGCTGGGCGGCGATCCGCGACTCGCTTTCCAATGGTGACATCCACGGGACGCACATGCTCCTCGGCATGCCGATCGCGAGCACGATGGGCCTCGGCGGCGCGCCGAAGAAGCCCATGATCGTCCCGTGGCTCCTCAATCGCAACGGCCAGGCGATCACGCTCAAAAAGGGACTCGCGGGCAAGGTCGCGGAAGATCCAAAGGCGCTGAAGCCGTTCGTCGATGCGGCCAAAGCGGGCGGTATGCCGATGACCTTCGCGATGACCTTCCCGCCCGGGACGCACGCGATGTGGATGCGCTATTGGCTGGCGGAGGGCGGCATTCATCCCGGCGACGCGAATGGCGGGAGCGCTGACGTTTCGCTCGTCACGATCCCGCCGCCGCAGATGGTGGCCA
>Ga0105048_10009462_pt1 | contig 15499 bp, 15 predicted proteins | sample MAT05_FD_78382 | JGI IMG/M metagenome (GOLD analysis project Ga0105048, IMG submission 78382) | Freshwater microbial communities from Lake Fryxell liftoff mats and glacier meltwater in Antarctica - MAT-05 | ecosystem: Environmental > Aquatic > Freshwater > Ice > Liftoff microbial mat | place... | reverse complement strand
GTGAATGCCGCGTGCTCCTCGATGAAATCTTTGCCTACACGAGTTCCCGCATCGGTGGGCCGTCGGCGAGGTGCTGCGGGCGGCCGGTGGGGTCCAGGATGGTGGTCGTCATCGGATTGAGGCCCAGAGCCGTGTACAGCGTGGCGAACATTTCTCCGAAGGTGACGGGGCGGTCTTTGGCGGTTTCGCCGAGGCGGTTTGTGCTGCCGATGACTTGGCCCGTCTTCAACCCGCCCCCGGCTACGAGTGCGCAGCTGACCTGCGGCCAGTGATCCCGGCCGCCTTCCTTGTTGATCCGCGGCGTGCGGCCGAATTCACCCCAGACGACCACGACCGTATCCTGAAGCATGCCCAGGCGTTCGAGATCCCAGATGAGTGCGGACAAGGCCTGATCGAGCTTGACGCCGTGATCGCGGACGAGGTCGAAGTTTTTCGAGTGACTGTCCCACCGACCGAAGGTGAGGGATACGCAACGGGCACCGGCTTCCAGCAGCCGACGGGCCGCGAGAAGCTGATCGTTGCAGGTGGGCGCGCCGTCGAATTGGAACTGATATGGCTTGCCGTTGCCGTAGCGGTCGCGGATGCGTGGGTCTTCCTTGGACAGGTCGAGCGCTTCCATCAGCTTGTTGGAAAGCAACACGTTCATCGCGCGTTCGGTGTGGGCGTCCATCCCGGCCAGGCTGCCGCCGGCGTCGAGTTCCTTGCGGAGCGAATCGAAGCCTTGGAGCAGTTGTTTGCGGTCGCTCAGCGACACGCGATTGGTGTCGTTGAGCTTCATGTTCGCGAGGTCCGGACCGTTCGGCTTGAACGGGCCACTCATGGCGCCCAGGAACCCTGACTTGCCCGAATCGGCCCACGGCATGTGCCCGCAGCGTTCCGCCAAGCCCACGAACGGCGGCACGCTCGGATCGGTCGGCCCCTGCAGCTTCGCCATCACCGAGCCGATGCTCGGCCTGCCGCCCATCGCACTGAGGGACCCTTCGGGATAACCGGTCGTGCACTGGATGGCATCGTGGCCGCCGCGGGCACCGACCAGACTGCGGACGATCGCAAAGCGATCCATCATCGTCGCCAGGCGCGGAAACACTTCACTGATCTGAATGCCGGGGACGTTCGTGGCGATGGGGTTCAACTCGCCGCGGATTTCAACCGGGGCATCGGGCTTCAGGTCGAACAGATCCTGGTGCGGCGGACCGCCGCCGAGGAAAATATTGATGAGGCCTTTGTGGCGCGTCGGCGCGAAGGCTGGGTCGTTCTTCTTGGACACCGCTTCGGAACGATGGATGTCCGCGAGCGTCAGCGTCGAAGTTCCGAACGACAACGCTCCGATTTTCAGTGCGTTGCGACGAGAAACACCGTCGCAGTAACGCACGGATTCACCAAGAACTGTGAGCATGAGACACCCCGGGAGATTGGGGACAAGGGGCGAAGGAAACGCCCCGGCGGGAAGAACGAGCTTTTCGGCAGTAATATGAACATAGCCCGAGTGAACGAGCGATGCAACAACAAAAAAGCCCGAAGCATTGCCTCGGGCTTTTCGGATGACACTTCCCGAGTGCAGAGTCTACTTGCCTTCGGTGTATTCCTTGAGTTCCAGCACGGCTTCGTTGCCTTGGATGCTGTACATCTGCTTGACGATGCCCTTACCGGCGACGAAGTAGTACTTGATGCCGGTCTTGGTTCCGGCAATGTCGAACTCCGGACCGTCGACCACAACCGCGTCGAACTTGCCCGCGGGTACGGTGATGGCTTCCTTGTCGTCCTTCACGGTGAATTCACCCTTGACGCTCTGACCCTGCACGGTGCTGGCCACGGTCCATTTGTCGCCCTTGGTGACCTTGCCGCCCGTCAGCTTGAGGACGAGCACGGGCGGGGTAATGTCCGAATTGTTGATCTTGGTGCGGACGATCCCTTCCGGCGTGGACTTAAGGATTTCGCTGGCTACGGCCTTGCCGTTGACTTCGGTTTCCATCTTGGTGCCGGCGGCGTCGACGGCCGAAACCTTCACGGTAATGGTCGTCTCGCCGACCTTATAGACCCACTTGCTGCCGGGCTTCATGGGCAGGTAGTCGCCGGTCGCGGCCGGGGGCTGGGCGGCCGGAGCCGGGGCGGGCGCCGGAGCGGCCGGGGGCTGTGCCAAGGCGGCGGTACCGAAGAAGAGGGCCGACAAGCCGAGGGCCAAGCGAACCTTGCGATACATCAGAACACTCCGGGAAACGGGATCAAGTTTTGGAATCGGCATGCGGTTATTGTACGAAAACGCCGTCATCATCACTACGTCGAACGATATCGGCCGGTTCGCATCGCACGTTCCGAAGGGCTACTTCGCGATGCTGACCGCGATCAGTTCCTTGTCATTGCGGACGTAAACCGTCTTGTCCGCAAACGCCGGCATACACCAGACGACCTTGCGGCCGAAGGCCCGACCGGTCGGCTCGATGATCTTGGTTCGGTCGATCTGCTTGTACCCTTCCTTGGACACTTCGCCGATGACCAACTCGCCTGCCTCGTTGAAGAACCAGATTTTGCCGCCGACCTTGACGAGGAAGGCGGTGCCGGAACCGAGCGCCTTCTCGCCGATCGGTTCGGAGGTTTCCCACAAGCGCTTGCCGCTTGGAATTTCAACCGCGTAAAGCTTGCCGTCCTGATCGAAGCCGTAGATGGTGCCGTCGATTTCGAGCGGTTGAACGTTGACCGGAGAGAGGAAGAGCTTCGGTTTATCCTTGGCGATGACTTCGACGCCCGCTTTGTCCTTGCTCAGCTTCAGGAGCAGGTTTTTGTTGCTGTAACCCGCGATGAACAGGTAATCATCCACGACGATCGGCGTCATGATGATCGAGCCGCTGTCGGCCGTGTACGGCGTGGTCCAGAGCCGCTCGCCCGTGTCCGGATTCAGTGCCTTGACGGCGCGCGGTCCGGGGAGAATGAGCTGACGCACGCCCGCGGCGGTGATGATCGTCGGCGGGCAATAGCCTTGTTCCTCGGACGATTGCGACTTCCAGATTTCCTTGCCGTTGGTTTTGTCCAACGCGACGATGTGCGAGCCTTCGCCACCGGCGAGGGTGATAAGCTTGTTGCCGTCGATGAGCGGGTGCCCGGCGTAGCCCCAGAGTGCGGCCTTGGTGGCGTAATCCTTGCGGAGGTTCTTCTGCCAGACGATCTTCCCCGAAGCGGTTTCGCAGGCGAGCAGGTCACCTTCAGCGCCGAGGAAGTAGACCATGCCGCCGTCCACCGTGGGGGTGCAACGCGGGCCGGCGGGGTAGCTGATGGTGTAGCGGACCGGGTAGCTGTGCTCCCAGACGCGTTTGCCGGTCTTCTGATCCAGTGCGAAGACCGTCTCGACGCCGTCGGCTTCCTTGCGCTCGAAGTTGCCTTCACCGAGGTCCTTTTCGGACTTGTATTCGGAGCAGAACACCTTGCCCTGCGCGACCGCAGGCCCGGCATAGCCACCGCCGACGGGAACCTTCCAGAGGACCTTCAGGCCCTCCTCGGGGAAGGACTCGACGAGGCCGGTTTCGCGATAGGTATTATCCCGTTTGGGTCCCATCCATTGGGGCCAATCGTCTGCCGACGCAACGCAGACGCCGAGGAGCACTGACGAAAGCGCGAGGAACTTGCGAAGCATAGCCATATCCTTGGTGAAAGACTTCCGCAACGAAGTCTGTTATACCGCGCCGAAGCTATGAGGTTACAGAGGTGACGACCTTCGACGTACAACTTTGGGACGACGGGTCCGCCAGGCGGGTGAGCCACGAAGCAGGCCGGTTCGTACGCGTCGAGCCGATCGCCTCTCGTGCCGGCCTGTCGCTGCTAGCTCCCGGACTGTTCGATCTGCAGGTCAACGGGGCCTTAGGCCGAGGCTTCACGAACGCTGTGTTGACGGTGGAAGACGTTGCGACGATCTCGGAAACCATGGCGATTCACGGCGTCACGGGCTATCTGCCGACCGTGATCACTTCGTCCACCGAGACGATCCTCGCCGCGCTGACGACATTGCACAACGCGGTCGAACAGGATGCGGAGCTGCGGGCGATGATCCCCGGTTTCCATCTCGAAGGGCCGTTCCTGAACCCGGCCGACGGCCCACGCGGTGCCCATCCCCGCGTGTTCATCCGCGACGCGAAGTGGGACACTTTTCGTCGCTTTCAGGATGCTGCCGGCGGCCACATCCGACTGGTCACGCTCGCGCCCGAGGTGCCGGGAGCATTGCCGCTGATTGCGAAACTCATCGAGGCCGGCATTGTGGTGAGCCTCGCCCACACCATGGCAACCCGCGCGGAACTTCGCAACGCCGTCGACGTCGGGGCGACGATGAGCACGCACCTCGGCAACGGCATCGCGGCCACGCTGCCGCGACACGACAACCCCATCTGGCCGCAACTTGCCGACGACCGTCTGACGGCGGCCGTCATCGCCGACGGCGACCATCTTCCCGCGGATGTCTTGCAGTGCATCGCCCGCATCAAAGGGCCGGAACGACTGGTGCTGACCAGCGACGCTGCCGGCCTCGCCGGCCTGCCGCCGGGACGTTATCGGGAGTGGGGACAGGAACTGGAAATCACCGACACCGGGAGAATCGTCCTCGCCGGCACACCATACCTCGCCGGCAGCGGGCGATTTCTCGACGACTGCTTCCAACGCTTCCGCAACACAACCGGCTGGAACCTACGGCAAACGATCATCGCCGCGAGCATTACCCCGCGGCGATTACTGAGACTGCCCCTGCCGGTGCTTGCGGCCGGCAAGCCAACGAGAGCTTGGATGCTGGTGGATGAAGATGACATCACGCTTCTACACAAACCGAAAGCGTAAGCGACACTCTGCGACACTCTTAAGTCGCAACGTCGCTTACGCTTTCGGCTCGTCGAGTATGACGTTGCCGCTACGGCAACTCCGGCACCACCATGCCGTCGTTCGGGTTGACGTAGATTTTCATGGTTTTGTCCAAATCCTTGATGGCCTTAATGTTCACGGCCCGAACACTGCCGTCTGCAAAGCCGACCAACAACGGCAGAAGCGATGGCACCGTCGTCAGATCCGGGAACGGCTTATCCATGTCGAATTCGATGTCCTCCGGTTTGGTCCATGTTACGCCCTCGCCGGCGGAGACGACTATGATCGTGTTGCTGCTCCCGTCCTGAATGCCTTGAATCGTCCGCTTGCCGAGCGGTGAGAAGACCGCATCCTTGCCGGTGAAGACCTTGTAGGATGTCTTGCCCGGCTCGGTCGACACGGCCCGCGGGTCGGCATAGATCTTCGGCATCAACGGGATGAGTTTCTTGTTGTTCTCACTGTCCCACGGCTCATCGAGCTTGAACTGTCTGTACAGTGCGTCCTGTTCGAGAAACGGTAGGATCGCGACGCGCCAACTCAGGAGCGGCTTGCCTGTCTTCGATGTGATCGCCGAGGGCGGCAAGGCGTTGAAGGAGTCGTTGTGAGTTTGCATCGCCAAAACGATTTGCTTCAGGTTGTTGGTCGACGTCGCCATAGTAGCGGCTTGGCGGACCTTCTGCACCGCCGGCAGCATCAGCCCGGCGGAGAGGCCGGAGAGACCGAGGTATGGCGCCATCCACTCGGGGATCGCGGCGCGAAAGACGAGGCTGGACCCTTCCTTCTTCACCGGCAGGTCGGCGAGAATTTCATCGGCGAAGTTGATGCCGGCGAGCATGCCCACGGCCATGACCGCATCCGGCAGGTCGTCGAGCTTGCGGTAGCCGTCCTTGGGCTTCTTGCCGAAAAGCTGGGCTTCGGCCTGCTCGCGCGGTTGGGCCAGAAACTTGCGGCCCACTTCGGCGGCCTTGCGGAGTGATTTGTCCGCTTGGTTTGCGGCGGCGGCATCGGCGTAATTCATTTGAAGCTTCGCGACCGGCTTGCCGGACATGGTGAGCGCGAATGAGATCGACTCGGCCTTCAGGATCGGGTGAAACTCTTCGGGCACATCCGCGAAGACCTCCGGCGGGATCGGCAGAGCGCTGACGTTGACGGCACCATACAGAACCGCACCGGCTTCCACGTCCGCCTTGACGCTGGTCAGAAGCGGCGAACCGCCGCCCGAGGCGGACGCGAGCTTCGGCAGGATGGCCGCACTGCCGACGACCATCGTCTTGTCGTCCGGGAAGAAGACCGCCGTGCCGACCGGATCGGCGGGGAGGTAAAGCTTCTTGACCTTGGGCGAGGCCTTGGCGTCCGGGAAATAAGCCTTGACCACCGCGGCCGCATCGAAGGCTTCCGAGAACTGGGCGGCCACGACAAACCCTTCGAACGGGTTCTTGCCGCCGGGGGTCGGCAACATCATTGCCGTGACGGTAATCAGGGTGGACGGCTTGGGGACGAACTGTTCGTCCAGGGCTTCGAAGGCACGCGTGCCGGCCTTCTCGAAGATGCCGCGATACTCCTTGAGCGAAGGATGCTTATAAAGCTCCGCCACCTTGAAGTGAACGAAGCCGGTCGCCTCCTTGGCGACGAACGGCTCCGCCGCCGGGGCGCGGCCCGCAGCGGCGAGGAGAATCAGGGAAAGCAACAAACGTTTCATGGGAAAGGCTCTGTAGGTTTCGCGCCAGGGTTTTCACCCCTGGCTCTGTTCGGTGGCCCCGTTGGGGCCGAAAGGTTTTGACCGCAACGCGGTCACCGAGGATAGCCATGGGTGAAACCCCTGGCCGGAGGCTTTGGCGCTGGTTACTTATCCAGATCGGCGACTACTTCTCCGCCCGAGCGGGTGATCACGGCCTTGAGCGTCTCAGGGCTGATCGATTTGCGGAGTGCCCTCACAGAGCCGTCGGCCATCGAGATGTTGCAGACGTCGCCGGCGTCTTTGAAGTGGAACAGGGACTTGATATCCATCGACTTGGGGTCGAACTCGATGTCGTCCGGCTTGGACCAGAACACCGGCTTCGCGGCCGTGGCGATCAGGAGCGTGTTGCTGGTGCCGTCGGTGAAGTTCGTGAACCGCATCGGCTGAATCTTGTCGAAGCCCGCACCGTTGCCGACGCAGAGTTGGTAGTGCGTCAATCCTTTGCCGTCGTCGTTGACGCCGGGCAACATGAAGGTTTTGATCCGTACCGGATGGGCGAGCTTCAAATTGTGTTCGCTGTCCCACGGTTCGTCCAGCTTGAACTGCTTGTAGAGCGCGTCCTGCTCGATGTACGGCAGAATCGCCACGCGCCAACTCAACAACGGCTTGCCCTTCTTCGAGCAGATCGCGGCGGGTGGGAAGTGGCCGTGGGCGCTCTCGAAGTTGTGCAGGCCCAGAGCGAGTTGCTTGAGGTTGTTCTGCGATCGGGCACGGGCAGCGCGGCCGCCAGGCGTGTCCGCGCCCCCGCTGAATTGGGCTGCCAGCGCCGGGCCATAAGGCAGATCGAGGGGCAAGTTCCCCACCGCGATCGCGTCGGTACCCTCGGTGCGGATTTTTACGCTGCTCAGCATCGCGACCAGGCCCTTGAACACTGCCGTCGTCGGCTTCTGTTTTTCTTCCTTCTCGAATTCCTTGATGCCCTGTTCGGACAGCGTCGTGAACAGGTTCACCCCTGCGGCCAAGGACTTTTCGGCATCGCGAACCACCAGCTTATCCGAGGAGCGAAAGCGCACGTCCAACGCCAGCTTGCCCTCGGCGAGCTGTCCGGAAGCGAACATCGCATCGGACTTGATGAGCGGTCCGAACGGGCGGACCTCGGCGGGCAGGTTTTCGATTTCCCGCACTTCCGGCGGCAGCGCGGCGAAGTTGAAACCGATCGCGGCGGACTTGCCTGCCTTGGCGGCGGCGAAGGCGGGCGCGAGTGGCCCCGCGCCCGCGGCGGCGGGTTTGCGGTACTTGTCTTCGAGCATCACGAAGATGCGGATGAGCTTCGGGTTCTTCCAATCGACGACGACCTGCGGCGGCTTCTCGTCCTTCTTCTCGTTGGTCGGTTTGCGTGGCCCGCCGACCAAGTCCGGGGGCAGGTTGATTGTCAGGATGCCGTCCTTTTCCGAGAAAGCCATCTTGCCTTCCATCGCGAGGTCGGCGAGCGTCAGCCCAGTGATGACCCGGCCTTTGTCCAGCGGTTTGTTGAGTGCGACCGTGACACCGAACTTGTTGATGCTGTCCGATTCGAAGGTGCTCGGGAAGAAGACGTTGGCGGTCCTGATGTCCTCGGGTTTGAGGCCGATGATGCCGTCAGCATAGGCCAGCAGTTTTTCCAACTCGACGATTTTCGCAGCGCGGATGGAATCGCCCGCCTGCGACTTCCAAACTTCGGCAACGTTGACTTGCGCGAAGAATGCCGCGTCGGCAGGGACGTAGGCGAGCAGATCGTCCGACGTCGATTTATCCTCCGCCGGCGCGATGCGGGACAGGCCGAGGGCCAAGGCGACGAGGACGCCGCTGCCGACCAAAGTACGGAACATGGCAAGAACCTCACGAGGGTGGGACGGGTGCGCGTCGCCCGATAGTTTACCGGAATAAGACGATCCCGAGCCAAGGTGATTTCATGTCGAAGACGGATCGGGTAAAATACATGGCGATCACACGGCCGACGGAGATGCGACGATCATGCCTGGAGTCGAGACCCTTCCCGATCTTGAGGAAGCCACGGATACGCGCACAGCGCGGCAGTCGCCGTACTCGGTGATCCTGCACAACGACGACTTCAACTCCACGATCTTCGTGGCCACCGTCCTTTACAAAGTCTTTGCGTATCCGCAATTGAAGTGCATCACCCTGATGATGGAAGCCCACAAGACCGGCCGAGCGGTTGTGTGGACCGGCTCGCTGGAAGTCGCGGAACTGAAGGTCGAGCAGATCCATTCCTGCGGAGGCGATCCGTCCAACCCCAAGGCCACACCGCTGCACGCAACCATCGAGCCGGCGGCGTGAAGGCCGTGCGTTTCGTATCATGCCGTTAGGGTCTTCTGCAGCCTTACCTCTCGTCTCGGAGTGTCGATCATGTCCATGAATCGTCGGGAATTCGCCGCAAGTGTCGCCGCTGCGGCCGGTACGTTGACCTTGGGACGCAGCCAGGCAGCCGTTGCCGATCCGGCCGTGCCCTTCAGGATTTCGCTGGCGCAGTGGTCTCTGCATCGTGCCTTCGGCCGACGCGGCAAGGCGACCCTGAACCCTCTCGATTTCGCCAAGATCAGCCATACCGAATACGCCATCGACGCGGTTGAATACGTCAGCCAGTTCTATGCCGCCAAGAAGAAGGACGAAGGCTACCTGAAGCAGCTCAAGCAGGTGGCCGAGGATCACGGCGTCAAGGGTCTGCTCATCATGATCGACAACGAAGGCGGCCTCGGCGATGCCGACGAAACCAAGCGGGCCACGGCGGTCGACAACCACAAGCGTTGGGTCGAGTGGGCCAAGGTCCTCGGCTGCCATTCCATTCGCGTCAACGCCTACAGCACCGGCAGCTACGAGGAACAACTGAGCCGCGCCGCGGACGGCCTCGGCAAGCTGACGGACTTCGCCGCCCCGATGGGCATCAACATCATCGTCGAGAACCACGGTGGTTTCAGCAGCAACGGGCAGTGGCTCGCCGGCGTGATGAAGCAGGTCAACAAGCCGACCTGCGGCACCCTGCCCGACTTCGGCAATTTCAAGACGGGCACCAAGGACGGCAAGGACGAGTTCTACGATCGCTACAAGGGCGTCGACGAGATGATGCCGTTCGCCAAGGGCGTTTCCGCCAAGTCCCACGACTTCGACGCCAAGGGGAACGAAGAGCGAACGGACTACCGGAAAATGCTGGACATCGTCTGCAAGAAGCACAAGTACAACGGCTTCATCGGCATCGAGTACGAAGGGGACAAGCTCAGCGAATCCGACGGCATCAAGGCCACCAAGAAGCTGCTCGAAACCGTCCGCGATGAATGGGCGAAGGCGTAATCCAACAACGAGCCGCCGGGTTCATCCCGGCGGTTGATTCGGCAACGAAGCAGCGAGGATTTCCCATGCCGATCTATCTCTACGAGGAAATCGCCGCGGACGGCTCCGGGGGCGAGCAACACGAGTTGTTCCAATCCATGAGCGCCTCGGCCTACGACACGCATCCGGACACCGGCGTGCCGATCCGTCGCATCTTCGGGCTACCGAACGCTCCGAAGACGTGGACCGACAGCCAAGGCAAAGCCAAAACCAGCGACAAAAACCTCGAACGCCTCGGCTTCACCAAGTACGTCAAATCCGCCGACGGCAAATACGAGAAGACCCTCGGCAAAGGCCCGAGCAAGCTCAGCAAGCCACCCGCGGGGGCGTGAACGTGATGCGGGTTCACAACACCGCTTCGATCATGTCAATTTCGGGCACGAGCTGCTTCAATTCCAGTTCCAGTTGTTGAATCAACAGCGGCAAGCCGGCGGGGCAACTCGCGCAGGCACCGGCAAGTCGAACCGAGGCAATACCGTCCTCGACAGCTACGACTTCGATTTCCTCGCCGAACAGGCCCAAGGCCTCGGCGATGGGGCCGCGGAGGGCGGCTTGCGTTCGGGCGATCAGTTCAGTCATGCGGCACCTTCGCACGCCGCTATCGCGGCCGCGATGTCGAGTTGGAGTTGGGCCTTCAGCGTGGCGATGCCGGAGAAGGGCTTGGTCTCGCGCATCCGTTGGACGAACTCGATCTTCAGGTTCCGACCATAAAGGTCGCCGCTGAAGTCGATGAGATGGACTTCGATCTTGCGGGAATCGTCGCCGAAGGTCGGATTCGGGCCGATGTTCGCGGCAGCGGCATAGGTACGATCGTCGACCATCGCGGTGACGGCATAGACGCCGTTGCCGGGAAGCACCGTGGGTACGTCCGCCAAATTTGCCGTGGGAAAGCCGAGGGTGCGGCCGCGTTGGGCGCCGGTGACGACCGTGCCTTGCAGCGAGTAGCGTCGGCCGAGGTGCAGCGTCGCCGCCACCACATCGCAGGCGAGCAACGCCGCCCGGACTCGGGAACTGCTGACGGCTTCGCCGGCGATCATCAACGGCGAGACTTCCTCGAAGGTCACTCCGGCAGCATCGCAAAGCGACCGCAATTGTTCGCCGTCTCCGGCGCGGTTGCGGCCGAACCGGAAGTTGTAGCCTTCGACCACGGCTTTCGCCTGGAACAGCCCGCGTAGGACATCTTCAAAAAAGGCGATGGGGGAAAGGCTCGCCAGACCCGCGTCGGCCTGCAGCACGACCACAAAGTCGGCCCCGGCTTCGCCCAGGAGTTCGGCCCGCTGCACCAGCGTCGTCAGCGGCGGTTTGACCGTATTCGGGTAGAGCAGATGCGTCGGCGGCGGGTCGAAGGTCACGGCGACCGTCGGCCCGCCTAGGTGTTCGGCTTGCCGTTCGGCAGCGAGGATGAGTTCCCGATGCCCGCGATGGACACCGTCGAAGTTGCCGACGGTCACCGCACCGCCGATGTAGGCTTCGGGCGGGTGGATCATCCAAGGCAGGCGCAGCAATTCCATGACACCATTCTAGCGGGTCGTCACTTCTTGGGCGTCGTCCAGCCGAGCAAAACGATGGTCGGCCCGTCGGCCTTGGCTTCAGGCGGAATGGCGAGCTGATTGGTCGCCGGTGTTTTCCTGACCGGTGTCGGCCCGCCCAGGAATTCGTCGGGCGGCAGAAACTCGTCGAATCCCCGAACGCCGTAATGCATCGGGAGGATGAACAACCGCGGCTTGAGTTTGGCGACGATCGTCTTGGCCACGTCGCCGTTGATGACCTCAACGCCGCCGACGGGGATCATCAACACATCGACCGCACCGATCGCCTTGACCTGCTCAGCGGTCAGGTCTTGCCCCAAGCCGCCGAGGTGGGCGAAGCGGAGGCCGTCCGCTTCGAGGCAGAAGATCGTCGTGCGGCCCAGTTCGGCGCCGTCCGCGGCATCGCGATACGCACCAATGGCGCGGATGCGGATCTGCCCGACCTTCTCGTCGATGGCGTTCCATCCGAAGCGGTTTTTGCCGATCATCTTGAGGCCGCGGAACTCGCGGGCGGCCTTCAGGTCCTTGACCATCTCCGTGCGGTTCGCCTGCGGATGCTCGTAGCCGACGAGGACGACGTCGGCCGTCACCGGCGGCGGATCGAAGAACGCGAGATCGTGCGGGTCGATGACGACGGATTTGCCGAGCGACGTTTCGATGCGGATGAAGGACTGGCCGTACCAGTGGATCGTTGTGGGTTTCACATCCTGCGCAGACGCGACAGAGACGATGAGGAAACACGCAAGAAGCGCGGCGGACTTCACGACAGAAACCACTTCATCAGGTGCCAACCGGGGTCGAAGCCGAAGCCCGTAACGGCTGCGCTGAGCTCGTCGTACGCGGCCGCACCGTTGGCAGCGAGTCCTGTTCCTGCGGCGGCGAAGGGGACGGCGCCGTAGGCGTGGGCACGGGTCTTCAGCGTGGTGCGATGGTCCGGCTCGATCAGGATGCGGGCGTTGGGATATTGCTTCAGAGCGTCTCGAATCGGGCCGACGATCGCTTCGTCAATCCGCTCCAAGGCTTTGACCTTCTCGTCGGCCTTACCTTCGTGGGAGGCCTCATCCGGCGCTTCGATGTGCACGCAGACGAGGTCGAATTCCTTCAACGCCTCGACGCCCGCACGGCCCTTGGCGGCATAGTCAGTGTCAAGATAGCCGGTCGCCCCGAGTACGTTGATGCGGTGCCAGCCGAGCAGCGTGCCGACGCCTCGGACCAAGTCCACCGCCGAGATGATGGCGCCGCGCGGGCCATAAGACTGAGTGAAAGGAACCACCTGAGGAGCGACGCCGTGGCCCCAGAGCCAGATTTGCGTGGCGGGCTTCTTCCCCTCGGCGATGCGGCGCAGGTTGGTCGGATGCTTCTCCAGCACCGCCTTACTCGCCTCCATCAGTCGGACCATGACCTCGCGGCCCGGCCCCTGCGGCAGGTAGTCGGCGACATCGCGATCGGGGATATCGTGCGGAGGTTGGGCTTTGGTGCCTGCGAACGGACTTTCGTTCGATGGCCCGCGCCACACGAGAATGTTGCGATAACTCACCCCGGCGTGGAATTCGAGCACCCCGCCGGCCACTTCGCTGCCGCCGAGTTCGGCTCGAATGGCGGCCATGAGTTCGCCGCCGTCGTCACTCGTGATGTGCCCGGCGGTGAAGTCCCGCATTTTGCCGTCGGGAACGTACACGAGGTTGCAACGGATGGCCCAATCGTTCGGCCCCAGGGCGATGCCCATCGCCGCCGTTTCGAGCGGGGCACGACCGGTGTAGACGACCTCCGGGTCGTAACCGAAGAGCGACAGCGTCGCCACATCCGAGGCCGGGGTCAACGAAGGCGGCACGTTGTTGGAAAGGCCGACCATGCCGGCGCGGGCGACCGCATCCATGTGAGGCAACTTCGCCGCCTGCAGCGGCGTGAGGCCACCGAGGGACTCGACGGCCTCATCGGCGCAGCCGTCGGGAATGATGATGACCGACTTGCGTGTTCCAGTCGCCATGCCGGGTTCACCAATCGAAGGACAAACGCGGCAACGGTTTGGTGCCGCGTCGATAGAGCCAGAAGCGACACGCCGCGGCCACCACGGCGGCGACGTGCAACAGTGCGACGATGGAAAGCATCGTCGTCGTCTGCACCTGATACGATCCGAGTTTCATGCCTGCTTCGACGATGATCTTCTGCTCGGCCGTTGATGATCCTTTGGCGGCGACCAATCGTTCCGTGAAATCCGCGGCAACGATCTGATTCACGGCCGTTTCCAAACCGTAGCCGGTCCAGTATTGCAGCGCGAACAAAAGCAACAATACCACGGCGAGTCCCGCGATGAGCGGGAAACGCATGGTCCACAACCTCTGCACGAAGCTCATGCTCGTAGGCAGGGCGGTGACTTGAGCCATCGTCACGAAGCGGTCGGCCCAAGCCAGAACCGTCGCGAGCATCAGACCGAGCAGGTACGGAAGCAACAGAGCGAAGTTGGAACCGATCACTTTTTTGATCGGCCCTTCCATCTTGATCACTTCTTCCGAGAAGTGATCGGTCGTGAACGAACCCGTCAGAGCGCCCCACGGCGACTGCGAGTAGGCCTTGTAGCCGCCGGGGAACAGGCCGACCCAACTGAAGAAGGTGAACATCAGAATCAGCGTGAAGCAGGCGACGGGCGCCCAGTCCAGAATCAGCGGGGACAGGCTGATGCCGCTTGTACCCGAAGCAGCAGGTGCGGACGGCAGCGGCATCGACCCAGCGGCCGGCGGCATGGTCCCGTAGCTCGGAGTGCTCGGCATCGCGGCGGAGGCCAGCCCCGGGGGTGCCGGCGGCATCGCGGGCGCTGCTTCATTCATGACGGTTTTCGGAGCCTCGACGCTTGGCGAGTACTTGCCCGGCACAGGGAAGGGTACCCGGCAAGCCGGGCACTCCACGGTCGTTCCGGCAGCCGTGTCCGGCACATCGACGGTCCGCAGACAACTCGGGCAAACTTGCCGCAGCACAGGCCACTCCTCGGCGAAAGGGAAAATCTCAACACCGAGAAGATACGCAATGCCCGTCCGGGTTCAACACCCACGAGCGAGCGACGGATGGCAATCCGCCGAGTCTGTGAATCGCCGAGGACGCCGCCGGTTTCCACCGGCGGAGCGCCGATCGTCGCTTCTCAGTCCTTCTTACGCGGCAGCTTCGGTTCCGGCTTGTCGCGGGGGAGCAGGTCCGGGAGGTCGGCGATCCGCTTCGCGGTGACGGCGATGATGGCGGCGCCCTGAATCAGGTTCGGCTCCTTGGCCTTGTCGAACGTATCCGACTGGGTGTGGTGGGTGAGGCGATATTCGTCCATGTCCTGCCGGCACGCAAACCCGGGGACACCGACGCTCTCGAACGAAAGGTGGTCGGTGCCGCCGAGGCCGCCGAGGTCGACGCCGCGCCAGCCTTCGATCAGTTTCAGGGAATCGAGTTGCGGCTCGAGCACCTTACGGACGGCTTCACGGCCCTGCAGGCCGAAGCCGAGCACCTTGCCGGTGCCCGTGTCGTGGACGAGGGCGACCGAGTGCTTGGCCATCTCGGCCTTATGCTTCTCGCAGTAACGCCTGGACCCGTAGAGGCCTTGTTCCTCGCCGGTGAAGAGTACGAAGCGGATGGTGCGTTTGGGGCGGTTGCCTTCCTTCGCGAGTTTCGCCAGCGTGCGGGCGATTTCCAGTGTGATGGTGCTGCCGGTGCCGTTGTCGGTGGTGCCGGTGCCCAAGTCCCAGGAATCGAGGTGAGCGCCGACAACGATGATCTCATCCGGCTTTTCCGAGCCGACGATTTCGCCAACGGTGTTGAAGACTTGAATCGGTCCGGGGACGAAGGTGTTGGTCACTTCCAGTTCGACCTTCGGCGGCGTGCCGCCCTTGGTCGTCGCCAGGCGGTACAGAAGGGCATAGTGTTCGTGAGCCATGAAGAGGCTCGGCAGGGGTTCCTGCGGAGTCGCCCGGTCGCCCTCGCGCCAACCGCCGGTGGTGACCAGCAGGCCGTGCGGTTTGCCGGAGTCACCGATCACGGCGACGACGCCTTCGCTGCGGAGCATTTCGTCGATTTCGCGCCGAAGTGCGGCCGCTTCTGC
>Ga0105048_10009461_pt1 | contig 15500 bp, 13 predicted proteins | sample MAT05_FD_78382 | JGI IMG/M metagenome (GOLD analysis project Ga0105048, IMG submission 78382) | Freshwater microbial communities from Lake Fryxell liftoff mats and glacier meltwater in Antarctica - MAT-05 | ecosystem: Environmental > Aquatic > Freshwater > Ice > Liftoff microbial mat | place... | reverse complement strand
TTCGCGTCGGCCTTGACCTTCAACAAACGAGCTGGCGGCGTGGCCTTGCTGGCGGGACCCACGCTGGTCATGCCACTGCCCAGCGCGGACTGGGCCTCGCGTTCACGTTCCTGCCGCTGACGCACCAGCTCGGCGGCGAGTTGGCGCTCTCGCTGCACCATGTCTTTGGCGGCACGCACATCGTCAGCTGTGCGCAGGTCGCTCACATCCAGGCTGCGGCCACCCGCACACGGCATGTTGGAGTAGACATTGGCATCGGTGCCACAGCGCCACACTGTCTGTGCGCTGGCACTGCCGAGCAACGCCAGGCCCGCCAGGCTGGCGGCAAGGGTCACGGTCAGGGTCTTCATGACGTTTCTCCTGGGGGGTGAGCGGTGGGCGGCGATTCGGTCGGGTCTGGCAACTTGCGCGGTGGCTTGGGCCGCGGCGGCTGGGCGTGGATGACGGCCAGGGCCTTGTCCATGTCACCCGCCAACAGCCAGTCGGTGGCGGCCAGGCTGCGGTCGAGCACCAGCTGGATCACGTCGCGGTCAAGGGCCGAAGGCTTTTTTAGAACATAGTCCAGCACTTCGGCTTTCACGCCAGGGTGGCCAATGCCCAGGCGCAAGCGCCAGAAGTCCTGCGTGCCCAGCATCGCCTGGATGTCCTTCAAGCCGTTGTGACCTGCGGCGCTGCCACCCCGCTTCAACTTTGCCTGGCCAGGCTGCAGGTCCAGTTCGTCATGAACGACCAGCACCTGCTGGGGTTCGATCTTGAAGAAGCGCGCCAGGGCCGCCACCGACACGCCAGAGCGGTTCATGAAGGTCATGGGCTGCAGCAACCACACGGGGCCATGCGGGCCCGCCGCGCGCGCGACCTGGCCTTGGTAAGAGCGCTCACCGGTCAAACGCACGCCGAGCTTGATTGCCAGCGCGTCAATCCACCAAAAACCGGCGTTATGCCGCGTGGCCTCGTATTCCGGGCCGGGGTTGCCCAGGCCGACAAAGAGTCGAATCATCGGCAGAGTTTAAGGACGCTGCGCCCAGAAAAAAGCCCCACGGCGTGGGGCTTGTGGAGGGCGCCTGAAGGGGGGGATGCCGAGTGGCCTCCCCCGTTCAGGTCACTTCTGGTTTTGCTTTTCGGTCTTTTTGGGCTTGGCCTTGCCCTTGTCGGCCACAACAACGACGGGCGCGGCCACTTCCTCTTCCACCTTGGGCACCGCACAGGAGACGATGACGGGGTTGAGCGTACCCCGCTTGACGGCCTTGATGCCCTCGGGCAGCTTCAGGTCGCTGGCGTGCAGGCTCTGGTTTCGCACCAGGCCCGACAAGTCGATGGTGACGAACTCAGGCAATTGCGCGGCCAGGCATTCGATTTCCAGTTCGGTGCGCACGTGGCTGACCAGACACTTGTCGGTCTTGACCGCCGGCGACGTTTCTTCACCGCTGAAGTGCAAGGGCACCTTCTTGCGCAGCCGGGTGGCGTCGTCGACACGCTGGAAGTCGATGTGCATGACCATGGGTTTGAAGGCATGCATCTGAAAGTCGCGCAACAAGACCTTCTCGGTCTTGTCGCCCACTTCCATTTCGAGGATGGATGAGTGGAACGCTTCTTTCTTCAATGCAAAGAACAGGGCGTTGTGATCCAGCTCGATCATGGCCGGCGTGCCGGTGCCATAAACGATACCGGGGACTTTTTCAGCGTTGCGCAGGCGGCGGCTCGCTCCGGTCCCCTGCAGCGTACGCGGGTAGGCTGTGAATTTCATCGTGACTCCAAAAGTTGAGGGCCCGCGACCAGGCTCCTCGTGAAACGTGGGCTTTCACCCACACTCGAAAAAACGCTGCCGACGGCAACGCTTTGCTCGTCCTGAATGTGAATGCTAAAAGTTGTTGTTCTGCTCGGCAAAGAGCGACGTGACCGATTCGCCGTCGCTGATGCGGCGAATGGTCTCGGCGAACAGGAACGCGACGCTCAACTGCCGAATCTTGGTGCAGGTGCGCGCTTGCGCCGTCAAGGGGATGGTGTTGCTGACAACCACCTCGTCAATCTGCGATGCCGCGATGCGTTCGATCGCCGGGCCCGAAAACACCGGGTGTGTGCAGTACGCATAGACGCTGCGGGCGCCGCGCTCTTTCAAGACCTCGGCCGCTTTGACCAATGTGCCTGCAGTGTCGATCATGTCGTCCATGATCACGCAGTTGCGGCCTTCGATTTCGCCGATCACGTGCATCACTTCGGCGACGTTGGCGGCGTTGCGGCGTTTATCGATGATGGCCAGGTCGCAGCCCAGCTGTTTGGCCATGGCGCGGGCCCGTACGACGCCGCCGACGTCGGGCGAAATGACCACCAGGTTGGAATAGGCCTTGCTCTTCAGGTCTGACAGCAACACCGGGCTGGCGTAGATGTTGTCCACGGGGATGTCGAAGAAGCCCTGGATCTGGTCGGCGTGCAAATCCATGGTGAGCAAGCGCTCAACGCCCACGGTTTCCAGCATGTTCGCCACCACCTTGGCGCTGATGGGCACGCGCATGCTGCGTGGCCGGCGGTCCATGCGGGCGTAGCCGAAGTAAGGAATCACGGCCGTGATGCGCCGCGCGCTGGCACGCTTCAAGGCGTCAACCATGATGAACAACTCCATCAGGTGTTCATTGGTCGGTGCGCAGGTGGGCTGCACAACAAAAACGTCACGCGCGCGCACGTTTTGCTGAATTTCTACCGTGACCTCGCCGTCCGAGAAGCGGCTGACGTCGGCCTGACCCAGGTCCACACCCAGATAACTGGCGATCTCTTGGGCCAAAGCCGGGTTGGCGTTGCCGGTAAACAGCACGGTGTTGAACAGCACGGTGGTCACTCTCGATACCCGGTTGGCACAGCGTGCCTCAGGCGGTCAGTGGACAGGTCTTGAGCGAATGGTTTGAGCGAACTGATCGATACGAGCGGTCTACAGAAACGTTCTGGCAGGGGAGGAAGGACTCGAACCCTCGCATGTCGGAATCAAAATCCGATGCCTTGACCAACTTGGCGACTCCCCTACACGGGAAGCGGTTCATCACCGCCACCCACACCCTTCAGTCGACCCAGTCCCGCAAGGGGTGGTGGACCAGACTGCTACACATCCTGCCGACCCACTGTTCAGGCAGATCGCCCCAACCATGCAGTGCCGTATTGGCTGTATCCGCCCTTGAGAAGACCGCGCTGCCGGAGCCTGTCATGCGGCTGTTGCCGAATCGAGCCTCCAACCACGTGGCTGCCTCGGCCACCTCGGGGCAGCAGTCCTGTGCGGGGCCTTGCAGGTCGTTGCGACCGAAACTGCCGTGCCCTGGCAACCAACCGTTGCCCCCTGATGAGCTTTGCGCCTCGTCAAGAGAGCCAAAAAGTATAACAGTGGCTGTGTCGCGAACCAGGCCAGAGTGCCTGAAGATGCTGGCAGTTTCCAGCGCTGCTGCGGGTTTGACCACGACATAGCGAGCAACCGGCAAGTCAATGGGCGTCAAGCGTTCGCCGATTCCTTCGACAAGGGCATTGCTGCCGCCGATAAAAAAGGGCACGTCGGCACCCAGGCGCAAACCCAGTTCGGCCAGCCGCGTCCGGGGCCAGTTCAAGCCCCACAAACGATTCAGCGCCAACAGGGTGCTGGCCGCATCAGAACTGCCGCCGCCCAGGCCCGCGCCCCATGGCAGGTGTTTGTGGATGTGGATGTCGGCACCCCAAGCCACACCGCTGGCGGATTGGAGCGCACGCGCCGCCCGCAGGCACAGGTCCTCAGCCGGCAAGGCCGGGCCCAGATCATGGCGCTGCAACTGGCCGTCGGGCCGGCGCTCGAAATGCAGCGTGTCGGCCCAGTCAATCAGCATGAAGGGCGACTGCAAGAGGTGGTAGCCGTCGGCGCGGCGGCCGACGACGTGCAGGAACAGGTTGAGCTTGGCCGGTGCCGGTACGTCGTATACGGCCAGCACGCTCATCCCGGGCTGGGCTCCAGGCGCACGCGCAGGCTGACCGCCGGGGGTGTCCTGCGGCGGGCCTCCACCCAGCCATCAGCATAACGATTCAGGTCAACGGACCAGCCCAGTTGCTCGAAACCAACGGCTGGCGCCGCCAGGGTTGTGTAAGCGGCTTGCGGCCAGGCGCGACCCGCCAGCCAGTCGGGCAGGGCAGCCAAGGGCAGGGTCTCGCCCAGCGCCTGGCGTGAAAGCTCTTCCAGGCTGCCGAATGACGTCGCGCCGGCGGGCGTGATCAGTGCGGCCAGGCCGGGTGCCCAGCGGGCGGACAGCAACTGCGTGCCGATGGGCGAGAGCAATTTCAGCTCGCCACGGGTGCCATCGCCCACCAGCTCGAAGGCTGCGCTGAACGCCTGGGCCGGTCGCTGCTCGGTGGCTTCCACGCGCAGCGCCAACCGTCCGCTTGTGAAAGTGCGGGGCTCCGCAACAGGGCCTCCTGCGGGAACCACGGCACAAGCTGCCAACAGTGACAGCCAAAGCGGCGTGGCAACGCTCAACCAAGGCGCCACTGCGGCGGGAGGGGTCACGGCTCGGCCTGCAGCCGGGCCAAGGTTTCGCGCAGCACATCGTTGCCGGCATCCCGCTGGCGGGCGTCGCGCCAGACTTTGCGGGCTTCTTCTTTCTGGCCCAGGGACCACAACACCTCACCCAGGTGCGCACCGATCTCCGCGTCGGGCCGCGAGTTGTGTGCGGTGCGCAGCAGCCGCAGCGCTTCTTCCTTTCGCCCCAATTTGAATTCAACCCAACCCAGGCTGTCGGTGATGAAGGGGTCGCCGGGCGACAGCTCCAGGGCGCGGGCGATCAGCTCACGCGCTTCGGGCAGCCGCTGGCCGCGGTCGGCCAAGGAATAACCCAGGGCATTGTGGGCATGCGGGCTGTCCGGCTTCAAGACGATGACCCGGCGCAGCAGTCGCTCCATGTCGACCAGCTTGTCGGTCTTCTCGGCCATCATGGCTTGTTCGTACAGCAAGTCGGCGTCGTCAGCAAAACGCTGGTTGGCGCTGCTCAGCACCTCGTAGGCTTCTTTCCAGCGTTTGACGTCACGCAGCATGGCCGCCTCTGCCGTCAGCTTGGCACGGGCGTCTTCAGGCTTGCGTTCTGGCAATTGGCGGATCAAATCACGCGCCTGGCTGATCTTGCCCTGGCGCGCCAGGATCGACGCGCGGCGGCCTTGCACATCCAGCGCCATGCTGGGGTCGCCCACCTTGGCCAGCCAGCCTTCGGCGGCCTTGAAGTCGCCACGCTGTTCGGCCAGCAAGGCCAGGCTCAGCCAGGCCTGCATCAGACCGCGCTCTGAACTGGGGGTGTCGTCGTCTTCGTCATCGTCAGACGGTGCTGCAGCCTGTGCGGGGGTTGCCGGCACGGCTGGCGTCGCAGGGTCGGGGTTGCCCGGCGCCGCAGCGTCCTGCCCTGTGGCGGTGGCGGTAGCGGTGGCGCTGGCGGTCACGGTGGCGGCGGTGGCCAGCTGCACGTAGCGCAACAAGGCGGCCTCGGCCTCCTGGGGTTGTTTCAACTCCGCATAGATCACACCCAGGGTCAGGTGGGGCGCGGGCTCTTGGGGCGCATCGCGAACAACCTGTTCCAGCTGCCGGGCGGCGTCGGCAAACCGTTGTGAACCGGTCAGTACGCGTGAATAGACCAGGCGCAAGGGGGCTGCCGACGCGCCGGCACCGGCCAGATGGCGGGTCAGCACACTTTCAGCGTCAGGCAGCTGGCGCATCAGCTCCAGGGCGAGCAGGGCTGGCCCGGTAGCGGCGTTGTCCAGCTGGTTGGCGTCGCGCGCCAGTGCCAGGGCGATGTCGGGCTCCCTCGCGTACATCCACGCGCGACCCGTGGCCACGCGTGCGGCCACGCGCGTGCCAGCCGCTTCGGCGAAGGGCTTCAAGACATCGGACAGCACCGAAGCGACCTTTTTCGCCTCCTGGCTGCGCTGCAAAAAGCGTGGCAGGGCTTCAATCAGCCCGGCCCGCTCTGCGGCCGGCGTGTTCTGCAGCAGGGCGCGCAAGGGCTCGCCCAGGTCGCCTGCGCGGCCGCCTGCCGCCAGGATTTGTATCTGCAAGCGCAAAGCGTCCAGCGACTGCGGCAAGGCCACGCGCCAACTGCGGGTGGCCGACAGGGCTTGGTCCAAGGCGCGGCCCTGGATGGCAATCTCAACAGCGCGCTTGAAAAGACCGTCGTCGCGAGTGCGCCGTGCGGCGTCCAGGATAACTTCAAAGGCCGTGCCTGGCTCGCCCGTGCGCAACTCCAACTCGCCGATGAGCAGTTGGTAGAACAAGGGCGCGTCCATCGACGAATTGCCTGTTGGCTCGACCTTGGGAGTAGCGGCGCCCCCGGGCAGGCTGAGCACCTGAGCTTGACCCAGCGAAGCCGCAGTGGCCAACAGCGTGGCGACGAGGGCCGAAAGCGCAAAACGGCCGCGCGATGGAGTGGGCATGCAAGCTCCAAAAGAAGGACACAAAACCAGGGCCACTGTCACCGGCAGCTGCCGTGGTCAGAAGGCGAATTTTCATTCTCACATAATGATTTGATGCCTGAACTCCCCGAGGTCGAGGTCACGCGCCGTGGCATCGACATGCCCTTGCGCGGCGCCACCGTGCGCGCCGTGCGCATGGGCAAGCCCCTGCGCTGGCCATTGGGGTGCGAGCCCGACAGCTTGCTCGGGGGCCGTGTTGGCCCGGTGCAGCGGCGCGGCAAATACCTGTGGCTGCCGCTGGCACTGACTGAAGGTGCCGACAGCGGCTTGCTGCTGCACCTGGGCATGTCGGGCTCGCTGTCGTTGATGACCGCCGCGCCCGAGGCCGGCGCGCACGACCATTTCGACCTGGTCACCACTCAAGGTACTTTGCGATTGAACGACCCCAGGCGCTTCGGAGCTGTGGTCTGGTCGCCAGCGCTGCACCTGCCACCGGCCGCGAAATTGTTGGCGCGACTGGGCCCTGAGCCGTTTGACGCGGCGCTGACCAGCGCCCGTTTCCTGGCAGCGCTGAAGCAGCGCAGTGCGCCTATCAAGACCGTGCTGCTGGGCGGCCAGGCCGTCGTGGGCGCCGGCAACATCTATGCCTGCGAGGCGTTGTTTCAAGCCGGCATCCACCCCGCGCTGCGCAGCGACCGCATCAGCCGGCCACGGGCTGAGAAGCTGCTGGCGGCTGTGCGCAGCACCCTGACGCGGGCCTTGGACCTTGGCGGATCCACCTTGCGCGATTTTTCTGACGCCCATGGCGTCAGCGGCGCGTACCAAGCCGAGGCGGCCGTCTATGCGCGCGCTGGCCTGAGCTGCCACCGCTGCGGCGGCACGGTGAGGCGGGTGGTGCAGGCGCAGCGCTCGACCTTCTTTTGCCCGGGCTGCCAGAGGCGCTGAACCCGGCGAGGCTTGAGATGAGCCCCGCAACAGGACCTGGAGCGAAACCTGGGTTGAATGCCCCAGTGGCGTAACAGCTGCTTGCAATGAATCCACAGCCGGTCGTGAACAAAGGCTGGGCCAGCGATTGGCCCGGACTGCGGGAGCGGGCCTCACAGCGGCAGCTCCGCTAGGATGCTTTGACACCATTGATCACCATGTCAACACCCACTATCGCCCACCGCCTGGACGCACTTGCAAGCTGGCGTTCCAAAGTCGACCTTGGCTTGGAGCGTTTGGGTCAGACGCTGCGGGATGACGACTTGCTGGGCAGCGACGACCAGGCCGTGTTGGCTGCACTGCGGGAACGTGTCGCCAGCGACAAGCTCGTTCTGGCTTTTGTGGCCGAGTTCTCGCGCGGCAAGTCTGAGCTGATCAACGCCATCTTTTTTGGCGACAGCGGCCGCCGGGTGCTGCCGGCCACGCCGGGCCGCACCACCATGTGCCCCGTGGAATTGCGGCATGACGCTGGCGTGCCACCGCGCCTGATGCTGCTGCCCATGGCCACACGCCTGCAGGGTCAGCCCTTGTCTGAACTGCGCGAGCAGCCCGCTGCCTGGCAGCATGTGCCACTGGACCCGGCCGACCCCCAATCGCTGGCACATGCGCTGACGGCCGTCACACGCACCCAGCGGGTCAGCGTGGCGCATGCCACTGCGCTGGGCTTGTGGAACCCATCCCAGCCTGAAGACAACCCACCGCAAGACAGCAACGGGCAGGTCGAGGTGCCGGCCTGGCGCCATGCCCTCATCAACTACCCGCACCCGCTGTTGATGCGCGGTCTGGTGGTGATCGACACGCCGGGCCTGAATGCATTGGGTGCCGAGCCAGAACTGACCCTGGGCCTGTTGCCCAGCGCGCATGCTGCCGTGTTTGTGCTGGGTGCGGACACTGGCGTGACGCGCTCGGACCTGGCCTTGTGGCGCGACCACCTGGGCGCCGTCAGCCTGGACCGCTTTGTGGTGCTGAACAAGATCGACACCTTGGCCGACCCCTTGCTCAGCGCCACAGCTGTGCAGGCGCAGATCGAGCGCCAGCGTGAGTACAGCGCTCACATCTTGGGCGTTCCGCTGCAGCGGGTGTTTGCGGTGTCGGCGCGCGACGGCCTGGCCGCCCGCGTGACGGGTGATGCTCAAGGTCTGGCGGCCAGTCGCCTGGTGCCACTCGAACACGCTTTGGCAGAACAGCTGCTGCCACGCCGGCAGCAGCACTTGCTGCAAGCCACAGCGGCCGTGGTGCAACAACTGCGGCACAGCGCCGGGCGCCGCTTGGCCGACCGGCGCCGCCAGCATGCCGAACAATTGCTTGAACTGCGGGGCCTTCGCGGCAAGAGCGGGACCAAGCTGCGGGTGATGCTGGAGCGCATCGATCAGGAAGTGGCCGACTTCGAGTCCTGCCGCACGCGCCTGGCGGCACTGCGTTCGGTGCAGTCGCGCATGTTGACTGCCGCCACGACGGTGTTGTCCACGCCCGCCCTGCAAGGCGCCGTGCAGGCGCTGCAGCGCAATCTGGCTGCGCGCCCGTTCGACTTGTTGGGCGTGAGTGCAAGACCGGCGTTCGAGGCGTTTTTCAGCCAACTCGACACAGCCCTGGTGCAATCTGCATGGCAAGCCGATGAAATGCGTTTGATGCTGGACGCCAGCTTTGGGCCATTGAACACCGAGTTTGCCTTTGCCTTTTCGCTGCAGACCCAACCCGCGTTCAAACGCTTCAGGGACGAACTGGCGCTGATTGCCAGGAGCTACGGCGCCTACGTGTCGATGGGCCAGGCCTGGCGCTTGATGCAGCCGGGCTTTGTCGACCAGTTCTTGCGGCTGCTGGTGAGCAAACTGCGAGTGGTGTTCGAGGCCGCATGCGGGGAGCTGGAGCAGTGGAGCCAGAGCGCCAGCAGCCAGGTGCTGGCGCAATTGCACGAGCGGCGGCTGGGGTTCGCCCGTCGCCGCGACGCCTTGCAGCGGGTGCAGACCGCCACCGGCGATCTCGAACAACGCATCGCCGAGGTGCAGCAGCAAGACGAGATCCAGGCCCAGGCGTTGACTCGTCTGAACACCGTCACTGACCAGGCCTTGGCCGCAGCCGGCGTGCCTGTTTCCCCCATGACCGCAGCGCTGAAAGTGGCAACGCCCGCAACGACCGACGCGGCGCGAGCCGAGGTGTCGGCTGTGCCAGTTGCAAAACAACTCGTGGCCGCTTGACGGCGCCGATGGCGCGACCGGTTCAGGGCAGGGTTGCCAGCAGCGGCGGCGGCGGCGTTGCAGCCCGCGTCGTCACCTGGCAGCGCCAGCATGGCCGGCACCACTTGCCCTGGCAGGGCACACAAGACCCGTACCGCGTTTGGCTGTCCGAGGTGATGCTGCAGCAGACCCAGGTCAGCACGGTGCTGGACTACTACAGCCGGTTCTTGCAGCGTTTCCCCGACGTGGCAGCGCTGGCCGCAGCCCCCCTGGACGACGTGTTGGCACTGTGGAGCGGACTGGGTTACTACAGCCGTGCGCGCAACCTGCACCGTTGTGCCCAGGCCGTTCTGGTCATGCACGGTGGGCAGTTCCCCCGCACGGCTGCAGCCTTGGTCACGCTGCCGGGCATCGGGCAGTCCACAGCCGCAGCGATCGCGGCTTTCTGCTTCGAGGAACGCGTAGCGATCCTGGACGGTAACGTCAAACGTGTACTGACACGGTTGTTGGGTTTCGACGCCGACCTGGCGCGTGCCGCCAACGTGGCCATGCTGTGGCAACACGCCCAAGAGCTGGTGCCCGCCCAGGACGTGGTGGCTTACACCCAGGGCTTGATGGACCTGGGTGCCACCCTGTGCCTGGCCCGGCAGCCCGAGTGCCCGCGCTGCCCCTTGGCAGCAGTCTGTGTGGCGCATGCGGCGGGCACGCCCGAGCGCTTCCCGGTCAAGACCCGCACGCTCAAGCGAGGCCAACGCAGCAATGCCTGGTTGTGGTTGCAACACGGCCAGCGCCTGTGGCTGGTGCAGCGCCCGGCCACGGGTGTGTGGGCTGGCCTGTGGAGCCTGCCGGAGTTTGATTCGCTGCCCGATGCCCAGTCGCAGGCCAGCACCTGGCCGGGCCAGGGTGAGGTGCTGGAGAGTTTTCGCCACACGCTGACGCACTTTGACTGGACCCTGCAGCCCCTGCGCTGGCGCTTGCCGGCGCGCGGCCAACGCGCGGGCCACGGGGCGGACGCGGCGGTCGCGGCCGCGGCCGCGGCCGCGCTGGCCGCGCACGGCCCGGGCCGGTGGGTCAGCCAGGACGAGGCCTTGTCGATGGGGTTGCCAGCACCCCTGCGCAAGCTGCTGCTGGCCCAAGGCAGCAGCTGAACTGCCGCAGCAGGCGCCGTCAGCCCACCACTACCTTCTTGTCGCGCAAGTAGCCGTCGACCAGCGACAAGCGAATCACCGGGTCGTCCAGCGCCATCAGCTTCTGCTTGGCAGCCAGCGACAGCGGCAACAACTCGCACCAGCGGTTGGCCACCCAGCCGGCTTCGCCCAGCCGGTAGGGCGGCGCAAAGGGCACGCGGTCGTGCTGCTGCAGCTTGTTGATGGCCTCGGCCAGGGCCTCCACGGTGTGGGCCACGGCCGGACCCGGCGCGCGCGGCGGGTCTGCGGCCAGTGGCTTGGCGTGGCCCAGCCACAAACCGTTGGCCTGTTGGTGGGGCGGCGCAGTCAGTACAAAACGCTGTTGACCGGTGCAGCGCACGTGCAGGATGCCGGGCTCTTGTGCGTCCAGACTGTCAATGCTGACGGCCACACCCACCGTTTCGATCTGCGTGGCTGCGGTCTTGCCGCTGCGCCGCTCAACTTCGTCGCCGCCTTTGAGGCAGACCACGCCAAACACCGAGCCGTTGCGCAGACATTCGCTCATCAGGTCGAGATAACGGGCTTCAAATACTTTCAGGCCGAGCAAGGCGCCGGGGAACAGCACCATTTGCAGTGGAAACAGCGGCAGCGGGTCGGGCAGGGTGGACATGGTGGGAACAGCGGGAACAGCGGGGGAAGTATTCACTCGAAAGCGGGCACGCGGGGCGTCAGTCCCGTGCGTCCAGTTCGCGGTGGCGGATCAGCGTGGCGTGCTGGTCATCGAAAAGCCGGGCCAGCCACTCCACGCTGTAAACCGAACGATGCTGGCCGCCCGTGCAGCCAATGGCCACGGTCAGGTAGCTGCGCTGGTCTTCCTCGAATGACGGCAACCAGCGCGCCAGGAACTGCTGTATCTGCATCAGCATTTCGATGACCTCAGGCTGCTGCTCCAGGTAAGCCGCGACCGGTGCGTCGCGCCCGGTGAGCGGCCGCAGTTCGCGGATGTAGTGCGGGTTGGGCAGCACCCGCACGTCAAACACGTAATCGGCATCCAGGGGCACACCGTGTTTGAAGGCAAAGGACTCGAATACCAGAGTCATGGCCGATTCGCGCGCGCCAACCAGCGAGCGCACCCAGCCGCGCAACAAGGCCGGGCGCAACTGGCTGGTGTCGATGACGGTGCAGACCTCACGCAGGTCGGCCAGCAGGTCGCGTTCCAGATGGATCGCTTCCAGCAGCGCCCGTGTGGCGTCACTGCCGGCTGGCACCGAGCTCAGCGGGTGGGGCCGGCGGGTTTCAGAAAAGCGCCGGACCAGCGCATCGTCGGTGGCGTCCAGGAAGATGGGCCGGATGCGCACACCTTCATGCCGCAACTCCGCGATCAACGGCAGCAGGTGCGGCAGCGAGGCTGCGGTGCGCACGTCCACAGCGGCAGCCACCCGGTAGGTGTAGCGCTCGTGTTCCAGCTTGATGAAGTCGCGCAGCAGTTCAGGCGGCAGGTTGTCGACGCAGAAATAACCGGCGTCTTCCAGGGCATGCAGGGCCACCGATTTGCCCGAGCCGGAGATGCCGGTGATCAGAATGACTTCACCCTGCCCCGCAGGCACCTTGGCTTCCAGCGGCAACCACTCACTCATTCAGCACCCTCAATTTGTAGGCCCACCGGCCACGTCCAACAGCGCCTGAGCATGGGCACGGCTGGTCGGCGAGAGCCGTTCACCACCCAGCATGCGGGCGATCTCGGCCACCCGAGCCTCCCCCGTCACGGCTTGTACTTTGCTCACCGTCAGTCGGCCCTGTGCCGCTTTGCTGACAACAAAGTGGCCGTCGGCGCAGGCCGCGACTTGCGCCAGATGCGTAACGGCCAGAACCTGGCCCCGGGCACCAAATGCGCCGCCCAATTGTTTCATCAAGCGGCCCACGCTGTCGGCCACGGTGCCGCCGACACCCGCGTCGATCTCATCAAAAATCAGGGTGGGCACGCCGCTGTTGCTGTTGCTGTTGCTGGTGCTGGTGCTGGTGCTGGTGCTGGTGCTGGTGCTGCGCCTGGCCTGCGGCCCACGGGCGCTGAGCGCAGGCGGTTGGTCGCGTGTGGCGGTGGTGACGGCGATCGCCAAAGCCAGGCGCGACAGTTCGCCGCCCGACGCCACTTTGCCCAGCGCCCGCGGCGTGCTGCCCGCATGGCCCGCCACGCGCAGTTCCACACTCTCGAGGCCGAAGCTTTGAGGGTCTGCGTTTGGCAACAAGGCAACCTCAAAGCGGCCTCCGCCCATGCCCAGTTGTTGCATGACTTGGGTGACCGCATCGGCCAGGCCCGGTGCCGCACGCCCGCGCTGGCGGCTCACCGCCTGGGCGATATCGCGCCAAGCCTGTTCAGCGGCAGTGGCTGCGGCTTGCAGCACTTCCAGATCTGCCGCCTTGTCCAAGACCTGCAACTCGATGCGCCAGGCTGCCACCAAACCTGGCAGTTCGGCCGGTGTGCGCCGCCAGCGCCGGGCCTGCGACATCCAGGCACCCAGACGGTCGTCCAACTCGGCCAGGCGGTCTGGATCAGGCTCGGTGCGGCCCAGGTGGCTGGTCAGGCTGTGGACAGCATCCTGCAGCTGCGCAACGGCCGCTTGCAGCACGTCGAGCACCGCTTGCAAGTCACGGTCGTGATGAACGACGCCCTGCAAAGCGTCGACGGCACGGTGGCACAAAGCCAGCGCCGCGGGCTCCGCTTCAGACAGCGCGTCCAGGGCGCTGCGGCTGGCGTCCAGCAAGGCCTGGCCATGGGCCAACCGTTGGTGTTCGGCATTCAGCGTGTCCCATTCGCCGTCGGCGGGTTGCAGCTTGTCGAGCTCAGCCAACTGCCATGCCAGGCGCTGGCGTTCAGCCTCCAGCGTTTCGCGGCGTTGGCGAGCGCTGTGCAAGGCTGCCAGGGCCTGTCGCCAGGTGTCCCAGGTCGCAGCCAGGGGTTGCGGGTCCACGCCGGCCTGTGCGTCCAATAAGGCGCGAACGGCGGCTGGGCGGGTGAGGCTTTGCCAAGCATGTTGGCCGTGGATGTCGACCAAGTGTTCAGCCACCTCGCGCAGTTGCGCCACCGTGGCCGGGCTGCCGTTGACCCAGGCTCGGCTCTTGCCCAGGGCGTCAACCGTGCGGCGCAGCAGCAGGGTGTCGTCGCCAGCAAAACCGGCTTCGTCCAGCCACGGCTTCAGGCCGGGCGGCGTGTCGAACTCGGCGCTCACCTCGGCGCGCTGGGCGCCCTCGCGCACCAGGCTGGCCTCCGCGCGTTGCCCCAGCGCCAGTTGCAAGGCGTCGATGAGGATCGACTTGCCCGCCCCGGTTTCACCCGTCAGCACGGTAAAGCCTGCGGCCAGTTCGATGTCGAGTTCGGCAACGATGACGAAGTCGCGAAGCTGCAATCGGCGGAGCATGGCGGCGCGCTGTGCTTTCCGGTCAGGCCGTGCCGTCGTACCAGCGCAGCTTGCGGCGCAGCGTGGCGTAGTAGCTCCAGCCCAGCGGGTGCAAAAAACGCACCTCGAAGGCCGAGCGCCGCACCCGCACCTGGTCGCCCACGATGACGCTGGCCAGGCCTTGCATGTCGAAGTTGGCCGACACGTCCTTGCCACTGACGATGCCGATGCGTACCTCGCGCGCGTCTGGCAGCACGATCGGCCGGTTCGACAGCGTGTGCGAGGCGATGGGCACCACCACCCAGCCAGCAATGCCCGGGTGCAGGATGGGCCCGCCGGCTGACAGCGCGTAAGCCGTGCTGCCGGTGGGCGTGGCCAGGATCAAGCCATCGGCGCGCAGATTGGCCACAAAGTCGTCACCCACGTCCACGCTCAGTTCGACCATGCTGGCAATGGCGCCACGGCTGACCACCACGTCGTTCAGCGACAAACCATGGAAGATGGCTTCGCCGTCGCGCCAGACCTCGCCTTGCAGCATGCTGCGGCGCTCTTCTTCAAAGTCACCGGCGACGATTGGCGCCAGCGCCTCTTTGTACTGGCCGATGGGCAGGTCGGTGATGAAGCCCAAACGGCCTTGATTGATGCCCACCAGCGGCAAGTCGTGGCGCGCCAGTTCGCGGGCGATGCCCAGCATGGTGCCGTCACCGCCCACCACCACTGCGATGTCGCAACGCTGGCCCAGCTCGTCCGGTGTGAGTGCATCAAAGTCCACCACCCCGGTGGCCAACGCGGTCTCGCGTTCGAAAGAAACCTCCATCCCACGGGCAACCAAAAAATGGGCAATCTCTTCAAGCAGCGGACGAATGCCCCGAGCCTGGTATTTGCCGACGATGGCAGCGTGACGGAAGCCTTTTGGCATGTGGCGGATTACACCACGCGGCCTGCGTTCAGCCCTTGGTTCACGAGGCTCTTCCGGTACCGGGTGGCCCCGGCAGACGAGCTCGAAATCGTCAAGAAACGGCCCCGCAACCGCAACCGCACCCGCAACGCAACCGCGGCCAGATGCTGCCAGACGGCGAATCCTTAAAATGCGCTGATGCTGGATGACCGCGCCCGAACGCTGCTCAAGACCCTGGTAGAGCGCTACATCGCCGATGGCACACCGGTGGGTTCGCGCACCTTGTCGCGTGCTTCAGGTCTGGAGCTGTCGCCAGCCACCATCCGCAACGTCATGGCCGACCTGGAAGAGCTGGGCCTGATCGCCAGCCCTCATACCAGCGCCGGGCGCATCCCCACGGCGCGTGGCTATCGCTTGTTTGTGGACACGATGTTGACCGCGCGCCCGGTGGACCTGGAACGTTCCGCCCACGACCTGGCCACCGCCCGCGAGCACCTGCACCCTGACCAGCCGCAGCGCGTCATCGCGCAAG
>Ga0105048_10009459_pt1 | contig 15501 bp, 9 predicted proteins | sample MAT05_FD_78382 | JGI IMG/M metagenome (GOLD analysis project Ga0105048, IMG submission 78382) | Freshwater microbial communities from Lake Fryxell liftoff mats and glacier meltwater in Antarctica - MAT-05 | ecosystem: Environmental > Aquatic > Freshwater > Ice > Liftoff microbial mat | place... | reverse complement strand
TCCTCGCACGCAGGAGCTGCCTTCCGATGAAAAAGGTCTACTCAGCCCCGTTTTCGGGCGCGACTCCGCCACACAGTCACGCGAGAGGGGCACCTGACTGGGGGCGGGCCCGGTCCTCGCCCCGCGCCCGACGGTGGGCGTGAGGCGCCGTGCGGTAGTTGAAGTGGCCTTTTGAGCTCCGCATTGGGTCAGGTTGACCGCCCCAACGGCGCGGCCTTGCTCTCACGGTGCCAGCAGCGCCACCACGAGTGAGGACGCCAGCAACAGGAGGATGATCGGCAGCCACAGGCGACGCTCGGCCTTGCTCGGCGTGATCGTGTTGAGGATCGAGCCGAGCACCAGGTACGCGATGGGAAACCAAACGGCGGTGCGTGCGACGTTGTGCAGCTCGTGGAACGCGAGCTGCGCGCGCGCGAGCACGATCAACGCAAAGGCGCCAAGCAACGCCGCCGAGATCGCAGCGACGGGACGCACGCGCGGCGGGAGCGCGCCCGTGTACTTGCCGCCGAGCGTCAGGTGGCCCCATGGCGCTCCGAACAACAGCGCCACCTGAAACGCGATCGCAACGACCGACAATACGACGAAGATCCCAGCAGCGATCGTGGGCGAAAACGACATTCCGCCCAGTTTAGCGGACGCGCGGCACGATCCGCAAATGTGCAGAGTGCACCCAAATCAAGGCAGGACAGCTCGCGTGCCTCCTCCAGGCTGCGCGGGGGTGATGGCTGATTTCCTCTGTGGTATGGAGGCAGAAGCTCTCCACCCTGGAAAATGCCTCACAATCTCGACCTCATCTACACGCTGACCGGCGGTCTGCTTGCGGCGCTGATCTTTGGGTTCATCACGCAGCGGCTCAAGTTATCGCCGATTGTCGGCTACATGCTCGGCGGCGTGGCGATTGGTCCGTTTACGCCCGGCTTTGTCGCCCAGGCGCAGATCGCCGAGCAGCTCGCGGAACTCGGCGTCATCCTCCTGATGTTCGGCGTCGGTCTACACTTTCACGTCAAGGAATTGCTCGCAGTGCGGCGCGTCGCGCTGCCGGGTGCAGTCGTTCAGATCGCCGTGGCGACCGGCCTGGGCGTGCTGATTACGCGCTCCGCTGGCTGGACGCTGACGGCGGGGGTTGTCTTTGGGCTGGCCGTCGCTGTCGCGAGCACGGTCGTGCTGCTGCGCGTGCTCGCCGATCATGACGCGTTGCACACGCCCTCTGGACATGTGGCGGTAGGTTGGCTCTTGGTCGAGGACATCTTCATTGTGCTCGTGCTTGTCATGCTGCCGATTCTGGTGGCCGACAAAACCGAAGGCGATTCGCTCGGTATCTTGGCGTCCCTTGGACTTGCGCTGCTGAAGATTGCGGCGCTCGTGGTCTTCACCATGGTCGTCGCCAAGCGGGCCATTCCGCAGCTGCTGGCGTACGTCGCCAAGACCCGTTCGCGCGAGCTGTTCACGTTGACGGTGCTCGCCCTAGCGCTCGGACTCGCCGTCGGCTCGGCGACGCTGTTCGGTGCTTCGATGGCGCTCGGTGCGTTCTTGGCAGGCATGGTCGTCGGGCAATCGGAGTTCAGCACGCGCGCCGCGTCGGAAGCTTTGCCGATGCGCGACGCGTTCTCTGTTTTGTTCTTCGTCGCAATGGGGATGCTCTTTGACCCCAGTCAATTCTTGCCTCAGGCCCCACTGATCGCCGCGACGCTCGCGTTGATCCTGATCGGCAAGCCATTGGCGGCGCTCGCGGTGGTGCTAGTACTTCGCTACCCGCCAAAGACTGCCGTTTCGGTGGCAATAGCCCTCGCACAGATCGGCGAGTTTTCGTTCATCGTGGCGGCCCTTGGACGTCAGTTGGACGTCTTGCCTTTGGAAGCGATGCAGGTCATGGTCGCAGCTTCGCTGATCTCTATTACTCTGAACCCATTGCTCTACAAGCTCACGGAACCCACGGCGCGCTGGCTGTCGCGTTACGTCGGCCGGAATAACGTCGACGAAGCACAGCCCGCTTCGGAGGCCGAAGACAGCTCGCATCGCGCGGTCGTGGTCGGCTATGGCCCCGTAGGCAAGCTCGTCGTCACCTTGCTCGTAGAGAATGGCCTCAAGCCCACGGTGGTGGAGCTCAACCACGAAACCGCCGCACGTCTGCGAAGCGAAGGGATTTCCGTCGTTTATGGCGACGCTTCACAGTCCGAGATCCTCGAGCGAGCGGGTGTCCGCAGCAGTGGTAGCCTAGTGTTCACAGCACTCGGCTCGCCGGATGCCGTGATTCGCACCGCGAAAGATCTCAACCCGCAGATTCGCATCCTGACGCGCACCACGTACCTGGCTGAGGCGCGCGCGTTGCGCGAGGCCGGCGCACATGTGGTGGTTGCAGCCGAAGCGGAGGTCGCGCTCGGCATGACAGTGCGCGTGCTTGAAGAGCTCGGAGCCACCGCGGACCAGCTGGATCGGGCTCGGGATCGCCTCCGCCAAGAGCTCGTAGAGTCGGGGGCCTCGTGACGATCCTTCCCTGGCTCGTCATCGTTCTGCTGGTCACCGTCAATGCCCTCTACGTTGCCGCCGAGTTTGCGGCGGTGGCCGTTCAGAGAAGCCAGCTGGCGCCGCTGGCGCGGGCTGGGAATCGTCGCGCCGTCGGACTGCTGACCGTACTTGAGGACGGCGCGCAGCTCGACCGTTACATCGCGGCTTGCCAGATCGGGATCACGCTCTCGAGCTTGGTCGCGGGGGCGTACGGTCAGGCCACCATTGCCCCGGAACTAGGCCCGTTGCTTGAGCGCGCGTTCGGGCTCGCCACCCCTGCGGCTGAAACCAGCGCCTTCTTCGTGGTTCTACTGGTCCTGACAGCGCTCCAGGTCGTGTTCGGAGAGCTCGTCCCCAAGTCGCTCGCCCTGCAGTTCCCAGAGCGCACGGCGCTCTTGACCTATCCTCCGACACGTTGGTCCGTGTCCCTCTATCGCGGGTTCATCTGGCTGCTCAACGGCAGCGGGTTCCTGCTGCTAAAACCGTTCGGGATCAGGCCTGGTGGACACCAGCACGTGCACTCGCCCGAGGAGATCGAGTTCCTGCTCGCGGAATCGCATCGCGGAGGCACATTGAGCCCTGACGCACACCGGCGGCTCCGCCGAGGGTTACAGCTGTCCTCGCGCACAGTTTTGCAGATGATGACGCCGCGTCGCGAGATCTGCGCCATCGAGGCGTCGACACCTCCCGCGGAAATTCTTCAACGAATCCTTGTGAGCCCCTTTGGCCGTTTGCCGGTGTATCGAGAGTCGCTCGACCACATTCTCGGCGCCGTCAGCACGAAGGACGTCGTAGGGCTGTTCGCATCAGGCGGCGAAGTGCCACCGCTCGCGAAGCTGCTCCGGCCGATCCCGTTCGTCCCCGGGACCCTGCCCGCCCATCGCTTCGTTCGCTTCCTCCAAGAACACCATAGCTCGAAGGCCATCGTGGTGGACGAGTTCGGGGGCGTGCAGGGCATCATCAGCATTGAGGACCTGCTCGGAGATCTCTTTGGAGAGCTAGGGGACGAGCTCAAGCAACCAGAACCCGGTGCCGAACCGCTCCCCGATGGGAGCATACGTCTACCAGGATCCATGGGGGTCCTGGAAGCTGAGCCGTGGCTCTCTAAGCGATGGGAGGGCACGGCTTCCACGGTCGGGGGGCACATCGTTGCCCACCTGCGACGGTTGCCCAAGGAAGGGGAGCGCTTGGAGGTCGACGGCGTTCAGGTGACAGTGGGCGAGATGAGCCCAACGGGCGTGCGCTGGATTGTCGTAGCGCCGAGACCCAGCGACGACGCATCGGCCGGCAACCTGCCGGAAAGCGAGCAGGTGAGCTGACATGCTGGCCGCCTTCGTCATCCTCGCGCTGGTCCTCCTCAATGGCCTCTTCGTTGCCGCAGAGTTCGCGATCATCGGTGTCCCTCGCGCGGCTATCGAGCGTCGTGCTTCACGCGGGAGCCGGCTGGCGAAGCTCGTGCTCAAGATGCTGCGGGATCCAAGGAAGCAAGACGGTTATATCGCCACGGCACAGCTCGGAATTACATTCTCCAGCCTGGGCCTCGGCATGTACGGAGAGCATCACCTCGCCGAGGCGCTCGTCGCGCCGCTCGCTCAGCTCGGTATCGAGTCGTTGCTGTCGGCACATTTGGCGGCAAGCATTCTCGCGGTCGCCGCGCTCACCTACCTGCACATCGTGCTTGGGGAAATGGTCCCGAAGACGCTGGCGCTCCAGCATGCCGAGGCCACGGCATTGTGGGTCAGCACCCCGATGCGGTGGGTAAAGATCGCCCTGTGGCCGCTCGTGGTGGGCCTCAACACGCTTGGTGTTGGCGTCTTGCGCCTCGCCGGCATTCGACGGGACTTGGCAGTCAAGCCTCCGAGCGCCGAGACTCTCCGCTTCGTCGTGCACGAGAGCGTCGCCAGCGGGGAGATCGAGGCCGAGGCAGGTCAGGTGCTTGGAGAGCTGTTCGAGTTTGGTGAGCGTACGGCGGGAGAGATCATGACGCCGAGAGTCCGAGTCGTTGGGATGCGCCGAGGCGCATCGGTTGATGAGATCCGTGGGGCGGTGCGAAGCGCCCGCCATGCACGCTATCCGGTCTACGAGGGGACGCTCGATCAGATCATTGGCATCGTGCTCATCCGCGATCTGCTGGGGCATTTGACTGAGGGGCACGCGCTCTCGGATGACGTCGTTCGCGCCGTGCCTTACGCACCCGAGACCGCGAAGCTGGACGCGGTGCTCGCTCGGATGCGGCGAGACAAGACACAGCTCTTGGTCGTCATGGACGAGCACGGAGGAACCGCGGGCATCGTGACCGTAGAGGATCTCTTCGAGGAGGTCGTTGGCGAGATCTCCGAGGGGCCTGCTTCACCCCAGCCGGCCTATGAAGCCGAGGGCGAGCTCCGGGCGCTGGGCATGGCTCGACTCGGCCAGGTCGGGGACCAGCTCGGCCTCGAACTCGCGCATCCTGACGTGGATACTGTCAGCGGGCTCGTATTGACGCTGCTTGATCGCCCGCCTGAGGTCGGCGACCTCGTGCACTGGCGGGGCGTCGAGTTTCACGTGCGTGCCGTCCGGGGCCGCGGGGTACAGGAGTGCGCGCTCGTGGTGATGCCCGGTGTTGCCAGAGCGCGGACGAACCCGAGTTCTCCTCCGTCCGGTTAGCAGCATCTCCGCGTTCTCAGTCGGGCTGTTCCTTTCACTCCCGTCTAACGCCGGATCGCGGTCGAGCTGAGCGCTCCAGAATATGTTCGAGCATCGGTGGACCAACTACGTATCGATGCGGCTGCCACTTTTTGAGAATCGGTTCTTGCTTCAGAACCCTCTCTACTATCAGCCGCGCTTCGACGAATTCAGCGACTTCCGGCTGCTTGAAGAACTCGAGGCGCTCGCGAAGGTCACGGAGGTGTTTGCCTTCGGCGCGACGCTAGGCGTCCCGATTCGCGATTCGGGCGTGAGGTGGCCGCATGCCGGCTCGCAGCACCTGTGAGGTCACGACAAACGCGCAGCGCCCACGCTCTGCAAAATATTGCGGAGCTCGTTAAGCGCGACGGGCTTCACGAGGTGATGATCGAAACCTGCCTCTTGCGTCCGCAGGCGGTCCTCTTGTCCGCCCCAGCCGGTCAACGCGACCATCACCGGCCTAAAACTGATCAAAAGCCTCCTGACACGCCGGCAGACTTCCACGCCATCCATGCCGGGAAGTCCTATGTCGCACAGGACAACGTCCGGTCGAGTCTGTTGCACGAGCTCGATACCGTCGGGCCCACTCCGCGCGACGCCGACTTTGTGGCCCTGGGCCTCGAGCCACGAAGCGAGGGTGTCCGCAACGTCCTCGTTGTCCTCGATGACGAGGATGTCGAGGGGCGCCGTCACGTCCGAGCGACACACGGTACGGTCGGGATCGTGCGAGACCTTCTCTTGCGGTTCGTCCGCCCCGGGCAACGACAGCGTGAACGTACTCCCGCGATCCGCGCCGGAGCTCGACGCGGTAAGAGCACCGCCGTGCATCTCCGCGAGCCGTCGCGCGAACGCCAAGCCGATTCCCAAGCCGGTATCCGAGCCGGGTACCGAGCGATCGATTCGGGAGAACATATCGAAGACGTGGACGATCAGGTCGGGAGGGATGCCCATTCCGGAATCAATGATCCGAACGATCGCATTGCCGCTCTCATGCGCCAGCTCCACCCGGATCTCGCCGCCCGCTGGCGTGTACTTCGCCGCATTGTGGAGAAGATTTCCGAGGATCTGGGAGACGCGCGTCGGGTCCACGAAGCCGAATATGGATCGACCTGCGTCGACCGAGACGTGCTGGCGGCGTTGGTCGAAGAAGGGGCGGCAGGTCTCGATCGAGGCATCAATGATCGCTGCGATGTCTGCACGCTCCTTCTTCAGCTCGAGTACACCGCGACTGATCCTGGACACGTCGAGGAGGTCGTCGATGAGACGGACCATGTGATCCAGCTGCCGGTTCATCGCGCCGAGCGCGCGGTCAATGACGGGCGACGCGAACTGCATGTGGAGAAGGAGGTCGAGCCCCGTACGCAAGGGGACGAGCGGGTTGCGGAGCTCGTGCCCCAAGGTGGCGAGAAACTCATCCTTTCGGCGACCGGCGATCTGGAGCGCATGCTCGGATTCTTCGAGCTTCGCCGTTCGCTCTTGCACGCGCTCTTCCAGTTTTTCATTCAGGTCGACGAGCGCCCGTGTCTTTCTGAACAGATCCGCGAAGACCGCGATCTTGTGGCGCAAAATCTGAGGGTTGACCGGCTTGGTCAGGTAGTCGGCCGCGCCCGCGCCATAGCCCGCGATCACGTCCTGGTCGTCGAGCATGTGAGCCGTGAGGAACACGATTGGTATCTGCCGAAACTTCTTGCTGCCCTTGATGAGCTGCGCGAGCTCGAAGCCGCTCACGCCGGGCATCTTGATGTCGAGGACAATGGCCGCGACGTCGTGGTGGAGGAGTAGGCGCAACGCCTGGTCCGCGTCCTCGGCGCGAAGAAGCCGGTAGCCTGGTTCAGCGAGGATCGCCTCGAGCGCGTCGAGATTCCTCGCCTCGTCGTCGACGAGCAGAATGTCGATGGGCTCCTGCATTTAGCGATACAACCATATTCGGAGTAGCGAAAGCAGCTCGTCCGTGTTGACAGGCTTGGCGATGTAGTCCGATGCGCCCGCCTCAAGGCACTTCTCACGATCACCCTTCATCGCCTTCGCCGTGAGCGCAACGATGGGCAAGGCGCGAAGCGTTGCATTTTGGCGGATCTCGCGCATCGTGTCGTAGCCGTCCATTTCGGGCATCATGATATCCATCAGGACGACGCTCAGGTCGGGCGTGTTCCGAATCAGGTTGATCGCCTGGCGCCCGTTCGTCGCACTCAAGACCTCCATCTCCTGGTTCTCGAGGACTGTCGTGAGCGCAAAGATGTTTCGAACGTCATCGTCAACGACCAGAACCTTGCGGCCGCGCAAGGCTTCGTTCGAGTCGTGCAAGCGCTCGATCATCCGGCGTTTATCCTCGGGAAGATCGGACATGACCCGATGGAGGAACAGCGAAGTCTCGTCGAGAAGACGTTCGGGTGACTGCACGTCCTTGAGCACGATGCTCTTCGCGACCGTATGCAGGAGCGCTTCCTCGGCGGATGTCAGTTCCTTCCCCGTGAAGACGACGATCGGCAGGTCTTGCAGCGATTGCTGCGCTTGCAGGCGCTCGAGCAGCTCGAACCCGCTCATATCGGGCAACCGTAGATCAACGACGCAACACTCGAACGAATGTTCGCGAAGCGTGTCGAGTGCCGCGGCGCCCGTCCCGACCGCAGTGATCTCGATGTCGTCGTGCCCCAGGAGCTCGACGATACTCGCTCGCTCGATGTCATTATCCTCGACGACCAGGAGCCGCTTGGTGTGGGGCGTGGCGTGGGTCTTGAGCTTGTCGATCGCCCTCTCTAGATCGTCCGTGGTTGCGGGCTTCACGAGGTACGAGAACGCACCGTGAGACAGACCGTGCTGGCGCTCCTCCTCGACGGAAATCATCTGGACCGGAATGTGCCGCGCGAGCGGATCGAGCTTTAGGTTGTTCAGGACCGTCCAGCCGAGCATGTCGGGCAGGAAGACATCGAGCGTGATCGCGGTCGGCCTGTACTCGCGCACCAGCGAAAGGGCTTGTTGGCCGCGATTGGCAACGAGGCCTTTGAACCCCCTGTCACGTGCGATGCTGAGCAGGATCCGCGCGTAGTGCGGATCATCTTCGACGATCAGGAGCACCGAGTCGCCTTGCCTGATGTCGTGACGATCATCGGGGACCGTCTCTTCTGCCTTAGTGACCCCGAATAGCTGGACCGGCGACGATGTGCGCGGCGCAGGGCGGCTCGGCAGCGAGACTTGCGGTGCTGGACTCATGAAGGTGAGTGGCAAGTACAGCGTGAACGTGCTGCCGCTTCCCGGATTGCTCACCAGCCGGATCCCACCGCCGAGCAAGTGCGAGAGTTCGCGGCTGATCGCGAGACCGAGCCCCGTGCCGCCGTACTTTCGGCTCGTGCCGGCGTCGGCCTGCTGGAAGGCCTCAAAAATGAGCTTTTGCTTCTCGGGCGCGATACCGATGCCCGTGTCCGTGACGATGAAGGCGATCGCCGAATTCGCGGTCCTGAGCACCGGGTGATCGGGATTCCAGCCCGAGGTCACTTGGCGGATGGTCATCGAGACGTGACCCTGCGGCGTGAACTTGAACGCGTTAGAAAGCAGGTTTTTCAGGATCTGCTGGAGCCGCTTCGGATCGCAGACGAATGCGCCCGGCAAGGCAGAATCGAGATCGACGTTGAAGGCAAGACCCCTGGTCTCCGCGATGTGGCGGAACGTCCGCTGAACCGTGTCGCGAATCGAGACGAACGTGATCTCCTCGGGCTCGACCGTGACCGTGCCTGACTCGATCTTCGAGAGATCGAGGATGTCGTTGATCAGCGTCAACAGATCCGTACCCGCCGAGTGAATGGTCTTGGCGAAGTCGATCTGTTTCGGCAGTAGGTTGCCGCCGACGTTCTCGGCGAGCTGCTGGCCGAGGATCAAGATGGAATTCAGCGGTGTCCGGAGCTCGTGGGACATGTTCGCGAGGAACTCGGACTTGTACTTGTTGGTGAGGGCAAGCTCCGTGGCCTTCTCTTCGAGCGCGTGTCGAGCCTGTTCGACCTCCTTGTTCTTCCGCTCGACCTCGTAGTTTTGGTCGGAGAGCTGCTTCGCTTTCGACGCGAGCTGCTCGTTGGTTTGCTGGAGCTCGCTCTGTCGCGTCTGAAGCTCCGCGGTGAGCTGCTGTGACTGGAGGAGCAGGTTCTCGGTGCGCATCGTCGCTTCAATCGTGTTGAGAACGACGCCGATCGACTGCGTGAGCTGCTCGAGGAACGCGAGGTGAGTGCTGGTGAACGGCCGGAGGGCAGCGAGCTCGATCACCGCCATCGTTTCGCCTTCGAAGAGCACCGGCAAGACGAGGACGCTCTTCGCCGGTGCTCCGCCCAGGCTCGACTGGATCTGCGTGTACTCGGGAGGAACATCGTTGAGAACAATGCGCAATTGCTCCACCGCGGCTTGGCCGACGAGCCCGATACCCAGCTGGATGCGCTCCGGCTGATCCGGCCGCTGCGCGTAGCCCGCGAGGAGCCGAAGGCTCTTCGGTCGTATCGCGCCGACCTCGCTGACCTCGCCGACCTCACCGGGATCGGTCCGTTCCATCTGGTAGATCGTGCCATGCTGCGCGTCCACGAGGGGCGACAGCTCCGAAAGGAGCGTCCTTCCGACGGTGACGAGGTCGCGCTGTCCCTGGAGCATGCCCGTGAACTTCGCGATGTTCGTTTTGAGCCAGTCCTGCTCCTGGTTGCGGTCGGTCGTCGCCCGCAGGTTGTCGATCATGGTGTTGATGTTGTTCTTGAGCTCTGTCACCTCGCCACGAGTCTCGACCTGGATCGAGCGCGTGAGATCGCCTCTCGTCACGGCGATGGCGACGTCGGCGATCGCGCGCACCTGGTTGGTCAGATTGGCCGCGAGCAGGTTGACGTTGCCGGTCAGATCCTTCCACGTCCCTGCCGCACCTGGCACGTTCGCTTGACCTCCGAGCCGACCATCAACCCCGACTTCGCGCGCCACGTTCGTGACTTGCTCGGCGAACGTCGCGAGCGTGTGGGTCATGTTGTTGATCGTGTCGGCAAGTGCGGCAACCTCGCCCTTCGCTTCCACCGTCAACTTCTGGCGGAGGTCACCGTCCGCCACGGCGGTGACAACCCTAACGATACCGCGGACTTGGTTCGTGAGGTTTGCGGCCATCACATTCACCGAGTCGGTGAGATCCTTCCACGTGCCGGCGACGCCGGGTACGTCGGCTTGGCCACCGAGCTTGCCCTCGGTACCGACCTCGCGCGCCACGCGCGTTACCTCGGATGCGAACGAGCGAAGCTGATCGACCATCGTATTGATCGTGTTCTTCAGCTCAAGGATCTCACCCTTGACGTCGGCGGTGATCTTGCGCGAGAGGTCGCCGCGCGCGACCGCCGTGGTCACCTCGGCGATGTTGCGGACCTGCGCCGTGAGGTTGGCGCCCATCGCGTTGACCGAGTCGGTAAGGTCCTTCCACGTGCCGGCGACGCCAGGAACAATCGCCTGACCGCCAAGCTTGCCCTCGGTACCAACCTCGCGTGCCACGCGCGTCACTTCGCTCGCGAACGAGCGGAGCTGCTCAACCATCGTGTTGACGGCTTCCTTGAGCTGGAGGATCTCGCCGCGGACGTCGACGGCGATCTTGCGTGAGAGGTCGCCATTCGCGACCGCGATCGTAACCTCGGCGATGTTGCGCACCTGCCCGGTGAGATTCGAGGCCATCGAGTTGACGTTGTCGGTGAGATCCTTCCACGTGCCGGCAACGCCAGGAACGACTGCTTGGCCGCCGAGCTTGCCTTCAGTGCCGACCTCGCGTGCGACGCGACTCACCTCCGAGGCGAAGCCGTTCAGCTGATCCACCATCGTGTTCATGGTGTCCTTGAGCTGCAGGATCTCACCCTTCACGTCGACCGTGATCTTTCGGGAGAGGTCGCCACGGGCGACGGCGGTCGCGACCCCGGCAATGTTGCGAACCTGACCCGTGAGGTTCGAGGCCATCGAGTTAACGTTGTCAGTGAGGTCTTTCCACGTGCCGGCAACGCCCGGAACGAGTGCTTGGCCGCCGAGCTTGCCTTCGGTGCCGACCTCGCGCGCGACGCGGCTTACCTCCGAGGCAAAGCCGTTCAGCTGATCCACCATCGTGTTGATCGTGTTCTTCAGCTCAAGGATCTCGCCCTTCACGTCGACGGTGATCTTTCGCGACAGGTCGCCGTTGGCGATCGCGGCCGACACGTCGGCGATATTACGCACCTGGCCCGTGAGGTTCGAGGCCATCGCGTTCACGTTATCGGTGAGATCTTTCCAGGTCCCTGCCACGCCGGGGACCTGCGCTTGGCCGCCGAGCTTGCCTTCGGTGCCGACCTCGCGCGCGACGCGGCTCACCTCCGAGGCAAAGCCGTTCAGCTGATCGACCATCGTGTTGATCGTGTTCTTCAGCTCGAGGATCTCGCCCTTCACGTCGACCGCAATCTTTCGCGACAGGTCGCCCTTGGCGATCGCGGCCGAGATGTCGGCGATATTACGGACCTGGCCCGTGAGGTTCGAGGCCATCGCGTTCACGTTATCGGTGAGATCCTTCCAGGTTCCTGCCACGCCGGGGACCTGCGCTTGGCCTCCGAGCTTGCCTTCGGTACCGACCTCGCGCGCGACGCGGCTCACCTCCGAGGCAAAGCCGTTCAGCTGATCGACCATCGTGTTGATCGTGTTCTTCAGCTCGAGGATCTCGCCCTTCACGTCGACGGTGATCTTGCGCGACAGATCGCCCTTCGCGACGGCGGTGGTGACCTCGACGATGTTGCGCACTTGGCCGGTGAGGTTCGAGGCCATTGAGTTGACGTTGTCGGTAAGGTCCTTCCACGTGCCGGCGGCACCCGGCACCTCGGCCTGGCCTCCGAGCTTGCCTTCGGTACCGACCTCGCGCGCGACGCGACTCACCTCTGAGGCGAAGCCGTTCAGCTGATCGACCATCGTGTTGATCGTGTTCTTCAGCTCGAGGATCTCGCCCGCTACGTCGACGGTGATTTTGCGCGAGAGGTCACCGCGCGCAACGCCGGTCGTGACCGCGACGATGTTGCGGACCTGAGCGGTGAGATTCGAGGCCATCGCGTTCACGTTGTCGGTGAGGTCCTTCCACGTACCGGCGACGCCGGGAACAATCGCCTGACCCCCGAGCTTGCCCTCGGTACCGACCTCGCGTGCCACGCGCGTCACTTCGCTCGCGAACGAACGGAGCTGCTCGACCATCGTGTTGACGGCTTCCTTGAGCTGAAGCATCTCACCGCGAACATCGACGGTGATCTTCTTCGAGAGATCGCCGCTCGCCACGGCAATCGTCACCTCGAAGATGTTGCGGACCTGAGCGGTCAAGTTGCTGGCCATCTGGTTGACCGACTCGGTCAGCTCCTTCCAGACGCCCGAGACGTCCTTCACTTGGGCTTGCCCGCCGAGCTTTCCTTCCGTTCCGACTTCACGCGCCACGCGCGTTACTTCGGAGGTGAAGATCGAGAGCTGCTCGATCATCCTGTTGACGAGCTGAGCGGAGCGCAGGAACTCGCCTTCAAGCAGACGGCCGTCGACATCGAGCGCCATGGCTTGACTGAGGTCGCCCTTGGCGACGGCACCGATGGCACGCGTCACCTCCGTGGTGGGCCTGACGAGATCGTCGATCAGTGTGTTGAGCGTAACAGTCTCGTTTGCCCAGCCCCCGACGGCACCCGGCATGTTCATGCGCTGCTTGAGCTTTCCCTCTTTGCCGACCGCATGGCACACGCGTGCGACCTCCGATGCACGGCGAGCGCTGACGGCGAGGATCTCGTTGACGGTGTCGGCGAGCTTGCCATTGACTCCGGTCAAGTCGGAGGGCAGGCGCGAGGTGAAATCTCCGTCTTTGAAGCGGAGCAGCGCAGCGAGGAGATCGCTCGAGAATGGCTGTGCATTCCCGAGCGACGAGCCGCCGTTCTCGGGCGCACCGAAGACCAGGTTCGGTTCGGGAGGAGTCGGGATCACTTTCGAAGGGTCAATCGTGTCCGTCATGGTCTCTGTTCCCGTCGTGGGGACTTCGGTAAGCGCTTACCAAAGCTGACAAGCTCAGACCGTAGACCCCTTATCGGGACCGCACAATCTTATATCCTGTCCGAGCTGAACCTCACGCAGGCCGTGCTCGTCGCCATCCCGCGTCTTTTCTTGCGGGAAGGTTCCCCTTTTGTGGGTTCGAAACTGATGGTGAGCTGGTCGCCCCTGATGGCGCAGCTGGCCCTCGACGGTGGGTGGTAAGCGATGCACGGAACCCACATTGAAGACTGTGAGGCGATCCAGTAGCGGCCAGCCTATGCAGGCTGCTGTGGGGCCGGGATCGTGAAGGAGCAAAGCGGGGCGTTGAGCTCGTCGGGGTTGGAAGAAACTCTCGATGAACGGACGCAAGTGCTCATTGCGCATGAGCTTACGCTTGGCTGGTGGCAGCGAACGAAAGCCATTGTCGATCGCATAAATGGCCCGAATGCGTTCTGAGAGCAGTCGCAAGGTGACGCGCGCAGTCGAGTTCTACAATCTCGACGCGATCTTCGGATCATCGAGACCGAATAGCGGGTAGCGCGCTCAGGGCTTCGATCGGAGATGCCCCTCCATCACTCGTGCAGCAGCAGCGCTCGTTGGTTCAAGGCCGGTTCGCTCGGTCGTTCGGTGATGCGGTAGGAGCAGCATCTGTCTCCAGAGAGGATGTGCTCGACCCGTTCGACCGAAACGTTCTCTCCCAGGAGGGTGCGAAAGAGCGACAGCTCGCCGCCGCATAGCTTCGGGCAGAGGCGCGCTGCCTTCGCGATGGAGCAGTGGTTCTCCACGAGCTCGAACGTCCCATCGCGCCGCCGCTTCGACTCGGCCATGTACCCTTCCTCGCGCCGAATCCGAGCAAGGCTAGCCAAGCGATCCTCGATCGGCGAATTGGGGTCGGGCATCCTCGCGCGATAAGTCTGAGCCTGCTGACGTGTCCTCTCCTCGGTCAGGCGATCAAGGCCTTGCTCACCGAAGGTGCTCTGGACCGCTTGGAGCATCCCGACCGCGAGTTCCGCGTGGCAGTCGGGGAACCGATCATAGGCGTTGGAGGTGAGCTGCCAGAGACGCGCAGGACGACCCACCGTGCCCCTCTCGTCCGTGAAGTCGACGAGCTTCTCTCCCTCCAACACGGCGAGATGCTGACGAACGGCCATCGTCGTGACGCCCAGGCTTTTCGCCATCCGGGCGGCGGTCTGTGGGCCCTTGGTCTTGAGGACAAAAAGAACCCGCTCCCGAGCGGAACCTGGAACGTCGGAACTCATGCCGATAGCGTACACGGCTGGCGCCGTTTAGCAAGTTTAGAAAGTACTTGCTTGACAAATAATAAGCTAGCAATTACTTTCCAAACTATTGAATCGGCCGACGACACCCCGATCCGAGAAGGAAAGCACGATGCCAGCCACAGCGAAGATCACGAAGCGCAGCACAATGCAGGAGGTCTTGGCGGCCTATCCGAGCGCGCAGCGCGCTCTGTTTGGCCGCTTCCATATCGGCGGCTGTAACAGTTGCGGGTACGAGCCCGAGGACATCCTCGAAGCGGTAGCGCACCGGCGCAAAATCACCGACCTCGACGAACTCATCGAGTTCATCGAGCACGCCGAGCAGAGCGATCAGCGTATTCATGTGAGCCCCGGGGACGTCGCGGTGGGGCTGCGAAGCGAGTATCGCCCGCGTCTGGTGGACGTCCGAACTCCAGAGGAGTGGGCGCTGGCTCGAATCGAGGGCGCGACGCTGAACACGGAGGAGCAGGCGCAGGAGATGATGCGCTGGCCCAAGGACACGCCCATCGTCTTTTACTGCCACCTCGGGCAGCGCAGCCTCGACGCCGCTTCTTACTTAGCAGGACACGGTTTCAAGAACGTCAGATCGATGACTGGTGGCATCGACGCCTGGTCGCTCGACGTGGACTCGTCTGTGCCGCGCTACGAGATTGCAGGTGACCCAGTCCATGGCCAGGCGACACTGCGGCCGCTCCGTTCAGTCGTGTCGCAGGCTGCGGGCTGCCAGAAGTAGGAGAAATGCGATGAACACTCAGACCGAAATCCACGAGCTCACGAATCGGGAATATAAGTACGGGTTCGTCACCGACCTGGAGACGGACATCGTGCCGCGCGGCCTCAACGAGGACGTCATCCGGATCATCTCGGCGAAGAAGAACGAGCCGGAGTGGATGCTCGATGGGCGGCTCAAGGCGTACCGCCACTGGCTCAGGCTCAAGGAGCCCCGCTGGCAGAACGTCCACTACGGGCCCATCGACTACCAGGACATCATCTACTACGCGGCTCCCAAGCCCAAGACGGCGGGTCCCAAGAGTCTCGACGAAGTCGATCCCGAGGT
>Ga0105048_10009452_pt1 | contig 15508 bp, 17 predicted proteins | sample MAT05_FD_78382 | JGI IMG/M metagenome (GOLD analysis project Ga0105048, IMG submission 78382) | Freshwater microbial communities from Lake Fryxell liftoff mats and glacier meltwater in Antarctica - MAT-05 | ecosystem: Environmental > Aquatic > Freshwater > Ice > Liftoff microbial mat | place... | reverse complement strand
TGACCCTGGGTTGTTGATGCTAGGCTGGTTTGCCGGCATGGAGAGAAGGCGGGAGAATCGCTTTTGCCTACCCAAAAACTGCGGTATTTGACCGCCGTCAACACTTTGGAAGCAGAGTTTAGATTTTGCCTTGGTTTACCGCTCAAAATCGAATGTTTTTCAACTAATGCACGGGCCACTAAGTGGGTGACACAAACTCTTCTGACCGTACTCTCGAGTCTAGGCATCCCGGAAGTATTTGATACCTATTACGGACCTGACCTAGGGTGCTTTGCAATTCGCGGCGAGTCGGAAACATTCATTGAGGTCTTTTAGGTCGGAAATTTCGCAGCTGTCATAGACTTGTCACAAAGCGAAGCGTATCTTGACATCATGCAGCATTGGTTCATTTACCTCTGGTGACATTGTCACACCTCTGCTATTTACCAAATATATTTTCCAAAATAGAGGTCAAAGTTATGCGAGACCAGATAGATTCTGTCGCTCATTTAGTGGAGGAGCGCCAATTTCAGCCACTAGAAGCATTGGCACCAGATGCAGAGGACGCTAGAGGAGATCGAGGGTACCTACAACAACTCAAGACGCAAACCAACGACTCAGTTTTAAAGACAAACGCTGCTGGCATTCTCAATGGCTTTTCCATTCAAGGTTCTGAGCAGTTAATGGCACAAGCTCGCTGCGTAAACGGCTGGGCGACTATCTACGGACCAACCGGCAATCGTACCGCTGATGGCTCGGTCTATACGGGTAGAGAGCAAGGTGCGGCAGTTGACTTAGACGCTCCTGTTCTTAATACCAGACTCGGATCAATAGTCGTAATTACAAATTTGAACAACGATCGCTCAACCACACAGCAAGTTCGTGACTATGGTGGCTTTGGCAACCCTCGCGTATATCGTACTCCTGACGGAGCTCCACGGCTAGTTGATCTAACCTACGGAGCGGCCGCTCGAATTGGAGCTGGAGACATGACGCCTGTTAAGGTCTGCGTACCTGAGTGATAGTTTCTTCTTACGAATTCACGGCCGATGGGGCGGCAGCTTGATCACATGTGAGAGCACCGCCCATGAGGCCATAACACTCATGTGGAATAACCACAATCATGCACTCTAATCCTAATGTCACCTTAGCAGCGTTTCTTCTCTTGCTTTCAATTTGTCTAAGCAGCCACTTAGTTCTCAGTCATCAAAGAGAAACCAATTATTCTGTCAATAATGGCAGTGGGCCTGAAACTAATTCTAATGGTCTTATAATCGAAGCACCAATAGCAGGGGCAGCGAACATAACAAATACTGCGGATGTTCAGAGTAATTCTAACGTTCAAGCTTCTCCAGCGGCTGTAGCCGGAAGTCGCTGCGTCAAAGGTTGGGCGACTGTCTATGGTCCAACTGGAGAGCGTACGGCTGATGGTTCCGTTTATACCGGCAGCGAGCAAGGCGTAGCAGTCGATTTAGACACACCCGTGCTGGGTACCACCCTCGGTTCGAAACTAATAATCACCAATTTGAACAATCATCAGTCAACCACACAACAAGTTCGTGACTATGGTGCCTTCGGCAACCCTCGCGAGTATGGCACTCCTGATGGGGCACCAAGGCAAGTTGATTTAACTTATGGCGCAGCAGCTCGAATTGAAGCTGGAGATATGACGCCCGTTAAAGTATGCGCGCCCTGAATGACAGAGGTAGACAAGTGATGCACGAGCTAGCGATGCCGATTCTGCTCTAGTAACTTTATGCTAATCGGCAGAGGGGAATTTCGCATTGCCATTCGATGCCCGTTTTTGCATACACTAAATTATCTACCTAACCAATTATTACTCGGAAACTTATTAGTTTACCTTTTACAGCTTGACTGTTATCTAAGTCTCAAACTTTTCGCAACGTAGCGTGCTGAGTATTTGATTGAGATTTATCTAGTAGCAGGCTCTGTAGGTCACCTAATTGGTATCACTTTTGGTACTCCAACGATTTTGGCTACTCACAAAGATTTTAAAACAGGGAGATATACCCATGACTACTATTACTAAAGACCAAAAAGTCGATGGACTTGGTTGCACTCTCGTATGTCCTATTGCCGGCATAGAGCCTGCACAATTGAGCAGAGACATTGAAGAAATTGCCTTGAATATCAATCAGATGATTGACCCCAAAGTTCTCAAATTCGATCATTTTTCACCTGGCGATTTTTGTCTAGATTTACAAGGGCATTTGTACAATGCCTGGTTCGAAGTGCATTCTTCAGGAGAAACATATCCAATGGCCGTGTTGGAGTCTGAAGAATGCGCTGATGAATCTTTCAATTTGTGTGTTCGCCCAGATTGGTTTGATGGTTCGATTCGTTGGATTGGTCCAGCTCACAAATATGCGTTTCAGGAGGCCATTCTTTCCTGGGCCGACAGACAATTTGCCGCCGTCAGTAGCCAGAGTATAACCAATGAAGTCTCGGCACCCAGTCTAGCTTCTGACAAGGCCTAACTACACTCTAAAGCGGCCCTGAGGGGTCTGCAAAAAATCATGTTAGATAAGGGCCGCGAATCTTGTGCGCTTTTAGTTATCGACATGCAAAGTGATTTTGCCACTGCTCACGATCCGTCTACAATCAAAGCAATCATTGATGAACTTCAGTACGTTGGAGCATTAGAAGAACCGGTAGTAATACTGACTTTTACTGGCTTCGGCACCCTTGTGGGCGGCATCCACGAGATGGTCGAACGTTTGCAAAACGTGACGCTTGTAATTCATGCCGAGAAATCTTCTAATGATGGTGCGAACCCAGTAATTCAGGCAATGCACAAAGCTGGAATGTCAAATCTGGAGCGCTTAAGAGTGGTTGGTGTCAACCTCAACTACTGGGAGTCAGGTCGAGATTTCTCGAATTTCAACGTCGCTTCAAATGTTCAGATCGTCACAACCGATCGTGACCAATCATTAATTTACGCTATACCTAAAGTGGCAGAGCGCGGCACACGATCAAAATCAACCACGCTCAATTCTGTCGGCCTTTGCAATTTTTTCTCCACATTTGTTCTCGCTCTTCTTTTGATTGTAGTTCTCATTGTTCGCCGGCCTTTGATACGGAAAACCAACAATGGTGCCAGTCCGCCGGCTGAAACGATACGCATCAAGTAAACATCCGGTGGAGTAAACACACCATGCAAGTAAATCGCCACGTCAAATTAATAGCTTTTTTTCTTCTGGCTTCAATATGCCTGTCTAGCCTTTTGCTTCTCAGCAGACAAAGCAAGGAAAATGCTATCACTGCCAACAATGGCACTGGGCCTCGAAATGCACCTGACGGTCTTATAATCGAAGCACCGAAAGACGGGGCAGTGGCTCCTGTTATTCCTGCTAATACTGGCATTCAAGCTAATCCAGTAAATCAACCGGCATTAACTACTAGCGCACCCAAAAGCTCGTCTCGCTTCATTGACGTTGCACTTAGTAAAGGGCGCGACATCAACCAGCTTTGCTCACCTGGCGACACTGTCAATCGCGCGGTGTTAAGTGCCTACGGAGCCATCTACGTCGCCGACGTGGCGGTAAAAGTTCCACCAAACTGTACTCCCACACGCTCTGAGCTCGAGGCATTCTATCGAACAGTGCAATTTGAAAACGATAACTTCGATGGAGTTGCCGTTTCATTTCAGAAAGCTGCTCTTGATGCCTTCAGAAAGATTCGTGCCGAGGCCGCAGCTCAAGGACTGACTGTAACACCGAACGGCACCCGAGCATCTCTGCGTGACTACGACGGCACAGTCGAAATCTGGCAACGCAATCTTAGTATCGGCATCAATTCAGCAAGGGGCATTTCAGGCGCTGAGATGCGCCAATTGCGTTCATCCAACGTGCGAGAATCAATAGACGCGGTGCTAAAAGTAGAGGCGCGGGGCACATTGCTCGGCTCTGGCGGCGGCAAGAGCATCTTGCAAATAGCAGCACCACCAGGCACATCTCAACATATCTCAGGCTTGTCGATAGACATAGCTGAGCATGAGAGTTCGCAAGTTCGGGCGATCATGGCTAAACATGGTTTTTTTCAGACAATTGCTAACGACTTTACCCACTTTACTTACCTCGGTGAATCAAGCACAACATCTCTTGGCCTTGTCGCCGTCACAATCGACGGTCGAGTTTTCTTCGTGCCTAAGCTCTGAAGGCTCTCCACACTTTCCAAACTCATCACAAAATCAGGCTAAAACTATGACTACTGGAAATCGATTTTCTAAACTCTCAGCACGCCAGCGAATGACAGTTGCATTGCTCGGCTTTTGCTCAATTGCTGGGCTCTCCTTGCTAATTCTCAGCCTGCTTCTCAGTGGCCCATCGCAAGACCCGCAAGCCTACAGCCTTGACCAGGTCATTTCTGCTGATGCAAGAATGGGCCGCGATGGTTTGCAATCATTGAAAGGAATGTCAGGTAAATCTGGAAAGCAGCAAGTCTTTGAGGCTCTTGGTCAACCTATGGGTAAGCTCAGTAATTTGTCTACCAAAGAGACAGGGACGCTCGAACAGTACGCTTATCCACTTGCTTTTGAACCTTCAGTTCAAATTGTTCTTCTTTTCAAAGCAGACACTGGCCGATTTGTTGGCTACAGGTTTGCATTTAACGGTTCTGTTCCGCGCAAAGGCTAATGCTTCTGCGCATTCTTTTGGGGGAATAACCAAAAATGCTTTTACAACGTATCGTCTACTACTTCTTTGTAGTACTGGTTTTCTTTCTAGTTTTCGATAAGTTAGGTTTTGTCTCTTTCAAAATGGCTGGAGCCATCTCATTGTATGCAGCAGCAACGCTATTTGCTTCCGTCAACACAATCATCCTTTTCTTTTTGTCTAGCCTGGTCTATGGTCAGCGTTTGCGCGGTGGGCAACGGTTCGTCGCCGACATGTTAAGTGTTCTGGTAGCTGCCATAACTCCAGTGCTGGTGCTTGCAATCGCCGCTACTTTCTCTTCGGCCTATTTTTCCTTAGCAGGCCCACTGGTTCCATTACTATTCAAAGCACTTTCCATACTGGTGCCTGCTATCTGGCTCGGTTGGTTAGCGCTCACCTTTCTCTTCTTTGAGGCTCCTGAACCAAACAAAGCAAAATCTGAGAAATCGGCACAGCGCGACACAGTCAAAGAAGAGCCCGCGCCAAAACAAGTAAATTTGGCAATCAATCAATGTAAGACCATAGCAGTCGAACCTTGGCAAAAGCTGTTTGATGTAGCTTTGCTGCGCATCGAGCAAGCCGACTACGTTGCTGTTAGACCGCTATTGGCCGAATGCCTTTCTCTGTTAGACCGCGATCAGCAGACAAAGCCGTTTGATCTCTTCAATGTCATTCACCACTATGCCGATTGTCTGCTTCGCCTAAACGAATTCACCCTGGCATGCACATTTTATGAGCGCGCCTTGCGACTGCTCAATCGCTTGCCAGACAAAGATGGCTTTGACGACGGGACGCTTTTCTCTGCCTTAGTAAATGGCTTAGAGGCATGCCACCAAGGGCGCTATCAAAGTCCAGATGCAGTTTACAACAACTCTAGTAATTAAGGAGGTAAGTTCGATGAGCACCAGGTTTCAAAAAATTAGCTCAAAGCCTGTATTTCGAGTAGGAATTGGCATTTCGCTGGTAACGGCAGTTGCCCTTGGTTTATGGCTTCTGCGCCCAACCGATCAGTTCAGCTATGGAGGACTCAAGTGTCAAGCAGCTGCGACTTCATCTCAGGCCAAAGCACTCAACGCGCAGCAGTTGACCGAAATTTTGCTGTTTGGAGAGCGAACTAAAACCGCTGAGTTGCAGAAATTTTTGCCTCATGCAGCCTGCACGCTACCTGACCTTGAAATGCGTCCAGGAGCGATTCTTAAGCGCAGCGTCTACCGTCTCGCCTTCAATGACAAAGTCGTATTGATTATCGGAACTGAAGGTGACGAGTACGTCGGGTTTAAACTACGCGGACTTGAAGAAGGTGCTGTGTCAGTTAGCTCGCATCGGCCCTTATCACTGACACAGAAGTGGCAAGTGAAAGTGGGAGATGAAGTCAATGGAGCTCAAATTATCGGCTCGTTAGGGCAGGTTAGTATGAAGCTCTCTGACCGAACAGGTAAGGCTCCATTCGATGGCAGCGTAGCCGTCGCCAATGCGGGATGCATCAGGTTTGATGGCATGGACGTACCAGGTTACGCATTCATGATTTGTGGACTAGATCGGTACACTTTCGGTCTGGTAAATAAGGGTCAATCGCTTGGCTCAGGCAATATCATGCTCCTTGGTGTGCTGCGCAGACAGAACGATGGTGCCTATGCTTTCGTAGAACCATCCTCAACTATTGTCGGCTTGTTTGCCGACAAATAGGCCATATGACACAGCAACGAAAACGAGAATGCCTGTTTTACTAGCGGGCATTCTCTCGACTTCTCGATTCAAATTCGCGTTAAAACAGAGGATGACATCATGTTTGTCAAATTTAATCGCTTCTTTTTACTTGCTTTATTTAGCTATGTCGCTGTTCTTAGCCAGGCAGACAAAGCAACAGCGACTGCGTCAGATCCCATGCTACTTACATTTGACGTACCAGCCTCAACAGAAGAACCAGGTAAATTTGCTACGGTAGTGCCAGGTGCTGAACCAACTGCACCCGCTGCAACCGCTGCGAAGGTAGTGGAAGATGTATCAATGACCGTAGAACCTTCACCAGAAGCTGTTGCTCAAATATCTCCTAGGGCAGAATCTGCTCCACTGGAAGCGCTGCCAACGATTCCAATAGTTCAAGAATCAACGCTGACTCCTGCCATTGTTACGGTGGAACCCACGGTTACAGAAGCTGCTAAACCAGAATTGCGATTGCAGTTTTCTGATTCTACGCTGCCTCTACCCCCGGTGCCTTCTGTAATTCCAGATTTAGCTCAAGCTGAAGCTCCAGTTATAGTTCCAGATTCAGCTGAAGCTGTCGTTCCAGATCCACTTCAACTTCAGGTTCCAGTTCAAACGGCAGCTCAAATTTTAGAACCAGTGCCAGTTGAGCCCCCTAACTCAACTTCGGGTCTTGTTGTTGCGGCTCCAACTGTTGAAGCTTATGCACCGGCACCTGTCCCTACACCTGTTCAAGAATTTGTTCTGGCTCCTATACCAGCTCCTGTTCAAGCTCCTGTTCAAGCTCCTGTTCAAGCTCCGGTCCTAGTTTCTGTCCCGGCTTCTGTCCCGGCTTCTGTTCTACCTTCTGTCCCGGCTCAACGGACCGATAGTCGTGTGATAACTGGAGTGGACGTTTCAAGCTGGCAAGACAATGTAGATTGGGTCGCATTAAAAAACAACGGTGTCGACTTTGCATACTTGAAGTCTACCGAAGGCAAGACCTTTACGGATGCATATTTTGCACAGAACCGTAAGAATGCCCGTGATTCTGGCATTATTACCGGTGCCTACCACTTCTTTCGGCCCGCTACTTCCGTTAGCGCCCAAGTTGATCATTTCATAAATGTTGTTGGAAAATTGTCGCCAGATGATTTGCCACCAGCCCTTGACCTGGAAGACAAGTCACTTTGGGTGGGATATACACACAAAGAAAAGATCGATATGGTGATGGAATGGCTCACGGCTGTTGAATCGCGGACAGGAGTTAGACCAATAATTTATGCTTCTCCTTCATTTGTTGAAGATGTCCTGGGCTCGGCACCGCAGCTAGCAAACTACAAATTGTGGATTGCTCACTATACAGACAATTCACAACCATCACTGCCAACGCCCTTTACTGAATGGCTAATTTGGCAACACAGCTCCAGCGGCTCTCTGCCCGGGGTTGCTGGTAATGTTGATCTAAATCGCTTTCAAGGTGATGTCAGTGAACTACTTGCGGAAGCTAGGCAAACGCCCACTCAAGCGCCTACTCAAGTTGCGTCTGTGGTCGCTCACCCAGATCCAATGCCACTAGCAGCGGTGCCCAAGTCAAGTGATGAGGTCGCAGAATTGATTATCAATTTCGACCTGCCACCAGTCTCTTAGACGACCTTTTACAGTTGTCTATTCAAGGCACTGTGCGCTTGTATTCTTCTGTAAGCGGAGTTAACTGAGTGAGGTTTAGCAGACTGAAAAGCGCGAATCAAGCTGTGCTCGATTCGCGCTAACTTTTTCGAATATTCGATCAAACTCTCAAACGCTAAATAGCTATGAATACAAAGCAATATTATTCTCTTAGTTTGCTAACAGCATTGAGCTTAAGTGTCTGTTTTTTACTGGCCTCGTTTGTCGATTTCTCCATGCCGACTGTTTCAGCAACAGAATCTCCCGGAGGCCGACTTAAGTCAGCCAGTGTCTCAACTTTGCAGCTTGCTACCGAATTAGTTGTGCCACAGAATCCTTTCGATCTGGCTTTTGCCAGAGCAGACAAAACATTTGTTTCGCAGGTAATTTCTAAATACAATCAAACTGCTCGCAGTGATGCAAATCCTAATTGCGGCCCGGCTTCGCTCGTCATGACTACCCGCTGGCTTAACTTACCAACTTTTCAACAATCCAATACGCAAGCCGCCGTCGATAGCGCCAGACTTGCTCTGACTGGTGTAAAAGATGAGACCGGGATTATGATCTCTACCTTTGAACAGTACGCCAAAAAGCAAAATATTCCGATTAGAAGTCTGTTGAATATAGAAGAGTTGAAAGCTGCGCTAACCGGCGAAGTCGCCGTTGTCGCTCAGGGCAACCCTTTTGGTGAATGGCAAATTCGCGGAAATAATGAACCGAAAAAAAGCTATGCCTATAGAATTTCACCTGAACAATATGGAGCCTGCAGTACACCTGGGTTTGCTAAAGGTTGCTCTCACTTCATCGTAGTTCTAGCCAGCAATGCTGCAGACAACACGTTTATCATTAGTGATCCTTTGCGAAAAGAAGGACCGTTAGTAATAAGTGAAGCGGAATTAGCTGCTTTCTTCGGTTCAGACTTCATAGAGGCACGCGCAATTGGGTAAAGACAAGTTTTGCTTGGCGAGGGAAATAGCAAGACAATGTCTCCAAAGCATTGCCTGGCTATTTCCCAAAACCGCGATTGCAATTGCGACGAAAACTCTGAGCGAAAGACGTGTAGACAAAAAAAGAATCTTTTTTAAGAAAGAGAAATAGACCAGTCTACTAATAGTCTGGATTTTTTTGATTTGCAGACGCAAGTGAGCAGTAAAGAGTAGAAGATCTGGCTATCGCCAAATCTTCTACTCTTTGCTACCGATCAACCTATGTACTCGAAGTAGATAGTCTGCGAGTAGCGGCTGGCGTTCGGATCATGTCTCGCTTTGTGGTCTGACAACTCAATTGGCTGCCCATTCTCATGGTAAAGGATACCGACGTGGCCTAAATTTCGGCCTTGATATTCATTACCGAAAGAGGCGACAACTTCATCAGTCCAAGCTCGCGCGAAGGCGACGGCTTTAGTCGGATCATCAGTCACTCTCCACTTAGGTGAATTAAGGAAAACATGACGCATCTCCCAGCCATCACCACTGCCCATGAACTCTGGAAACCCCGCATCTGAAAGAGCGTACTGAACACCAGCGGCACAAGCGAACGTGGAGTTCATTCGACTTGCCACTTTTTTACCGTTTTCGATAATTCTCGCTTTCTCAGCTTCAACTAAAGCGTTCTTCTCCTTTTCTAGCGTTTGCATAGGTAAGGGCTCTGGCCTGGTCATTGGCGGTGTAACCAAAGAGCTGTCGACAGTCGGCACCTGCGGCTGAATTACGATGCCAAAATTAGCCGCAGAATCAACGTTTGGTTCCTCTACGTTTAGTTGATTTACATTTGGTTGATTGGTCGTAAATTGATCGCTATTAAATTCACTTGCGCTTGCCACCTCGGTCGGTGGGTCTATCCAGACAAAGGGTGACTCGTGAATTGTTGGTGAAATGGACATCGTAGCTTGGTTTACCAGAGGTGCCGCTGGCACTATTTGCTCAGGTTGTTCGAGAAGAACTGATTGTTCGAGTTGAGCTGGTTGACCCACTTGTTCTGGATTTACAGCCGCTACTTCTTGTTGTTGCGGAGCTAAAACTATGCCAGGGTCACCGACATAGTCGTAGGCCGTTGTAGACACATCAAGATATTGGTCGCTCGCTGCCTGATCACCTGCAACTGGGTCAATACGAAGCTGGGTGGTATTGAATTTCTCGCCGTTGTTCTCACTTAAAAGAAGTAATTCTTCGGCCGTCGCACTTTGAGCTGCGCTCAGCACTGAAAAAGCACTGAAAAGCCCAAGCAAGATAATCAATCTGCTATTTGGTTTAGCCATGGCACTCACCTTCAGTAATATTGTTTCGTTTTCTTTTTTCTCCTGCTTCTCTTTCGAGAGGAAGATTTAACTCCTCAACTCCACTCTAATTATCTCCATCTTCATCTTCACTTCTGTTTTCGTCAGGTTCTTGCTGGGCACAAGCGATGTAAATAAGACCTCCAGCCAGAGCCAATGCAAACACAATACCGATAGCGATAAGGCCACTGGTATCACTGTTAGCTTTCGAGTTCTCTTCAGAACCGAGAGTGCTCTTTTGTGAAGGTGTAACTCTTTCAGGATTTGTCGCTGGGGAGGCGGCCGGAGCTGGAGTTACTGATGGAGACGCACTAGGAGACGGAGAAGGAGAAGGAGAAGGAGAAGGAGAAGGAGTGGGAAGTACGGCAGCAGGTGTAGACGCAGGATTAGACGCCTTGTTTGCCTGCGTGGGGGCAGTTGCTACCGTTGGCCAGTTAGAGGGCAGCGGAGGTCCATACACCTCGTTTTTAGGCGGCGTTGATGAAGTTGGGAGAGTCAAATTAGGAATTGAGTTTGTCACGCTAGCTGGATTACCTGCAGCAGGAAGCACACTAGGTAGATTTAGCAATGAAGGAACCAGGTAACTGCCACCATTTTGTCCGCACATTAATGCACTCAGGGCATCGTCTGCTTTTGGCGTGATAAACATGTTGCAGTTTGGATCACGGCTGGCAGTTGAGACAGACGGGCTCAATTTTAAAAGGCTAGGTGAGCTCGGTGTTACAAATGAACCGCCGAATGAGCTACCTGTATTCGTACCTCCCAGCACGCTCGGGTAAATGCCACCACCTTCTCCGCACAGAAAGGTGCTCACTGAGTCTTGCGTGGCGCGGCTTGCAACGCACTTTGAGTCGGGTAAAAGAGCGCTGGCGCTTGATGGATAAACTGCAGCGATGGCTGTAGTGGCAAAAATCGTGAGCATAATAGAAGTGCCCAGATTAATGGATTCAAATGGTTTCATGAGAATTCTCCAGATAATTTTGATGGAACAAGAAGTAGTGCACCCTAATAGAAGCTTCTTAAGAACCTGATCAAGCCGCTTACTAAGCCAGCTTAGCCAATGTGGTATCAATGGAAGAAATGTCAACTCCATTCAACTTTGCGCCGGTCAAATCAGTTGCCACCAAAATGGCACCCGATAAATCAGCGCCCGTCAGGTCGCATCCTTTTAAATTTGCGCCTGTCAAATCTGCCTGAATCAGTACTGCTCCAGTGAGGTCTGCTCCCGATAGATTTGCTCTTGTTAAATCGGCTCTGACGAGAATAGCCTTGATCAGCTGCGCTTCAGCCAAATCTGCTTTGGTTAAGTCTGCACCGGTGAGGTTGGCACGGATCAAGTTTGATTTTGACAAACAGGCTGCAATCAATCTTGCTTCAGTCAAATCTGCCTCTGGCAGCCGAGCACCAGCTAAGCGCAAAGCAATCAAGTCTTCTTTTACAAGAATAATTTGAGCCTCAGCAGGCAGTATGCCAAACCAAGCCAGCCAGCTATTTTTTACATTCTTAGCAGCTTTGCGGTGAAGCAAACAGAGATCTTCATTCTTATCGGAAGCAATAACTAAATTTTTCTTGGCCGGTTTTGCAGATGGTTCTCCAGTCGCTTGCGCAACGGGTTTTTCAGAGGTTGACGACACTTTCGAAGAAACCGCAGGGTGTCTGGATTCGTTGTTAGACATTAGTAAGTACCGTTTGATTTTGTTTTCTTAACTGAGGCAGATGGACCTGCATCGTTTTGTTCACTATTCAGATGATCAAGCTCAGGCTGATTGGTCACGATTAAAAAGGCGATGATGAACAAGACAAGGTTGTCAGTTGCAATCTCAGGCCGTTTTTCATTGTCGTCTGTATTTACCATAGTGGGCTCCAGGTAATGAAACTCGATGCCAACTGATTATGCCGCCACCTCCCTGCCATATAAGCAGTTGGAATGGTTGGAAATTTGGCTTTTGTGAGGGTTTTGTGAGGGTTGTTCTGTTACTTCGACTTATTAGTAGATGTGCTGATCTATATAAATTGTGGGTATTCGAAGTGGTCAATTCAAGCCCATCTAACAAAGGTGATGCAGGCTGAAAATTGACAACATCGAGCGTGTGAACTGTCACCACTGGAGGTGCTCGGCAATGGCCAAGTGCCAATAATTGGTCATTGCCGAACAATCAAGACGGGGTTCTGACTATGTACTTTTTCTCACTACGTTTATCATTCGTGCGCGAGCTAGCGAACAGTAAGGCGATTAGCGCCACTGACACAATGGCTTATTAAGCAGGGCGGCCATACAAAGTCATTGCGGCTTCATACTCAATTAAAAGAGCCCTCTGCTCGTCTGCATTAGCTTGCAGCCGAGCCGCTTTGCAAATGAAGACATAGTCAGCTGATTGACTGCCATATAGATTGACTACCTCGACGAGGTAATCAAAAGTGTTGAGCTCGCGATAGCCTGGAGTTTGAGTCGCTAGTGACTCTGCTCGGGCAAGAGCCTTCGAAAATCTTAGTTGTCTTAATTGCGCGAAAGAATATGAGTCACTCGTGTCTTTGGTGCAACCTGGAATGAGGGTGAAGCAATCAGCAATTTGCAAAAGAGCAATTTGCAACCTGATCTCTAATTCGCCTTTTCTGGCTGACTTCTCAATTTCTCTTTCAGCGTACTTGAGAACAGAATAACTTCTCTGCAGCTCTTTTTCTATTGCCTGCTCGATCAGGCGGTAGTTACCCAAGTAAAAGACATTTTGAGAATATTGACAAACAGTGCCGGGACTGCAGATTTGACCTAGCAGCAAGAGCGCTAATTCTAAATGTGCTGTGGCTTGCGCGAGGTGAAGGTCTGCTAGCCAGAGGAGCACCTCAAGACTTTCCAGAGATTTCTCACCAAACCGCTCTTCACGATCAGTCAAAACCTCAATAAGACTCCTTCTCGCTTTTGTCATTTTGCCTGAGGCGGCTAGAGTTTTTGCCGCATTTAAGCGACTACGGTCGTCCATCTGGTGGAACAGTTCAGAAAAAAGGTTTGCCATGGTGTTCACTTATTGTTTTAAATGTGGCTGATTCGGCCAAATTACTAAAGACGTCTAACCGGCGACAGTTTTACGGCTCGATGGAAAGGCTGTGTTCGAAGTAAAAAATCTAGCTGCTTAGCTTGGCCATCTACCAATATCAGGCACCAGATCAGAGGCCGCTTATAGTATTGACAGCGCTTGCCTACAGCCGTCTTGGGCAAATTTGCGGTGCTGATGAACTGTTCAAAATTGCTCAGCTCATCACCATTTAAAAGAGCTCTATCAACCGACACCATAAACAATGGGCTTTTGGGCTCGGTTGAGGCTGTTCTGCTGATTTTCGCCTCCGCAATCGACTGGCTGGGCACAAATTGTGAGACGGCCACTGCGAGAAGAGCGATTGCCATGAATCTACTGAAATTGATATTTTTCATGATTTCCTTGTCGTACTGTATTCGGCTAAAAATTCTCTGATTGACTCTGGGTCGACAGCTACACCCGTTCCTTCTTCATACTTACTTTCTCGACGCTTATCTTTGAGTTTTACTACTGCCTTGTTTAATCCCACCAGTGCGCCTGCCCGATTGATCAAGGGCCCACCAGAATCACCCGGGCGCAGCAGCCCGGCCGTTATAAGAACATCGCCGCGGTTGTTTACGGTCAAGACTTTGCCAATTGCAACTCTGAGCGAGTTTCCAAAAGGTGAGCCAACAGCACAAACGTCTTCGTCATCTTTGGGTGTAGACGTTGCAATTTCTATTGAGTGAGCGAATTTGCTTGAGTCACCTTCAAGCTTAAGAAGTGCAAGATCTTTGCTTCGATTTGAGCCAATGAAAGTAGCACCAAACGTGCTTCCATCAGCAAATTCACCTCTAATTTGCCCCTGTCTTTTGACTACGTGAAATGCTGTCAAGATTTCACTACCATTTATGATAACGCCCGTGCCAAATTCAGTTTTGCCATTTTTTACCCTGTCTGTTATTCGCACGGCAAAGTTTTTGAGGATATTGTCGCAAGAATGCTCAAGCTCCTCTAAAGCTGACTTCGGGGTGGTGTTTGATGTTGTAATTGATACTGAGGGTGGTGTTGTCAGTGGTGTTGTCGGCAATTCAGAAGTCACGGCTGTAACATCTGGGCGCACGACACCATCTGCAAAGAACCTTTCCACATTCAGGCCTGCAGTCACTGCACTATCTTTGAGGCTATAGATAATAGTCGCCTGCGCGGCAATAATTGCTGCCAATAAAGCATAACCGAGCCAGCCGCGCGTCTTGAGGTAGTTCATTTTTGGTCATCTCATTGGTGATTAGAAAAGGTCGTCAACGAACTGTGATCAAACTCGCCATAGCAACTTAAGCAATTTTCGAAACTGACGAGCGGTATCGCACAATACAGTCATGAGAACTGTTTGATATCTTGGCAGTAAGTCAGGAATGGTAATTATTGGATGGAAGTTTTGATGTTGTTTGTTGGTGAGTAGATAAATCAAATCTATCTAAACACCCTTACTGTGATTTTTTGAAACGCATGAGCGCTGCTTGGCATTAACGACGCATAACGCACCACATTGACGCTATGCTAGCCGTTTCATCTTGACAGTGACCAGTCGCTCAGAGCGCTAAAGATTTGAAATAAAGCGAATCCAAATTTGTAGAGTTGTCTTTCTTTCGGCATGTACTTGTCACAGTTGATTTGATTCAATTTAAATCGAGTCAACAAGCTTGAAAGCTCAAGGATCCCCTCATTTCTTTAACGAATATTGATCTTCTATCCATTGATTTTCTGATCTGACAGGATCATGATTCGCTCATTACCAGTGGGAAGGATGACGCGGATGGCGAAGAGTTCCGGTGTTCGGTTCGAGGATGTTCATGCATTTGTGGAATCGTTTCTTGATCAAGATATTCATGCTAAAAGAGTGTACTCATTGGCTAGCGCCACACTTGGAGTCATCGCCAATGCTTCGCTGGCTGTTCACGCCATTGGGCAAGGACTAGCGCAAGCACGTGGGCTTCTCACCAAGCACGCTATCAAGCAAGTTGATCGATTGCTGTCGAACAAGGGTATTGATGTGTGGTCGCTTTTCGCCAACTGGGTGCCGTACATGGTTGGAGCGCGGAAATCTATTGTGGTGGCAATGGATTGGACAGATTTCGATGCCGCTGACCAGGCGACAATTATGCTATCTCTATTGACTAATCATGGACGAGGAACGCCGCTCGTTTGGCTAACGGTCG
>Ga0105048_10009448_pt1 | contig 15510 bp, 16 predicted proteins | sample MAT05_FD_78382 | JGI IMG/M metagenome (GOLD analysis project Ga0105048, IMG submission 78382) | Freshwater microbial communities from Lake Fryxell liftoff mats and glacier meltwater in Antarctica - MAT-05 | ecosystem: Environmental > Aquatic > Freshwater > Ice > Liftoff microbial mat | place... | reverse complement strand
CAAATAAGTAAGCATTCCCTTCGTGTTTAAATATTTTAATTACGGTAGTTGCGTTAATTCTTGTATTTACCTGCGAGCCATTTTTTTTGTATGTGTTTGCTTTTACATTAGATACTATACTATCAAGTACCAAGGGCTCCTGTAAATCAATCTGCATCAATTTTCCTTGTTTCAACACACTGTACTGAATGATAGTATATCCATTTATAGTACTATCTTTTATATTAAAATTCAAATGCACATCATATTTTAATACATTCCACCAATCCCTTGAAGCTCCATAGGTGCCACGTAAAGTATCAGCATGTGTAAAGGTGGTTTTATCGCTCATTAGTTGAGCCATTAATTTTACATTGATCAATAATGCCGCTGTAAAAACAAATACTTTATATAGCCTGCTCATTAGTAAATTTTAATTTCGCTAATTTAGATTTCTTTTATTGTATTTATGAACCTTCTGTATAATTTTAGAACAATAGCAGTACTGTTGTTTTTTTGCATGTTTCTTGTAATTTTTTTCGCTTGCAAAAGCCATAACCATCCTGATAAAAAAATATTTCATTACAACGAACAATCTGGCATTGCTTCCTTAGATCCTGCTTTTGCAAAAAACCAGTCAATAATGTGGGCTGTTCATCAACTGTATAGCACTTTAATAGAAGTAGATCAAAATATGCACCTAAAACCTTTGCTGGCAAAAAGCTGGAAAGTAGATACTGGTAATACTGTAATTACATTTCATCTGCGTAATGATGTATTTTTTCACGACGATGCGGCTTTTTTAAATGGCAAAGGAAGAAAACTGGTTGCAAGCGATGTAGTGTATTCTTTCAATAGATTGATCAATAAAAACACCGCTAGTCCGGGAGGTTGGGTATTCAATACCAGGGTTGATTCTTTGCAACCATTTATTGCTATAAATGATTCTACTTTTCAGCTAAAGTTAGTACGACCCTTTCAACCAATTTTGGGTATTTTGAGCATGCAATATTGCTCCATTGTAGCTAAAGAAGTGGTAGATAAATATGGAGCAGCATTCCGGCATCACCCAGTAGGTACAGGGCCATTTGCATTTGTAGCATGGGAAGAAGGGCAGGCATTGGTAATGAAAAAGAATGAACTTTATTTTGAAAAAGATAGTGCCGGAACTTCGTTACCCTATTTAGATGGTGTAAAGGTTTCTTTTTTTGAGAGTAAGGCTACAGAGTTTTTAGAATTTCAGCAAAAACGGCTCGATTTTATAAATGATATTGACGCTTCCTTCAAAGACGAAATTTTAACAAAAACCGGTAACTTAAAAAAAGTTTGGGAAGGTAAAATTATACTTCAAAAACACCCCTATCTTAATATAGAATATCTCGGAATATTGGTAGATACAACCAATGCTCTGGTAAAATCTTCGCCCCTTCGGTTACAAAAAATTCGGCAGGCTATTAATTATGGTTTTGATAGAAAGAAGATGATGTTGTACCTGCGTAATTCTATTGGTACGGCCGCCGAAAGTGGATTTGTACCAAAGGGATTACCTTCTTTTAATGATAGCATAGTTGCAGGTTACAGGTACAATGTGTTAAAGGCAAAGCAATTACTTACAGATGCTGGCTATGCAAACGGAAAAAATTTGCCAGTAATTAAACTGCTTACAATACCTATTTACGCAGATTTGGCAAGCTATATTGCAAATGAACTAAGTATTATTGGTATTAATGTACAGGTAGAAACCATTCAAAAGAGTTTATTGCTGGAGCAAACATCAAAATCGCTTGCACTTTTTTTTAGGGGTAGCTGGATTGCCGATTATCCTGATGCAGAAAATTTTCTGAGCGTTTTTTATGGAAAAAATCCTGCTCCGCCTAATTACACCCGATTTAAAAATGCTCAATTTGATAAGTTATATGAAATGGCTATTGATGAAAAAAGAGATTCTGTGAGGTATAGCTATTACCAACAATTAGATAAAATAATAGTGGAGGAGGCTCCAATTGTTCCGCTTTGGTATGATATGGCAATTCATTTGGTACAACCTTACGTTAAAGATTTTTACCCCAATAGCCTCAATTTGCTTGAATTAAGAAAAGTGAAAAAATAAATTTAGACAAAATTCTGAGCTTTAAAGAAAAATGTCTATATTGTGTAAAATTTATTACAATGACACTATCACTTACTCCTCAAAAAAAAGTATATAATTCTTACGAAGCAGAAATTGAAAAGGATCAATTTAATATTATTAGTGAGCCGGAAGTTTTGTATGCCTCTGCATTTAATGATTTAATTACCGTTGCAAATTATGATAAAGACTATGCAGCGGGTTTATTAGATATTTCTTACAAAACTGTTTCCCGATATCAAAAAGAGAAAAAAAAATTTAGTCCATTGCAAAGTGAATATATCATTAAATCTATTGTCCTTTTTCATAAAGGAGAGGTTGTTTTTGGTGATGCAGATAGCTTTAATAGTTGGTTAAGTAAGCCTGCTTTTGGATTAGGTAATAAAATGCCCCGCAATATTATTACAACAGTTACAGGTATCAACTTTGTAATGGATGAATTAAATCGTATTGAAAGAGGTGATTTAGCTTAGCTTAGATTATGAGGGTATATCGAATAACAACAGCAGAATGGAGTAACAAACTACAGGCTAGTGGTAATGTAGCAAGATGGAATACAAAAGGTAGTTTTGTTATTTATACAGCAGGCAGCAGGGCATTAGCCTGTTTGGAAAATTTGGTACACAGAAGTGGCGAAATGAAAGGGAAACTATATAAGGTAATGTTAGTTGAAATACCTGAAAATATTATTGTTCAAGAAATTCCAGTCGAATCTTTGTATAATGATTGGAAAAATTTAACTAACTATTCTTATTGCCAAAATGTAGGTGCCAATTGGATTGCTGAAGGTAAAACGGCCGTATTGAAAGTACCATCAATTATTATTGAGCAGGAGCATAATTATTTAATAAATCCTCAGCATGCTGATTGTAAGCAGATAAAATTGGTAGGTGTAGAAGACTTTGGATTTGATGCAAGGTTTTAATTAATTCTAGTTCTAAGCTATTAAAAAGCCAACTTTATTAAGTTGGCTTTTTAAAAAAAGATGTTTTAATGATTTGTAGTTTTCAATTTGCTTTTAAAAACTTTCTCAAATTTTTCTAGTTTGGGTCTTATTACAAACTGGCAATATCCCTGGCTACTGTTGTTGTTATAATAATTTTGATGGTAATCTTCTGCCGGATAAAACTTTACGAAAGGTTCTAAAGTTGTTACAATTGGATTTAACCATGCGCCACTTTTGTTTAATGCTGTTTTATACTTTTCTGTGCTGTTTTTTTGTTGTTGGTTGTGATAAAAAACCACACTTCTGTACTGTGTGCCAATATCATTTCCTTGCCTGTTAAGTGTTGTAGGGTCATGTGTTTGCCAAAATGCTTCCAGTAATTCATCAAAACTAATCTTAGTAGTGTCGTAAATTATATTAAGGCATTCTGCATGTCCGGTAGTGCCGCTGCAAACTTGTTTATAATCAGGGTTATCAATAAAACCTCCACTATAACCACTTGTAACTTTTACTACACCCTTTAATTGCTGAAATATAGCTTCTGTACACCAAAAACATCCAGTACCAAAAGTGGCTGTATCAATGTTACCATTTGTTGTAATCTCATTATTCGTCATATTGTTAACATTTGCAGTAGATTTTTTTTCGGCACACGAAAAAATTGAGAATAATGTAGAAAATATCAATAAGAATGATTTCATATTTTATTTTTAGATTAGCTACGCAAAATTAATTAGCTTAGTTTTAAAACAAGTTTATCAATCAAATGTTTAACATTTTACCTGTTATAAAATTATCGTATTTGCCAATCTGTAAAATTGTATGCGTATTTTTTGCTCTTTCATTTTTTTCCTGCAAATCCCCCACTACCATGTCATCTTTATCTCATTATGCCTTTAGGCTAAAGCCGGGTCAATTATTAAAAGAAGAAATTCAGAAAATTGTTGATGATAAACATATTAAGGCGGGTTGGATAAGCACTTGTGTTGGTAGCCTTACAGAGTATAATGTACGTTTTGCAAATCAGCCAGGTGAATCAAAAGCTACTGGTCACTTTGAAATTGTAAGTCTTACAGGTACTGTTTCTGTCAATGGCTCTCACCTCCATATTGCAGTAAGTGATAGTACTGGCAAAACTATTGGTGGTCATTTATTAGATAGCAATATTATTTATACTACTGCCGAGATAGTTATTTTATATACTGGTACTATAGAATTTAAAAGAGAAAAAGATGGTACAACAGATTGGGAAGAGCTGCAGGTAACAAAAAATGACAGTACGCCTTTGTAAATTTGTTTTTCCTTTTATAGCATAATTTTATTAACTGCAAAATCTGGGTTAGATGAATTTCTTTGGTATTCTTTTTTAGATAGCTTTAACATTCTGCAATTGACAATTTTTATGCTAAATTTTTACCTTAATCAAATGTAGTTAACTTGGATAAAATTATTTATTCCACTATTAATGTAATGCAGCGTAATGATTAAAAAATAAGGCTTGTTTATTGCAATGAAAGTTCAATGTTATTTTCTGAAAATATCATATTTTGGTTTACGAAGCATAATGCCAATTAGCCATTGGTAAATTAGAAAATTTATAAAAAATTGCCTGGGATAATGCAATTGGTTATTTAAATTTATACTTGTATTTATGAAAAAATTCCTTTTTTTATCTATTCCTTTATTTTTAATTTTTTTAGTCAGTATTCTTTTTTCTTGTAATAATGCACCAAAACCGGCAGAAGAAGTAATAGTTGAAAATCCAGATAAATTAGATGAACAAACAAGTAAGGAAATTCACCAAATTTTGGAGTATGCTATGCAGAACAAAGGTAAAGTTGACGATAGTACTTTTTTACAATTGCCTATTTTGGTAAATTCTTTTTATAAAACAAATTCCTATAAAAATGTTTGGTGTAAAAATGGTACATGGCAACCAATTGCAGACTCATTGTTGTTATTTATTCAAAATGCTGCATTGCATGGTTTATTTTCTAAAGATTACAACATTGAAAAATTATTACTAATACAAAAGAAATTAGCAACGGACTCTATTCAGAATAAAAATGCAATTTTATGGTCAAAAGCAGATTTGTTAATGACTGATGCCAGCATTCTTGTTATTAATCATCTAAAATATGGCAGGCTTTTATCTGATACAATTGCAGCTATCGATATTGAAAGTGTTAAAGGCAATTTTCTTATTTCTCATTTAAAATCTTTATTGGTAAGCACTGCATTTAATTTAACTTTAAGTAAAGCAGAACCTGCAATTAAAGGCTATTGGGAGTTAAAAAATGCAATAAAAAAATTTGTAGATAGTATGGACACCAGGAAGTACACTTATTTGGTTTATCCTTTTAAAAAAAATAATCCTAAAGACTCAATACTTTTTATAAATAAATTTCAAAAAAGGCTGATTGAAAGTAATTTTATTGAAGTCACTGATGAATTACCTGATTCATTAAAGCTGGTTGCTGCAATCAAAAAATTTCAACGTAAACAAGGTGTTAAGCAAGATGGTTTAATTACAGCTAAATTAATTTCAGCAATTAACACTAATGATGTAGAGCGATTTAAACGTATTGCAATCACGCTTGATCGGTATAAATTGCTACCAGATACCATGCCTGAAAATTACGTTTGGGTTAATTTACCAGCGTTTTATTTACAATTGTGGAATCATGATACAGTTGTTTTTATATCTAAAATTATTTGTGGCAAACCAGAAACCCGTACACCGTTGTTGTATAGTAATATTACCAATATGGTTACTTATCCAACCTGGACGGTACCATCAAGCATTATTGAAAAGCAATATTTGCCTAAGTTACATACCAATCCAAATTATTTATCTAAAATCGGTTTAAAGTTGGTAAATAATCGTGGTGATTTTGTTGATCCATTAAAAGTAAAATGGTCAAAATACAAAAAAGGTATTCCTTTCCAAATTGTACAAAATAGCGGAGATGATAACGCACTGGGAGTAATAAAATTTAATTTTAAAAATCCCTATTCAGTCTATCTCCACGATACCAATCAACGTTATTTGTTTAAAAATTCATCAAGGGCACTTAGTCATGGCTGTGTAAGAGTACAGGATTGGGATAAGCTTGCTTTTTTCATTGCAAAAAATGATAGCTTACATGCAGAGGTTGGCGAGACTCTTCAATATACAACAGATTCTATTAAAAGATGGATTGCTGTAAAGAAGCATAAGTGGATTGGAGTAAGGAATCAAATTCCGCTTTTTATTACTTACTTTGGTTGTGAGGGAAAAGATGGCTCAATAAAATTTTATAAAGATATTTACGTTGAAGATAAGTTGATGAGGGAAAAATATTTCACTGTAAATTAAAATTGCTATATGAAACAGAATAAAAATGACTTGTTTAAAGGTTTACCATATGTATTTTCATTTTTTCTGTTATTTTTTATTTCGTCCTTTTCTTATTGTATTGCTCAAAGTGGGATTGCTGCCAAAAAGGTAGGTACTAAAAATGCTGGCAAAAGAATATTTTACGGTCAGGCGAGCTTTTACTCAAATAAATTTAATGGCAGACTTACTGCAAATGGAGAAATTTTTAATCAAAAAAAAATGACTTGTGCATGTAATGTTTTGCCAATTGGCAGTTGGATAAAAGTAACCAATCTGCGTAATGGAAAATTTGCATTTGTAAAAGTGAATGACAGGTTGCACCCCAATATGAAGAGGGTAGTAGATTTAACTCGTGCTGGTGCTCAAAAATTAGGATTTGTATCTGCTGGTCTTACAAGAGTAAGAGTTGATTTTATAGGTAAAACAAAGCCTATATAATTTTATATGGCAGTAAATTTAGTTGTAAAAAAAGTAGCTTTTTATATAGAAAAATATTAGCCATTAGCTTTTAATCTGCAGTAGTTTCATTTGTTGTACGTCATATTTGTGAAAGATTCCAACTTTCATCATGCATTAAAATAAATGGAGAGAAATATAATTGCTCGCACTATTATAATTTTGACTTTTATTGGATTTATATTTTGTGCTATATTTTTGTGCTTTATTCCTAAAAAACTTTATAAAGTTGGAGGGAAGTATCCGAGAATTGAAATAGTTTTAAGTGAAAAACCCTATTTCCATTACATTGGCCTGAACCAGCCCTTTTATTATAATTTAGAAACTAAAAATTATCCAAACTCTTTTCGTATTGCTGACTTTGTTTTAGACTTAACGCAGGCGAACGATTCTATTTCAACGGCTATAAAAAAATTAAATAGAGGTGACACTATCATAATTGCAATTGATTCTTTATCATTTCACCAACTTAATAGAAATTCAGATAATATAGAAATTTTAGGATTAGCTTTTAAAAATAATGTAATCATTGACACAGACAAAATCGAAAAATATCAAACAAAAAGTATCGCAGACAAGAACTTTACATTTATTGTAATTGTGATTATTTTCTTTTTTTATTTTTAGAAGGCACATTAATTCGAATACAAAAAGTGAAAATAATGCCAAGCCATAACATTGGATTTGGCAATATTAGGGAAGGAGGTTGTAATCTTCATCTTCATCTTCATCAACATGGCAGCATTTATTCGGGTAGGATAAATATCACAGGGCATTTGTAGCTTATTGTGTACAACTTTTTTAATTGGAAGCGGTTATCTGCAGAACGTTTTTAAGTCTGCTAATATCGCCAGACACTGTTAGTCGAGGGTAAAAAAAAATCCTTCTAATGAAGGATTTAATTTTGTATTGATACTTATTTATTTTAATAATCTTTATTGTAGCCGCTTCCACCACCACTTCTATTTCCACCGCTTCCACCACCATATCCACCACCACCACCTCTACTGCCACCGCCACCGCCGTAGCCACCGCTTCCGCCACTTCCACCACCGTAGCCACCTCCACCACTTTTCTTGTAGCCGCCGCCACCGCCGCCACTATTTCCACCACCGCCACCAAATGTACGTTTTTTAAATCCCGAACCTTCCGGGCGTGGTTGAGATTCGTTTACGATTAATTTGCGACCTTGTATTTCGCTTTCGTTCAAGTTTGAGATAGCAGTTTTGGCCGCTTCGTCATCTTCCATTTCAACAAAACCGAAACCTTTACTACGGCCATTCATTTTGTCTTTTAGAATTTTTGCACTTGTTACGCTGCCATATTCAGTAAATAGAGCGCTTAAATCTTCGTCGGTCATGTTCCAACTAAGGTTACCTACATAAATGTTCATTGTAAATCTTTTTTAATTAATTAAAACCCATTTTGAATTAGTTGGTACAATGAACTGTCTATGGGGCATCTTTCGAGAAACATATCAGCTAACGACGAAGTACTAAAAACAATAAGGCATTACAAATGTAGGGATTTATTTAAGAAAACAAAATATTGAAGAAAAAACTTCAATTTATTTACTTTCTGTTATCTAAATCCGGATTTTTTTATTTCTAATGATAAACAGCTTTGCACTTCTACAAATCCTGCAACTGAAAACTTCTTCAACCATACGAAAGTGAAAACCTCTTTTAGCAAAAAAATTATTTGTACCCTTGTTTATTTTGTATAAGAACTATTTGGGACGAAGTAAACTCAAGTTTTGCAGTTGATAATCTTTTACCGTTTTCAACTGCTAATTAACCTGAAACATCTAAATATTTTTGGTGTTTTAAAACTGTTTATATTCTCTTTTATTAAATAAAAATCTTAAATATATATTTACTTTATACAGTATGGTTTCTAAAACTTATCCTGCTATTTCAACCTCAAAATCTGCATTAAAATTAATTTTAAAAAAAAGCCACCTCAATTTGAGGCGGCTTTTTAAAATGTTGTCTTTAAAATTATTCTCCAATTACTTCAAACTCAACCTCAGTGTCGTTTCCGTTACCAAAATCAATTTTTGCTTTAAATGTTCCTAATTCTTTTACTTCATCTAGTATTGTAATTCGACGGCGATCAATTTCGTAGCCTTTTTGTTCTCTGATTGCACTTGCAATTTGTACAGAAGTAACACTACCGAAAATTTTACCACTTGTGCCAGTTTTTGCACCAATTTTTAATGCGCCAGCTTGTAATGTTGCAATTACACTATTAATTTCAGCTAATAATTTAGCTTCTTTTTTAGCTTGTTGTTTCATTTTTTCTTCTAATTTTTTCAAATTAGAAGGGTTAGCTTCTACAGCAAATTTTTGTGGTATTAAATAATTACGACCGTAACCATTTTTAACTGTTACCAACTCATTGGCTCCGCCAAGATTGTTAACATCTTTAATAAGTATTACCTGCATGTTAATTGCATTTTTACCCAATCAATCTTTTGAAGGACTTTCTCCCAAAAACCAGGGATTAGGGTGGTGAAAAAAAATTATTTCAATAAATCTGTTACGTAAGGTAAAATAGCCATTTGACGGCCTTTTTTTACTGCTGCACCTACTTTACGTTGAAACTTTAATGAGTTTCCTGTAAGGCGACGTGGCAATAATCTTCCTTGTTCGTTTAAAAACTTTTTCAAAAAATCTGCATCTTTATAATCAATATAATGGATGCCCATTTTTTTAAAGCGGCAATATTTTTTTGGCCGTTTTTCAGCTTTAATAGCTGTAAGATACTTGATCTCGTTTGCTTTTGCCATGATTATGCCTCCGCTTTTTTGGTTGAAGAATGTACGCCACCTTTCTTTTTGTTGTTGTACTGAACGGCGTATTTGTCGAGTACTGTAAACATGTGACGCATTACTGACTCGTCACGTAAAAGTTGAATTTTCAACTTTTCATTGAAGCTGGTTGGCGCTGTGTATTCCATTACCCAATAAAGACCGGTAGTCTTTTTGGCAATAGGATAGGCCAGTGATTTTAGTCCCCAGGGATTGGTGTGCGTAACTTCGCCGCCGTTGTCTGTAACTAACGTAGCGAATTTGTTCTGAGCGGTTTTATATTCCTCTTCAGACAGCACAGGGGTAAAAATCACCATCAATTCGTAGTTGCTCATTTCCCTGATGTTTTTTGTTTGCCTTTTGGCAAACTGGTTTTAAAAAATTGTTTATTCCAAAACCAATTTAGATTTTGGGCTGCAAAAGTAAGGGTTTTCATTTGTATTTATAACATAAACTATCAGTTAATTTCTTATAGATTGGCAAGTATTTAACCAGAAGTTTTATTGATTGTATTAACTTTTTATTTACTGCCCGTACTTTTTTTAAGGGAGCTAAAGTACCGCCTTACATCCGGATTTTGCAGTTGAAAATCTATTAACAGCTTTTAACAGATGCACAGTTAGGCACTAAAGTATATTTTTTGACCGTAGTTTAGTTCACTGTTTTTTAGATAAAAAATTACATTGAAACGCTTATCTGTATTGCATTTGAATAGGGCTTTACCCTTTCAATTTCTACATCGGGGATAAAATACTTTATAATTTCTTTAATTTTGTACCTAATTTTTATTAATGCAAAAGAACGAAAGGATTGTTTTAATTCTATTAGCAGCTCTTAATTTTACCCATATAATTGACTTTATGATTATGATGCCGTTAGGTAATCATCTAATTACTTATTTTAATATATCTGGCCAAAAATTTAGTATTATTTTAGCAGCTTATTCAATTAGTGCTTTTGTATCTAGTTTTACTGCATCTTTTTTTGTAGATAATTTTGATAGAAAGAAGGTGCTGCTTTTTGGCTATTCGGGTTTTTTGATTGGTACTTTACTATGTGGTTTGGCACCCTCTGCAGATTTATTGTTGCTTGCAAGAATTGTTGCTGGTTTGTTTGGCGGTTTAATTGGGGCACAGGTAATGTCTATTGTTGCTGATATTTTTCCCTATGAAAGGCGAGGTGCAGCAATGGGATACCTAATGACAGCTTTTTCTGTAGCATCAATTGTTGGAGTTCCTTTTGGTCTTTTTTTGGCAGATATGTTTAGTTGGCATGCACCCTTTTTATTGGTAGCAATTTTGGGTGTTGTATTGGTTCCATTTCTTTGGCGTTACATTCCGTCTATGACAGATCATTTGGAAAATAAAACTAACAGCAACACAAAATCGCCTTTTGATACATTTAAAAATATTTTCACTCAAAAAAATCAAGTTAATGGTTTACTCCTGTCTGCTTTTTTAATGTTAGGGCATTTTCTGATTATTCCTTTTATTACGCCTTACATGGAATTTAATGTTGGTTTTGAACGAAGCCAGATTAAATACATTTATGTTGTAGGGGGCTTAGTAACATTATTTACTGCACCATTAGTTGGCAAGTATGCAGATAAATATGGCAAACTAAAGATTTTTACTATTTCGGCAATTTTGTCTTTAATTCCTATATTATTCATAACTAATATGCCAATTATTCCATTTTATTATGTTTTAATTGTAACTGGCTTTTGGTTTATAGTAGCAAATGGTAGAAATATTGCGGCCTCAACTATGGTGAGTAATGTTGTGCTTACAGAAAACCGGGGCAGTTTTATGAGTATTAACTCGGCAATACAACAGTTATTTACCGGAATAGCCTCCATTATAGCAGGGCTTATTGTAGTAACTAAAAAGCCAAATCCTCAATTATTACACTATTCTTATGTAGGCTACCTTAGTTTAATTTTAATAGTTTGCTGTATTTTTTTGGCAAAACGCCTTAAAACTTCTGGCGGTTAGTTTAAACCGGATTTCCCTTTTAAAATGCTATTACTTTATAAGACTGTAAGTAATACAGTACTTTCAGAACGTTTTTTCAACCTCAAATAATATACTATCCAATCAGCAAAAAAATAACCTGAAACCTTTGTTTTTATTGAACTGTATCATTTTATAACAATTTCAACCTCAAAATCCAGGTTTCAATAGGTATGCTTTTATTTTAGAAAGCATTTGAAACTATAATGGTAAGTAGTTAAGTTTTTTGATGAAATAGTGTTTTCTTATAAGTTAAAAAATACGCTAAAATATTTAGCCTGTATCATTTAAAAGCTGTAATAGATTTTTATTTATTCCGAATCGGTTAATAGGTATACTTACTAAGCCCATGTTACATCACCTGTATTTATGGAAGCAATAAATTCGCCTGCTATACCTTCGCCTTTACTTATCATTTGCTGCATTTCAACCGGATCAAAACTTAAACCGCCAGGGCCACCGCCCAGGGGTGCCTTTGGTTGAAATTGGTATAATTTTAAAGGCTTTTTACTTTCGTAAGGTGTTTGTAAACCACTAATTGAAAAATAGTTATTTATATCAATTTCTGCAACGCCATTGCTCATCATTTTCTTTTTTACAGCATCAATATACTGTAGTGCTTCATTAAATTGCTGTGGTATTATCAAATCATTTTTACCAACATCATCCGTAAAAATATCAATGGTTTTCTGCAAAATTGAAAATAGATTTTTATATTCAATGTCTTCAACTTCCACCTCAGCGCTTGATAAAAGTATAGTGAATATCTCCGTTGCCCCATTATCTATTGCCATTTGAATACCTGCATACTCTCTTACGCCTCCATCTACATATTGAAAATTTGGATTAGGGCTGCCAGGCACATGCAAGTTTATTTTTATTGGCTGCATAAAAACAGGCTGACAGGCAGAAGCCATAATGGCTTTACGAAACTGATCTGCATTTACTATTGTTTCTATTTGATAATGCGCTGGTGTTGCCGGTGTTTTATCTGTTGTAAATACAACCATTTGGCCCGTTTGAAGGCAGGTAGTAGTAATATATATTTTTTTACCGTTTGCTACTACTTTATTGTAGCGTTCATCTGTATAGTTTTCTACTATTTGTTGCCATAAAGGCGATGCATCAAAAATACTTGTGCTATTTATACGGTCGCCAAGCCGATTTTCTAATACTACGTTTTCAGTTTTTTGCGTAGTATATAACTTTTCCACCATCCCCATTTCGCCTAATGCAACCAAAGGCGCCATTAAAGCTCCTGTACTTGTACCTACAAACATATCAAAGTTAAGACCCGGATATTCTGCAAATAATCTTTTTAATATTCCAACGGCAAATGCCCCTTTGCATCCACCCCCGCTTATTACCAATGCTCTGCTCATAAACGTATTTTTTATTGGTTAAATATTTCGATTGTTTTTTTAACAGAGCTAATTCGTATGCCTATGGAGTTTTGAACCCACCAGGTATTTAGGTTGTAATCTCTATGAAATGATAAGCCAATTACAATTTTATTGGCAATATCTGCATTAATACCGCCGCCTATAAGTTTTTCTCTGTTTGTGCCCCAAAGGTGATCAACGTTTAAATTTATATTACCTAAACTGCCAAATGGGGCAGCTTTAAATGTTTTTATTTTATATGAAAATGTAGGCCCAAAAGCTGCGCTTATTTTTTTATTGGTGTAGTAAAAATCTGTAATTACACCTGCCCTTATTTTTTGAGGTACAATGGTGTATTGTGGTACAAATTGTAGGCCACCCGTATAAAGTTCAGGCAAATTGCTAAAGTTGGTAACTAAACCATTGTGTAGCTTTACGTGCATGATGAATTCTTTTGGAAATTCAGTGTCTCTTTTGTTTTGTGCCTTTAATTGAATACAAACAAGGCACAATAGTAATGTGTGGGTTATTACTTTCATGTTTAATTTTTGTTTGTATAAATGTAAAAACTAAAAACTCTTTTTGCAATAGGCAGCAAAAAATAAATAAAAAATAATAGGGTGCTAAATTGGTAGATAAGGTTTTATATAAAATATGCAGTTACCGGGTACAATTATTTAAAAATAACTGTACCGAGCTGTTTAGTTAATTCTATCTCCATTTGCTTAATATGCTGGTGTATTTGAAGTAGTACAATTTGTTCTTCCATTGTGTGATTATCTTCCATGCTGCGTTGATTTTCAATCATCATTCTTTTTATTTTCCTTAGCTTTAAGTAGTTTAAAGTTGAAAATACTTCTTCTCTGTATAAATCATCTCTGGTATCTATTTTGCCTTCAAAAATCTCTTTCCAATTATGGCTTATTTCACAATTATAGTCCATCACATTAACTACAAGCTTGCTCATATCTACATCTTCGTGGTATAAAAATGATTTAGAAGTAGGCTCTAAACCTGCATCGTACAAGGCTTTGTATGTTTTTAAAACTGTTACCAATTGTTTATTGTTTATCATTTCCTCCAATTCATTGGTCTCAATTTCTGCAAAAATATGATCGGCAACCCGTTGAGTTTCATTCCACTCTTTTAAACCAAATTCGAGCAAACTTCTTACCATTGCCTGCTCAGTTTGTTCATCCCGGTTTAGTAAAAGCGCAGCATCATCCTCCATTTCTGCCGCAGGCCTTTGCAGGTTATTTTCCGCATTAACATCAACTTTAGATACTTTACTTTCTTCTTTACTAATACGGTCTCTTATAAATTTATTAACAAGTGCAAGCAATCCACTTTCTTCAATCTTTAATACCTGTGCACTTTGTTTTATATAATCTTGTTGTTTGGTAAAATCCTCTGTTTTGTTAATTTTACTTATCGTTTCTGCTATCTGATTTACAAGTGCTGCTTTTTTTACACTGTCATTTCCGGCATCTTTAAGTGATACATTGAGCTGAAAAAGAATAAAATCCTTTTTGTTATCTGCTATAAATTGGGTAAAAGCCGCCGCTCCCACTTTATTTACATAACTATCAGGGTCTTCTTTATCAGGAATTAATACCAACTTTACGTTCAGGCTTTCTTCAAGTGCCATATCCATGCCCCGTAAAGCAGCTTTTATACCGGCACCATCCCCATCATAAATAATAGTAAGGTTATTGGTGTATTTCTTTACAAGCCTCAACTGATCTGCTGTTAAGGAAGTTCCACCACTAGCCACAACATTTTCAATACCAGCCTGGTGCAGCGATACTACATCTGTATAACCTTCTACAAGCAAGCATTCATCAGCCTTGTCAATTGCCTGCCTGGCAAAATAACTTCCATATAAAATTTTACTTTTTAAATAAATATCATTTTCCGGTGTATTGATATATTTGGGAGCCTTATCGTTTGTTTTTAAAATACGGGCACCAAAGCCAAGTATTTTCCCACTTTGGTTGTGAATGGGGAAAATAATTCTTCCCCGATAATTGTCAGCCGGCCGTTCATCTCTGAGGGTAACCAGCCCGCTTTTTTGTAAAAGATCTATATTAAACTGTGCATTTATGGCTGCTTGTGCAAAACTGTCTCTAGCCTCTGGATTAAAACCAATCTGAAATTTCTTGATAATATCTTCCCTAAATCCTCTTTCTTTCAGGTAACTAAAACCCACATCTCTGCCTTGCTCGGAATTAAAAAGATAATCTGAGAAAAACTTTTGCGCAAAACTGTTGATGATGTAAAGGCTGTCTGCCTGCAGTTGAAGTTGCTTTTGCTCAGGAGTAGTTTCTGTTTCTTCAATAGCTACATTATACTTATTGGCAAGCCATTTTAAGGCCTCTACGTAGCTGTATTTTTCCAGCTCCATCAAAAAGCCAAT
>Ga0105048_10009447_pt1 | contig 15510 bp, 17 predicted proteins | sample MAT05_FD_78382 | JGI IMG/M metagenome (GOLD analysis project Ga0105048, IMG submission 78382) | Freshwater microbial communities from Lake Fryxell liftoff mats and glacier meltwater in Antarctica - MAT-05 | ecosystem: Environmental > Aquatic > Freshwater > Ice > Liftoff microbial mat | place... | reverse complement strand
TGCGCGAGGCGCTGCGGGCGCGGCTGGGTGAGGCGGCGCTGGCACGGCTGGCCTGGCCCGGCGGGCCGCCCGCCGACCCGGCCGATCGCTGAGCGGTGGCCGTGACGGCGTCTGTGATGGCGTTCGTGACGGCGTCCGTGACGTCGGCCTTGACGCTAGCTTGGCGTTACCTTGGCGCCGGCCGCTGGCTACACTGCCGCCATGGACTGGCTCGACAACATCACCTGGGACGCCAATGGCCTGGTGCCCGTCATCGCCCAGGAGGCGGGCAGCGGCGACGTGCTGATGTTCGCCTTCATGAACCGCGAGGCGCTGGCGCTGACCGCCGAGCGTGGCCAGGCGGTGTACTGGAGCCGCTCACGCCAGCGGCTGTGGCACAAGGGCGAGCAGAGCGGGCATTTCCAGCAGGTGCATGAGATCCGCGTCGATTGCGACGCCGACGTGCTGCTGCTGAAAGTGACACAGCTGGGCCACCGACCCGATGCACCCGGCATCGCCTGCCACACCGGGCGCCACAGTTGTTTTTTTCGCAAGCTGGACGGCAGCGAGTGGATGACGGTGGAGCCGGTGCTCGAAGACCCTGACCGCATCTACCGAAAATGAGCGACCCGAAACCAATATCGGCCACCGCCACGGCCACGGCCACCGATTTTCTGGCCCACCTGGCCGCCATCATCGAATCGCGCAAGCCAGCCAACGGTGGTGACCCGGCCACCAGCTACGTGGCGCGGCTGTTTGCCAAGGGCACCGACGCCATCCTGAAGAAGGTGGGCGAAGAAGCCATAGAAACCGTGATGGCCGCCAAGGACGGCGTGCCCGAGAAGATCGTCTACGAGGTGGCCGACCTGTGGTTCCACTCGATGATCGCGCTGGCGCAGTTCGGCCTGCGGCCGGCCGATGTGCTGGCCGAGCTGGCGCGGCGCGAAGGGCTGTCCGGCCTGGAAGAATTTGCGCAGCGCACATTGACGCCGCGCGACAAGGAGGGTGGGTGATGAACGATCAAGAATCTTCGGTGGTGGTGCTGGACGGTGAAACCGAATCTTCACTGCGCAGCATCGGCCACATCAGCTATGCGCTGCACGCCATCGTGGCGGTGGGCGCCGTGCTGCCAGGCGCCCAGGGCAGCGTGCTGCTGCTGCTGGTGGCCGTGCTGCTCGATCTGGTCAAGCGCGGTGACGCCCGCGGTTCGTGGCAGGAAAGTCACTTCCGCTGGCGCATCCGCAGCGTGGTGTTTGCCGGCATCGCCTACGCCGTTACCGCGCCGCTGTGGCTGCTGCTGATCGCGCCGGGCTGGGTGGCCTGGGGGGTGATCTCCCTGTGGTTTCTCTACCGCGTGTTGCGCGGCTGGTTGGCGCTGAACGACCGCAAGGCCATGCCGGTCTGACCCGATTCAACTTCTCTACCGCCCAAAACCATGTCCTCCGATCCGAACTGCCTCTTCTGCAAGATCATTGCCGGCCAGATCCCGGCGAAAAAGGTCTATGAAGACGATCACCTGATCGCCTTCCACGACATCCACCCCTGGGCGCCGGTGCACATCCTGGTGGTGCCCAAGCTGCACATCGCCAGCATGGTGGACGTCGGGCCCGAGCAAACCGAGCTGTTGGGCCGGATGATGGCGGTAACACCCGGGCTGATGAAGGAACTTGGCGTCACCAACGGGTTCAGACACGTCATCAACACCGGGCACGACGGCAGGCAGGAGGTGATGCATGTGCACCTGCATGTGATGGGCGGCCCCAGGCCCTGGTTGAAAGGGTGATCGCAAAGGGTGATCCGCCGGCCGCTTGGCAGCGTGTCACGGGCCACCACCTAGAATCCGCAGTTCCGACTTTTTTGGTCAACAGGAGTTCGTCATGGGATCTTTCAGCATCTGGCACTGGCTGATCGTGCTGGTCGTGGTGGTGCTGATCTTCGGCACCAAAAAGCTCAAGAACGTGGGCGCCGATCTGGGCTCTGCGGTCAAGGGCTTCAAGGACGGTGTCAAAGACGGCACCGGCTCGGCCGACGCCACGCCCGCCGCGCCGCCGCAGCAGGTGAGCACCCACAAGACAGTGGATGCCAACACGGTTGACGTCGAGGCCAAGCACAAGTCATGAACTGCGCCGCAGGCGGGCAGGGCGCGCGTTCGGCCAGTCGCCGCCCGACGGTGGCGGCCACCGCATGATCGATTTCGGCTTCGACAAGATCGCGCTGATCGGCGCCGTGGCGCTGATCGTCATCGGCCCCGAAAAGCTGCCGCGCGTGGCCCGCACCGTGGGCGCCTTCATGGGCAAGGCGCGGCGCTACGTGGCCGATGTCAAGGCCGAGGTCAACCGTTCGATCGAGCTTGAAGAACTGCAGAAGATGAAGTCGCAGTTCGAAACCGCCGCGCGTGACGTCGAGCAAACCGTCAACCGCGAGGTCAACGATGCGCAGCAGGCCTTCGGCAGCGAGTTCGGCAGCATTGCCAGCAGCGTCACCGGCGGTGATGCGTTGCCCGGCAGCGCCTGGGAGCCACCGCCGCCGCAATACAAGCGGCCGAACAAGCGCTGGCGCCTGAAGCGCACGGCGGTGCCGCGCTGGTACAAGCACCAGGCGGGTGTGCGCGGCCATGTGCAGTCAGGCGCGGCGCGGGTGGCGCGTTTTCGCCCGCCCGGCCTGAACAAGCCCTGATCCACCGTGGCTGAGCAAAAAGACGAGCTCGAAGGCACCGAGCAGCCCTTCGTTTCCCACCTGATCGAGCTGCGTGACCGGTTGGTGCGCGCGATGATCGCCGTCGGCGTGGTGTTTGGCGTGCTGTGCATCTGGCCGGGGCCGGCGGGGCTGTATGACCTGATGGCTGCGCCCTTGGTGGCGCACCTGCCCAAGGGCACCACGCTGATCGCCACCAACGTGATCTCGCCGTTCATCGTGCCGCTGAAGATCACGCTGATGGCGGCCTTTCTGGTGGCCTTGCCGATCGTGCTGTACCAGGTGTGGGCGTTTGTCGCGCCCGGGCTTTACAGCCACGAGAAGAAGTTGGTGCTGCCGCTGGTGGTGTCGAGCACGCTGCTGTTCATCGCCGGTGTGGCCTTCTGCTACTTCTTCGTCTTCGGCCAGGTGTTTGCCTTCATCCAGGGCTTTGCGCCCAAGAGCATCACCGCGGCGCCCGACATCGAGGCCTACCTCAGCTTCGTCATGACGATGTTCATCGCCTTCGGCGCCACTTTCGAGGTGCCGGTGGCGGTGGTGGTGCTGGCCCGCATGGGCCTGGTGACGGTGCCCCAGCTCAAGGAGTGGCGCGGCTACTTCTGGGTGGTGGCGTTCATCGTGGCCGCGATCATCACGCCGCCCGACGTGGTGTCGCAGTTGTCACTGGCGATCCCGATGTGCCTGCTCTACGAGGTGGGCATCCTGGCGGCCGGCGTGTTCATCAAGCACACCCGTGCGCCCGTTGCCGACGGGCAAGCCGGGGCCGAGTCGGCCAAGTCCTGAGGCACTCCTCTCAACGTGAGGGTCGGGCCTGCGGGCGCTTGCGCTGGATCACATCCACCGTCAGCGTCATCGCCTTGTTGCCACGCTGCACGCCCACCTGCGCGGTTTGCCCCGGTGGCAGAGCGGCCACGGCGGCGAGCAGTTGTGTCACGCTGGTCACCGGCTGCCCGGCCACGGCCACCACCACGTCGCCGGGCCGCAGGCCGCCCTTGCTGGCCGGGCCGTCCTGCAGCACGCCGGTGATCAGCACGCCAGCGCGCGTGGTCAGTTGCAGGCTGTCGGCGATCTCGGGCGTCAGTTCGCGCGGTTCCACGCCGATCCAGCCGCGCCGCACCACGCCGTCCCGGATCAGGCTTTCCATCACCTGCTGGGCCACGTCGGTGGGGATGGCAAACCCGATGCCGCTGTTGCCACCGTTGCGCGAATAGATGGCGGTGTTGATGCCCACCAGGTTGCCGTGCATGTCCACCAGCGCGCCGCCCGAATTGCCCGGGTTGATTGCGGCATCGGTCTGGATGAAGCTCTCGAAGGTGGACAGCCCCAGCCCGTTGCGCCCCAGCGCGCTGACGATGCCCGCCGTCACCGTCTGGCCCACGTTGAACGGGTTGCCGATGGCCAGCAGCGCATCGCCCACGCGCAAATCCTGGCTGCGGCCCAACGTGATCACCGGCAGCTTGTCGAGCTTGATGCGCAGCACCGCCAGGTCGGTTTCTGGGTCGGTGCCCAGCACCTCGGCACGGGCCTCGCGGCCGTCCGACAGGCGCACGTCGATTTCGCCGGCGTCTTCCACCACGTGGTTGTTGGTCAGCAGGATGCCCTGCGGCGACACGATCACGCCCGAGCCCACGCCTTGGTGCCCCGGATCGCGGTTGCCGTAGAAAAAGCCGAACGCCGGGTCGTCGGCATGCGGGTTGTTGCTGCGGGCCTTGCTGGTGATCACGCTGACTACCGCCGGCGAGGCGATGCGCGCCGCCTCGGCCAGGCCGTGAAAGGGCAGCGCACCCGGCGACACGCCCGAGGCCGCTGGCGCCGCGGTGCGCAGCGACACCACTTGCCGCACTTGTGGCATCAGCACCGCGCCCAGCGGCAGGCCGTCGCCGCCCAGCCACTGTGGTTTCAGCGTGGCCACGACAAACAGCCCGGCCAGCACCACGGTGACCGCCTGGGAAAAAATCAGCCAGAGACTTCGCATCGGGGACGGCTTGTTCATTGGAGCGGGCAGGATGGCCAAAAGTGGCAGGTTTGATCCACGGTGGGGGTGATCCACGGCGGGTGCCGCGCGCCGTGTCGACTGTCGTATTGCCAGCCACGTGCCGGCCCGCGGAACAGTGCGAGGATTATGGGCCGGCGCATCCGCTGACCGGCATCCACGCTGGCGCCGCCAATTGCCCTGCCCATGACTGAATCGATAAAAACATCCACGCTGCTGGCCCTGAGCATGGGCGACCCCTGCGGCATCGGCCCCGAGACCATCGCCCGTGCCGTGGCGGCCGGCGCTACCGGCCGGGCGGTGGTGGTTGGCGACGTGGCGGTGATGCGCCGCGCGGTGGCCCAGTGCGGCCTGCTGCTGCCGGTGGCCCGGCTCGATGCACCGGCCGATGCACTGACCGTGCCGACGGCATGCATCGCGGTCTGGCAGCCGCCTGGGCTGCAAGGTGACGGCACCGGACGCCTGGCCGATTTGCCAATGGGCCATGTGCATGCCGCCGCCGGCCGTGCGGCGGCCTGCTGCATCGAGGCCGCCGCGGCGCTGGCCTTGCGCGGCGAGGTGGCGGCGGTGGTGACCGCGCCGATCCACAAAGAGGCGCTGGCGGCGGCGGGAGTGCACTTTCCAGGCCACACCGAAATGCTGCAAGCCGCAGCCGGCGGTGTGCCGGTGCGCATGATGCTGGCCAATGACGAGTTGCGGGTGGTGTTGGTCACCATCCACGTGGCGCTGCGCCGGGCGATCGACCTGCTGGATTTCGACGCCGTTCTGCAAACCCTGCGCATCGCCCACCGCAGCGCCGCGGCCTGGGGCCAGGCCGCACCAAGTATTGCAGTGGCCGGGCTCAACCCGCATGCCGGGGAGGGCGGTTTGTTCGGTGATGAGGAGATCCGCTTCATCGCCCCGGCGGTGGCGGCGGCGCGCGCCGAGGGCATCGACGCCCACGGCCCGTTTGCGCCCGACACGGTGTTCATGCGCGCCCGCCACGCCCCCGGTCACCCGGGCGAGTTCGATCTGGTGGTGGCCATGACGCACGACCACGGCCTGATCCCCGTCAAGTACCTGGGCGTGGCGCAGGGCGTCAACGTCACGCTGGGCCTGCCCTTTGTGCGCACCAGCCCCGACCACGGCACCGCGTTCGACATCGCCGGCACCGGCCGGGCCGACCCCAGCAGCCTGATCGCCGCCATTCGCATGGCGCGGCAGCTGGCGGGCGACTAAAGCTTCTTCGGGGCCAGCTGGGCCAGTTGGCGGCGCGCGCGGGCGGTGGCACGTTCCAGCAGGTAGGCGCTTTCCATCGCCCGCAGGCGGCCAGCCTCGCACAGGCGTACCAGCATGCGGTGGGTCATCGACACGGTTTCGCGCTGCTTGGCACCGTGGGTGAAGACGAAGAAGCTGCGGCCCTGGCTGACATGCGCCAGCCGCACTTTCTGCCAGTCGCCCTGCAGTTGCATCTGGTAGGCAAAGCCGATCTGCACATGGTCGGCCAGTGATTTGCCGCGGGTGGGCTCCACCGCCTCGGGCGCGGGCAGGCCGGCGATGTCGATGTCGACCGCGGTCAGCTCGGGCTCGGCACTGAGGTCGATGTCGACCGAGCCGGCCCAGTCGACCGAGGCCTCGTCGACCAGGCCCACGGCCCGGGCCTCGGCCGCGGTGAACACCGCCGGCGAGGCCATGGCCTGCAGCGCGGCCACCGATTGTGCCGAGCCGGCGCCCGCGGCCGGCAAATCGGCCACCCGCGGCAGCGGCGTGGCCAGCGCGCCGTCCACCTGCTTGGCCAGCAGGTTGTGCTCCAGCGTGCTCAGCGCCTGGCCCTTCAGGGATTCGGCATGCGCCGGCAGCAACTGGCCGAAGAAATTTCGGCGCTCTTCTTCGGGGCAGCCGATGCGGTCGAGCCCGGTGTTCAGGTCCTTCATCAACTGCGGCAACTGGCGCAGGAACAGCTGGCGGTGCGCCGGTGTGCCCTTGGGCTGCACGCTCATCACCAGCTCACGGCCGGCGTTGCGCAGGCGCAACGTGAGCGGGCCGTCGGCGCCTTCGTCCATCGCCGCGCTGGCGATCGCCCGGCTCCAGGTGCCGGCCAGGAATTCACGCAGGTAGACGGGCACCGGCAGGCCCTTGAGCGCGCCTTCCAGCTCGTGCGCAAAGCGCTGCTGCACCCGCAGCTGGTCTTCCTTGCGCGCCATCACCGCGTCGGCCGAGCCGGCGGCCAGGACCTGGGCCTTGGCCTGCGCGGCGATGAACACTTCAAGCTGCTGCAGCTTCTGTTCGTAGACGTCGATCTGGTCGAAGTCGCCGTCCACCACGTCCTGCACCAGGCTGGCCACGCGGGTGAGCAGGGCGCGGCCGTCGTCGCCGTCGAAATCGTCTACCGCAGTGCCCAGCGAGGCGATGCGGTTGATGAAACGCCGCACCGGGTGCCGGCGCGACGAGAAAAAGCTGTTGTCGCCCAGCGCCGCGCGCAGCACCGGCAACTGCAGCCGGGCGATCTGCCGGGCCATCTGCGGCGGCACCTTGGCGTCGGACAGGATCTGGTCGAACAGGCTGGCGATCACGTCGATCACCATGTGGTCCAGCGCGCCGGTGGCGTGCTGGCGCAACTCGTCGCGGTAGGCCACGATCAGGTTGGGCGCGGCCATGCGGGGGCCGTCGTGGCCATCGCCGCCGTGGCCTGCGCCGTGGCCTGCGCCGTAACCACCACCTTCGTGGGCGTAACCGCCCGAGTGGTGATACTCCTGGCCGTGGCCGCCATGGCCGCCATGGCCGCCGTGGCCGCCGTGGTGGCCGCCACCCTGGCCACCATGGTCACTGCCACCGCCGTGGAAGTCGCCCGGTCCGCCGCTGTAGCCGCCGTGACCGCCATGGTTGCCCTCGTGCAGGCCGCCAAAGTCACCCTCAACGCCCGGGCCCTGGGCCAGCCGGCGGATCAGCGCCATCATCTCGCCATCCACCCGGCCCATGGTGGCGCCCGGTTGGCCCCGGGACGACGACGCAAAGCCGCCTCGTGCGCTGGAGGGCCCCTGCCGTGACGCCAGCCGGCCGCTGGCCGACAGCTCATGGCCATGGCCGCGGCCGTGGCCGGCGTCGATGACGCCGTGGCTGCTGTCGTGGCCTGGGGTGTCGGGGGTTTGTTTGGTGTCGAGCGCCAGCCCGCCGTGCACCGAATGCCCGCCGCGGCCAGCCGTGCCACGCACGGCCATGCCGGCCGGGCGTACGCCGGTGTGGCGCAAGTCGGCCACGATGTCGCTGTAGGTCTGCCGCATCGCATGGGCCAGCGAGCGGCCGATCTCGGTGACCAGCACCTTGCGCACCTCGGGCCGGTCGCACACCGCCTCGATCGCGCGGATCATCGCCTGGCCCACCACCTCGGCGCGCAGCGGGTTGCGGTCATGCTCGGCGGCGCCCAGGCCCATCAGCGTGCCCATATAGGCGTCGAGCTCGCGGATCTCCCACTCGCAGGCGTGCGAGATTTCCAGCGCAAAGCGGTCGGCCGAGATGTGGATCTCCACCTCGTGGTCGTCCACCAGCGTCAATGACTCCCAACTGGCCACCAGTGAATCGGGCGTCACAGCGCCGGCGGCCGGGTTGGCGGTAGGCACCAGCGTACCGGCTTGGCGGGCAACGTCGGTGTCCAACGCCTCGTTGAAGCTGAGCGCAAAGATGGCCAGCTTGCGGTTGAGTTCGTACTGCGCGCCGAGCAGGGCATCGCGCTGCAGCACGCCGGTAGTGGCCAGCGCGGCCAGGCCCAGGCTGTCGACCGTGTGCTCGGCGGCCGAGCGCGCTGCCATGCGCACACGTTGAACGGCGCTTTCCAGGTTGGCAGGCAGGCGGGGCGGCAGGGTCTGGTCCATGGGGCTCGGCCCGCCAGCAGCCCGGGATGGGCGCGCCAGGCGGCCGCGGTTTACCTCTTCACCCCAGGTTTATCGGCCCGGCGCAGCGCGACTTGACCCTTGCGCCGGGCGCCGGGCCACCCGACCCGGCAAAAAGGCTCAGCGCCTGGCCAGCGCGTCGCGGATCTCGCGCAGCAGCAGCACGTCCTCGGGCGTGGGCGGCGGAGCGGCGGGGGCTGCCGCCGGTTCATCGCGCTTGAGGCGGTTGATCTGCTTGATCATCATGAAGATCACGAACGCCAGGATGATGAAGTTGATCGCGATGGAGATGAAGTTGCCGTAGGCAAAGACATTGCCCACCTTTTGCGCTTCGACCAGCGCTGCGCCGGCCGGCACATTGCCCGACAGCACCAGGTACTTGTTGGCAAAGTCGATCTGCCCGCCGGTGATCAGGTTGACCAGCGGCATGATCAGGTCTTTGACGATCGAATCGACGATCTTGCCGAACGCCCCGCCGATGATGACGCCGACCGCCAGGTCGACGACGTTGCCTTTCAGCGCAAACTCTTTGAACTCACTGGCGAAACTCATGGGTACTGCTCCTCGATCGGTTGCGTGTTCAGGTGTTGCTCGTGTCACCCTGTGGGGCCCGCAGGCAGTATCCGAGACCCCGTGTTCAAGTCAATCCGAGCCCACCTGACAGGGTGGCGATGGCCGCGTCCGCTAGAATGCCGGGTTGACCCTGAGAACATTTGAGGCCCGAGCCAGGGCGCACCTCTAGAGGATTCCGATGAGTGACATCCCCAGCATTCCCGATGGCAACACCGTCGACCAAGGCCGACGCAACTGGGTGGCGATGACGGCCGGTGCCGGTGCCCTCGGCACCGTGGCGGTGGCCGTGCCCTTCGTGGCCAGCGTCACACCGTCCGAACGTGCCAAGGCCGCCGGCGCCGCCGTCGAGGCCGACATCGGCGCCCTGCAGCCGGGCGAGAAGATGACGGTCGAATGGCGTGGCAAACCGGTGTGGATCGTGCGCCGCACGAAGGAACAACTGGCCGTGCTGGGCAAGCTGGATCCGAAGCTGGCCGATCCGCAATCCAAGCGCGATCCGTCCGGCCTGACGCCCGAATACGCCCGCAATGAGTACCGGTCGATCAAGTCGGAGTACCTCGTCGCGGTGGGCATCTGTTCGCACCTGGGCTGCTCGCCCAGCGACAAGTTCACCGTTGGCGCGCAGCCCTCGCTGCCGGACGACTGGCAAGGCGGCTTCCTGTGCCCGTGCCACGGCTCCACCTTCGACATGGCCGGCCGGGTGTTCAAGAACATGCCCGCGCCCGACAACCTCGAAGTGCCGCCGCACATGTACCTCACCGATACGCGTTTGCTGATCGGCGAGGACAAGAAGGCCTGAGCCCCAGATTCCCAGCATTGAGGTCAAGTAGACATGGCAGATTTCAAGACAGCCCCGGCCGACGCATCTCTGGGCGTGAAGGCGATGACCTGGGTGGACAACCGGTTTCCGGCCACCCAGCTGTTCAAAGACCACATGTCGGAGTACTACGCGCCGAAGAACTTCAACTTCTTCTACATCTTCGGCTCGCTGTCGCTGCTGGTATTGGTGATCCAGATCGTCACCGGCATCTTTCTGGTGATGCACTACAAGCCGGATGCGGCGCTGGCGTTTGCCTCGGTCGAGTACATCATGCGCGATGTGCCCTGGGGCTGGCTGATCCGCTACCTGCATTCCACCGGTGCCTCGGCGTTTTTCGTGGTGGTCTACCTGCACATGTTCCGCGGGCTGATCTACGGCAGCTACCGCAAGCCGCGTGAGTTGGTGTGGTTGTTCGGCTGCGCAATCTTCCTGGCGCTGATGGCCGAGGCCTTCATGGGCTATCTGCTGCCCTGGGGCCAGATGAGCTACTGGGGCGCCCAGGTGATCGTCAACCTGTTCGCCGCCGTGCCCTTCATCGGCCCCGACCTGGCGCTGCTGATCCGCGGTGACTTCGTGGTGGGTGACGCCACGCTGAACCGCTTCTTCAGCTTCCACGTCATCGCCGTGCCGCTGGTGCTGCTGGGCCTGGTGGTGGCGCACATCATCGCGCTGCACGAGGTGGGCTCGAACAACCCCGACGGTGTCGAGATCAAGGCCAAGAAGGACGCCAAGGGCATCCCGCTGGACGGCATCCCGTTCCATCCGTACTACACCGTGCATGACATCTTCGCCGTCGGCATGTTCCTGATGGTGTTTTGCGCCATCGTGTTCTTCGGCCCCGAGCTGGGCGGCTACTTCCTGGAGTACAACAACTTCATCCCGGCCAACCCGCTGCAGACGCCTGCGCACATCGCGCCGGTGTGGTACTTCACGCCGTACTACTCGATGCTGCGCGCCACCAATGACCTGCTGGTCAACGTGTTCTGCGTGGTCATCGGCCTGGCCGGCGTGATCTCGCTGTTGGCGATCAAAGGCAAGGCCCGCATCGCCATCGCGGCGGTGGCGGTGGTGGCCATCCTGCTGCTGAAGACTTTCGACGCCAAGTTCTGGGGCGTGGTGGTGATGGGCGGTGCGGTGATCATCCTGTTTGCACTGCCCTGGCTGGACAACAGCCCGGTCAAGTCGATCCGCTACCGGCCCACCTGGCACAAGGTGCTGTACGGCATCTTTGTGGGCTTCTTTTTCGTGCTGGGCTACCTGGGCATCCAGCCGCCGTCGGCGGTGGGCACCTTGGTCGCCCAGATCGGCACGATGTTCTACTTCGGCTTCTTCCTGCTGATGCCCTGGTGGAGCACGATCGGCACCTTCAAGCCGGTCCCCGACCGCGTCAACTTCTCGGCCCATTGACGCAGGAGCACATCCAAATGAAACGAATCATTGCCAGCCTGCTTGCCGCGCTCACTTTCCTTGCTTTGGGCTCGGCGGCCTGGGCCAACACGGCCGGCCCCGCCTGGGACAAGTTTCCCAAGGAGCGCATGAACGACATGGCTGCGCTGCAGAACGGCGCCAAGCTGTTCGTCAACTACTGCCTCAACTGCCACTCGGCGGCGTACATGCGCTACAACCGCATGCGCGACATCGGCCTGGATGACGAGCAGATCAAGCAGAACCTGCTGTTTGCCGGTGACAAGGTCGGCGAGCTGATGACCGTGTCGATGGCCGGCAAAGACGCCAAGGAGTGGTTCGGCGCCCAGCCGCCCGACTTGAGCGTGATTGCGCGCTCACGCGCTGGCGGCAATGGCTCGGGTGCCGACTACCTCTACACCTACATGCGCGGTTTCTACCGCGACGAGACCCGGCCCACCGGCTGGAACAACCTCGTCTTCCCGGCGGTGGGCATGCCCCATGTGCTGTGGGAGCTGCAAGGCGAGCAGCGGGCGATCTATGTCGAAGAGAAAGATCCGCATGATCCGGCCAAGACCGTGCACCTGTTCAAGGGCTTCGAGCAGACCAAGCCGGGCAGCATGAGCAAGGCCGACTACGACGTGGCAACCGCCGACCTGGTGGCCTACCTGCAGTGGATGGGCGAGCCCGCCCAAACCCAGCGCGTGCGCCTGGGCGTGTGGGTGCTGCTGTTCCTGTCGATCTTCACCCTGATTGCCTGGCGCCTGAACGCCGCGTACTGGAAAGACGTCAAGTAACGACGTCCCGCTGGTTCGGCTGACCACAGCCGGGCCGAGCGCGCAGTGGTCGCCCTTGCGGGCCCTCTGCGCGCATTGTTTTTTTGAGCAACGCTTCAACAGGAGCACACCGCCATGATGGTGCTTTACTCCGGAACCACCTGCCCCTACTCGCACCGCTGCCGCTTTGTGCTGTTCGAGAAGGGCATGGACTTCGAGATCCGTGATGTCGATCTCTTCGCCAAACCCGAAGACATCGCGCTGATGAACCCGTACAACGAGGTGCCCATTCTGGTTGAGCGCGACCTCATCCTGTATGAGTCGCACATCATCAACGAGTACATCGACGAGCGTTTTCCGCACCCGCAGTTGATGCCGGGTGACCCGGTGGCGCGCGCCCGCGTGCGGCTGTTCCTGTTCAACTTCGAGAAAGAGCTGTTTGCGCATGTCAACCTGCTCGAAGGCCGCAGCGGCACCAAGTCCAACGACAAGGTGCTGGAAAAGGCCCGCGGCCAGATCCGCGAGCGCCTGACCCAGCTAGCGCCGATCTTCTTGAAGAACAAGTACATGCTGGGCGACGACTTCTCGATGCTCGACGTGGCCATCGCCCCGCTGCTATGGCGCCTGGACTACTACGGCATCGACCTGTCGAAGAATGCCGCGCCGCTGCTGAAGTACGCCGAGCGCATCTTCTCGCGCCCGGCCTACATCGAGGCGCTGACGCCGTCCGAGAAGGTGATGCGTAAGTAGACTTCGGAAATGACCAAACCGGCTGCACCGGACGAGCAAGGCACTTCCACTCGCCCGTACCTGATCCGCGCGCTGCACGACTGGTGCACCGACAACGGCTTCACGCCCTACCTCGCGGTGTTTGTCACCGCGGGGGTAAAGGTGCCGATGGAGTACGTCAAGAACAACGAGATCGTGCTCAACGTCGGCTTTGAAGCCACCAGCAGTCTCAAGCTGGGCAACGAGTTCGTCGAGTTCAAGGCGCGATTTGGCGGCGTGTCACGCGAGATCGTGGTGCCGGTGGACCATGTCGTGGCGATCTATGCCCGCGAAAACGGCCAGGGCATGGCGTTTCCGGTGCCCACCGGTGCCGTCTCGGCCGATGCGCCAGCGCCGGCCGCCGAGGCACCCCGGATCGGCTTGCGGCTGGCGCCAACCGCCGGCAGTGACGACGAGCAGGTCAGGCCCACTGTGCCTGAAGCCACCGCCGATGACGCGCCGCCCGAGCCGCCCGAGCCGCCCGTGCCGCCTGCCCCCGTCAATGGTGGCCGGCCATCACTGAAACGCGTGAAGTAGGCTGCAAAACACAGCTTGCTGATCTTCACGGTCAACACGCCAGGCGCTTCTAGAATCCTGGGTCACGCCGGCTTAGCTCAGTTGGTAGAGCAACCGCCTTGTAAGCGGTAGGTCATCCGTTCGATTCGGATAGCCGGCACCACATGGGCCAACACCCCAGCACTGTCAAATAGGCGCCAGCACTCCGGCGCCATCACCCCGGCGCCAGCATCTTCACCCGCACCGGCGGCCCGTCCCAGCCCTGCGTGCGCAAGTGCGCCTCCAGCGCCGGAACCATCTGCCGCAGTTTGGCCGACACGGCACTGTTGCTGACCAGCAGCGTCCAGCCCAGTTCGTCGATCGGCCCGGCCTTGACCTGCGCCCGCAGCGCCGGTGGCAGCAGCGATTCGATCGCCCCCAGCCGCGCCTGCGATTCACGCATGCGGCGCGCCAACTGGGCCAGTGGCTCACTGTGCGCCAGCGCGTCGGCGATGCCGTGGGTGTGGCTGGGCAGCGGGGCGGATGCAGGCTTGCCGGGATCGCGGGTCATGGATTGCCTCGGGTTGTGGCGCCAAACAGGCCGCAGGGTGGAGACGGTGACGGTTGGCACAGGCGCGTCGTCACGGGTGCCATCGCTCGCTACCGTTCGGGAAAGCCCTAAATGATAGACTCCGCAGTCCTGTGGCGCCGTTGCCCGGGGTGGATCGGTCGACCAAGCCTGCAGCAGCCGCTGCGGCGGGCCTTGCAGGCCATCGGGCCGGCCCCACCCAGTGCAGTTGCCCCCGCCTCAAGCCGGCTTGCCGGCCATCCCGACCCCACAACAGGCCCCGGCGTCGCTGAGCTTGCCGTTGTCACCACCGCTGAGAGCTTTGCCTCAGCGCGCCGTGCCAGCCACTCACCGGCGCCAGGCCTGCAGACCCTGACGCCGCATGTTGCCCAAGCTACTCACCTCGATTTTCGGCAGCCGCAACGACCGCCTGCTCAAGCAGTACCGCCGCGTGGTGGAACAGGTCAACGCGCTGGAGCCGCAGTTCGAGACGCTCGACGACACCGCGCTGCGTGGCAAGACCGACGAATTCCGCCAGCGCCTGGCCGCCGGCACCACGCTGGACGACTTGTTGCCCGAGGCCTTTGCCGTGGTGCGCGAGGCCGGCAAGCGCAGCCTGAAGATGCGCCACTTCGACGTGCAGTTGATCGGCGGCATGGCGCTGCACGACGGCAAGATCGCCGAGATGCGCACCGGCGAGGGCAAAACGCTGATGGCCACGCTGCCGGTGTACCTGAACGCCTTGTCGGGCAAGGGCGTGCACGTGGTCACCGTCAACGATTACCTGGCCCGGCGCGATGCCGAGTGGATGGGCCGGCTCTACGGCTTCCTGGGGCTGAGCGTTGGCGTCAACGTGCCTGGCCTGTCGCGCGAAGAAAAGCAGGCGGCCTACGTGGCCGATGTCACCTACGGCACCAACAACGAGTTCGGCTTCGACTACCTGCGCGACAACATGGTCTACGAGGTGCGTGACCGCGCCGCCCGTGGCCTGAACTTCGCCATCGTCGACGAGGTCGATTCGATCCTGATCGACGAGGCCCGCACGCCGCTGATCATCAGCGGCCAGGCCGAAGACCACACCGAGATGTACGTGCGCATCAACACGGTGATCCCGGGCCTGAAAAAGCAGATCGGCGAGGCCGACCCGCGCACCGGCGAGGGCGTGATCGAGGCGGGTGACTTCACGGTGGACGAAAAAAGCCACCAGGTCACGCTGACCGAAGACGGCCACGAGAAGGCCGAGCAGTTGCTGGCCCAGGCCGGCCTGCTGGCCGAAGGCGCCAGCCTGTACGACGCGGCCAACATCTCGCTGATGCACCACGTGTACGCGGCGCTGCGGGCCACCCACCTGTACTTCCGCGACCAGCATTACGTGTCGCAGAACGGTGAGATCGTCATCGTCGACGAGTTCACCGGCCGGCTGATGACCGGCCGCCGCTGGTCGGACGGCCTGCACCAGGCGGTGGAAGCCAAGGAAGGCGTGCAGATCCAGAGCGAGAACCAGACGCTGGCCTCGATCACCTTCCAGAACTACTTCCGCATGTACGGCAAGCTGGGCGGCATGACCGGCACCG
>Ga0105048_10009445_pt1 | contig 15511 bp, 12 predicted proteins | sample MAT05_FD_78382 | JGI IMG/M metagenome (GOLD analysis project Ga0105048, IMG submission 78382) | Freshwater microbial communities from Lake Fryxell liftoff mats and glacier meltwater in Antarctica - MAT-05 | ecosystem: Environmental > Aquatic > Freshwater > Ice > Liftoff microbial mat | place... | reverse complement strand
CTTTCAAGCCGTTCAGTTCGTGGATGTCGCCCGCCACCATGAAGCCGAGTGAACTCAGCATCAAGATGCCGATGCCCGCGCCGAAATAGCCGCCATAGATGGCGACGAGCAACTGAAACCCCAGCAGGAGCATCACGGTTCGCGGCTTCGCGGGACCCGACGAAGGATGGGACTTTAACCAGCGCATCACCGGTTGCTGAATCACGAACAGCACGGCGGCCCCGAGGATGAGCCAGGGGACGAGCGCGTTGAAGACGCTCTGGGGGAAGCGGGTGACCAGCAAGGCGCCGATGCCGCCGCCGAGCAGGCTGGGGCCGAGCAATCGCAAGATGACCTGGCGTTTGTCCGCGAGTTCCTTGCGATAGCCCCAGGCGGAGGCGAGCGAGCCAGGGGCGATGGCGACCGTGCTGGTGCCGTTCGCCAGAACGCCGTTGCCGCTGAGGACGCTGAACAGGGCGGGGAAGGTCAGGAGCGTCCCGCCGCCGGCAATCGCGTTGACGGCCCCGGCAAGCAGGGCCGAGCCACACAGTAGGAAATAAGTGAAAATCGGATCATTCATGCGGATAGTGTATCGCGAGTTAGCCGATCGCCCCGTGGATCACTTCCATTTGACGGTGACGCCCAGATACTCTTCCTTTTTCTTCAGAAGCCCTTCATAGGCATCCCCAAGTCCTTCCGGCGTGATCGCGTGCGTCACCAGCTTGTCCGTGCTCAGCCGGCCGGAAGCGAGGGCCGCCAGCAGCCAGTTCTGGGCTTTGTTGATGTTCCAGTCACCCGCCAGGCGTGAGTGCGCGGGTTCGAACAACATGTTGCCATGAGCGCCGCAGACTTCGATGTAACGGCGGTGCAGATCGTCATAGAAATTCACATTCTGAGCCAAGCCGCGCGGGCTGCCGACGACGATCACCTGACCCGCATCGCAGGCCAACGACATGGCGACCGGCACGGCGGCTGGCACGCCGGTGGCGTCGATGACGATCTCTGCCCCACGGCAGCCGAGGAATTCGCTCAGGGCCTCGCGTGCATCAACAGCGCCATTGTCGATGACATGCGACGCCCCGGCCGCCTTGGCCGCGTCGCGGCGCATCACGACGGAATCGATGCCGACAACGGGATGACAGCCGGCCGCGAGCGCGCAGCGCAGGGCAAACTGGCCGATGATTCCTTGACCGAGCACGGCGACGGAACGGCCGAGGGTCAGGCCCGCCCGCAACACACCGCCGAAGCCGTAGCGCGAGATGCACGCGAGGGCCGCCTTATCGAAGGCCAGTGAATCGGGCATTTTCCAGAGCCGGCCGCGTTCGTGGCCGATCGTCAGCAGTTCGTGGGAGGCGTGATTGCCGGGATAACTGACGCGTTGTCCGGGGGTCCAACCGGTGATTTCCGAACCGACGGCGACGATGCGGCCGGCGGCCGAATAACCGGGGCGGAAGGGGAATTTCCAGTCCACCATCTTGGGGTCTTTCAACCACTGGTGGCTGCCGGTGTAGACGGCCAGTTCGGTGCCGGCGCTGACGGCGCTGACTTCGCATTCGACCAGAATTTGATTGGGCGCGGGCTCCGCGATTTCGACCTCGCGAATCGCGACTTTGTAGGGTTCGATCAGGACAGCTTGGCGGATTTTCATCGGAAGATACACCCGAATCATCAGAAGGAATTTGAAGAGAGACCATCCGTATTAAATGGATTCATCGCGAAGGCGTCCGGATTCGGTTCTTGACAATCGCCCGGCGTTGCCTGATAGTATTCTCGCTAATTTGGTTTTCGCCCTTTCTCACCCTGATTTTCGTTCGGAGTCGCCCGATGCCCGTCCAGGTAGCTTGCGCCGGTTGTCAGAAAGCGTTTCGCCTCAAGGACGAATGGGCGGGCCGCAAGGTGAAGTGCCCATCCTGTGGATCGGCCATCGATGTGCCGAAGCTGCCTCCCGTCATGCGAGCTCCGCCGCCGGCGCCGATCGTGGAACCCATTGATCAAAGCGAGGAGCGCGACGAAGTCGTCGAGCGGCAGGAACCCGTATGGCCGGCCCGCCAGGTGAAAACACCGCGGGCCGCACCGGTCGAAAAGGGCGGCGGTGATTTCAACTTCGGCTCGGCGAGCGGTTCAAACGTTGATCGCGACGAACGTGAAGAAGAAGACCTCTACTTCGATTCCGCCTACGAGGAGGAGCAAGAGGACAACGGCTTGCCCCGGCAGTTCCGGCATGACAAGTACCTGCTGCGGCAGAAGATGTGGACCGTGTTCTCCGAGAAATACAACGTCTCCGATCCCCATGGGAACCCGATCATCTACATTGAACGGCCCGCGATGTTCCGGGCCGGTTGCCTCGCGGTATTCGTTTTGATTGCAGGACTACTGCTCTCGGGCGCCGCCTTCATGGTGGGCGCGTTTATTGGCGACGCGATCGGCCTGGGAAAAGATGTCCGCACGATCATTTCCTGTTTGTTCTTCGGCGTGGTCGTTTTTTTCGCTATCTGTCTCTTCTACAAGCTCGTCCCGCGCCGCCACATCACCTTCTTTGCGGATGATCGCAAGAGAAAGATGCTAATGCGGGCGTTTCAGGATCAGAAATTCGTGTTTCTCAATGCGTGGTATACGCTTGCCGATTCCGACGGGAACATTCTCTGCCGGTTCCGCAAGAACCATATTTACAACATCCTGCGCAAACGTTGGTACATCTACGATGCCGACTATAAACTCCTGTTGGTCGCCAAGGAAGATTCGTTAATCATCTCCCTGCTTCGCCGCGTCTTCGGCATGTTCGATGACTGGCTGAGCTGGATTTTTGGCGGTCTGCTGCGAACGAACTTTATCTTCCTGACCCCGGGCGACAATCGCGTCATCGGTGAGTTCAACCGCAAATTCACGATCGTCGATCGGTACGTCCTGGATCTGACCCGGGACAAGAACCGGGAGATCGACCGGCGTGTCGGCGTGGCACTCGGCGTGTTGCTCGACACGGGCGAACGGCGTTAAACTTCCTGGAACTCAAGCAGAATCCCCCAATGTCGCGATCCTTCGAAGATGATGACGACGAGCTACCGTTGATCGCGGCCGACATGATCCATGTCGAGCCGATCGATTTCGAACGGGGGATGAATCTCTTTCCACCCCTGACCATTCTCTTTTCGATCTTGTGCGGCCTGTTTTACGCGGCCGAATTGTCGCGAAACGCACTCGACAACGAACAGGCCCTGATCGCTGTCGGAGCGATGAACCCGGCCCGTGTCGAGGCCGGCGAGATCTGGCGCCTGCTGTCCGCGGCATTCCTGCATGGCAGCGCCGCCCATCTCATCGGCAATCTCATCATGCTCTACATCCTGGGCATGGCGTGCGAACATGCCTTCGGCAAAATGCAGTTCCTCACGCTCTTCGTCGTCAGTGCCGTGTGCGGGTCGATCTTCAGTTTCTTCGGCGGGCATACGAGTGTCGGGGCGTCAGGCGCCATCTTCGGCCTCGGTGGCGCCATAGTGGGTTTCTTTGTCCGCAACCGGCGTCATTTTGAGCTTCGCGACATCCGCATTGGCTGGGCGCTTTTGTGCTATTCGGGCTTCCAGTTGTACCTGGGCATGCTAGTACCCGAGATCGACAATCGAGCTCATCTGGGCGGGTTGCTCGGCGGCATCCTCATCGGCTGGGTTCTTCCCCAGGCGCTGGGCGACTTTCGGGGGAAACATTTGTCGAATCCGATTGCGTTAGGCACCTTGTTCTTCTCGATTCTCTTCACCGCCTACACGGCCATCTATTTCCTGCCGCGGATCATTCCGTAACGCCATTCGTTCTTCGGGTTCCGTTCTTTCCTTGACTCAGCCCGCGCACTCCCCGATAGTACAATCACCCGCCGACCGTGCCGGAGTCAACCATGATCCTGCGTCTTGCTGTCTTGTCGCTTCTTCTACCCGCGATCGCTCACGCCGCGCCGCCCACCGTCGCGACGATCACCCCGCGCGGCCTTGAACGCGGCAAGCCGGTCACGCTCCTGATCACGGGGACGAACCTGACGCCGCAGACGCGATTGCAGCTTCCTTTCCCCGCCAAGCAAGAGCCGATCGAAGATCCCAAACCGAATCCCGCTTCGATCAAATTGCTCATCACTGCTGAAGCGACCGTGCCGACCGGCATCTACCCGATTCGCGCCGTCACGGCCGACGGACTTTCGGGAATCACCTTCCTCGCGGTCGATCTGCTCCCCAGCGGCAACGAGATCGAAGAAAACAGCACGCCCGACAAAGCCCAGCCGATCACCATCCCTCTCATCGTCAACGGACTGTGCGCCGGCGGCGACGTCGACTATTTCCGCTTCGCCGCTCGCAAGGGCCAACGGCTGGTGATCGAAACAGAGACCGGCCTGATCGGCTCCGCGATTCTTCCGCAACTTCGGCTTACCGATGACCGCTCGCGCTTCCTGGCCTCCGACGACACCCAGGGCCAGCGCGGCGAGGCACGCATGATCTTCGATGTCCCCGCCGATGGCGATTATCTGCTGGAATTCTCCGACTCCCGCTATCGCGGCGGCACCCCCGCCGCCTATCGCATCAAAATTGGCGAATACGATGTCGTCGACGAAATCTTCCCTCTCGGCGGCCGGGTGGGCGAGAACACGACCTTCACGCTCCGCGGCGGCACGCTTGCCAAGGAGCTCACGCTCCCCTGGAAGTTGCCCGCTCTCGTCGGTGAGGCACAGCTCGTTTTGGAAAGTCTGCCGCTGAAACCGGGAATGCTCGCTCCGGAGATTGCCGTCGGCAAGCATCCGGAGATTCTCTGGAAAGAGTCAGCCGAACCGACGGACGTCAAATCGCCCCTGACCATCAACGGCCGTTTCGACAAGGCAAACACCAGTGCCCGCATCCGTCTCCCGGTCAAGCCGGGAGAGAAGTATCGCTTCACCGTCCAGGCCTTCACGTTCGGGTCGAAACTGGATGGCGTGTTGAAGATCACCGATGCCGCCGGCAAGCAACTCGCCCTGGTTGACGACATCACCGTACCGCCGGTGCCGCCCAATCAAACGGCTACGCTCAATCCCGACCCATCCACCGATTTGACCGTCCCAGAGGGGACGACGATTCTCGTGGTGGAACTCAGCGATCAGCGGAAACGCGGCGGACTTAACTTCCCGTTCCGTCTGACGATCGAACCTACGGCGGATCAGTACCAACTGAATTTGGCGACGCCCGAAGTGAACGTTCCCCGTGAAGGCTCGGCCGGGCTTCTGGTGAATATTATCCGCCGCGGCTACACGGGACCGATCACGATCAGGGCACTCGGTCTGCCGCCGGGCTTCACGGCCCAGGAAGGCCTCATACCCGAGAACGGCACCACCGGTGTCTTGACTATCAGCGCATCGCCCGACGTCAAAGCCGGTTCCGCGACGTTCACCCTGGAAGGCTCCGCCGCGGGCGAAAAGACGCTCGCCCGGCACGTCCTCCAGGTCACGAAAGACCCAGCGGCGCCGACCATCGTGAAGATCACGAACGAGTTCGCGATCTCGCAGACAAGCCCCATGCCGCTGTCGCTCAAGGGCCCGGCCACTCTCGAAGTGGTCAAGGGCTATCCTACGCCGATCCCGATCGAGGTGATTCGCCAAAAAGACGCCGAGAAAGTCGTCGTCGATTTAAGCGGCGTTCTGCCGACGACGCCGCAGGTGCTGACCTACGTCAATGCCCCTGTCGCGGCCGGCGTGGCCAAAGGAACGCTGACCATCACCGCGCCGGCCGCCGCGCCCGAAGGAACGATGACGTTTGCCGTGCAGGGGAAGACGAAAATCGGGACCGTGGACGTTCTGGCCGTGAGCCCGGCGTTTCCGCTCACAATCATCCGGCCCTATTTGATCGAAGGCCCCAAAGAAGTGGAATTGCCGGTCAACCAGACCGTGCCCGTCAAGTTTACACTGAAGCGAAATGGCCTGTTCAAGGATCCCGTAACCGTCACCCTGACTGGCTTGCCGGCGGGCGTGACGCTGGCCGAACCGCTGCGCCCCGTGCCGGGCGATCAGAAGGAATTCACCGCCAATTTGAAGGTCGGGCCGAAGGTCGGTCCCGCGACGGCACCCCTTTCACTGGCGGCCACCGCGCCGGTCAACGGCGCCGCGTTCGTCCATCCACCCGTGACCGTGAATATAAAGATGACGAAGTGAACAACAATCGGCAGGCCGCTTCGGGCGGACCTGCTCAACCTGGGAGTTTTTCATGAAGCCTCTACTGTGCAGCACTCTCTTACTCTGCTTCACGCCAGTGCTACGTGCCGACGGGGTCACTGTCACCAAGACGAAGGACACCATCGAGTTCAAGATCGGCAAGGATCTCGTTAGCCGCTACCACATCGGCGAGAACGTCGCCAAGCCCTACTTCTGGCCGATGAATGCGCCGGGCGACATCCCCGTTACCCGCGCTTGGCCGATGAAAGAAGGCGAGCCGAAGGAAACAAAGGATCACGTCCATCAGAAATCAGCCTGGTTCTGCCACGGCGACATCATTCCCGAGGGGCTCGAACTCAAGCAGAAGATCAAAGGAGTCGAGGGCGTCGATTTCTGGTCGGAAGCCCCCGGCCATGGCATCATCGCCGTCGTGAGCGTCGACGAACCGGTCAGCGGCAATCGCGCCGGCTCGGTCCGCACGAAGAACGAATGGCGCACGGCCGACGGGCAGAAGGTCCTGGACGAAGTTCGCACCATTCAACTGCTCGACCTGGGCGTGGCCCGCATGTTCATTCTCGAAATCGAACTCAACGCGTCGGTCTGCAACCTCACGTTTGGCGACACCAAGGAAGGCTCGATGGGCGTTCGCGTCAACGACGAGATCACCACCAAGAACGGCGGCCACTTCTACAACGCCGGCGGCAAAGTCGACGAGAAAGAGATCTGGGGCAACCCCTCGCCGTGGTGCGACTACTTCGGCAGCATCAACGGCAAGACGGCCGGCATCGCGGTCTTCGACGACCCGGCCAACAAGCCCGGCGCGGTCTGGCATGCCCGCGGCTACGGCCTGATGGCCGCCAACCCCTTCGGCCGCGACAAGTCGTTCCCCAGCCAGAAGGGCAACGCCACGCTCTTTAAACTCGCCAAGGGGGAGAACCTGAAGCTGCGTTACGGCATCCTCCTGCACACCGGCGACACAAAGGACGCCAAGGTCGACGCCATCTACGAGGTCTTCAAGAAGAAGACCGATTGAACATGAATCCCGCATTGCTCAATCTTGATTTGGATAGTGACCTGAGCCTGGCGGCCGTGCTGAAGAAAGTCGGCAACGTGCCGCCTGAACGGGTCTTGATGTATCCCACCCCTGGAACGGCCACCGAGGAAGACGTCATTTGGTTCGGATCTCGTGCGACCAAGCGGTTGTGCGAACTGATCGATGGCATCCTGGTTGAGAAGGCCATGGGACTACCGGAACCGATGTTCGCATTCCATGTGGGATCGAAAATCAACGCTGTCGTCGTCTCGAAAAACCTCGGATTTGTGGCATCAGCGGATGGGCTCGTCTGGATAATGTCCGGCCGCATACGCATTCCCGACGCGGCTTTCTTCTCGTGGGAGCGCTTGCCCAATCGCGCATGGCCGACCGAACCGATTTCCGGACTCTCGCCCAATCTGGCGATCGAAGTTCGCAGTCCATCGAACACGGATGAAGAGTTTCGACTTAAACGGCTTGATTATTTTGGATCGGGCGTCGAGCTAGTTTGGGAATTCGATCATCGGAAACGGACGGTGCGTGTAGATCGTTCGGCCGAGGGAGAGCCGCAACATCTTCAAGGCAATGACGTTCTCGACGCCGGTTCGGTGATTCCGGGGTTCGCGATGCCGCTTTCCGAATTGTTCGCCGTGCTCGATCGTCGCGGCTAGCCGGTCGTTCTCAGCATTTTCCCTTTGCCCTTCGCCTTCATATCCCTTAACATCCCATCGACTCGTTGATTTCTTTTCGTGTTGGGAGCGACCATCTCCATGGCTGAATCTTCCTACGGCGGGAACAAGTTCCGCCTCTGCATCTTGATGTTCCTGGAGATCTTCATCTGGGGGGCATGGTATCCGCTCGTCTTCGACTACCTGCCCGCCATGGGGTACACCAAGGAACAGGTGCCCTGGATCCTCGGCATGTTCAACCTCTCGGCCCTGATCGCGCTCTTCTTCAGCACGCAGTTTGCCGACCGCAATTTCGCGGCCGAGAAGTTCCTCGCTTTCAGCCACCTCGTTGCCGGGGCGGCAATGATCGGCCTCTCCTTCATTGAGAAACCCGCGGACGGTCCCGCCCCCTTCCTGCCGTTCCTGATCCTGATGGCGATTCACACGCTCTTTTACGTGCCGACGATTTCAATCGCCAACTCGATCGCCTTTGCCAACTTGAAAGATCCGCAAAAAGAGTTCGGACCCGTACGCATGTGGGGAACGATCGGCTGGATCGCCGCAGCCTGGCCGTTCGTCTTTATTCTCGTTGATTGGACCAAGGTGCCGAGCATGGGCCAGGTCGGCTTTGTCGACTGGTTGAAGACGGCCCTGGGCACCGGCAAGTCGGGCGCCGCTCTGCTGCTGTCAACAAGCAATACTTTCCTGGTTTCCGGCATCGCCTCCCTGGCACTCGCGGCATTCAGCCTGACGCTGCCGCACACACCGCCTCGCCCCCCGGCTCAGGAGGGCGATAAGCTCGCCTGGCTGGAAGCAATCAAGCTGCTCCGCAAACCTTTCGTGCTCGTGCTCTTCGTGGTGACATTCCTCGACGCCGCCATCCATCAGGCCTATTTCTACTGGTCGGCCGCATACTTGAAGGGCGGCGTCGATATCCCGAGCAACTGGGTGATGCCGATCATGAGCATCGGCCAGCTGGCCGAGATCGTGACGATGGCGTTCCTCGGTTACGTGCTCAAGACACTCGGCTGGCGCATCACCATGATCATTGGCGTCCTCGGCCATGCCGGTCGCTTCGCCGCGTTCGCCTACTTCCCCTATCCCGAAGTCGCGATCACGGTGAACGTTCTGCACGGCATCTGCTACGCCTTCTTCTTCGCCACGGTCTACATCTTCATCGATGAATTCTTCCCCAAGGACATCCGTGCCAGCGCGCAGGGGCTCTTCAACTTCTTGATCCTCGGCGCCGGACCGTTCGTCAGCAACTTCGTCAGCGGTTATCTGGGAGAAATCTACGTCAAAGACGGGAAGCCGGACTTCAAGCAGATCTTCCTGGTCCCCAGCGGCGTGGCCCTGGCGGCGGCTTTGATGTTGTTCGTTCTCTTCCATCCGCCGAAGATCAAACAGGACAAGTGAAGCCGCGACGCGGAGGCTTCTGAGCGGAGCGATTATAGCGCCCGGGCACCCAACGCGCTCCGTGCGAGAAGCCTTCGCGTCGCGGCTAACGCACGCGTTTATTTCGATGTCGGTTCCCGCGGAAACTGTTCAAGACCTTCACAAGTTCCGTGGTCGCAAGCAGGGCAAGCAGCCCCAAACGCCGAAGCTGGGAAGACGACATCGATCACCCCTGAAATGGGAACGCAGGTAGCAGCGTTGCGGAGGCAAGAGTTGATGCGTTCCTCGATAGCGGCCGACAGGGAGCCTGTCAATTCAATAACAAGTCGCGCGAATATATTGGTAACATTCAAGGATTGCGATGAATTGTGAAACTCGGTTGACCCATGACCTACGAATTGGCGTTCCTGGAACAAATAGCTCTTCATCCCGACGATCTCGGGGCACGGCTGCGCTATGCCGACTACCTGGAACAGAGCCTCGACCCGGCCCTGGCACTACGGGCGGAGTTCATTCGGGTGCAGAACGCTCTTGATGCCCTTCACGAACATCATCCGTCGTATCGATCGCTCCTGGCCCGCGAACGGCAACTCCTGGATGAAAACTGGCACATCTGGTTCCGGCCCATCTGCGAGGCCTTGGCCGAGCCGTTGCCGCTGCCGGCCTTCAGGCGAAGCTGGACCGATCGACTGCGCGGGCGCTACCGAAACACCACCATGCGTTCGCAATTCCTTGAACTCACTTGGGAATCCACGATACCGCGCGATCACCAGATCGCCTGGAGAAGGCCGGGTGAAGCCGCGCGAACTCGGTTCCTCCGCTCCGCTCAGTTTGAACATGGCTTCGTTCAAACCATTGAACTGTATGCCCGGACCTCCCGAGGGCCTTCCCATCTGGATCGACTTTTAGAGCGAGCGCCGATCACGAGTCTCAAGTTGATCGACTTTCACGAACTCCTTTTTCGACGTATTGTGAAGGCAATTGAACAGAAGCGCCTCCAGCAGTTCGAGGCGCATGCCACGGGCCTCGACTCACTCGCTCAATACCAGCGTGCGGGCGGGTCTCAACATCTGACCACGATCGAGATCGACGGCAACGAACCGATCGAGCGCCTTCTCGCGGCTTTTCGAGCGATCCGCCCCAACCGACTCCAGAAACTGATTTTTCAGAACACGACGTTGACGTTCGCGGACGTCAGTCGTTTGGTCGATTTGCCCACGATGCCGCCCTCGATCCACGCGCTAATCAACGGGATGGCAGTTTCGAGTAGTAACTTTGCCCGTCGCTCCCCATGATCGAACCCAATTCCCGGCATATCATCAACCCTAACGAATCTCTCCCTTTTTCGACCCCTACCCGAGGATGCCGATGAATAGCCGAATCACTGTGAGCGCCGTGCTGCTGCTGGCGGGCATTGTTTCTTTCGTCGCATGGCGGCCAAGTGCCGCGGAGCAAGCGAAGGCCGAGGCGAAGGCTGAGGCCAAGGCCGTGAAGCTGGGCGCCAGCATTGATGGCTACCGCTTCGAGTTCCCCTGCAAGGAGCCGATGCCGGAGAACCCCAAGGAAGGCATGACTTGCGCTTCCTCCGTGGTCACGGGCGACCCGAAGAAGACGGACAACTTCACGGCCGAGAAGGTCTTTGAAGGCGAAAAAGGCAAGCGCTACAAAGTGACTCTGCGAATCCGCGGCGTGGTCGAGCCGATGATGTACAAGGACGGTAAGATGGACGGCGAGCACTTCTACATTGGCGGCGAGCCGAACAACGCCACGTACAACATCTACAAGGTCAGCATTTCGTCGCCGCCCGCTCACTTCTTCCTCAACCGACAAGACAAGGTCGGGCACAAGATCTTCGCCATCGACTACACCAAGACGATCGAGATCGACGGCGGCGCCAAGGTCACCTTCCTCGGCGACGGTCAGAACGGCCAGATGATCGCCAACTACTCGAAGCTGGTCATCCCCGACGTCGCCCCGGCGCCGAAGCCGTTCAACGGCCAGTTCGTTCAAGTGAACGTCGTGGATGTTGTCGAAGTGAAGTAATGTTCGGTTTGGGCGCGTGTCGCGACGAGAAGTTGAAGTCTCGACACGCCTCGACTTCAACTAGTAGAATGATTCGGATTGCCCAAGGCTGCCACGAACATGACAGGACGTCCCCCTTTTCTCTCGGAGGATTGTAATGCGACTTCGAAAGACATTTCTAGTCTCAGCCCTGTCGATGTTGATGATTTCCTTGACCGGCTGCACTGATTCCGTTGAGATGTTGAAGAAAGACCTTTCGAGCACTGACGTGGGCACTCGTCTCCGTGCGATTAATTCACTGGGCGATATGGGTTCCAAGGCTTCGTCGACTGTGCCGACCTTGATCGATATCGTGCGCCGCGATTCTGATATGGCGTGTCGTCGGGCGGCCGCCCGCGCCCTGGGCAGAATTGGTGAACGTGCCGCCATTCAGCCGTTGAAGGACGTCCAATCCGCCGCGAATGACGGCGGCCTGCAACGTGAGATCAAGGATGCCCTCGCCAAGTTGAAAGAATAAGCGACACTCGGGACGTTCGCTACCGCGTGCTGTCCCGTATCACCGTATCCGCATCAAAAAAACGCGGCTCGTCGCGCCAGGGTAAATGAGTTTCATGCGTCTGCTCTTCACACTACTGGCCTTGGGTTCGCCTCTCGCCGCCGCGGAGAAAGACGATCCACGCCTGAAACACTGGGCATTTCAATCGCCCGTTCGGCCGACCCTTCCCCCGGTGAAGAATGCCGCTTGGGCCAAGCACCCGATTGATCGCTACATCCTCGCCCGGTTGGAAAAAGAAGGACTGAAGCCTTCGACCCCGGCCGAGAAGACCGCATTGATCCGACGGTTGTCGCTTGACTTGATCGGCCTGCCGCCGACCCCGGCGGAGGTTGACGCCTTCCTAAATGACAACTCACCGACGGCTTACGAAAAAGTCGTCGAGCGTCTGCTCGCTTCGCCCCACTACGGCGAACGTTGGGGACGACTCTGGCTTGATGCCGCTCGCTATGCCGATTCCGACGGCTTCGAGAAGGATAAGCCCCGCCAGGTCTGGTTCTACCGCGATTGGGTGGTGAACGCCCTCAGTCGCGATCTGCCTTATAACCAGTTCATCATCGAACAAATTGCCGGCGACTTGCTCCCGAGGGCGACCCAGGATCAGATCGTCGCCACCGGCTTCCTGCGTAATTCCATGTTGAATGAAGAGGGCGGCGTCGACCCCGAGCAGTTCCGCATGGAAGCGATGTTCGACCGCATGGACGCCGTCGGCAAGGGCGTGCTCGGTCTCACCATCCAATGTACCCAATGCCACGATCACAAATACGACCCGATCACCCAGGCCGAGTACTACCGCCTTTTTGCCTTTCTCAATAACTGCCACGAGGCGAGCGTCGCCGTCTGGACCCCGGCCGAGCAACAGCAACGGGCCGAGATCTTCCGCAAGATCAAGATGATCGAAGACGACCTACGCCACCAGGATCCCGACTGGCGGAAAAAGATGAGCGCCTGGACGGCCGAGATGAAAGCTAAGTCGTCCCTGTGGACCGTCGTCCGCCCGGAGCCAGATACCAGCGGCGGCCAGAAGCACTATGTCCTCGACGATGGCTCGATCCTCGCCCAGGGTTACGCGCCCACCAAGCATACGTCCGAGTTCGTCGTGACGCACAAAGCGGGCAAGATCGCGGCCGTGCAACTCGAACTGCTCAACGATCCGAACCTGCCGTTGAACGGTCCCGGCCGTTCACCCAAGGGCCTGTTCGCTCTCTCCGAATTCCAGGTCCGCGCCGGCCCGGCGGATAAGTCTTCTCCAGTAGTCGACGTGACGATCACTCGCGCCAGCGCTGACATCAACCCGCGTGAGGCGGAACTCGAAGCGATGTTCGACGACCGCGCCGGCAAGCGCCGCGTCACCGGCCCGATCGCCTTCGCCATCGACAAGAAGGACGAGACGGCCTGGACAAGCGATATCGGCCCTGGCCGCAGCAACGTGCCGCGCAAGGCGGTCTTCATCTTCGAGAAACCGATCGAGTTCGCAAGCGGAACCGTCTTCACGTTCAAGCTCGTGCAGAAACATGGCGGCTGGAACAGCGACGACAACCAGAACAACAACCTCGGAAGGTTCCGCTTTTCAGTGACGGATGACGAAAATGCCGTAGCCGATCCGCTTTCGACGAATCGAAGTGAAGCGAGCGACTTCACCACCTGGCGAACCTTCGTGCCCGCGTGGAAGGACGCCAACGCCGAGATTGAGAAGCTCTGGGAAACTCATCCGCGCGGTTCGTCGCAATTTGTCCTTTCTCAGCGAGACATGCCGCGCGAGACGCGCATCCTCAAACGGGGCGATTTCCTCAAGCCCGAGGACAAGGTCGGTCCCGGCGTGCCGTCGATGTTGCACCCGCTGCCACCCGATGCGACGCCCGACCGCCTGACCTTCGCCCGCTGGCTGGTCGATCCCTCGTCGCCGACGACGGCACGCGCGGCCGTCAACCGCATCTGGCAAGCCTACTTCGGTGTGGGCCTCGTCAGTTCGTCCGAGGATCTCGGCACCCAGAGCGAGACGCCATCCCATCGCGAGTTGCTCGACTGGCTGGCCGTCGAGTTCATGACTCCCACCGGGGAAGCGAAGCCGTGGAGCCAGAAGCATCTCCACCGTTTGATCGTTCTGTCGAACACTTATCAGCAATCGTCGAAGGTCTCGGCCGATCTGGCGGCACGCGATCCGGAGAATCGCCTGCTCGCGCGGGGTCCACGCTTCCGCGTCGATGCCGAGATCGTGCGCGACATCGCCCTGGCGGCCAGCGGGTTGTTGAACCCGAAGCTCGGCGGGCGCAGCGTCTTCCCACCTCTCCCCGCGTTCATGCTGTTGCCGCCGGTCAGTTATGGCCCCAAGATCTGGCCCGAGGAGACCGGCGACGAACGTTACCGGCGGGCGCTCTACACCTTCCGTTATCGTTCGCTGCCGTACCCGGTGCTGCAAACGTTTGATGCCCCGAATGGCGATTTCGCCTGCGTTCGCCGGCCGCGATCGAATACCCCGCTCCAGGCCTTGATGACGCTCAACGAACCAATCTTCGTCGATTGCGCCCGCGCCCTGGCCCAGATCACGATCAAAGAGGGCGGAGCGACCGACGCCGAGCGGCTGGCCTACGCCTTCCGCCGTTGTGTCTCTCGCCTGCCGAGCGAGGCCGAGTCTGCTACGCTTCTGACGTTGCTGGCGAAGCAGAAAGAAAAGTACGCGAAGCCGGACGCGAAGCCGTGGGACCTGGCCGCGGTCGATCCCAAATATCCGCCCGCGTTGCCCAAGGGAATCCAACCGGCCGATGCCGCGGCCTGGACAGTCGTCGCCCGAGTGCTGTTGAATCTGGACGAGACGATCACCAAGGAATGACATGACTCCCGAGCCATGGACCGCACTGCAAATCGTGATGATGCCGCGCGACGCCAACCCGCTGCCGACGCTAACGCCGGGAATCGGCCAGAACGTCATGTACTCGACGATTTTCGGCGGCGTCATTCTCAGTTACATCGATATGGCCGGCTCCATCGGCGCCTCCCGTGAGATCGCTGTCCAGGGCGGCCGTGAGGGGCTGGCTTATGTCACGGTCGCCGTCAACCGGGTCGAGTTCAAGAAGCCCGTATTGGTCGGCGATGTCGTCCGTTTCATGACGCACTGCGTCCGCATCGGCCGCACGTCGATCACCATGCACATCAATGTTGAAGCGGTCCGCGGCCGGGAGACGCACGCGGTCACGGAAGCCGAGATCGTCTACGTGGGAATCGACCCGACGACAGAGGAACGCCGACCGGTGCCGTTGCTGCCGGGGGCGCTCAAGCTGGCGAGCGTCGAGCCGTAATTGGCCCTCTCTATCCCTCACATCAGGCACAACCGGAACAGGTTCACCGCTATTTTCGGAAAAGGCCGTCGATGGATTCATGTCTTATCCGTCTGAACTTGCCGTGGAGAATATGATTTCGTTAAACTCCTCTGGTGCGAGCGTTGTGCTGACGCCCACCCTTTCTATGCCATCCCCGAGACGTTTATGTCATTTTCGAATACGGCTTACTATTACGACGATGTCGACATTGGTCAGGAGTTCGAATCGCAAGGCCGAACCGTGACCGAGACCGATATTGTCAACTTTGCCGGGTTGTCCGGTGACTTCAACCCGATCCACATCGATCGGGAGTTCGCCAAGAACACCCCGTTCCGCCAGGTCATCGCTCACGGCTTGTTGGTCTTTTCGATCGGCAGCGGCCTCGGCGTCTCG
>Ga0105048_10009444_pt1 | contig 15511 bp, 16 predicted proteins | sample MAT05_FD_78382 | JGI IMG/M metagenome (GOLD analysis project Ga0105048, IMG submission 78382) | Freshwater microbial communities from Lake Fryxell liftoff mats and glacier meltwater in Antarctica - MAT-05 | ecosystem: Environmental > Aquatic > Freshwater > Ice > Liftoff microbial mat | place... | reverse complement strand
GCTGCACGCCGCCGACCCGTTGTTCGCCCAGCCCTTTGTCGAAGCGCAGGCCCTGTCGCGGCAGTTCGACGGCCAACGGCTGCCCCGTGAAAAGCAGATGTATCAACTGCTTGGCACCTATGTCGCCGAACGTTTGCGGGCCGAGTCCCGCATCGCCAGCTTTTCCCTCGGCGGATGGGACACCCATCAGGGACAGGCCAAGACGATGGCAGAACAGCTGGCGGCGCTGACGACCGCGCTGCTGTCGATCAAGACCGGGCTCGGGCCTGCATGGGATACCACACTGGTGCTGACGATGACTGAATTTGGCCGCACTGCCCGCGAGAACGGGTCTGGCGGAACCGATCATGGCACAGGCGGAATGATCATGGCCGCCGGAGGGGCGCTGCGCGGTGGCAAGGTCTACGGCCAATGGCCCGGACTGGGACCGGGGCAGTTGCTCGACGACCGCGATCTGATGCCCACCGGCGATTTGCGCGCCACGGCGGCCTGGGCCCTGCGGTCGATGTTCGGGATCGAGGCGCAGACGTTGCAAAGCACGGTTTTTCCCGGGCTGGACATGGGAGCGGACCCGGGGTTGCTGCTGTAACTTTTTACTTTGAGCAAACGCTCGTTCGCTTATACTCCGCCCATGTCCAGAACCCGCACCATCCCCGATACCGAGATTTTCGCCGCCATCCGCCGCCTGCTTGCGGCAGGCGGTGACAAGGCCGTGGCGTTTTCCACGGTGGCCCGCGCCACCGGCCTCGCGGCGCCGACGCTGGTTCAGCGTTACGGCTCTCGCGACCGGATGATGCAAGCGGCGCTGATGGCCGGCTGGGATCACCTGAACGCCATGACCGATGCGGCCGAGGCTGACCCCGCTCTGGCCGCAAAGGGCGCGTTCGCCCTGCTCAAGGCCCTGGGTGCCGACACCAGCGATCCGTCGGAAATCAGCCTGCTGGCCGCGGATTTCCGCGATCCGGTGCTGCGCGGCCGCGCGACCGACTGGCGCAATCGCGTCGAATTGCTGCTGGCGGGGCGGCTTGGCGGTGGGGCCAAGGCGCGCGAACAGGCCGCGGTGCTGTTTTCCCTGTGGCAGGGTCAGGCGCTGTGGCAGGCCGCAGGCGCCCGTGGCTTCAAGCTAAAGGACGTGGTCAAGCGGCTGACCTAACGGTCGACAAAGGTTTTCCAGACCCAGATCAGCGCAACCGCGCCAATCACCGCCCCGACCAGACCCGCGGCCCAGCCCATCATCGTCAGCAGAACCCGCAACAGCACGCCGCCCAGCAACGCACCACCCACTCCGATGGCGATCGTCGTCGGCACGTCGGTCTGCATGTTCAACGCCCGCGTGGCCAGAAACCCTGCGGCGATGCCGATGATGATGATGGCGATGAAAGACATGGCGCACTCCCCGTTTGCGCCGATATGGCCACCGGTCCACCCGCCCACAATGCCTTCGCCACAACAAATCCGTCACACCGGTCTGCTATCTCGCAGCAAAGCGAATGGAGCACACCATGCGGAAACTGATGCCCACCCTGATCCCGGTCCTGAGCACCGCCTTGCTCGCCCTGCCCGCCTTGCTCGCCCTGCCCGCTCATGCGCAGGACGCTGTGGCGACCGATGGCAACACCCTGACCGCCGCCCCGACCGAATGGCTGGGCGACACCCCGCATTTCGTGATGATGGGCACACTCAACGGCCGCACGCTCGACATCCAGATGACAGATATCGCGGCAGCCGAAGGTGTCGACGAGTTCGCGGGCAAGCGCGAATATCTGCCCGGTGACGCCGGCGCCTTTCGGTATGCCGATTTCGAAGTGGCCCTGAAGGCCGCAATCGGCGGCGTCGAGCGGTCGATTGAACTGGAATTCGAGAACGACGATTACGCAACCCACCCGCTGCCCGCCAGCTTTGCCCTGCAGGGCGACACCTTTCCCAAAGGCGCCCTGGCGTTTCTCGAAATTCAGCAGGAATGGGAAACGGCCGGGGTTTCGGTCAATGACGAGGTGGGCGGTATGACCGGAAATCTGATGCTGTCGCTCGACACCGGCACCGCCGACGACAAGGGCCTTCGGGCCGACGGCCTGATCGGCGGCTATGCGGTGGCCGAACAGGGCGGCGAGACTGTGATCATCTCCTTCACGGTTCCGGTGGCTGAATATGAAATCGACGGCTGATCTCGCCATGGTGCTGGCGCTGGTGGCAGGCGCGGCATCGGCCGAACCGGTGCAGATCGTGGTGCAGGCGCAGGCCGAGACGGCCGGCACCCGTGGCGATACCGATGACCCTGCGATCTGGGTAAACCCCGCCGATCCCGCCGGGAGCCTGATTCTGGGGTCCGACAAGTCGCAGGGGCTGTTTGTCTATGATCTGACCGGAGCGGAACGCGCGTTCTTTGCCGATGGTCAGTTGAACAACGTCGACCTGCGCCCCTTCACCCTGAACGGCGCCCCGGTGACGCTGGCCGGGGCCAGCAAGCGCGACGATGATACGCTGGTGTTCTACATCATCGACGCAGGCCGCGTCCGTCACGCAGAACCCTTTGCCCATTCGGCAATTCCGCCCGAAATGCCGGGGGTGAACAACATCTACGGCTTCACGATGGCGCAGGATGCGGCGGGCACCTATGCCGTGGTCAACTTCAAATCCGGTCATGTGCTGCAGTATCTGGTCACCGAAACCGCGGGCCGGATCGCGCTGTCGCTGGTGCGCCACTGGCAGGTCGCGACCCAACCCGAAGGCATGACGGCGGACGACCGGATGGGCCATCTCTATGTTGCCGAGGAAGACGCAGGCATCTGGCGTTTTGCCCTGTCGCCCGGCGCCCCGACCGATGCGTTCGCCATCGACATGATCCCGTCGGATTGCCTGCCCGAGGATGATGTCGAAGGCCTCGCCATCTACGACGGCGCCGACGCCCGCTACCTGATCGCGTCTGCCCAGGGCATCCACCGCGCTGCGATCTACAAACTCGACGCCGACGCCAAACCGGCCTGCCAGGCCTTGGTCGAAGTCGCTGCCGGTGCGATCGACGGGGTCACCGAAACCGATGGGCTCGACGTCACCGCCCTGCCCCTGGGGCCCGCCTTTCCACAAGGTGCCCTGTTGATGATGGACGATCAGAACGCCGGCTACACGATCAATTTCAAGGTGATGAACTGGGCAGACATCGCGGCGCGCCTGCCCTGAAATCTTTCTTCTGTTCAAAAATATCCCGCAGGGGGTCCGGGGGACGCGACGTCCCCCGGCGCTTGGGCAGCAGCGAAACGCCTCAAATCCGTTCCGGCATCGCAAACCCGCGCAGAAACTCGTCTGCCTGCATCGGGCGTTTGCCCTCGCGCTGCGCCAGCGTGATGTCGACTGCACCGGTGCCGCAGGCCATCACCAGCCCGCCCAGCACCTGTCCCGGCGGGCCCTCACCCTCGGCCAGGCGCGACCGCAACAGCTTCACCCGCTCGCCCCCGATCTCGCACCACGCCCCCGGAAAGGGCGACAAGCCCCGGATCAGCCGGTCCACCTCGACCGCTGGCCAGGTCCAGTCGACGCGGGCCTCGGCCTTGTCGATCTTGCTTGCATAGCTGACGCCGGCCGCAGGCTGTGCCACCGCCGGCAGCGGCATCGCGTCCAGCGCGCGGCAGATCAGATCCGCCCCGATCACCGACAGCCGGTCTTGCAGGTCTTGGGTCGTCTCCTCGGCCCCGATCGGGGTGGATTGCTGCATCAACACCGGGCCGGTGTCCAGACCCGCATCCATCTGCATGATGCAGATGCCGGTCTCGGCATCCCCCGCCATCACCGCCCGGTGAATCGGCGCGGCCCCCCGCCAGCGCGGCAGCAGCGACGCATGAATGTTGAGACAGCCATGGCGCGTCGCCTCCAGCACCGCCTGCGGCAGGATCAGCCCATAGGCCACCACCACCGCGACGTCGGCGTTCAGCGCGGCAAACTCCGCCTGCGCGGTTGCGTTGCGCAGCGAAACCGGGTGTCGCACCTGATATCCCAACGCCTCGGCGCGCGCCTGAACCGGGCTTGGACGGTCCGTCTTTCCCCGCCCGGCCGGTCGGGGCGGCTGGGTATAGACCGCAACAATCTCGTGCAGAGTTGCCAACGCATCGAGAATCGGCACGGCGAATTCGGGCGTTCCCATGAAAACGATTCTCATTTTCCACCCCGCTTTGCGGCTTTTGCGATCAGCATCCGGCGCTTCAACGCCGAGAGGTGGTCAAAATACATCCGTCCCGCCAGATGGTCGATCTGGTGCTGCACGCTCGTGGCCCACAGCAGCACGAATTCCCGCTCCTCTGGCTGCCCCTGATCATTCAGAAATCCCACCGTCACGGCCCGAGGACGCGCGATCACCGCCGAGACGCCGGGCAAATTCGGGCTCGCCTCCTCATGATCGCGCATCTGCCCGCTGGCATGCAGCACCACCGGATTGGCCAACCGCACCACCTGCCCCCGCCTATCGGAGGCATCCACCACCGCCAGCCGCAGCGGCACGCCGATCTGCACCGCCGCCAGACCGTAGCCCGGCATCGCCTCCATCGTGTCGACCATGTCGGCCCAGACCGCGCGGATGTCATCGGTGATCGCCGTCACGTCGGCTGCCGGCGTCCGCAGGCCGAGGTGCGGCCAAAGCAGGCAGCGGCGGACGGTCACGCGGCCGCCTGTGACGCCGCAGCCAGTGACGCCATAGCTTGTGACGCCGCAGCTTGGGGGTCGCGCTGCAAGGTGACGATGCCATCGAGGTGGTCGATTTCATGCTGGGCGCAGATGGCGGCAAACCCGGTCAGCACCGCCTGCTGCACAACGCCGTCAAGACCCGTCCAGCGCAGCGAAACCGACGTCGGGCGCTGGACCATGGCCACCGCCCCGGGGATCGACAGACAGCCCTCGGGGCCAATCGCCTCTGCAGCGGACCACGCCAGAATCTCGGGGTTCAGCACCACCAGCGGCGCAGGCGTGCCGTCCTTCCAGCTTACATCCATCACGAACATCCGCTGCGACACCCCCACCTGTGGCGCCGCCAGCCCCCGCCCGCGGGCGTCATACATCGTTTCGAGCATGTCCGTGGCCAGCGCCGCGGTTTTCGCATCTGGCACGGCGGGCACCGCCACTCGGGCGAGGCAGGGATCGGGCCATTGCAAGATCGGCAAAACCGGCATTCAGACCTCTCGTGCGCGTTCGCGTTTCAGTTTTTCCATCTTGCGGGTGATCATCTGACGCTTCAGCGGCCCCAGATAATCGATGAACAGCTTGCCGTTCAGATGGTCGATCTCGTGCTGCACACAGGTCGCCCACAGCCCGTCGAACTCTTCTTCCGCCTCGGCCCCGTCCAGCCCCAGCCACCGCACCCGCACCCTCTCCGGGCGCTGCACCTCGGCATACTGATCGGGAATCGACAGGCAGCCTTCCTCGTAACTGGCCAGATCGTCCGACACCCAGACCACACGCGGGTTGCACAGCACCATCGGGCGCGGCACTTCGGTCGGGTTCTTGATGCAATCCATCACGATCACCTGCCGGGTCACCCCGACCTGCGGCGCGGCCAGTCCCACGCCCGGTGCGTCATACATGGTTTCCAGCATGTCCGCCGCCAATTTGCGCAATTCCTCGGTGATCTCTGTCACAGGATCACAGAGCTTCTTGAGGCGCGGGTCAGGGTGGATCAGGATGGGGCGGATCATGGACCCCGATTTACGGCGCGGACGTCAGCGGTGCAAGGGGCAGGGCGGAGAGTCAGGAGGCAGAAGTATGTTCCAGGTTTCTTGCACAAACAGATATTTTTTTCTGATTATGCGTTCGTTTAAGGTATGATTTTCCGTCTGACTTCCCCTATCCAGAACTTCCATCCACGCGAACCGGCAGGGCTACATGGACTTTGATACCGTTCACAATCGTTTCGGCACCCATTGTGTGAAATGGGACATGATGCAACCGCTGTATGGCGTTCCCGCCGAGACCGGGCTTGCGATGTGGGTGGCGGATATGGAGTTTCGCCCGCCCCATTGCGTGCAGGCGGCGCTGGAAAAGATGCTGGCGCATGGCATTTACGGCTATTATGGCGACGACGCCGAATACCTCGACGCGGTGCGCTGGTGGATGCAGACCCGGCACGGCTGGAGCGTCGATCGTGATCAGATCTTCACCACCCACGGCCTCGTCAACGGCACGGCGATGTGCATCGACACGTTTACCAGACCGGGCGACGGCGTGGTTCTGACCACCCCGGTCTATCACGCGTTTTCCCGCATCATCAAAGCCGCCGGTCGACAGGTGGTCGAATGCCCGCTCAGCATCGTCGACGGCCACTATGAGATGGATTTTGCCGCCTGGGACGCCCGGATGACCGGGACCGAGCGGATGTTCATCCTGTGCTCGCCGCACAATCCCGGCGGGCGGGTCTGGACGGCCGAGGAATTGCACGGGGTTGCCGCGTTCTGCCAGCGGCATGACCTGATCCTTGTCTCGGATGAAATCCATCATGATCTGGTGATGCCGGGGCAGCGGCATCTGCCCATGCCGATCGCTGCGCCACAGATCGCCGACCGTCTGGTGATGATGACGGCCACCACCAAGACCTTCAACATCGCGGGCGCGCATTCGGGCAACGTGATCATCGCCGACCCCGCGCTGCGGGCACGGTTTGCCGACCGGATGATGGCGATGGGGCTGTCGCCGAATTCCTTTGGCCTGCACATGGCCACCGCGGCCTATTCGCCCGAAGGGGCGGCCTGGGTCGATGATCTGGTGCAGTATATCGATGGCAACCGACAGGTGTTTGACGCCGGTATCAATGCCATTCCGGGGCTGCGGTCGATGCCGCTGCAGGCCACCTATCTGGCGTGGGTCGATTTCGGCGCCATCGGCATGCCGCAGGCTGACGTGATCGACCGGGTTCAGAAAACCGCGCAGATCGCGACCAACCACGGCACCGCATTCGGCATGGGTGGGGAAAGCTTTCTGCGCTTCAATCTTGGCTGTCCGCGCGCGACTGTGGTCGAGGCGGTGGCACGGATGCAGGCCGCCTTCGCCGACCTGCAGTAGGCTAGTTCTTGGTCAGATAGGCGACGGGCGCGTTCTCATCGCGCCAGAAATCCAGCGGCGCGGTATCGGTGACCGGGGTCGACCGTTTGAACTCGCACACCAGCGCGTCGCCTTCGGTGGTCGACGCGACGATCAGACACTGAAAGATGTGCCGCGCGCCGTCATACACGTCAACCAGCCCCCGCAGATGAGGCGTCAGCGCCGCGTCGAGTGCGAACCCGTCATGCCAGAACCGCTGGAGCGGAAACACCGCATCGCCCACCTGCACCCGCAGCCGCGACCGGCGTTTCTGGTCGCGCTTGCGGGCGGCCTCCAGACCGTCTCGAACCTCTTGGGGCAGGAATTCCAGCATGATCGCCTCCGTGTCCGTCAACTCTGCGCTGGAAATGGTTAAAATCAAGGCAACACCATGTTGTTGCCACCGTGTAACACCTATGTGATGCAATAGTCACATTGCAGCCTGTGCGCGGAATGCTGCGCAGCGAACCCGGCGCTGTTCGCCCTGCAACCCGCCTGATACCCTGTGCCGGATCGCAACCGGAGCGTCCCATGCGCCTGACCTGCCTTGCCCTGATTCTCGCCAGCGGCCCCGCTCTGGCGGCCCCCTGTGGCGGAGAGTTCAATGACTTTCTGACCACCATCGCCGCCGAAGCGCGCGCCGAAGGAATGCCCGAAGGCGCCATCGACGCATTCTTGTCCGGTGCCCGCATCGACCCCGCCGTTCTGAAGGCCGACAGGTCGCAATCGGTGTTCCGCAAAAGCTTTCTCGATTTTTCGCAAAGCCTTATCTCGAAAACCCGCATCCAGACGGGTGCCGCGATGTCCGACCGCCATGACTCCACCTTTGACCGGGCGCTGGCTGACCATGGCGTGTCGCGCGGCATCCTGCTGGCGTTCTGGGCGTTCGAAACCGATTTCGGCGCGGTGCAGGGGGATTTCAACACCCGCAACGCCCTGCTCACCCTCGCGCAAGATTGCCGCCGCCCCGAGTTGTTTCAGCCCCAGGTGCTGGCGGGCATCGCGCTGACTGCCGCGGGGGGCATGGATCCGGCCACCACGACCGGAGCTTGGGCAGGCGAGATCGGCATGGTCCAGATGCTGCCCAAAGACATCCTCGAACGCGCGGTGGATGGTGACGGCGATGGGGAGGTCAGCCTGAAAACCAGCGCGCCGGATGCGCTGATGTCGGGGGCCGCGATGCTGCGCCACCATGGCTGGCGGGCCGGCGAGCCATGGTTGACCGAAGTGATCCTGCCCGTCGGTCTTGACTGGACGCTGACCGGGCTTGAGACGGCGCGCCCGGTGGCAGATTGGCAAGCGATGGGCATCACCGCGCGCAACGGCGATCTGGACCCGGGTCTGACCGCCTCGGTCTTGCTGCCACAGGGACGAAAGGGCCCGGCGTTTCTGGCCTATCCGAATTACAAGGTGCTGTTCGAATGGAACAAAAGCTTTATCTACGTCACCACCGCCGCCTATTTCGCAACGCGGCTTGAAGGGGCAAAACCCTATGCGGCGGGCAACCCGGACCCGGCCCTGTCGGGCGATCAGATGATGGCGCTTCAGGAAAAACTCGCGGCCCTTGGCCATGATGTCGGCCAGATCGACGGCATACTGGGCGCCGCCACCCGGGCCGCCGTGCAAAAGGAACAGGCGCGGCTTGGCCTGGCCGCCGATGCCTGGCCCACACGGGAGTTGCTTGATGCCCTTTGACCCTGTCAACGCCGAAGACCTGGCAGCCGCCCTGCCGCATGTGCTGGCCGCGCCAAAGACCGATGCGCCGATCGACACACTGTGCGTTCGACCCGCCGCCAACCAGCGGCAGTTCCCCGACCATCTGACCCTGACCCGCGCCGAAGGTGTGCCGGGCGACCGCTGGCTGACTGCGCCCTGGTTGGCCCTGCCTGATGGCAAACCCGATCCGCGCATCCAGGTCTCGATCCTGCCGACGCGGGTGCTGGCGCTGGTCTGGCGCGACCGTGACGGCACGCCACACCCCGGCGATACCATCGTGGCCGATCTGGACTGCTCCGCGGCGAACCTGCCCGATGGCACCCTGATCCGCGCCGGAACCGCGCTGTTGCGGGCGTCGGATGTGTTCAATGATGGCTGCGTCAAGTGGAAAACCCGCTATGGTCGCGCCGCGAAAGACTGGATCGTGGCCCCCGGCCACCCACCGCTCCGGCTGCGCGGCGTGCTGTGCGAGGTGGTTGAAGATGGTGTTGTGACGCGCGCCGATCGGCTGATCGTGCTGCGCTAGACCCTTCCGAACAGAGCCGCCAGATAGACCAGCGCCGTCGGCCCCACCCCCTGCCGCCGCAACCCCAATCGCCACAACAACCGCAGCCTGCCCGCACCCGACCCGACCGGCGCGGCCAGAAACCGGGTCACCACGTCGCGGGCCTCTGGCGTCAGCAGCGCTGCAACCCCCTGCAACGCCTGCATATTGGCGGTCACCCAGGTTCTGTAGTCGCGCCCCAGCACCGCCCGCGCCCGCAGCAACCCCGCCCGCCATCCCTGCGGCGCACCCAGCACATTGCCGGCATGCTGGCGATACAGCAGCAGCGCCTGCCGGTCCAACACCGCCCGCCCCCCCGCCGCCAGCACCAGCAGCGTCAGCCACCAGTCGTGAAACGGCACCGGCACCGGCCCCGCTTGCCGCGCCAGCGCCACGGCACCGGCGTTCAGCACCATCGAATGGCCCGCCAGCACATTTTGCAACATCGCCGTCTTGAACATCGGCTGACCCGGCGGACACCGCGACTGCCCCACCCCCTGCCCCGCGCCGTCGATATACCGGCTTTGCGCCGAATAGATCGCCGCCCCGTCACCGGGCAACTGCGTCAGCGCGCGGGCCAGCTTGTCCGGCAGCCAGATGTCGTCCTGATCCGACAACGCCACCGTCTCCGATCGAAGATCGGGGTGGCACAGCAGCGCCAGAAAATTGGCGGCCGACCCGCGACCCGGGCCGTCGATCAGGCGCACAGTGTGCATCGGGTTGCTGTCGCGAAAGGCCGCGCACAGCGCCCGTGTCTCATCGGTCGACCCGTCGTCGCTGATCCACAGCGACCAGTCGGCATAGGTCTGCGCGCAGAGCGAATCAAGCAGCTCGGGCAGAAACCGTGCGCCGTTGTAGGTGCACAGCAGAATGGAAACGTGGCGCGCCGAGGGGGTCATGCCACCAGCGCCGCCGCCTTTTTCAGATCGACGCTGACCAGTTGGCTGACCCCCTGCTCGGCCATCGTCACCCCGAACAGGCGGTCCATCCGCGCCATCGTCACCGCATGATGGGTGATGATCAGGAACCGGGTTTCGGTCCGCCGCGCCATCTCGTCCAGCAGGTCGCAGAACCGGGTGACGTTGGCGTCATCCAGCGGCGCGTCCACCTCGTCGAGCACGCAGATCGGCGCAGGGTTGGCCAGGAACACGCCAAAGATCAGCGCAAGAGCGGTCAGTGTCTGCTCTCCCCCCGACAACAGGCTGAGAACGCTAAGCTTCTTGCCCGGCGGTTGGCACATGATTTCCAGCCCCGCCTCCAGCGGGTCGTCGGATTCCACCAGCACCAGACGCGCCTCGCCGCCGCCGAACAGGTGGGTAAACAGCGTCGCAAAGTTGGCGTTGACCTGCTCGAAGGCGGTCAGCAGCCGCTCGCGCCCCTCGCGGTTCAGGCCGGCGATGCCGGTGCGCAGCTTGGCAATCGCCGCGTCCAGATCGGATTTCTCCTGTGCCAGCGCATCGTATTCGGCGTTCACCGCCGCCACGTCTTCCTCGGCGCGCAGGTTCACCGCGCCCAAGGCCTCGCGCTGCCGCTTCAGCCGGGCCACCTCGGTTTCCAGCGTATCGGCGTCGGGCATCCGGTCGGGGTGGTCCTGCAGAACATGCAGCAACTGCTCGGGCGTGGCCGATGTTTCATCAGCGATCCGTGTCACCGCCTGCGCCACCGCCGCGCGGGCCGCCTCTGTCCGCGCCTCGGCCCGGGCGCGGTCCTCGCGGGCGTCACCGGCCAGCCTCTCGGCCTCGCGCTCGGCAATCGCGGCCTGTCGCAGCACGGCCTCGCCCGCCGCCAGCGCGTCGTCGGCCCGGCTGCGGCGTGCCTCTGCCGCCTCCATCGCCTCGGCCAGATCCTCGCGCTGCACGGCGATGTCTTCGGGGGCAAGCCGCGCTTCGGCCAGCGCCTCGGCCGCCTCGGCCTGCCGCGCCGCAAGCTCGGTCGAGCGGCGCTGCGCGGTATCGAGCCGTTGCCGCCAGCCCGACAGCTCCTTGGTGGCCTCTTGCCGGCGGCGCAACCGCGCCTCGCCTTCGCGGCGCAACTCGTCATGCGCCGACCTGCGGGTCAGCATCGCCAGCCGCGCGGTCTCTACCGCCAGCCGCACCTGTTCCAGCAGCGCCCGCGCGGCGCCGATGTCGGGCAGGGCGGCGGCGGCGGTTTCCGCCTCGGTCAGCCGGTCGGCCGAGTCTGCCGCCTCGTCGCCAAACCGCCCCACGGCCAGCCGCGCGGCCTCCAGCTTGCCGCCGGCGATCGACCTGTCCGCTTCGGCCCGCGCCGCGGCCCGGTTGGCCTCGGTCACCCGCAGGTCGGCCGCGCGCCGCGCGTCGCGGGCCAGCTGATCGGCCCGCGCCAGATCGGCGAGGCGGGCCTGCAACCTGTCGTGCGCCTGCCCGGCCCCCTCGGCCCGCGCCGCCACTTCGGCAAGGTCGCGCTTCAACCCCACCAGCCGGTTCAACTGCTGCAGCCGCAACGCCGAGGCTTGCGGCGCATCCGCCGCCCCGGCCCGAAACCCGTCCCACCGCCACAGATCGCCCTTCAGACTGACCAGCCGCTGCCCCGGTTGCAATCGCACCTGCAACCGCGCGCCAAGGGTGGGGTCGACAAGGCCGGTCTGACCCAGCCGCCGCGCCAGCACTTGCGGCGCCACCACATGCCGGGCCAGCGGGTCTGCCCCGTCCGGCAACGGCTGCGGGTCGATGTAATCCGCCAGCACCGCCCACCCCGAGGCCGCATCCGCCGTCACTTCGGGCGCGCGCAGATCGTCGGCAAGCGCCGCCCCAAGGGCCGCCTCATAGCCCGGCTCGACCTGCACCCGGTCTATCAACTGCGTGCCGGCCTGTGACTCCCGCTCGACCATGCGCGTCAGGCCCGCCACTTCGGCGCGCAGGGCATTGGCCTCGCCCTCGGCCTGCGACCTGACTGCCCGCGCCTCGGATTCACGGCCCTGCGTCTCGGATCGCGCCGCTTCGGCACTGGCCAGCGCCTCTTCGGCGGCTTCAGCCAGCGCCATCGCCGCTTCCCTGGCGTCGACCGCCACCGCAAAGGTCTCGTCGGCATCGGCCACCGCCGCCTCTGCCCCCACGACCGCCGCCCGTGCCCGTGCCGCTTCGGCTTGCGCCCGGTCCAGCGTAACGCGGGTGTCGGACACCAACCGCGCTGCCGACTGGTGGCGCGCCGCCAGCCGCGCGGCATCTTCCGTGGCCTCGGCGCTGGTGGTTTCGCGCTCTGCCAGCATGGCCGCCGCCTCGCGGGCCACTTCGGAGGCTTCGGCAAGCGCCGCGTCAAAGCCCTCATGCGCGCGCAGCAACTGGGCAATTTCCCAGTCGAGCCGCGCGATGGTGTCGACGGCGTCAAGGTTCAGTCCCGCTTCACGCTCGCTGTCTTGCTGCAACTGCTGCAGGCGCGCCTGCAAGGTTGCAATCGCAGCCCTGGCACGGGATTCCTGCTCGCCCAACGCCTCGCGCTGCAACACCAGTCTTTGCAGAACTGCCCCCGCAATCGCCGCCTCTTCCCTCAGCGGAGGCAAACCTGCCTCGGCCACGTCGCGCGTAGCCCCTGCCGCCCGCGCCGCAGCCTCGGTCTGCGCCGCCAGCAGCACCCGCGCCTGCAACGCCGTCTCTGCCTCGGCCCGGGCCAGATCGGCCTCGCGCCAGCGCCGATACCAAAGCCGCCCCTCGGCCCGGCGCAACTCTTCGCCGATCTCGCGATACCGCGCTGCCTGCTTGGCCTGGCGGACCAGCGACGACAACTGTTGTGCCAGCGCCTCGAGCACGTCATCGACCCGCAGCAGATTCTGTTCCGCCGCCGACAGCCGCAACTCGGCCTCGTGCCGCCGCTGATAAAGGCCGGATATCCCCGCCGCCTCTTCCAGAATCCGCCGCCGCGACTTCGGCTTGGCGTTGATCAGTTCGGTAATCTGCCCCTGCCGCACCAAAGCGGGCGAATGCGCACCGGTCGACGCATCGGCGAACAGCATCTGCACATCGCGCGCCCGCGCCTCGCGGGTGTTGACCTTGTAGGCCGACCCGGCCTCGCGGGTGATCCGCCGGGTGATCTCGATCTGGTCCGCCTCGTTGAAACCGCTTGGCGCCAGCCGGTCGCTGTTGTCGATGACCAGCGCCACCTCGGCAAAGGACCGCGCCCCGCGGCTGCCCGAGCCGTTGAAGATCACATCCTCCATCCCGCCGCCGCGCATCGCCGAGGCCCGCGTCTCGCCCATCACCCACCGCAGGGCTTCCAGCAGATTGGATTTGCCACAGCCGTTCGGCCCGACCACCCCGGTCAGCCCGTCATGGATGACCAGATCGGTCGGGTCCACAAAGCTTTTGAAGCCGTTCAGGCGCAGGCGGGTCAGACGCAAGGCGGAATCCCTGATGTTCAGGCAGGCAGATTACCCCTGATGCGGCCGTAGTCAATCGCGCAGCCCTGCCCATCGTGCGCTTGGGCCAGTTGTCCACAACATCTTGATGCTTGCTCACCGCTCGCACGACCCGCTAGCATGGCGTGATGACCCCGTTTCGCGCCCAGCACCCGTTCGATTGGCCCGGTCTGCTGGCCCTGATCCAGCGGGCCTTTGCCGGAATGGAAGGACGGATCGACCCGCCGTCGTCGCTGCATCGCCTGACGCCCACGGCTTTGGCAGACCCGGGAAGCGAGGTCTGGGTCATCGGAACACCGCCGGTCGCCTGTGTCGTGCTGACCGAAGTGGACGGCAGGCTCCATGTCGGCAAGCTGGCGGTGGAGCCTTCAAAGCAGGGCCGGGGCCACGCCCGCCGGTTGGTCGCGCTGGCCGCAGACCGGGCCCGGGCGCTTGGCCTGACCGCGCTTGAACTGCAGGTGCGGGTGGAACTGGTGGAAAATCATGCGGTGTTCCGACGCCTAGGATTTTTACAGGTCGCGGCCACCGCCCACGCAGGTTATGACAGGGTTACCTCGCTGACCTTTCGCAAACTTCTGCAGGTTGTCATGCCCGATCCTGTTCTGCTTGGCATCCCCGGTGCCCTGCGTGCCGCGTCTACCAACCGTCTGCTGCTGGCCGAGGCCCGCCGCCTGTTCGGCGATGCCACCCACACCGAAGCCGACCTGCGACTGCCATTGCTCGACGAGGACCTTGAGATTGCCGAGGGTATTCCGTCTGCCGTGCAGAGGCTGGCCGATCAGATCAAGGCCGCCGATGCGATCATCATCGCGACGCCGGAATACAACAAGGCCCTGCCCGGCGTGCTGAAGAACGCGCTCGACTGGGTCAGCCGCACCAAGGGCGGCCCGTGGCGCGACAAGCCGGTGGCGATCATGTCTGCCGCCGATGGCCGTGCCGGGGGCGAAAGGTCGCAATTCTCGTTGCGGCTGTGCCTGATGCCGTTTCGCGCCCGCGTGCTGCCCGGCCCCGAGGTCATGGTGGCCCAGTCGCACGCGGCCTTCGACGCCGATGGACGGCTGACCGACGCCCGCACCATCAAGGAGTTGACCGAGTTGATGGGCCTGCTGCGAGAGGCGGCTGCGCGGGCGTCAAAGTCCTAGCAACGCCGGCAGATCGGCCATGTCGGCAAACGGCCTTGCCCCCGCGGCGACCAGTGCCCCGGCGGCCCCCTGCGGCGCATAGCCCAGACAGCGCATCCCCGCCGCCCGTGCCGCCATCGCACCGGTGGCGCTGTCCTCGATCACCACGCACAGCGCCGGGGCAATGCCCAACGCAGCGGCGGCATGCAGATACAGGTCAGGCGCGGGCTTGGGGCGGCCAACTGTCTGGCCCGAAAACATCCGGCCCGCAAAATGGGCCAGAACGGCGGGATGCTGGCCCAGCGTCACCTGCATCTTGTGATCCGATCCGTTCGACCCCATCGCAAAGGGCAGGCCTGCCTCGACCAGCCGGTCAAGAACGGCCTCGATCCCCGGAATAAGCGGCGTGCCCTCGGCCAGCCGTGCGTAAAGCCGCTGATAGAACGCTGGCACCCAGTCGTCGGGCAGACGGGCCCCAAGGGCGCGCGCCTTTTCCCAGACGCCGGTGATCGTGCCGCCCAGAAACTGCGACGCAATCTCGGCGTGGGACAGCGCCAGCCCGTGAAGGCGCAACTCGTCGGCGATCAGGTCAAATGACGCAGGCTCGCTGTCCACCACCACGCCGTCGCAGTCAAAGATCACCGCGGCCACCGGCGTCATGCCGCCTCCCGCAGGATGGTGACGACGGTAGCGCCGTATTTCCGCTGG
>Ga0105048_10009443_pt1 | contig 15514 bp, 13 predicted proteins | sample MAT05_FD_78382 | JGI IMG/M metagenome (GOLD analysis project Ga0105048, IMG submission 78382) | Freshwater microbial communities from Lake Fryxell liftoff mats and glacier meltwater in Antarctica - MAT-05 | ecosystem: Environmental > Aquatic > Freshwater > Ice > Liftoff microbial mat | place... | reverse complement strand
ACAAGATTTTTTCGTGCTAAAAATAGTAATGGGGCTTGGGTAGAGCCTTTTGATCCTATGCAAAGCGAACATGGTTTCGAAGGAAAATATATTGAAGGCACCGCCTGGCAACATACCTTTTTTACACCACATGCTGTCAATGGATTTGCTGAATTGATGGGAGGAAAGGATCAGTTGATTGCAAAGCTGGATTCTTTATTTACCAATAATCAACCCATGACCGGGGAAGATATTTCGCCAGACATCAGTGGATTTATCGGGCAGTATGCCCATGGAAATGAACCAAGCCATCATATTGCGTATATGTATGCCGCGTTGGGAGAACCTGATAAAGGTGCCCGGCGCATTCATCAGATTCTGACCACCATGTATAACACTACGCCTGCCGGACTAAGTGGAAATGAAGATTGTGGACAAATGAGTGCATGGTATGTTTGGAGTGCTTTGGGTATGTATCCTATGAATCCTGCTTCTGGTAAATATTATTTAGGTAGCCCGCTTATAAGCAAGGCAACTATTTCTCTCGAAAATGGTAAAACCATATCCATTATTGTTAACAATGTATCAGGCGAAAACATATTGATAGAAAATGCGAACTGGAACGGCAAAACTCTTACAGAAGGTTACGTGAATCATGCTGATCTCGTAAAAGGCGGAACGCTTGAAATCAATATGAAAAAATAAGGAATGTCAAAAGGGTGATTAACCGTTGGGTTTTTAAAAAATGTAATCTTTTGCTATGTCAGTTTTTAATAGTCAATATGCTTTTTCAGTAAAAGATCGCTTGTGCAGGTATGTCCAAATAGATACCCAAAGTGATCCTGCTTCCACCTCGTTTCCCAGTACGTTGAAACAAAAGAATTTGTCTCTTATATTGGTAGAGGAATTACAAGCTTTAGGCGTACAAGATGCACACATGGATGCCCATGGGTATGTATATGGTACCGTGGAAGCCAATAGCGACAAGTCGCAACCCGTTATTTGCTTTTGCAGCCATGTGGATACAGCCCCCGATTGCAGTGGTAAGGATGTTAAACCATTGGTTCATAAATTTTACAACGGTGATCCTATACTATTGCCCGATGATGCGTCACAAGTACTTACCGTTGAAAAATATCCCTACCTCGCTGAAAAAATAGGCGATGATATTATTACCGCAAGTGGTCTTACCCTTTTAGGAGGCGATGATAAAGCTGGCGTTTCCATAATTATGGATATGGTTCAATACCTGCACCAACATCAAGAGGTAGAACATGGCGTTATAAAAATTTTGTTTACTCCGGATGAAGAAGTGGGCCGGGGAACCGAAAAGGTGGACATAAAAAAGCTTGGGGCTGATTTTGCTTTTACGCTTGATGGGGGAGCACTTGGTGATCTGGAAGATGAAACTTTCAGTGCAGATGGCATGAGTCTTATTATACATGGTATTAGTGCGCACCCGGGTTATGCAAAAGGCAAACTGGTGAATGCTATTAAGATTGCCGGTGAGATATTGGCAAGATTACCGAAAGAAAACTGGAGCCCTGAAACCACAGAAAAGCGGGAAGGTTTTGTGCATCCGGTAGGTTTTGGTGGTAATGCAGAAAAAGCAACGGTGGAATTTATTATCCGCAGTTTTGAAACTACCGAACTGAAAGAATTTGAAGACATGCTGGAAGTCCTTGCTGAGGAAGTGGTTGCTACTTTTCCCGGGGCAAGATTGGAGTGTATTGTAAAAGAACAGTACCGCAATATGAAGGAAGTGCTTCGGGAAAATCCGCAAATTGCAGCTCTTGCAGAAAGAGCAATTAAAGTAGCCGGGTTAGAGGTTACCAAAGTGCCTATTCGTGGTGGTACCGATGGCAGCCGGCTTAGTTTTATGGGCTTACCCTGTCCTAATTTATTTACGGGCATGCAGGGAATACACAGTAAAACTGAATGGATTAGTGTACAGGATATGCAAAAAAGCGTAAGGGTATTGGTTCACCTTGTTCAAATGGCCTGATGTTTGTCCTTTAGCAGAAATCGGAATTCAAAAGCGGAAAACGTTTTGAAAGCCAGCTTGTTTTTACCGGCAACAACCAATCATTTAACAAAGCCGCCTTATTACTGGCAAGATTGTTGAAAAATAAGGTATCCGGATTTATTAAGCCATGCTCCAAAGCATACGAAAACTGATTCATGGGAATAAGCTCCACCTTTTCATTTTTTATAAATGCAAGTGTTTGCCTGTCGAACATGGGTACTTTAAATAGTTTTTCAATCTCTTTAACTACCCTAACCGAACTGTCTGTACTACAACCACTTACACCTGTGGCAGATTCGTCAGCCATAAAAATGACGAATTGACCAAACAGTAAGTTGGCGTAACCTTTTACAGGGGTTCCATGGCTTTTCCAATGGGTTACAAAATCTTCGAGGATTCCTTCAATTTGAAGGGCTTCAGAAATATGAAAAAGCCGGCTTGCCTGATAAATCCATACCCTGCTATCCGATTGAAAGTCAGCAGGAATCAACGATTTCCAATCAAGAAAAATGTTATTCACCATATCAATAGTCTTTTAAAACAAGAAAAACCATCTAATAAAGTAAAGACTGGCTTTTCTTGTTTGGATACCAAAACATTAATCTTAAGAAAGGTGTTGTTCAATCTTCTTAACGAAATTACTCTTGGGTTGAGCTCCTACCAGTTTATCAACTACTTCCCCATTTTTGAAGAATAGAATAGCAGGTATGGAAGTAATTCCATAATTAATACTTACTTCGGAATTGTGATCTACATTCACTTTCCCAATATTTACTTTGCCTGCATATTCTTTGCCCAGCTCTTCAATAACCGGACCAATAGCGCGGCAGGGGCCACACCATTCTGCCCAAAAGTCAACAACAGTTAGTTTATCGCTGCCTAAAACCTCGGTTTTAAAGTTGGCGTCTGTAAATTCTAAAGCCATGGATATTATTTTAAAATGATAAATACAATGAATAAAATGCAAAAGTAGTACCAAATGTCATTTGGTACTACTTTTGTGTTTTTTCAGACAAAATGTTTATTCTTTTGATTGGTTCCTGTCAAACGGTCAGCCTTATAATGATTCCTTAAGCTCTTTGGCCATTTTAATATAATCATCATTTTTAGCTGTAGTGGCAAGCTCCATCGTTTTGTTGCACATAGCCACGGCTCCGGTTTTGTCGCCTTGCTTTGCGTGAATACGTGCTTTTAGCAAAGTCATCCAGAAAGCATTGGGATTACTTTCTATAGCTTTATCAATCCACATCCTCGCATCTTTCAAATCTTTTCCGTTTTCAAAATAGTATTGTGCCGCGGCAAAGTAGGGTTTGCTGTCCACATTCATGGCATCATTGATTTGCTTCATTACTTTGCTATCTATATCGGTAGAAATTGGAAGGGCTACGGCAATATTTTCCCACCTCATGTGTAATTCAATATTGCTGTTACTAACATTGGCGAACTGCATGGTGAAGGTTTCTACTTTTGCAGGCATAGTAAGCGACTTTGCCATTACCCTTACTACATCATTTTCAGGCTTATAAGACGAAGGAGAGGAAACATTCAGGTCTTTGGTCAAAATAACAGTCCATTCATTTTCTCCTGGAATAGTAACTAAGCCATATTTGCCTGCCTTAATGTTTTTGCCTCCAATAGTTACATCTTCGGTAAAAGCAATGGTAGTAGCACTATTGGCACCGGTGCGCCAAATTTTGCCATAAGGCACCAGGTTGCCCATCACATCCCGTCCTTTTGCATTTGGCCTGCTATAGCTCAGTTCTATACTACCCAATCCAAATTCCTGCTTGATTGTTTGGGTGGTTGAAGGTTGCGGGGTCTTTAGTGACTGTGCATTCAGCGTACTAAAACCAGCGAATGCCAGTGCTACAAATAATAATTTTTTCATGATTTTTTCTTTAAATAATAATAACAATTAAAATTGGTCTAATTATGACCGGGCAAACGTTCTATAATTATTGCAAATGTACATCTATGCGATATTCAGTGAACCCTTTCGCAGGGTTTGTGGTTACTTTTGCATATAATTTTTATTCATCGTAACATATTACATGCGTCTTTTTCCAGAATCGGCTTTAGTTCAGTTAGAATTTGATAAAATACAAGAATTGGTTGCACTGCAATGCAAAACAGAATTTGCCTTAGAGCGTGCCCGCAATCTAAGAATTCACACCCATATTCAATATATTGATACTGCCCTTCATCAAACCCACGAGTTTAAAATGATTTTGCAGACAGGGCAGTACTTTCCACTCGATTTTACCCTTAATATTCATAAAGATATTAAGCTGTTGGGGATTCCCGGTGCGTCGCTTTCAGGTGAACAATATAATTTAATCCGCAGGATGCTGGATAATGCAGCCGATTTATTCCGATGGTTTGATACAGAAAGAAGGGAAGCTTTTCCCGGGATGGCAATAGTAGTAAAAGATAGCTATTACGAAAAGGCGCTGCGCACCATGATTGATGAAGTATTAGACGAAATTGGACAGGTGAAAGATAATGCAAGCGAGGAGTTGCAGAAAATTCGGCAATCGCTTTATCGGAAACGAAACGAACAGCGTAGGATTTTTGACCGGCTAATCCAAAAAATGAATAAGCAGGGATATTTGGCAGATATTGAAGAGAGTTTCATAAATGGTCGTAGAGTATTGGCCGTTTACGCAGAAAATAAAAGGCAAATTAAAGGAGTTTTGCACGGAGAAAGCGATACCCGACAAACGGCTTTTATAGAACCTGATGAAACCACTGGTTTGAGCAATGAAATATATTCGCTTGAAAATGAAGAACGAAAAGAGGTTTACAGGATTTTGCGACACCTTACCAGCCAGTTACAGCCATATTCACCACTGATGCAAGGATACCTTGACATCATTGGAGAATTTGATTTTATAAGAGCAAAAGCAAAATTGGCCATTGAAATGGAAGCCAATCTGCCTGCAGTGGTAAATAAAGCACATATTGAACTCATAAAAGCGTACCACCCTTTGTTATTTTTATACAATAAACGTGCTGGAAAAAATACTATTCCCCTAAACATTAAACTAGACGACCAATCCCGGATACTGGTAATAAGCGGACCCAATGCAGGAGGTAAAACGGTAACCATGAAAACCATTGGGCTGAATCAATTGATGCTACAGGCCGGATTATTGGTGCCAGTACAACCGGATAGTGTAATGGGTATTTTCAAACAGCTATTTATTCATATTGGCGACACTCAGAGTCTCGAATTTGAACTAAGTACCTATAGTGCACACTTGCAGCACATGAAGTATTTTATTGATCTTGCCAATGGCAAAACACTTTTTTTTATTGATGAATTGGGGAGTGGCAGTGACCCGAGCTTAGGCGGAGCCTTTGCAGAAGTGATTATGGAAGAACTTGCCCGTAAGCATGCCATGGGTGTGGTTACCACGCACTATCTAAACCTGAAAGTAATGGCCAATAGGGTAACAGGTGTTATAAATGGAGCAATGCAATTTGATGAAGAAAAACTATCTCCGCTATACCGATTGGTGATTGGCAAACCCGGCAGTAGTTATACCTTTTCTATAGCAGAAAGAATAGGACTGCCAAAAGCATTAATACAAAAAGCAAGAAAACTGGTAGATGAAGACCATTTTTCGCTGGATAAATTGCTCAACAAAACAGAGCAGGATTTGCAAAAGCTTGAAACTAAAGAACAGGATCTGCACCAGTTGATGAAGGAAAATGAAAGACTTAAAAAGGAAATGGAAAAAGTACTGGATAAAGAAAAGCATCAGCAACAGGTAGAGATTTTGCGCCAGCAAAATAAATTAAAAGAGGAGCAATTGGATTACCTGAAGGAGATGGAGCGAAAACTAAAAGCGATGGTAATTGAGTGGCGAAAATCAGATGACAAAGAAGATGTAATAAAACTGATGCATGCTCTCCTTTTTAAACAGAAAGAAAAAACGACTTCAGAAAAAAAAGCAGCTAAAATAGACAAGCATTTTATTGAACTGGAAGAACCTATACTGGAAGGAGACCGGGTAAAAATTATCAAGAACAGGCAGATAGGAGTGCTGAAAGAAATACGGGGAAAAAATGCGATTGTTCAGGTGGGTATGATACCTATTACAGTAAATGTAAAAGACCTTGTAAAAGTGATGGAAAGGGTAGATCTGTATCCGGAAAAAAAGTAGAAATCAGAACAAATTTTTTGCTTTTCTTTTTTCTATATCAGGTTTCAAAAAAAATTCGAGCATTTTTCTTAAAAACTCCATTTTAATGGGTTTGTCAAGATGGTCGTCCATACCTGCCTCAATACATTTCTGAGGTTCTCCCATAAGGGTACCGGCGGTAAAACCAATAATAGGTACTCTTTTGTCGTCTGTTTCAAGAAGACGCATGGTTTGAGCAGCCTGATAGCCGTTGAGTTCCGGCATTTGGATATCTAAAATTATCAGATCAATTTTGTATTCATTAAAGATTGATATAGCTTCTTTGCCGTTGGCAGCGGTTAGAATCTCTGCATTTGGTAACAGTATGTTAATCATAGATTTGATTAATACGAGATTCAACAAAGTATCATCAGCTACCAGCAAAGTATATTTATCTTCTGTAAGTAAATCAAAAGAGGGTGACAGTGGTTGAGGTTTCTTTAGCACAATACTTAAATCCCTTTGCCCCATAGAATTTTCTGATACAGATTGTAATGTTAAATCAAAATAAAATGTACTTCCTGAGCCCGCCTCAGAATGCAATTGAAGCCGACTTCCCATCAACTGCAAAAGTTTATTGGTGATGGTTAAACCAAGGCCTGTACCACCATGCTTGCGGGTAGAAGAGCTATCAATTTGTGAAAAAGCCTGGAGAATATCTGATTGATGTGCTTTTTCAATGCCAATGCCGGTATCCGTTACCTCAAACCGGATATTGTTAACAACTGCCCCCGGATAACTGCCTTTACTATCAATTACCTTGGCCGATAATGTGATGGAACCTTTGTCCGTAAACTTGCGGGCATTCCCAAGCAGGTTAATAAAAATCTGTTGCAACCGGGTTTCATCCCCCTCAATCCATTCGGGTACATTTGCACCTATATCCTGGTAAAGATCTAATCCTTTGCTTTCTGTAAGGGAAGAAATAATTCGTAATACGTTTTGCATCACCGTTCTCAGATTAATTCTCTCTTTTATAAGAATCATTTTACCCGCTTCAATTTTAGAAAAATCAAGGACATTATTTACAACCTGGAGTAGCAAATCGCCTGAATGTTTTATGGCATTAAGATACCCGGCTTGTGTCTTCTCCAATGGATAAGCATGCATAAGCTCGGTAAATCCAATGATGCCATTAAGTGGAGTCCTGATTTCATGGCTCATATTAGCTAAAAATTCAGACTTTGCAATGCTTGCTTCTTGCGCTGATTGTTTAGCCTGCATTATCTTTTTTTCAAGCTGCAACCTATTAATAGCATTGGCAAGACTGTCTCCAAAGTTTTTGAGCAAGGCCATTTCATAGGCTGTCCAATCTCTTTCTACATTACAATCGTTATAAGTAACCAATCCCCAAGATTTATTGCTGATTTTAACCGGAATAAAACAGATTGTTTTTATACCTGCAATTTCAAGAATTTCCAGTAAAGCATTTCCTGGTTCCAATTGCGATTTTTTTATGGAAACAGGGTATGAGAAATTTTTCCAGTAAGGATTCAGGGATAAGGCTATTTCCTTTTTGAAATGAAGATTTAGCAAGGTTTCTTGTTCACACACATTTTCTGATAATTTCCAGCCATAGAGTTGCTTGAATTTTAAAATTTCGTTATTAGAAAGATGCCATCTGAAAATTCGAATATGATCTATCCGAATGGCTTTAGAGAAACTATGGATGGCATATAGCGCGGCTTGTTTAAAATCGTTGGAATAAACCAATTCTTTGGTTGCATTAGTAATACTCCAAAGCATTTGTTCTTTTTTTTCCAACTCTTTATTGGTAAGAAGAAGTTGTTGTTGATTTTTCAGAAGTTCTAGTTCCGTATTTTTTCTTTGTGTTATATTCGTTAAAAATACAATCCGAACATTTTTATTTTTCCGGTTAAAACTATTGTTGATCTTTGCTTCTACCCAGCAGGGTACACCATTAAGGTTGATTTCAAACTGCGTACTTTCTGCTATACTTTTTTGTAAAATAAGTGCTTCAAGCATGGGGTATTTTTGCAGTATCTGATGGTTTTTTAATATCCGCCTTGTTTCTGGAAGACCAAATAATAATGCAGCCGATACATTGTAGTCCACTATTCTGTTTTGATGATCCACCAGCAAAGATCCATCTGTCATTTTCGAAAAAATAGATTTGTATGCCACCGGAGGACTAACGAAAAATTCATGTTTTGATAAACCGATGTATATTAGAATTCCTACAATATTTAGATTGAAAGGCAAGGGGTCAAGATTATAAGGAATCAAACCTGCCATAAAAAGACCAAAAGCTAAAAAGATGGAAAAGCAACCAACGGCAATATAGAGTACTTGTTTGTAATATGCCCTCGAAACATTAGCAAGCATATTAAATAGTATAGCATTGGTAATGATCAATGTAATGAGAGAGTAAATGCGATAACTAATGGCCAAAGGCCCCATGGTTCTTTGAAGTGAATAATATAAAGGATTCTTAACCATATCTTCTGCCTTGAAAAAAAGGTGGTGGTATTGATTGGTAAATAAACCAATAATGAAAAGAGCCGGAATAACTGCAAATAGCCATTTGTGCCATTTTTGAAGATAATGCTCCCGGTTTGCATAATATAAACAAAGCAGCAGCATTAGGGCAGGGATATAGGAGGTAAAAAACAATTGAAACTTAAACCAAAATTGAATACTCACTTTTGTAATACTCAGAAGTGTCATGCCGTAAAAAAAAGCATACAAACCACACAAAGTCATCAAAAGGGAAAAGAGAAATTTCTCCCTTTCTTTTCCTTTTTGCCACATTTTGTGGGCAAGAAAGAAACTCAGGAGAGCGCTTATCCATACTGGAATTACTAAATGATTATAAACTAAATCAAACATATTTATTCGACTAGTACGTTTAAACCGCCGAAAAATTGTTAATTTCTTATTTAAAAAACAGTTATATGGGGTTTGATAATAAATTATTTGGTTTCAGATGATTGCTCAAGAATATAATAAAATTCTTTGATGTCATCATCATTCAGCCTCAGGGTACCTGTAAATTTTACGTAATCATCAATCTTATATTTGGAATTTTTGGTCTTTAGTTTGATAGTCATTACACTTGCCGGTCCTGCTTTTCCACAGAAAAAACAGGCTGCATAAGGATTTGCCGAAAGGGCTACTGTGGCACCGGATTTATCTACAGGCACTACATAGCCCTCTATTGTCACGGTTTTTCCTTCCAACTTTTTTAAAAAATCAGGAAATTTGGGAAAAAGCATGTAACCTTCTACTTCTTTTACATATTTCTCAACAAACTCGATATTTTCAAGCTTGCTCCAGCTTAAAAATGGTCCATTATTTAATCCAAACGAAAGAAGTAAGGGAGCTGTAATTAATAGAATCCATTTTTTAACCATCACTGAGTGTTTGTGCAATATTAAGTCTGTATGCCTTTACAGCAGGTATTACGGCTGCTAAAATACCTATAATTAAAGTAATGGCGAAAAGCCAGCCTTCTTCGGCGACTGGGGCATAATCGAAATAAAAATGAAAATCTTTACCGGAAACTCCGTTCAATAATACCAAACCGCCCCTGCACAACGCAAAACCCAGAGTAAAACCCAAAAAAGAAAGCAGAATGCCTTCTGATAATAGTAACCAAAAAATCAGGCTGCGACTGCTTCCCATGGAGCGCATAAGGGCATGTTCATATTTACGTTCCTTCAGCCGGTTGTATAAGGCTATAAAAACACTTAGTCCCGCTATCAGCATGATGGCGAAAGCTATTGACTGCAAAGCGGTAATACCAATTCCCAGCATATTTACTAGTCTGTTAATTTCCAGTGTGGGTACGGCCGCTTGCATATTGGTTTCCGCATTAATGATTCTTGGCAATGTCATAATGGCCATGGGACTCTTGAATTTCAATAGCAGTGCGGTGATTTGTCTATCCTGTGCTTCTTTCGTTTCTATTGTAGTGATATTGTGGTCTAAGTGGTCTAAATCTGTATGATCATCCGAAGGTTTCGCCTTCCTCACCATTGGCATCATAGTGCCGGCTATAGAGGAAGTCTCCTCTTCTTCCTCATGTATATCCCAAACACTCTCAGTTGGTGTCAATATCAGTTGGTCTATCACCATGCCGCTTTTTTCCAAAAGGCCAACTACTTTATAGTCAAATTCTTCATGCTCTTCGCCTTTTTCCTCTTCTCCATGGTTGCCATGAAAAAGATCCCCTATTTTCAATCCGGTTCTTTGGGCTACCTGCGCACCCAAAACTACTTCAAAAGGTTTCGCAAAAAAACTTCCTTTAGCCAATTTTCCACCATACAGATCCTTATAGGCCGGGATGGTGCCTACAATCCGATAGCCTTTGTAACTGTCGCCATAGGAGAGGGGAATGGCTGTCTCAACCAATGGGTTTGCAGCAATTTTGTCCGCCTCTTTTTTAGAAATATTACCAGTGGGTGCATCTATATGGTACAAGGCAGATAGAACCAATTGTAATGGACTTCCTTTGGCACCAACCACCATATCCACATCGGCAAGGTCTTTATCAAGTTTACTATTTATTTGGGTACCAGCTACCAATAGCAAACTGATAATGGCGACACTCAGCATTAGCAAAAACAAACTCAATAGTGCATTGAGCGGTTTGTGAAGGAGGTTGCGGTATATAATTTTAAAAATCATGAAAGATGTAATTGTTGAGGAATCAGGGTTTTAAGCCGCTCATCATGAGTAACAATAATCAATGCAACACCAAATACCATAGTAAGATTTAGCAGCAAAGAAGCAACCTTGGCGGTATTTTCATCATCAAGACTACTGGTGGGCTCATCTGCCAATACGAGGTCTGGCTGGTGCAGGATGGCTCTTGCTATAGATACCCTTTGTTGTTCGCCCTGACTAAGTGAAGATGGCATTTTACCAAGTAAGGTCGTAATACCAAGTTTTTCCGTCAGCGAATTCAAATCATTTTGACGATACTGTTTTCCAGATAAATAGGATGCCAATAAAATATTGTCTTTTACAGTAAGGCTTTGTACAAAATGTGCTTTTTGAAATACAAAGCCGATATGCTGGCCCCGAAATGTATCTAATTTTTTGTCGGAAAGAATGGAGGTATTTTGATTATGGATGACTACCTGCCCGTTAGTTGGTCTCAATAAACCACCTAGTAAATGCAAAAGTGTAGTTTTACCACAACCAGAATGCCCGATGATGAGTAAAGTTTCTCCCCGTAGTACATCTACATCGGGGTAGGAGAGAGCTTTTCCTCCTGCATATTGATAAGTAAGGTCTTTTGTATGGATCATAAAGAAAGCAAATTTAAGAACTTACTCGGTTTTCCGGGTTGCCAGAAAATTATTCACAGGATTTTATTTCAGGAAAAAAAATAATTTTCTTGTAACGAATCAGCCTGAATGCGTACTATTTATACAAACACCAGCATAAACAAGGAGCGTGTCGCAAAATAAAGAGCAATTATTTATTGAGTTGATTAACCAGAACAAAGGGATTATATATAAGGTATCAAAACTTTATATGGATACCCCGGAGGATCGGGAAGATCTGATGCAGGAAATAAAGCTCCGCTTATGGAAGAGTTTTGAAAGTTTCGAAGGGAAAAGCGCTTTCTCTACCTGGATGTACCGTGTAGCCATTAATACAGCTATAACTTTTTTTAAAAACGAAAAACGGCAACCTGAACTTGTTTATGTGGAAAATAAGTTGGAATCGGTTTTAGATCCTGGAAAAAATGAAAAAGCTGAAGAGCAGTTGAAGTTTTTTTACAAAGCAGTGTCCACCTTAGGACCTGTTGAGAAAGCATTGGTCTTCTATTTCATGGAAGGTCTTCCTCACAGAGATATTGCAAGATTACTCGGTATATCTGAAAACAATGCCCGTGTAAAATTGAGCCGTACCAAAGAAAAATTACAAGAAATTATAAAACATTCTCATTATGAACTTTGATGAACTACAAAATGCCTGGCAAAGCGAACAGGGGCCGCAGGAGGAGTTATCTTTTGAAGTTTCAATACTCAAAAAATCCAGCCAACCTATTGATGCTATCCGCAAAAAAATGAAGCATGAATTCTGGTTTCAATTGCTTGCAATAATTTTTATCGGGTTTCTACCCATATTATTTGATATCCGGAATAATATGATGTTGCTGTTTTATACCAATTATATCATCATGCTTCTTATAACAGCTTATTATTTCCTGAGATTCGGGAGGCTTTTCAAAACCATGCATAACTATAATACCACTCTTAAAGATGGGCTTATGCATCTATATTTTGAAATCCGGCTTCACCTTGAAATGTACAAATCCTTTAATTTTATTTTGATTCCATTTGTACTTTTCACCACCGGAATCACCATAAATAGAAAGGATTTGAGCCAAAAAAATATCTCAGTGCCTGCTTCAGATCCGGAAAGCATTATAAAATACTCCGTACTAGCTCTTATCGTTACCCTCATCGTAATTGTATTTACCAACCAATGGATCAACAGCTATTATGGCAAACATGTAAAGAAAATTAAGGATTTATTGGATGATTTATCCGAACGAGATTATTGATCTGCAAAGGTGTTTCGTAATGTCCAGCGTTCAAAAATGGGATCTCCCTTGCTGCTTTGACCACTATGGTACCAATGAGGTTTACTAAGGGAAAGGTCAAATGACAGCGTAGCTCCCACACGTGTATCGTCCCGGGAAAAAAAAGCAATATTTTCGGTATAAAGACCATTTTCTGCAGTATATGTACCTCCGCCGGTTCCTAAAAAAGCCTTGGTTTCGGTATTAAAAGCAGCCCATTGAAACCGGTTACCGCTCAATATTTTCATTGTTTTTCGTACGCCCGGCACATAAGCTGTTATAGAATCCACTGCATTGGCTTTTCTTCCTGAAAATAGCCAGGCGCCAAATAGTACACCCGGCTTTCCATCATCCACCCGAACCCAGGTTTCTTTTTCATTGTGGTGGGTTAACTGTAATTGGTTGGCCGTAACCCGATAGCTGATTAGATGCATACTACCCACTTCGGCAGTATTTTTATTGTCAAATTCCACTTCCATTTCCAATTCTTCAGGCATTATTTTCATGATTCCACCCGAAGCGCTCACAAAACGATTCCCTTCGGTAGTGTAGGCTCCCTTCATAAAATATCCGTCGGCAATAATCATAGTTTCAGTGGTGGAGTCGGTTTGTTTTTGCCATGCTCCCGCAGGTGTTTGACTCCATGAAAGTAATGGCAGTACAGATAAAAGAAGAAAAAAGAAGGACTTCATGGCATGGATGTTTTATAATGATTAGACGGCAAGCAAAATAATTAAAATAACGGAGAAAAGCTCAAATTAAAAATATCTTATAAGCCCTTGATAGTCATATTTTAAAGGATTTCACCTCAAATTATCAATAAGATGTGAAAAATATTTTGCTACAACAACGAAACATTTTGTGGAATTGAATCCCGACGTTACATTTGCCTCGGAGAGCTGGCAGAGTGGTCGATTGCGGCAGTCTTGAAAACTGTTGACTGTAACAGGTCCGGGGGTTCGAATCCCTCGCTCTCCGCATTACTATTTTTTTGAAGGGCTTATCTCAACGTAAAGAGGTAGTCCCTTTTTTTGTGTTGAAGGACGAAGCATTTGTATATGAGCATGAGTAAGTAGAATAACCGGTTATGATATCAAGAGTTAGATTGCTTCCGTTGAAAACCATTGGGTTTGTGCCAGTGATTGATAGTTTAAGTAGAATCTGCCTTAATTTGCACCTGTAATTCAATTCTTTTTCATGCAATCACTCCAACAACTAGCGCTGCAGTTTACTGAATTCTTTTCTGTTGAGCATTTTCCACAGGCGCCAGCTACTTTATACGATCCCAACCGTTATTTCCTTGAATTAGGGGGCAAACGCATCCGACCTTTGCTGGTATTGATGGGCAATGAACTATTCGATGACATAAAGCCCGATGCCTGGCAGGTGGCGACCGCTGTTGAGTTGTTCCACAATTTTACCCTAATCCATGACGATATTATGGATAAGGCTTCTTTACGCAGAGGTAAACCAACTGTTCACGAAAAATTTGGGCAGCATACTGCAATTCTGGCAGGAGATGTAATGCTCGTAAAGGCTTATGAATACCTTAACAAGGTAAATAAAGATTTGGTACATCCTATACTGAAATGGTTTAACCGGACTGCTGCGGAAGTATGCGAAGGACAGCAGCTCGATATGGATTTCGAGCAAATGGATTCTGTATCGCTTGAGGATTACATCAATATGATTGCTCTTAAAACATCGGTATTACTTGCTGGTGCATTGCGAATGGGAGCCGTTATCGGGGGTGGAGGCAGTCGCAATGCCGATCATTTATATGAATTTGGAAAAAACCTTGGGATAGCTTTTCAGGTGCAGGACGACTACCTCGATGCTTTTGGCAACCCTGAAAAATTCGGAAAAAAGGTGGGCGGAGACATCCTCGCCAATAAAAAAACTTTTCTCTTAATTCATGCTCTTGAAGTAAGTACTAAGGAACAAAAAAAGGCTTTGCAGGAATTACTGCCCTACAATGGCGAAGATAAAGTAGAGAAAGTTTTAGCTATTTACCGGGAAACCGGAGCTCCCGAATGGGCACTGCAATTAAAAGATACTTATTATCAAAAATCCATGCATCATTTGGAAGAAATTGCTGTCATCAGCAATCGAAAAACGGCTTTAAGAGAGGTAGCTGCTTTCTTGATTCAAAGGGATTATTAAGCGAAGGGGAGGTAAGGGATTTGCAATCAAATCGCATAGGGTATTGCACCTTTCCTATTTTACACAAATAGAACATTCCAATCAAAGCATTTATGCTATATCCCATCTCTACCATGCCAATTTTATATAACTAATGATCATTTTACAAAAAATATACTTTGAAAAAGCGGATCCAGGTATTTTTATTTGGGTGTATAGTTACCATTAGTAAAAGAGTGATAATAGACTATTTCAAATTTGTTTTTTTTCATTCCAACCACAGCTAATAATACAATTTCAATCAGTATTGATTTTGTCATTTCATTTGTTGTAAAACCTGCAAAAAAAGAAAAATTTAATAACAAAGAGAGTTTTCTTAAACGAGAGCCGTGATTTTATCTAAGGCAAAATATAGAAACGTTGATTATCTTTAATACATCTAAAGAACATTTGGAAATGTGTCATAAAAATGTCATCTATCGGAGTTGTCTTAAACATTTTATTATGAACAAAATAATACTTAACCTATCTGATTCATAATAATAAGTATTTCTTTCTTTATCCTAAGAAATCGAAGCACCTTGTTCACGAAAAGCATCAAGATACTCGTTTAACATT
>Ga0105048_10009441_pt1 | contig 15515 bp, 10 predicted proteins | sample MAT05_FD_78382 | JGI IMG/M metagenome (GOLD analysis project Ga0105048, IMG submission 78382) | Freshwater microbial communities from Lake Fryxell liftoff mats and glacier meltwater in Antarctica - MAT-05 | ecosystem: Environmental > Aquatic > Freshwater > Ice > Liftoff microbial mat | place... | reverse complement strand
CAGTGCTCCCGCCGAACGCCCCGCCCGCGCAGGTGCTCGCCTATGCGCAGGGCGCCGAGCGCGCCAACCAGCTGCCGGCGGCCGCGGGCGCGTACCAGCGGCTCACGCAGATGGACCCGTCGAGCGGTCCGGCGTTCGCCGGCCTCGGCGCCGTACGCTTACGTATGGGCGACGGAGTCGGCGCAGCGCAGGCGTACGAACAAGCGATCCAGCGCCTGCCGCGGACCGCGCCGCCAGGGCTCGCAGCGGGGCTCTTCGCGTCGCTCGGAATGTCGTACGAGCGCGCCGGCAACGCGCAGCGCTCGGGCAATGCGTACACCCAGGCGCTCAACATCGATCGCACGAATCGTGATGCGCAGGCGGGTCTGCAGCGCCTCTCGTCGCCGCGCCCTCCACAGGGCCCGAACGGTCCGTCAGGCCCCAATGGTCCGCCCGGCCCGAACGGTCCGCGCGGTCCGATGGTTGGACCTCAGGGTCCGAACGGTCCGCAAGGTCCAGCGACGCCGCCGCAGCCGGTCGGCCCGCCACCGGGGCCGACGCTCGGCCAGCTGATCGCGCAGGCGCAGTCCGCAGAGCGAGCCGGCGCCTTCCCCGATGCCGCGCGGCTCTACGATCAAGCGACGCAGATGGACCCGACCAACGGGCCGGCGTTCGCGTCGCTCGGCGCGCTGCGGCTGCGACTCGGCGAAGGTCCTGCGGCCGTCGCCGCGTACGAGAAGGCGATCGCGCGCTTGCCGCCGACAGCGCCGCATACGCTCGCGGCCGGCTTGTTCCTCGGCCTCGCTCAGTCGGCGGAGCGCGCCGGCGACAACACCAAGGCGTTCGAGGCGTACCGTCGCGTCGTCTCTCTCGATCGCAACAACCGCGAGGCAGCGGCCGCCGTCGTTCGCCTCACCCCGCCGCCCGAAGTGCCCCCGCGCGAGCAGATCCTCGGCGCGATGCGCGCTGTGCAGAGCACCGTCGCCGGCTGCTTCCCAGGGCGCACCGGCGTCGTGCGCTTCTCCGTCACCGTGCGCGGCACCGACGGTACCGTCACGGCGACGAACGTGAGCGGCGGTGACTTCGCCACCGAGGTCGCCGGCACGCCCGATGAGGAGTGCGCGATCAGCATCGTCCGCGCGATCACGCTGCCGCGCTTCACGCGCGAGTCGCTGACCTTCGAATATCCGTACGCCCTGTAGAGCGCCGCGCGCGCTCTCAGAAGGACGGCGGCGGCAGCATCGGCGGGAGGATCGTCGGGTCGGCCGGCTCGCCGGCGTTCGGCTCGCGCGCGATCTCCACGGTCACGCGCGTCCCTTCACGCAGATCTTCTACGCCGACACACATCGCAGCGCGGTGCTCGACGTCGCCGAGGTGCCGCGCGACGTACGCCGCGAGCGCCGCCTCGTGTCGCGCGACGCTCTCGTCGCCGCGAGCGAGCGCGCGATCGAGCCGCTCGGCGCGCTCGGTGAGGATGCGCACCTGGCTGTTCATCTCGCTCAGCGTGACGTCGAGGCAGCGCGCGCGGCGCGTGTCGCGAACGCGCCGTGCATCGTCGAGCATCGACGAGATGCGCCGGCTCGCGCGCGTCGCACGCTGGTACGCGGTGTCGACAGAAGCCGCATAGGCAGGACGCGCGCGCGTGGCGACCCTGCGGTCATTGGCGTGCGCGGTGGGGAGCACGGCCAAGCTGAGCAGACACGCGACCAAGATCGATGAGAGCGGCCGCTGGGATTTGGGCATGCGAATCGACTCCGGCTCTACTGTTGCCAGCCTCGCGCAGCGCGTTCATTCCGCGGGCACGGAGAGCGTCACTGGCACCAACGCCCCGCTCGCGACGGCAGCGCGCAGCCCGCGTCGATCGACCTTGCCGCTGTGCCCGACAGGCAGCGCGTCGACGAACGCGAGTTGACGTGGCAGCTCGTGCCGCGCGAGCCGCAGCGCAGCGTGCGCGAGCAGCGCATCCGGCGCTGGCGAGGCCCCCGCGCGCAGCCGCACGATCGCGACGATGACCTCGCCGTAGCGCGGATCGTCGCGCCCGATGACGGCGACCTCGGCGACGTCCGGATGGCTCGCGAGCGCGCTCTCGACTTGCGACGGAGCGACGTTCATTCCGCCGCGGATGATCAGATCCTTCTTGCGATCGGTGACCCATACGCGACCATCGACATCGACGCGCCCGAGGTCGCCGGAGCGCAAGAATCCGCCCGGCAAGCGCATCGCGCGCGTCGCGCCGGCGTCGTCGTCGTAGCCGAGCATCGTGTGGTGCCCGCGCACTGCGAGCTCGCCTGTTGCGCCTGTAGGCAGCATCACGCCCGCTTCGTCGACGGCGCGAATCTCGACGCCTAGCACCGCGCGCCCGACCGATCCGAGCACGCGCTCTCCGGGCGGCGCGTCGACCGCCGAGAACGTCGCTTCGGTCATGCCGTAGCCCTGGCGCACCGCGCAGCCGAGCCGCGCTTCGGCGCGCAGCGCGAGCTCATCCGGCAGCGGCGCGCCGGCCGAGAGCACGAAGCGCAGCGCCGAGAGATCGGCTGCCGCGTCCCGCGGCACATCCGCCCACGCAGCGAGCATCGTCGGCACCACTGGCGCAAACGTGATGCGCCAGTCGGCGAGCACGGCGAGCGTGCGCGCGGCGTCGAAGCGCCGCACCAGCACGATCTCCGCGCCGGCGATCAGCGGCGCGAGCAGCGCGATGCGAAAGCCATACGAGTGCGCCAGCGGCAGCACCGCGAGCACGCGATCGTCGGCGCGCAGCTGCAGCGCGTTTGAGACGAGCAGCGCGGAGTGCAGCAGCAGCGACGCGTGCGCGATGACGGCGCCCTTCGCCGTGCCCGTCGTTCCGCTCGTCGCCAGCACCAGCGCCGGCGCCACCGGCGTGAGCGCGCGCGGTCCATCGGTGACAGCGCCGTCACCATCGGCGCTGATCTGCTCCGCGTCGAGCAGCGTCAGCGTGCGCAGCGCGGCGTCGCCGTCCGCGTCGACCTGCGGTGCTGCGTCGCGCGCAGCCATCGCGCGAGCGACGAGCGCGCGGCCGGCCACATCGACCAGCGCGTGCCTGCAGCGCGTTCGTACGAGCCGCGCGGCGAGCGCGAGCGGCGCCTCCGCGAGCGACACCGGCACCGCCACTGCGCCCGCGTAGAGCGCACCGAACATCGCGGCGACGAGCGGCACGCTGCTCATCGCGGCGATGGCGACGCGATCCCCTTCGCGTACACCCGCTGCATCGAGCGCCGCGGCGACGCGACACGCCGCTGCGTCGAGCGCATCGAGCCGCACCGCGACGTTCGCGTCGATGTCGTAGAGCGCGATGCGCTGCGGCTCCCTGAGCGCGCGTGAGCGCAGCACTTCGCCGACGTTCATCGCGTCACTCAGCGCGCGCGCGGCGCACCGAGATGGCGCGCGAAGAACGTCGCCATCCGCTCTTGGATGCGCAGCGACACGGCTTCGTCGGCGACGATGTGCGTCTGTCCTGCCAGCGTGATCAGCTCGAAGCTGCGACCGGCGCGGAACAGCGCATCGGCGAGCTTCAGCGAGTGCAGGAAGTACACGTTGTCGTCGGCGGTCCCGTGTACGAGCAGCAGCGGGCGCTCGAGCCGCGCCGCGGCGGTGAGCGCCGAGGTCGAGGCGTAGCCAGCGGCGTTCTCGTCGGGCAGGCCCATGTAGCGCTCGGTGTAGTGCGTGTCGTAGTCGTGCCAGTCGGTCACTGGCGCGCCAGCTACTGCGGCCTTGTACATCTCGTCCGCGCGCAGCAGCGCCATCGTCGCGTAGTAGCCGCCGAACGACCAGCCGTGGACGCCGACGCGCTGGAGATCGAGCTCCGGATAGCGCTGCCCGAGCGCACGCAGCGCGCGCACGTGATCGGCGAGCGGCAGCGTGATCACGTCCCGCGCGATGGCGCGCTCCCACACGCGTCCGCGCGCCGGCGTACCGCGGCCGTCGATCGCCACGACGATGAAGCCGTGATCGGCGAGCCACTGCGAGGTGAAGTAGCGATACGGAGTCGCCCGCACCTGCAGCGCGTGCGGGCCGCCATAGGCCCACTCGACGACTGGATAGCGCTTGCTCCGATCGAAGTCGCGCGGCCGCACGATGACCGCGCGCATCCGCGGCTCCGAGTCGGTCCACACATGCTCGATCTGCGGCATCACGAGCGGCGTCTCGGCGAGCGAGCGCAGCTCCGGTCCGAGACTGCCGTCCGCGAGGTGCACCCGCAGAAAACGCTCGCCGCGAATGGTGTCTGCGACGTCGACCCAGACGTTCGCCGCACCGGCGAAGATCGCATCGTGATCGCCGGGCTCGGTGGTGAGCTGCGTCGGCTCGTTGCCCGCCGCGTCCGGCCCACGCAGCGGGACGCGCCACAGATGGGACTCGATCGGATCGCTCGCGGCGCGCACATAGACGGCGCCTGCGCCTTCGTCGACGTGGGCGAGGCTGCGATAGCCGAGCTCCGGCAGCGTCAGCGCGCGGATCAGCGTGCCATCGGCCGCGTGGTGCTCGAGCTGCCAGGCGCTGCCGCGCTCGCTCGTCCAGAGGAACGTGCCATCGGCGAGAAAGCGCGGCATCTGCGCGTCGAGGTTGAGCCACTGCGCATCGGTCTCGGTGAGCAGCGTGCGCGTCGCGCCGGTGCGCAGATCGACCGCGAGCAGCAGCTCCTCGGTCTGCGTGCGGTTCTGCACCAGCACCGTCAGCGGCCCGTGCGCCGGCCAGACGACCTTGGCCATGTACGGATAGCGATCGCGATCCCAGCTGACCCAGGTGAAGCGACCGCCGCGCGCCGAGAGCAGGCCGAGCCGCACCAACGCGTTCGGCTTGCCCGCGCGCGGATACGGGAACACCGCGGGCGCACGCTCGGGCCGCGCCGGATCCGCGATGTGAAACGTCTCTTCGGGCGTCGTGTCGGCCTCTTCGACGGCGAGCGTGCGGCCGTCGGGCGACCACCAATAGCCCTCCATCCGGTCCATCTCTTCTTGCGCGACGAACTCCGCCTCGCCGTAGCTGATCGCTGCAGACGGCCGCCGCGTGAGGCGTCGCTCGGCGCCGCTGCGCACGTCGATCACGTAGAGATCGCCATCGCGCACGCAGCCGATCTGCTGCCCGTCGGGCGAGAAGCGCGCGTCGACCGGCGCCGCCGTCGCATCGGCCGCGCCGACGGTGCGCGCCGCGCCGGTCGTCGCGTCGACGACGAACAGCTTGCCGGAGAGCGGCACGAGGATCGCCGTCCCATCCGGCGACAGCGCGTAGTCAGCGATGCCACGCGCGACGAGTCGCAGCCGCTCGCGTCGCGCGCGCTCGGCGTCCGAGAGCTGCTCGGCGGCGCCACCGAGCAGCGCGTCGGAGGTGAGCAACACGCGCTCCGTTCTCGCGGCGACGTCGAGCACGAAGAGATCGCGTACACCGCTGCGCGCGCCCGAGCGCAAGAAGTAGACGAAAGCGCCGTTCGGAGAGAGGCGTACCCGTTCGGGACGGCCGAGACGGAAATTTTGCGTGGCGGCGATCTGCGATAGAATGCCGGAATCTGGAGCAGTTACCGGTGTTTCGGGTCCGTTCTCAGGCAAATCGGCGGGGTCGGCCGGCGTGAGCCCCCGGGCCACTCGGGTGGCGTCGGTGGCCCGGGTGGGGCAGGGCGCGCTGCCGCAGCCAGTCAGCGAGACGAGGACGACGATGATCGAGAGTTCGAAGGACCGCATGGCGCGCGCATCGTACGGGAAAGCTCGCGGGTCGTCTCTGGCGGACACGCTGGTCGTGGCGCTCGCTGCGCTGCTCTGCGTCAGGTTGCTCACCGCGCAGCCGAATCACGCGCGCGCCGACGAACCGTGGCTCGTCGCTATCGAGGCCAGCGCCGTGGTGCCGCTCACGGCGCCGCAGAGCGAGCTCTTTGGTCCCGGCGGCGCGCTCGCCGGCGGCGTCTATCGGCCGTTCACTCCTTATTTGCTCGGTGGGCTGCGACTGCGTCTCGGCCTGCTCAGCGATGGCGAGCCACCGACGCGGCCGAACCAGCTCGACCCTGGGCTCGGCGGCTTCGGCACGCTCAGCGCGGCGATGCGCCTGTGCTTCGCCGGTTTCGGCCGCGATGACGGCTCACGCGCGAGCGGAGGCTATCTCGAGGTCGCGATGGGCGCGGCGCTCACCGGGAGTCGCGTGCGCTTTGCCGCCGAGGCCGGCCTCGGCTGGCTGTTTCGAATCGGGCCGATTGACATCGGACCCACCGTGCGATTCGCGCACATCCTCGAGAACCAAGACGCGCTCGACGACCGCGACGCCTACCTGGTCTTGTTCGGTCTCGAAGTAGTGCTCTTCGATCCGCGCCCGCAAGTGGCGCGACGGGAGCTGCGCACACGCGGCATCGAAGACACCGATCACGACACGATCCTCGATCCGGATGATCAGTGCCGCGAAGAGCCCGAGGACTTCGACCAGTTCGAAGACACTGACGGCTGCCCTGATCGCGACAACGACGCCGACCGCGTGCGCGACCTCGACGACGGCTGCCCGCTCGTGCCCGAAGATCGCGACGACTTCGAGGACGCCGATGGCTGCCCCGATCCGGACAACGATCACGACGAGATCCTCGACGCGGCGGACCGCTGCCCGAACGACGCTGAGATCGTCAACGGCGTCGAGGACGAGGACGGCTGCCCGGACGAGGGCCTCATCGCGCTCGTCGATGACCGCATCGTGCTCGAGGAGACGGTGCTGTTCGACTTCGAGCGCTCGCGCGTGAAGTCGAGCGCGCGCCCGGTGCTGCGCGCCATCGTGCAGTTGGTGATGCTGCACCCCGAGTGGACGCGCGTGCGCATCGAAGGGCACACGGATTCGCGCGGCGACGCGGCGTTCAATCAAGAGCTGAGCGAGCGTCGCGCGGCGAACGTGCGCACTGCGCTCGTCGGGCTCGGCGTGCCCGCGGCGATCATCGAGTCTGCAGGCTTTGGCGCGACGCGCCCGCGTGCGGCCGACGAGGCGCAAACACTGTCTGAAGAAGAAGCGTATCAGCGCAACCGTCGCGTCGAGTTCGTCGTGCTCGCGCGCCGCGGCGCTGCCACTCCGGCCGCCGCATCCGACGTGCCGGCCGCTGCTCCGGGAGGTACGCCGTGATGTCTCGAGTCGTCTTTACGCTTCTCTTCGCGTTTCTCCCGATCGCCCTCTCGGCCTGCGCCAATCCGATCGTCGGCGGCGAGTGCATCGACGGATATTCCGTCTGCCGCGGCGCGTGCGTCGACCTGCAGAACGATCGCACCAACTGCGGCGCCTGCGGCAACACCTGCCGGGGCGCGAGCGTGTGCGTCGCTGCCGCGTGCACGATCGGGGAGGGCGGCGTCGATCTCGGCCGCGTCGACCTCGGTCGCACCGATGCAGGCGATGCAGGCGAGCGCGACGGCGCCATGCGCGACGCAGAGGTGCTCGATGGCGACCTGAGCGATGGCGACGTGCAAGACGGCGCGAGCGCCGACGCGAGCACGCTCGACGGCGCGGTGCTCGACGGCAGCGTCGACGCTGGCGGCGCGACGGACGCCGGAATGAGCGATGCGGGCAGCGACGACGGCGGCCCGATCGTGTCGTGCGACATCGGCGAGATCCGCTGCGGCGCCGTGTGCGTGCGCTCGGATGCGGCGAACTGCGGCATGTGCGGCAACGCCTGCTTGCCGGCGGAGGTCTGCTCGATGGGCACGTGCGCGCCCGTCTGCGATCCGCCGTTGATCGCGTGCGGCCGCAACTGCGTCGATCTGCAGAGCGACCCGGACCACTGCGGCTCGTGCCCGAACGTCTGCGCGACTGGCATCTGCATCGACGCGCTGTGCTCGAGCGGCACCGCCGGACACGTGGTGCTCATCGGCCACGACTACACCACGACGCGCGTCGGCATGAACCGCATCGCTGGCAACTCCGTGTTCCTCGGCGCCGGCGCGCCGGTGCGCGTCCTCGTCTACGAGGGTCGCGCGCGCGCGGCGTCGATCACCGGGACCGATCTCGCGATCAACCAAGTCAGCGCTTCGCGCGGCCGCAGCTGGACGCGCATCCCGGTGACGCGTACCGAGGTGCCGCTGATGCTCGCGTCGGCCGACGCGCTCGTGCTCTACGCGCAGCGCGACGAGAGCGACGCTGAACTGCAGGCGATCGGCACCGAGTGGGGCGTCGCGATGACCTCGTTCGTGCGCCGCGGCGGCGTCATCGTCGTGTTCGACACCGGCGGCTCGGCGAACGTCGGCACGTTCCAACTGCTCAGCGCGGCGGGCCTGCTCGCCGTCACCGCGCGCACCGTGATCACCGGCGTCATCGTGACGGTCGACGCTGCAGCGCTCGGCGACGCCGTCGCGATCGGCGTGCCCTTGATGTACCGCGCAGAGACGACGACCGTGCGCTTTGACACGACCGATCCGCTGACGGTCGTCCGCGACGACACCGGCCCCGTCGTCGTGCATCGCGTCGTCGCGCCGTGACTCCACGCGCGCGCGGCGCGTGATTCGTCGCGAGGCTCAGAGAACGCCTGCGTCGCGCAGGAAGCGCTCGACCTCGGCGAAGTACCACGGCATCGAGCGCGGGCAGTCGTTGTGCTTGGCGCCTTCATCGGCGAGCAGCCGTCCGTCGCGGTGCGCACGCGCGAGGCGCTCGCCGTGCGCGAATGGGATCAGCGCGTCCTTCGTGCCGTGCACGACGAGCAGCGGCGCCTCGAGCGCGCGCACGACCGCGAGATTGTCGAACAGGTCAGGCACCAGCGCGCGCGGCACGAAGAAGCGACGCGCCACGTCTGGCAACGACGTGAACGTGGACCACAGGATCATCGCGCGCGGCGTGTGGACGCGCGCGAGCCCGCACACCGCGCCACCGCCGAGCGAGCGGCCGTGAAAGACGACGCGCTTCGCGTCGACATCCGGCCGCGCAACGACGCGCGCATAAAACGCAGTGAGGTCCGCCACCGTCTTCGCCTCGGACGGCTGCCCCGCGCTGCGGCCATAGCCGCGATACTCCGGCAGCAACACGTGCATGCCGAGCGCGCGATACGGCAGCAGCGCATCCGGCCAGTATTCGATCAGCTCGCCGTTCCCGTGCGCGAAGATCAGCAGCGGCGCCGGCCGCGCAGCGCTCGCACCCGGTGCGCGCAGCAGCCAACCCTCGACAGGTCCTTCGTCGGTGTCGAGCGAGAGCCGCTCGAGCCCCTCGACCCGGGCGCCCGCATCGCGTTCACCACGCAGCAACGCACGACCAGGAAAAATGGCGAGCCTGCGCAGATCAGCGAGCACCGCGCGAGTGTAGCAGCCGGCGGGGGCGGCTTTTTGGACGAGGCAGCCGGTGGAAGAAGAGCAGCGGCGCGGGGCACATGAACCCTTGAGCGTCGCCGGTCGCGCCGGTCGGATAGCGCTCAGCGCAGCGCGCCGAGCGAGCTCGGCAGCGGACGCAGCGCACCGCGCACCGCGGCCTCGAGCGCGGTGTGTGCGAGCGTCTCGGCGTCGTCACCGCGCGCACCGGCGCGGCCGGACAACATCATGCGGATCGAGCCGCCGCGCGCGTCGGCGACGATCAGCGAGACCTCGCAGCGCACCTCGACGTCGCGGCCATTCGCGCGTCGATCGAGGCGGGTGACCGAGCCGCCGACGACGTAGCGCGCGCGCCGTGCATCGGCGAGTTGCAGGCCCTCTAGTCGGCCGATCTCGCGCACGAGCGCGTCGTGCAACGCGCCAGCGTCTCCCGGCGACGCGGTCTGCGCGCCGGTCTCACCGACGGCGATGATCGAAGTCCGTCCGCCGTCGGCGAGCGCTGGCAGCGCGGGCACGCACATCTGCACGAACGCGACGCTGGCTGCCGTGAGCCAGGTCGCGAGCGGTTGGGCTCGCAGCATCGAAGTACCTCCTCGGGGACCGCGTCGAAGACTGACCGCAGTGCGCCCACATTCCCCCTACCAAAGGCGATCCCCCGAGGTCAAAATCTCGACACATGATCCCGCCCACACAACGCGCATTCGCTGCGCTTCTCGCGCTGATCTGCGCGGGTTGCGGCGCACCGAGCTGCGCGCGAACCGATGCCCCGAGCGCCGCGCGGGCTCAGCCGCCAAGTGGTCCGCCGCGCGCGCCGATCGTCGTCGATTCGCGTGGCTGCGTCGCCGGTGTGCCGCCGCTCGCCGCGGGCGTCGAGCGCGGCGTCTGCTTCGCGCACTCGTGGGAGAACGGCGGCGCGCGCGGCTACGGCACGCCGAGCAGCGCGCGAGAGCTCGACGCGATTGCGGCGCTCGGCGCCGACTGGATCAGCGTGACGCCGTTCGGCTTCGTCGAGTCCCTGCGCGCGACGCAAGTGCACCTGCCGCGTGGCAACTCCGGCGGCGAGTCCGACGAGCGTGTGCGTGCCGAGATCGACGCGGCCCACACACGCGGCATACACGTGCTGCTGAAGCCGCATCTCTGGGCGCGCGGCGGTGTGTGGATCAACGAGATCGATCCAGGCAGCGAGGCCGGCTGGGCGAGCTGGCTCGCCTCGTATCGCGCGTTTCTCCTTCACTACGCCGCGCTCGCCGAGGAGACGCACGCCGAGACGCTCGCCGTCGGCGTCGAGCTCGGCTCGACCGTGCGTCACGAGGCGTGGTGGCGCGAGACGATCGCGCATGTGCGCGCCGTCTATCACGGCAAGCTCGTCTACTGCGCGAGCTGGGACCGCGCCGAAGCCGTACGCTTCTGGGACGCGCTCGACTTCATCGGCGCGCAGTTCTACGCGACGCTCGCCGCGAGCCGTGACGACACCGACGAAGCCGCGATGCGCGTCCGCCTCGACGCGGAGCTCGACGCGCTCGGCGCCCTGAGCACGCGCGTCGCGCGGCCGGTGCTGTTCACCGAGGTCGGTTACAAGTCGATCCGCGGCGCCGCCTATCGCCCCCACGAGTGGCCCGAGGCGATCGAGCGCGCGCACGCGATCGCGGACACCGACTCGCAGACGCGCGCGTATCGCCTCTTCTTCGCCGGGCTCGACGGACGCAGCTGGGTGCGCGGCGTCTACGTGTGGAAGTGGTTCACCGATCCAGACACGCGCGAAGAAGGACCGCTCGGCTTCTCGCCCCGCGGCAAGCCCGCAGAGACGGTGCTGCGCACGGCCTATCGGGGCGATTTTTGTCGCTGACGAGCGCAGCTTCCGCGTGTCAGTGACGAGCGCCGTGCGCGTCGCTGACGTGCGCCGCACACGCGTACAAATCGCTACCAGCTGACCTCGACGCGCGCGGTCCAGTCGTTGCGCGCGTCCGCGCTGGCGAAGCGCATGCGCCAGCTGAGGGGAGGGCGCTCGCCGAGGAGTGAGAGCGCCACCGCGCCGGCGCCGATCCACGCGCCAAGGCGCAGCCTATCGTGCAGGCCGACGCCGGCGTGGAGCACCTCGACCCGCGAGGCCTCGGGCGCGCTCGCGGCGACCACCGACGCGAGGTGACGTGCCGCATCGCCGAGCGCGCGCGGCTCGGGCGCGTGGTCACTCGGGCGCCACAGCGAGAGCGTCTCGGTGTCGCTCAGCGCGGCGAACACCTCCGCGATATCGTCGACCGAGTCCTCTTCCACGGCCGCGATCAGCACCAACAAATGCTCGCTGCCACGCGGCACCGACACGGCGGCGAGAGAGCGCTCGGCGCCGCTCAGGCCGCACTCGCTCGGAAACGGCGCGTCCGGTCGCAGGCGCTTGAACGAGCGCGCGAGCAGCACCGCTTCTTCGGCTGCGCGCGTCGCGTAGACGGCGGTGATCAGCACCGGATCCGGCGCGCCGCGCAGCAGCCCATCGTGACCGCGCGCGATCTCGAGCGCGTCGAGCAGCACGCGCACTTGGTCGCGCCGCGTGCCCGCAGGGACCGACTTCTTTCGGCGCTTGCCGCTCAGAACTTGTCGCCGTCGCCCATCAGATCGTCGAACGCGCGATCGACGTCGTCAGGGCCGCTCTCCGCTGCGGCGGCGGGCTGCGGAGCGCGCGGCTGCGCGAGCGCGCGGATCCGCGCGAGCACGTTGCGAAACGTCGCGTCGCGCTTCTGCACTTTTTGGAAATAGTAGAGCGCTTCCTTCGGGTCGTGCAGCAGCTCGTACGCGACGCCGAGCTCGAAGTAGAGACCGAGCTCTTCGCGATCGGTCTTCGTGTCGCAGTAGAGGCCCTTCTTGAAGTGCCCGATCGCATCGGCGATCGCGCCCTTCTCGACGAAGCACAGTCCGACCATGGTGTGCGCGAGGCACTCCTTCTGCGGGTTCGACATCGCCAGCTGGAACTCGTGCACCGCGTCGTCGAGCAGGCCCATCTCTTTGTACGCGATGCCGAGATCGAAGTGCGTGTCGCTGTCCTCGAGGCCGATCTGCTCTTCGACGCCCTTCTTGAACTGCGCGAACACCTGATCGACGTCGAGCATGTCGCCCGCGGTGGCGTGCTCTTCGACCGGGTTGAGCTCTTCGGCGAGCTTCTCCGCGAGCAGGAACGCGTCGTCCTCGTCGCTCGCTGGCGGCAGCGATGCGACGTGCTCGGCGTGACCTGCCGCGGCCTCCTCGACCTCTTGCAGCTTCTCGAGGACGAGCGGGTGGCCGGGGTGCGACGTGAGCGTATCCGTCAGCGTGGCGCGCGCTTCGTCGAAGAGGCCCTGCGCGACGTAGAATTCCGCCTCGTCCAGCACCTCCTCGATCTCCGCGGCGCTCGCGCCCGGGCGCAGCGAATTGCGCACCACCGGGAAGCCATCCGGCGAGCTCGGGCGCAGCGCCTCGAACTCGGCCGGCGACATCGGATCGAGCGCCGCTTCTGCCGCCGCCGCAGACATGCCCGACGGCCGCCGCTCAGGCCCGGTGTCGTCGTCGAGGCGATGCTCGAACACAGTGACCGGACCGACGGCTTCGGCGTCCTCCACCGTCGGCATGGATGCGCGGTCGCGGAGCGCGCTGCGCGTCGCCGTCGCCCGCTCGTTGGGCCCTTCGAACAGCGTCTGATCATCGAAGTTCTGCGGCGCGACCGAGGCGCGTCGATCCTCCTCGACGAACATCACGCCATCGTCGTCGAGCGCTTCTGGCGGCAGCGACTCGAGCGCGCCTGGTCGCGCAGACTCGGGCGCGTCGAGCACGTCGCCGGCCTGGGCGTAGTCGTCTGCAGTGTGACCCGACGAGTCGAGATCCTCGTCCGTGAGGATCGACAGCTTCTCGCGCGCGTCTTCGTCGTCCGGCGCGAGCTCCACGATCTCGCGCAGGTAGAGCACCGCGAGCTCGGGCTGCCCATCGAGCAAGAGTTCGACGAGCACACGCAGCTCGCGCAGCGCGTCGTCGACGCGGCGCGCCTCGAGGAAGGCGTTCTTCAGCCGCTCACGCGCCTCGATGTGATTCGGGTCGAGCACGAGCAGCTTCTGCAGCTGCTCCATCACCTTCTGCTTCAGGCCGTAGCGCTGAAAGACGTCGCACTCGTTGAGGAGCCGCGCGATCTGCGCGTCACGCGCGGCGTTCGCGACGGCGGCCTCTTGACTGCCCGGTGCGGGTGCCGCGTCGAGCTGCGAGCCCTCCTCGATGAGGATGTCCTCGTCGGCTGCCTCGAGCTCCTCTTCGTCGTCGTCGAGCGGTCCCGGCGGACCGACGCGCGTCGCCTCGCCGCGCGCATCTCCAACACGCGCGCTCGAGTTCGCCTGCACCACGGCGCCCGGCGGCGGCCCTGCCGCGACCGCGCCACGCGGCTGAGCATCTCGATCGCCGCCAGGAGCGGTCGCCGCGGCGAGCCCTTGCCGCGCTTCTTGGTCGCCCGGATCGAGCTCGATGATCCGCCGCAGCATGCGCAGCCGCTCGTCGCGCCGGCCCGCGTCGAGGTGGATGCGCGCGATCTCCTTGAAGACGCTGACCGTCTTCTGCTGCTGCTGCAGGCCGAGGAACGCTTGCCCGAGCAGCTCGAGCGTGACGACGTCTTTCGGGTCCGCCTTGAAGCAGCTCTGCAGCTTGCCGAGCGCGCGCTTCGCATCGCCGCGATCGAGATAGAGCCCTGCGAGATCACGCGCGAGCTTCACGTCGTCGGGGCGATGAAAGAGCAGCCGCTCGCCGACCTTGATGAAGTCGTCGATGCGCCCTTGATCGCGCAGCAGCTTCGCGCCCGCCTCGAACTCGGTCGCCGCCTCCGCCGTCTTGCCGGCCTTGCTCAGCGACTCGGCGAGCTTGATGCGCACCGGGATGTTGTCCGGATCGAGCTCGACCATCTTGCCGAGCGTCTCCAACGTGCGCTCGACCTGACCGGCGCGCGCGTAGATCCCGGCGACCTGCTCGTACGTAGCGAGCGCATCGGAGACGAGCGCGAGGTGCTCGTACATCCCGGCGAGCCGCACCTGCGTGTCGATCGACTGCGGATCGAGCTTGAGGATCTGCTTGTAGACTGCGACGGCCTTGAGGAAGAAGCCCTGCTGCGCGTAGGTCTCGGCGACGCGCGCGTAGGTGTCGACGGCCTCTTTGTTCGAGCCCTTACGCGTGTACAGATCGCCGATCTTCAGCCACGTCCGGACGTCCTGAGGATCGTCTTTGACGAGCTTCTGATACTCGAGAATCGCCTTATCCAGAGCGCCCTTCTGGAGGTGCTTCTGGGCTTGGTCGAGGATCTTGGTTCGGTCGAGGCTCACGCGGGCATCCGGCGGGCGAGGGGGAGACGGGCGGGCGTCCCACGCCGGGTGCGCGAGCATAGGGTGCCGGAGCCACTGGGGTCAAGCGCCCCGAGGCGTCCGTCTTCGCGGAAAACCCTAGCGAATCCAAGGGCTTCGGCTGGGGCCAAGCGCCCCCATTCACACTGAAACGGTGATTCGCGCCCAAACCAGCGGCTCCCCGTGGCGCGGCGGCTCGATCGGGCGCGGCGGCGTGCGCTCAACCCATGCGCTCGAGGAAGCGCGTCGAGAGCTTTCCCGAGACGAAGTCCGGGTGCTCGAGGATGCGCTGGTGCAGCGCGATGTTGGTGCGAATTCCGGTGACGATCATCTCGGAGAGCGCGCGACGCATGCGCGCGATCGCCTCGGCGCGGGTGCGGCCCTGGGTGATCACCTTGGCGATCATCGAGTCGTAGTGGCTCGGCACGCGGAAGCCGCCGTAGACGCCGCTGTCGACGCGCACGCCTGCCCCGCCGGGCGGGTGGTACTCGGTGATGAGTCCGGGCCACGGGGCGTACGTGACGGGATCTTCGGCGTTGATGCGGCACTCGATCGAGTGGCCGCGCGGGACGATGGTGCTTTCCGAGGTGAGCAGATCGCCGAAGCTCGGCGCCTCGCCGGCGGCCATGCGGATCTGCTCGGTGACGAGGTCGATGCCGGTGACCATCTCGGTGACCGGATGCTCGACCTGCACGCGTGTGTTCATCTCCATGAACGAGAGCGAGCCGTCCTCGGCCATCAGGAACTCGAGCGTGCCGAGCGAGCGATAGCCGCTCTTTTTCATCGCGTTGCCGATGACCTGCGCCATGTGCGCGCGCAGCTCCGCCGAGACCGCGACGCTCGGCGCTTCTTCGAGCAGCTTCTGATGACGGCGCTGGATCGAGCACTCGCGCTCGCCGAGCACGTACGCCTCGCCCTTGCCATCGCAGAGCACCTGGAACTCGATGTG
>Ga0105048_10009440_pt1 | contig 15515 bp, 14 predicted proteins | sample MAT05_FD_78382 | JGI IMG/M metagenome (GOLD analysis project Ga0105048, IMG submission 78382) | Freshwater microbial communities from Lake Fryxell liftoff mats and glacier meltwater in Antarctica - MAT-05 | ecosystem: Environmental > Aquatic > Freshwater > Ice > Liftoff microbial mat | place... | reverse complement strand
GTCACCCACGTACAGCCAGTCACGGATCTGCTGGCCGTCGCCGTACACCGGCAGCGGCTTGCCGGCCAGCGCGTTGACGATCATCAGCGGGATCAGTTTCTCCGGGAAGTGGCAGGGCCCGTAATTGTTGCTGCAGTTGGTGGTCACCACCGGCAGGCCGTAGGTGTGGTGCCAGGCGCGCACCAGGTGGTCGCTGGCGGCCTTGCTGGCGCTGTAGGGGCTGTTGGGCTCGTAGGGGTGGCTCTCGGTGAAGGCCGGCGCGCCGGGCTGCAGGCTGCCGTACACCTCGTCGGTGCTGACATGGTGGAAGCGGAAGGCAGCCTTGGCGTCGGCCTGCAGTGCGCCCCAGTGAGCGCGTGCGCCTTCGAGCAAGGTGAAGGTGCCGTCGACGTTGGTCTTCATGAAGGCGCCGGGGCCGTGGATGCTGCGGTCGACATGGCTTTCGGCCGCAAAGTGCACGATGGCGCGCGGCTGGTGCGCGGCCAGCAGGTTGTCGACCAGCGCGCGGTCGCCGATGTCGCCGTGCACGAAGCGGTGCCGCGCATCGCCCTGCAGGCTGGCCAGATTGGCCAGGTTGCCGGCGTAGGTGAGGGCGTCTAGGTTGACCACCGGCTCGGCAGCCGGATCGGCCAGCCAGTCGAGCACGAAGTTGCTGCCGATGAAGCCGGCGCCGCCGGTGACGAGGATGGTCATGGTGTCGTCCTATTTCGGGGCGCGCCCGTAGGTGTCTTCGAACCGCACGATGTCGTCCTCGCCCAGGTAGCTGCCGCTCTGCACCTCGATGATCTCCAGCGGCACCTTGCCCGGGTTGGCCAGGCGGTGGGTCTGGCCCAGCGGGATGTAGGTGCTCTGGTTCTCGGCCAGCAGGATCACCTTGTCGCCCACCGTCACCTCGGCGGTGCCGCTGACGACGATCCAGTGCTCGGCGCGGTGGTGGTGCATCTGCAGGCTCAAGGACGCACCGGGCTTGACCAGGATGCGCTTGACCTGGTGCCGCGGGCCGTTGTCGATGCTGTCGTACCAGCCCCAGGGGCGGTGCACCTTGCGGTGCAGCGTCTGCTCGCCGCGTTGCTCGTTGCCCAGCTGGTTGACGATCAGCTTCACGTCCTGGCTGCGCTCGCGGCTGGCCACCAGCACCGCGTCGGCGGTCTCCACCACCACCACATCCTGCAGGCCGACCACGCTGACCAGCCGGCTGTGGGCATGCACCAGGGTGTTGCTGCTGTCCTTGATGATGGCGTCGCCCACGCTGGCGTTGCCCTGCGCATCCTTCGGCGCCACCTGCCAGACGGCTTCCCAGGCGCCCAGGTCGTTCCAGCCGGCGTCCAGCGCCACCATGCGGATGGCAAGGCCGCTGCCGGGGCACTGTTCCAGCACCGCATAGTCGACCGATTCGCTGGGCACGGCCATGAACTCGGCCTGGCCCGGCCGCACGAACCTGGCATCGGTGCTGCGCGCTGCCCAGGCTGCCCGGGTGGCATCGGCGATGTCGGGGCGCAAGCGCTGCAGCGCCGCCATCCACACGCTGGCCTTCAGCACGAACATGCCGGCATTCCAGAAGTAGCCGCCTTCGGCCAGGTAGTGCGCGGCGGTGGCGGCGTCGGGCTTCTCGACGAAGCGCGACACGGCCGGTGCCGCGTCGCCGCTGCCGGCCACCTGGATGTAGCCATAGCCGGTCTCGGGCCGGTCGGGCGTGATGCCCAGGATGACGATGCTGCCGTCGGCCGCCACCCGCACGGCCTGGCGCAGGGCGGCGGTGAAGGCGGCGCCGTCGGTGACGGTCTGGTCGGATGAATTGACCACCAGCACCGGGTCGCCGCCGGCCTCCAGCGCGGCCAGCGCGGCCAGCGTGACGGCCGGCGCGGTGTTGCGGCCCACCGGCTCCAGCAGCACGGCGGCTGGCTCCAGTTTCAGCTCACGCAGCTGGTCGAGCACCAGAAAGCGGTGGTCTTCATTGCCGACGATGCTGGGTGCCGCCACGCTGATCTCGCCGTCGGCCAGCCCCTGCAGCCGCAGCACCGCCTGCTGGAACAGGCTGTGGCGGTTGCTGCTGTCACCCGACAGCACCAGGAACTGCTTCGGGAAGCCGGCGCGCGACAGCGGCCACAGCCGGGTGCCGGAACCACCGGCCATGATGACGGGTTGAACTTCAATGGTCATGCCAGCCCCTCGGCAGATGCATCCATCCGCCGATCCCCCGAGGGGATGCGGGCCGGCTTGGCAGCGGTCCGGCGCTCGGCCCGCAGCTTCGATGGGTAGGGTGTCATTTTTCGAAACCGTTGGGGTTCAAGGACTGCCAGCGCCAGCTGTCTGCGCACATGCGATCGAGGTCGTGCTGCGCTGCCCAGCCCAGCAGCGCTTGCGCCAGCGCCGGGTCGGCATAGCAGGCGGCCACGTCGCCCGGGCGGCGCGCCACCAGCTGGTAGGGCACCGGCCGGCCGCTGGCGCTGGCGTAAGCCGCTGCCAGCTCCAGCACGCTGTAGCCGCGGCCGGTGCCCAGGTTGACGGTGAACGAGCCGGGTGCGTCCAGCAGGCGCCGCAGCGCCGCCACATGGCCGTCGGCCAGATCGACCACATGGATGTAGTCGCGCACGCCGGTGCCGTCGGGTGTGGGGTAGTCGTTGCCGAACACGCTGAGCTGCGCGCGCCGGCCCACCGCCACCTGCGCCACATAGGGCATCAGGTTGTTCGGCGTGCCGCGCGGGTCTTCACCGATCAGACCGCTGGCGTGCGCGCCTACCGGGTTGAAGTAGCGCAGGCAGCCGGTCTGCCAGGCGGGGTCGGACACACCCAGGTCCCGCAGGATGGTCTCGCCCATCAGCTTGGTCTGGCCGTAGGGGCTGGTGGCTGTGAGCGGGCTGTCTTCGGTGATCGGCAGGCGCTGCGGGTCGCCGTAGACCGTGGCGCTGCTGCTGAACACCATGCGCCGGCAGCCGGCAGCACGCATGGCCTCGCCGGTGGTGACCAGGCCGCCGATGTTGTTGCGGTAGTAGGCCAGCGGCTGCGCCGTGCTCTCTCCCACCGCCTTGAACGCCGCAAAGTGCACCACCGCGTCGATCGCATGGCGGCTGAAGATGCCCTGCATCGCCGCTGCGTCGCAGACGCTGGCGCGCTCGAACACCGGTGCCTGCCCGCCCAGTTGTTGCAGACGGGCCAGCACCTCGGGTGAGCTGTTCGAGAAGTCATCGACACCCACCACCTGGAACCCGGCCTGCTGCAAGGCCAGCCAGGTGTGGGAGGCGATGTAGCCGGTGGCGCCGGTGAGCAGGACGGTGGGCATGGGTACCGCGCCTGTGTTCACTGCAGCACGAACTGCCCGTAACAGCTGACCGAGTTGCTGTTGTAGGGGTTGCCGACCTGGCTGACGCTGCGGGTGTCATGGCCCAGGCTGCAGCCCACCTGGATGGCCCGCGTGGGCAGCCAGCGGGCCCCCAGGGCCAGCGAGGTGGTGCTGTCGCTGCCGATGACGGCGAAGCGGGTGCCCTCGAAGCTGCGGCGGATGTGCTCCAGGCTGGCGTTGAGCGCGATCTTGGCGCTCAGGTCGTAGTCGGCGCCGAAGCGCAGCGCGGTGCTCACGCGGTCGAATTCCAGCGCCGGCGTCTGGCCCTGCAAGTCGAAGGTCGACGTGCCCTGGCCCAGATCGCGCGAGAACCGCACATTGAGCTTGATCTTGCCGGTGGCCTGCGTGCTGCCGCGCAGCTCGGCCGTCAGGCCCGAGAAGTCGCGCAGCGGTGACCTGGCATGGTCGGTGGCGGTGTGGCTGATGCGGCCGTAGACACTGGTCAGCCCGCTCGGGACCCAATTGCCGGTCAGGTCGATGTCGCGGCGCTTGTAGGGGTCGTCGCGTGAGACATGATCGACCTGTGATTGCCGCCAGGCCAGGCCCACGCTGGTCGCGCCACCGAGGCGGTAGCGCCCGCCGAGTGACCCGGTGGTCTGGTTGTACTCCGAGCCCTGGTAGGCCTGTGCCGAGTAGCGCACCTGGCGCCGGCTGGCCGATGCTTCCGCTGTCAGCCGCGTGACCACGCCCAGGCGCACCGTCGCGTTGATCTGGTTGTTGTCCTCGATGTTGCGCTCGGCCGCCTGGCCGCCCTGGTAGACCGGGTCGAAGCCGCGCAGGCTGCGGTCGGCCGTGAATCCCAGCCGGCCCGAGATGCGCTCGACCGTGGCCCAGTCCAGCCCCAGGTTCAGGCCGTAGCCCTCGTTGTTCAACTGGTCGTTCTTTGCGAAGCGGCTGGCCCGCAGCGAGCCGTTGCCGCTCAGGCGCTGGCGGCCCCAGGTCTGGTCGACACCGGCCACCAGCGAGGTGGTGGCGGTGGTGTCCGATTGGCTCTGGGCTCCGGCCGGCAGCCCGACGTTGCCGCCCACGCGGTACAGGTTCGACTCGTGGCCGAGCGACTGCGACACGCCGATGTAATAGGGGCTGGTCTCGGCCATCGCGGCGGTGGCGCCCATCAGCAGGGCGGTGGCCAGGCAGGTGGTACGAAGCGGGGTGCGGTTGCGCATGCGGTCTCCAGGCGGCGCCGGCGGTGGCCGGTGCATGTCAGGTCGGGGCAGTTCAGTAGGCCTTGCTGTCGGCCAGCATTGTCTTGACGGTGCGCAGGATGATCACCAGGTCCAGGCCCAGCGACCAGTTGCGCAGGTATTCCAGGTCGTATTCCACGCGTGCCTGCATCTTGTCGAGCGTGTCGGTCTCGCCGCGGTGGCCGTTCACCTGGGCCCAGCCGGTGATGCCCGGCTTGACCTTGTGCCGCACCATGTAGGCCTTGATCAGCTGGCGGTACATCTCGTTGTGCGCCACCGCATGCGGGCGCGGGCCGACGATGCTCATGCGCCCCTGCAGCACGTTGATGAACTGCGGCAGTTCGTCCAGCGATGTCCGGCGGATGAAGGCGCCGAAGGGCGTGATGCGCGCGTCCCCCTTGGTGGCCTGCTTGACCACCGCGCCGTTGTCCATCGACGTCATCGAGCGGAACTTGTAGACGATGATCTCTTCGCCGTCCAGCCCGTTGCGCTTTTGCCGGAAGAGGGCCGGCCCCGGCGAGCTCAGCTTCACGCCGATGGCCACGGCGACCATGACCGGGAAGATCAGCAGCAGGATCAAGATCGACAGGACGATGTCGCTGATGCGCTTGATCATCCGGTTGGTGCCGGTGAACGGCGTCTCGCAGATGCCGACCACCGGCACGCCGCTCATGTCCTGCAAGCGGCCCTGGATGATGCTGATGCCGAACACGTCGGGCACGAAGTAGATCGAGGCGGTGGTGCCCTGCAGGTGTTCCAGCAGGTCGATGATGCGCGGCTGCGAGCCCAGCGGCAAAGTGATGAACACCTCTTTGACGCCCTGCGCGCGGATGTACGGCGCCGTGTCAAGCAGGTTGCCCAGCCGCAGGCCGTTGGTCTCGCTGTGCACGCGCGCATCGGCCCGGTCGTCGAAGTAGCCGAGGAAGTCCACGCCCTGTGTCGGGCTGCCCGACAGCGCATGCGCCACCTTCACGCCCAATGCGCCGGCGCCGATCACCACCGCGCTGCGGCGGTTGCCCGGCTGGAGCGCCTGCTGGCGGATGGCCACGTAGCCCAGGCGCACGGCGGCGAGCTGGAGCGCTGGCGTGGCCACCGCCCAGAACAGCATCACGTTCTGCTCGAACAGGTCGAGGCTGCGGGTGCCGTAGCCGAAGCCCAGCAAGATGGCCAGCAAGGTGATCCACGAGCCCAGGATGCCCACCGCAGCCGAGCTCAGCCGGTCACGGAAGCGGTTGATCCCAGGGAAGGTGAGCGCCAGCACCAGGAAGCACAGCGTCAGGTCGGCGCGGCCGATCTCCTCACCGTGCCAGGCCATGGCGCCGACGTAAACCAGCACGGTGATCGCCGGTTCGAGCACCGTGGCGATGAAGGCGGTGACCGACTGCGGGGCGCTGTTGAAGTTGCGGGGGCTGCGGGTCTCGAACATCAGGCTCTTGGGGCAGTGGACTGGCCGGCGGCAGTGGCTGCCGGCCCGAACCACAGGGGCTGTCGTACCCGCCGGCGCCAGGCTGTCCCGGTGCATCGGCGGGTGTCCAAAACCTGCAGATTCTCCCTGAAATTCATGTCAGCTCACGACGCCTTGCCGGCGCAACGTGGCTGACTGCCTACAATCTGGGTGATGCTGCAAAACCTCAACGCCTTGTTGGCCCCGGCCTTGATGGACCGCCTGGTGCTGGTGGTCAACCATGTGATGGCGGCCGAGCCGCAGGCGGTGGCGCGCATGTTGCCGCACCAGGGCCGCGTGCTGCGTCTGGACCTGATGCAATTGCCGCGCCTGCTGCCCGCGCCGCCGCCGCTGGCCTTCCGCATCACGCCCGCCGGCCTGGTGGAATGGTGCCGCGACCCGGTCGACGCCGACCTGCGGGTGCGGCTGGATGTCGCCAACCCGGCCGCCCTGGCGCTGCAGGCGCTCGGCGGCCAGATGCCGCCAGTGGTGATCGAGGGCGACGCCAACCTGGCCGGCGATGTCGACTGGCTGCTGAAGAACCTGCGCTGGGATGTCGCCGACGACCTGCAGCGGCTCTTCGGCCCCGCCGTGGCGCATGAACTGCACCGGCTCGGTGCCGGCCTGGCGCGTGCGTTGCGCACGGCCATGAGCAGCGCCCGACAAGGCGCCGAAGTGGCCGCCGGCCGGATGCGCAACCGCTAGGCCCGCCGGCAGCCGGGCAGGCCATGGGCCAATTCTTCCGGCTGATCTACATCGGCCTGACAGTGCTGCGCTTCGGCCTGGACGAGGTGGCGCTGTCGCGCTTCCGCCAGGGTTGGGTGCGGGCCCTGGTGCGCGTGGCCACCATCGGCCGCCGTGCCCGGCTCGATGCGCCGCGCGGCGCGCGTCTGCGCATGGCGCTGGAGCGCCTGGGTCCGATCTTCGTCAAGTTCGGCCAGGTCTTGAGCACCCGGCGCGATCTGCTGCCGCTTGACGTGGCCGACGAACTCGCCCTGCTGCAGGACCGGGTGTCGCCCTTCCCGGGTGTGCAGGCGGTGGCGCTGATCGAAAAGGCCTTCGGCAAGCGCATCGACGCCGTGTTCGACCAGTTCGACACCACGCCGGTGGCCAGCGCGTCGATCGCCCAGGTGCATTTCGGCACGCTCAAGAGCGGCCGCGAGGTGGCGGTGAAGGTGCTGCGCCCGGGCATGCTGGATGTGATCGAGCACGACATGGCCCTGCTGCACACCCTGGCGCGGGTGGTGGAATGGGCCTGGGCCGACGGCAAGCGGCTGAAGCCGCGCGAGGTGGTGGCCGAGTTCGACGGCTACCTGCACGACGAGCTGGATCTGGTGCGCGAGGCCGCCAATGCCGCCCAGCTGCGCCGCAACATGCAGGGGCTGGACCTGGTGCTGGTGCCCGAGATGGTGTGGGACTTCTGCACGCCCACCGTGATGGTCATGGAGCGCATGCACGGCGTGCCCATCAACCAGCTCGACCGCCTGCGCGAGGCGGGCGTGGACATCCCCAAGCTGGCGCGCGACGGTGTCACCATCTTCTTCACCCAGGTCTTCCGCGATGGCTTCTTCCATGCCGACATGCACCCCGGCAACATCCAGGTCAGCCTGGCGCCGCGCAGCTTCGGCCGCTACATCGCACTGGATTTCGGCATCGTCGGCACGTTGACCGACAACGACAAGGAATACCTGTCGCAGAACTTCCTGGCCTTCTTCCGGCGTGACTACAAGCGCGTGGCCGAGCTGCACCTGGAAAGCGGCTGGGTGCCGCCGGGCACGCGGGTGGACGCGCTGGAGAGCGCCATCCGCGCCGTCTGCGAGCCGCAATTCGACCGGCCGCTGAAGGACATCTCGCTGGGCCAGGTGCTGATGCGGCTGTTCCAGACCAGCCGCCGCTTCAATGTCGAGATCCAGCCGCAGCTGGTGCTGCTGCAGAAGACCCTGCTCAACATCGAGGGCCTGGGCCGCCAGCTCGACCCCGAGCTGGACCTGTGGGCCACGGCCAAGCCCTTTCTCGAGACCTGGATGCACAAGCAGGTGGGCTGGCAGGGGCTGGTCGAGCGCTTTCAGCGCGAGGCGCCGCGCTATGCCCAGCTGCTGCCCGAGCTGCCGCGCCTGGTGCACCAAGCGCTGTTGCGCCGCAGCGACAAGGATCCGACGGTGCTGGCCCTGCTTGCCGAACAGCGCCGCACCAACCGGCTGCTGCAGACGCTGCTGCTGGGCGCACTGGGCTTCGTGGCGGGTGTGCTGGTGGTGCAGCTCTGGCTGCACTGGCCGGTGCTCTGAGTTCACCTTCGGCAGCCGCGCGCGGAGCCTTTCCGCCCGCCACACCGCCCGCCACACCGCCCGCCACACTGCGCACCCTGGCGCGCCGCACCGCCGGTGCGCAGCCCGCCGCAGCCTATACTCCGCAGTTTTGCGTCAAGGGGCTTGTCATGCCGATCTACGCCTACCGCTGCTCCGCCTGCGGCCATGCGAAGGACGTGTTGCAGAAACTGTCCGATCCGGTGCTCAGCACCTGCCCGGCCTGCGGGGCCGACGCTTTCTCCAAGCAAGTCACGGCGGCCGGTTTCCAGCTCAAGGGCTCGGGCTGGTATGCCACCGACTTCAAGGGCAGTGGTGCGGCACCTTCGGCAGGCGCCAATGCAGATGCGAAAGCAGACACCGAAGCAGACACCAAAGCAGACGCCAAGCCCGACCCGAAGCCCGATGGCACGGCGGCCGAAAAATCCGATGGCAAGCCTGCTGCCAAACCCGAGGCAGCTGCGCCATCTGCGCCCTCAGCGCCATCTTCGCCGTCAGCGCCCGCCGCGCCACCTGCTGCTGCGGCCGGCGCCAGCCGTTGAGCCCAGCTCTGGATGGGCCACAGCGTGAGAAAGTACATCATTGCCGGCCTGCTGGTGTGGTTGCCTCTGGCCATCACCATCTGGGTGCTGCTGTGGCTGCTGGGCCTGATGGACGGGGTGTTTTCCTGGCTGCTCACCGTGGGCCAGCATGTGCTGCCGCCGGCGGCCGACGCCTCCATCGATGCGCTGCGCCGCGTGCCTTTCCTGGGTGGCGTGGTGATGGTTGCGGTGCTGCTGGGCACCGGGGTGTTCGTCACCAACATCTTCGGCCAGTGGTGGGTCAAGCAGTGGCACCGGCTGCTGTCGCGCATCCCCATCGTCAAGAGCATCTACAACTCGGTCAAGCAGGTCTCCGACACGCTGTTCTCCAGCAGCGGCAATGCCTTCCGCGAGGCGGTGCTGGTGCAATACCCGCACCAGGGCAGCTGGACCATCGCCTTCGTCACCGGCCGGCCGAGCGGCGAGGTGGCGGCGTACCTGGAAGGTGAGCATGTCAGCCTGTACGTGCCCACCACGCCCAACCCGACCAGCGGCTTTTTCCTGATGATGCCGCGCAGCCAGGTGCGCCGGCTGCAGATGAGCGTGGACGAGGCGCTGAAGTACATCATCTCCATGGGCGTGGTGGCGCCGCCGCCGCCCGCGCCGCCGCGGCCGCTGCCGGTGCCCGCCAGCCCCCGAAATTGACGGGGCCGGGCGCACACGGCAGCAGCGTCCGGTCCTGAGGGTTGCACCCGGCCCCAACACCGCCAACACCGCGCACATCGCCCACACCGCGCACATCGCCCATACCGCGAACACCGCAAAACCTGATCCCGATCTTTCCGCCCGGCCGCGCCCGCCGCTCGAACAGGCGCTGCGGCCGAGCCTCCACCGGAGCACCACCATGAGAACTACCTACTGCGGCCTGGTCAGCGACGCGCTGATGGGCCAGACCGTCACCCTGATGGGCTGGGCCCACCGCCGGCGCGACCACGGCGGCGTGATCTTCATCGACCTGCGTGACCGCGAGGGCCTGGTGCAGATCGTCTGCGACCCCGACCGCGCCGACATGTTCGCCACTGCCGAAGGTGTGCGCGGCGAGTACTGCCTGAAGGTGGTGGGCCTGGTGCGTGCGCGCCCGGCCGGCACCGAGAACGCCAACCTGGTCAGCGGCAAGGTCGAGGTGCTGGCGCACCAGGTCGAGGTGCTGAACCCCAGCGTGACGCCGGCCTTCCAGCTCGACGACGACAACCTGAGCGAGACGGTGCGCCTGACCCACCGTGTGCTCGACCTGCGCCGCCCGCAGATGCAGAAGAACCTGATGCTGCGCTACCGCGTGGCCATCGAGACGCGCAAATTCCTCGACGACCAGGGCTTCATCGACATCGAGACGCCGATGCTCACCAAGAGCACGCCCGAGGGCGCGCGCGATTACCTGGTGCCCAGCCGGGTGCATGACGGCGCATTCTTCGCGCTGCCGCAATCGCCCCAGCTGTTCAAGCAGCTGCTGATGGTCGCGGGCTTCGACCGCTACTACCAGATCGTCAAGTGCTTCCGCGACGAAGACCTGCGCGCCGACCGCCAGCCCGAGTTCACCCAGATCGACATCGAGACCTCGTTCCTGGGCGAGGCCGAGATCCGCGCCATCACCGAGGCGATGATCCGCACGGTGTTCCGCAAGACCCTGGGCGTGGAACTGCCGGTGTATGCCGAGATGACCTACGCCGAGGCGATGCACAGGTACGGCTCAGACAAGCCCGACCTGCGGGTGAAGCTGCAGCTCACCGAGCTGACCGAGGCGATGAAGACGGTCGACTTCAAGGTGTTCTCGGGCCCGGCCAACACGCTGGGCGGCCGCGTGGCGGCGCTGCGTGTGCCGGGCGGTGCCGAGATGAGCCGGGGCGAGATCGACGCCTACACCGAGTTCGTCAAGATCTATGGCGCCAAGGGCCTGGCCTGGATCAAGGTGAACGACGCCGGCAAGGGCCGCGACGGGCTGCAGAGCCCGGTGGTCAAGAACCTGCACGATGCAGCCATCGACGAAATCATCGCCCGCACCGGCTGCCGCAACGGCGACCTGATCTTCTTCGGTGCCGACAAGGCCAAGGTGGTGAACGACGCGCTGGGCGCGCTGCGGGTGAAGATCGGCCACAGCGAGTTCGGCCGCGAGCATGGGCTGTTCAACGACGTCTGGGCACCGCTGTGGGTGGTCGACTTCCCGATGTTCGAATACGACGAAGAGGGCAAGCGCTGGAACGCGGTGCACCACCCGTTCACCGCGCCGAAGGACGGCCACGACGAGTTGATGAAGACCGACCCCGGCGCCTGCGTCGCCAAGGCCTACGACATGGTGCTCAATGGCTGGGAGATCGGCGGCGGTTCGGTGCGCATCCACCGCGCCGACGTGCAGGCGCGGGTGTTCGAGGCGCTGAACATCACGCCCGAGGAGCAGAAGCTGAAGTTCGGCTTCCTGCTCGACGCACTGCAGTACGGCGCGCCGCCGCACGGCGGCCTGGCCTTCGGCCTGGACCGCATCGCCACGCTGATGTGCAAGGCCGACTCGATCCGCGACGTGATCGCCTTCCCCAAGACCCAGCGCGCGCAATGCCTGCTGACCGGCGCGCCGAGCCTGGTCGACGAGAAGCAACTGCGCGAGTTGCACATCCGGCTGCGGAACTGATCCCACCCTCGACGCGCTTTGCGCGCCCCCTCAAGGGGGCCGAGCCCGGACACGACAGGTCCGGTGGACGTGTCGTGCCTGGCGAGGGGTCGATTCTGCGGCGGTCGCCTGGTCGGTTCGGTCGCTTCGGCGAGGCTGGTATAACATTGGTTATAACTTCACCGGAGCCCGCCATGCACGCCCTCAAGCTCACCCAGATCGGCAACTCGGTCGGTGTCATCCTGCCCAAAGAGGTGCTGGCCTTCCTCAAGTTGGAGAAGGGCGACACGCTCTATCTGACAGAGAGCCCGGATGGCATGCGCATCACGCCGCACGACCCTGTGTTCGAGAGCCAGATGCAGCAGGCGCGGGACGTGATGAAGGCCAGGCGCGCGGTGCTGCGCGAGTTGGCCAAGTAGCGCCATGGCTGCCAACCAGGTCTGGGTCTGGATCGACCCGGCGGTCATTCTGGCGGTGCATGAGGAGCAATTGGCCGAACATGGCGGCGCGGCTGGCGGGCGCGATGCCGGGCTGTTTGAATCCGCGCTGGCCCGCCCGCGAAACCAGGCGCTGTACGGCGAGCCCGATGCCTGTGCGTTGGCTGCGTCCTATGCGCACGGTCTGGCCCGCAACCATCCGTTCATTGATGGCAACAAGCGATCAGCCTATGTGGCCTGCGAGTTGTTCCTTCTGCTCAACGGCCGGAAGCTGGCAGCCAGCGACGCCGACTGCGTGCTGGTGATGCTCAGCCTCGCCGCCGGCGAGATCGACGAAGCAGCCTTTGCGAACTGGCTGCGTCAGCATGTCTCCCGCGCCTGAGCGCCACTTGCCTTCCACTCCATGCCCGACAAGACCACCCAAGACACCACCCGCATCGACGACACCCGCATCGCGGCGGTGCGCGCCCTGGTCTCACCGGCCGTGATGCTGGAAGACCTGCCCGTCACCCCGGCCATCGAGGCGGTGGTGGAAACCACCCGCCAGGCCATCGGCCGCGTGCTGCACGGCCAGGACGACCGCCTGGTGGTGGTCGTCGGGCCGTGCTCCATCCACGACCACGCCCAGGCCCTGGCCTACGCCCGGCTGTTGAAGCCCTGGGCCACCGAGCTGGCCGGCGAACTGGTGGTGGTGATGCGGGTCTACTTCGAGAAGCCGCGCACCACCGTGGGCTGGAAGGGCTACATCAATGACCCGCGGCTGGACGGCAGCTTCCGCATCAACGAGGGCCTGCGCCTGGCGCGTGCGCTGCTGCTGGAGATCACTGCGCTGGGCCTGCCGGCGGCCACCGAATTCCTCGACCTGCTGAGCCCGCAGTACGTCAGCGACCTGATCGCCTGGGGCGCCATCGGCGCGCGCACCACCGAGAGCCAGAGCCACCGGCAGCTCGCCTCGGGCCTGAGCTGCCCGGTGGGCTTCAAGAACGGCACCGACGGCGGCTTGCAGATCGCCGCCGACGCGCTGGTGTCGGCGGCCGCGCCGCACAGTTTCATGGGCATGACCAAGATGGGCGTGGCGGCCATCTTCGAGACCCGCGGCAACGCCGACGGCCATGTGATCCTGCGCGGCGGCCGGCAGCCCAACTACGACGCCGGCCATGTGCAGGCCGCCTGCGCCGTGCTGCGCCAGGCCGGCCTGCGCGAGCAGGTGATGGTCGACTGCTCGCACGCCAACTCGGCCAAGCAGCACCAGCGCCAGATCGCGGTGGCGGCCGACGTCGCCGGGCAGGTCGCCGCAGGTGAGCGCCGCATCATCGGCGTGATGGTCGAGAGCCACCTGCATGCCGGCCGACAGGACTTGTTGCCCGGCGTGCCGTTGCAACATGGCGTGTCGATCACCGACGCCTGCATCGGCTGGGACGACACCGCGCCGCTGCTGCGACAGCTGGCCGACGCGGTGCGCCAACGCAGGGTGCGACCATGAGCAACGCTGCGGCCCGGCCGCCCAAGATCCCCGAGAGCGTGCTGGTGGTGATCCACACGCCGGCGCTCGACGTGTTGCTGATCGAGCGTGCCGACAAGCCGGGCTTCTGGCAGAGCGTGACCGGCAGCAAGGATTGCCTGGACGAGCCGGCACAAGAAACCGCCATCCGCGAAGTGGCTGAGGAAACCGGCATCGTCATCGGCAGCCCGGCCGTGCCTGCCACCGCGCTGTGCGACTGGGGCCTGCGCAATGTCTACGAGATCTACCCGGTCTGGCGCCAGCGCTATGGGCCGGGCGTGACGCACAACACCGAGCATGTGTTCGGCCTCACGGTGCCGGCCGGCACGCCGGTGGTGCTGGCCCCGCGCGAGCATCTGCAGTTCGTCTGGCTGCCCTGGCGCGAGGCAGCTGACCGCTGCTTCTCGCCCAGCAACGCCGAGGCGGTGCTGCACCTGCCGCGGCTGTTCAGCGGCTCCACGGCATGATCGCGGCCATGCGCGGCCCGCACTTCACCCATTCCCGCCTCACGGCCCAGAGCCTGGCCCCGGCCGGCGCGGCCACCCAGCACACCAGCGACGTGCTGCGTGTGGCCACCTACAACATCCACAAGGGCGTGCGCGGGGTGGGCCCGCGCAAGCGGCTGGAGATCCACAACCTGGGCCTGGGCATCGAGGCACTCGATGCCGACCTGGTGTGCCTGCAGGAGGTGCGGCTGTTCGAGAAGCGCGATGCCAACCGCTTCACCCGCACCGTCCTGGGCTGGCCCGACGAAGGCCAGGCCGACTACCTGGCGCCCGAAGGCTACAGCGTGGCCTACCGCACCAATGCCACCACCCGCCATGGCGAGCACGGCAATGCGCTGCTGTCGCGCTGGCCGATCGGCGACGTGGGCCACCATGACGTGAGCGACCACCGCTTCGAGCAGCGCGGCCTGCTGCATGTGCCGGTGTGGTGGCAGGGGGTGGAGGTGCATGCGGTGGTGGCGCACCTGGGCCTGATCCATGCCAGCCGGGTGCGGCAGATCGAGCGCCTGGCCGCCTTCATCGCCCGCGAGGTGCCGCCTGGCGCGCCGATGCTGGTGGCCGGCGACTTCAACGACTGGGGCGAGAAGCTCGACGGCCCGATGCAGGGCATCGGGCTGCAGCGCGCCCGCGCCGGCGCCGAGCGGGCCCAGCGCACCTTCCCGTCGGCGGTGCCGCTGTTCGCGCTCGACCGGGTCTACACCCGCGGCCTGGCCTGCGTGTCGGCCACCGTGCCGCGCAACAGCGGCTGGTCGCGCATGTCCGACCACCTGCCGCTGCTGGTGGAGCTGCGGCTGGAATGACGCAGGCTGCGACCGAGCCGCCTTCTGCCAGCGCGGGCAGCGCGGGCAGCCCGGCCAGCGCGGGCAGCCCGGCCAACCCGGACGCCTGGCCGCCGACGTCGGCCCCGCTCACCGGCGGCAACCAGGTGCGGCTGCTGGCCGGCGGCGATGAGCTGTTCCCGGCAATGTGCCAAGCCATCGCCGGCGCGCGCCAGCGGGTGTGGCTGGCCACCTACATCTTCCATGACGACCCGGCCGCCGAGGCAGTGGCCCAGGCGCTGGGCGATGCGGCCCGGCGCGGCGTGCAGGTGGGCGTGGTGGTCGACGGCTTCGGCAGCAAGGCCACGCTGCCGGCCCTGCGCCGCTGGCTGGGCGATGCCGGCGTGCAGTTGGTGGTGTTCCGCCCGCTGGACCGCTGGTGGCGGGTGCTGCACCCCGGCCAGCTGCGCCGGCTGCACCAGAAGCTGTGCGTGGTCGACGACGAGTTCGGTTTCGTCGGCGGCATCAACATCATCGACGACCGGCATGACCTGAACCACGGCTGGACCGAGCACCCGCGGCTGGATTTCGCAGTCGCGGTGCAGGGCCCGGTGGTGGCGCAGATGGCGCAGGCCGCGCGGGCCATGCACACCCGTGCCCGCCTGGGCGCCGACTGGCGCGAGGAGGCGCTGCAGCTGGCCCGCAGCGCCGAGCCGGTGGCACGGGTGCGCCGCATCCTGGCCCGGCTGAAGCTGCGCCAGCTGGTGCCGATCGCCGCCACGGCCTCGCTGGCGCCGGTGCGCGCGGCCTTCCTGGTGCGCGACAACCTGAGCCAGCGGCGTGCCATCGAGCAGGCCTACAT
>Ga0105048_10009439_pt1 | contig 15518 bp, 11 predicted proteins | sample MAT05_FD_78382 | JGI IMG/M metagenome (GOLD analysis project Ga0105048, IMG submission 78382) | Freshwater microbial communities from Lake Fryxell liftoff mats and glacier meltwater in Antarctica - MAT-05 | ecosystem: Environmental > Aquatic > Freshwater > Ice > Liftoff microbial mat | place... | reverse complement strand
GGGCCGCGTCGGAGATCAACGCCGCGATGGCGTCGGCCTCGCGGGCGGCCTGCCGCGTTGATTGCGAGCCCATACGCGGGATGATCACACCGGCGAGCACGCCGAGCATGATGATGACGACGATGATCTCGATGATGGTGAAGGCGCGGGCGCGCAGCGGACGCGCCGCCGGCGCGGGGGCTGAGCATGAGACGGCGAGATGGAAACACGTCGGCAATCTGGCTCCACAAACCCCGCCGATGACTGGATCACTTCTCATCACGGCGCGGTGACGTCGGCGTTCTCGCCCTCGCCGCCGTCCTTGCCGTCGGCGCCGAGGGAGACGATGTCGAAGTCGACGTTCTTCCTGCCCGGCACGATGATGAGGTAGCCGTTGCCCCACGGGTCCTTGAGCTGGTCGGCGTTCTGTAGATACGGGCCTTGCCACTTGCTCGCGTCGACGTCGGCGGGGCGGATGGTGAGGATGTCGAGCGTGGCCCCGGGCGGGAGCGGGCCGCAGTCGAGGATGAACTTGTTGACCTCGCCGGCGAGGGTGTTGGCGTTGGACTTGGCGGTCGACTGCTTGGCCTGGCCGACGCGGCCGAGCAGGCGCGGCGCGATGAGCGTGGCCAGGATGCCGATGATCACGATGACGACGATGATCTCGACGATGGTGAAGCCGCGGCGGATGGAACTCGACCGCCGAGGCGCGGAGGCGCGAAGGCGAGGCTTGGATGCATTGGCATTGGTGCTCATCTGAAATCCCCTTTGTTCACTCGCGTTGGCATCGAATCGACGGACCGTTGCATTCGCCTACCCGATCGCCTGCTGCATCTCTAACAGCGGCAGGATGATCGCCGCCACCACGAAACCGACGACCACCGCCAGCACCACGATGAGCAGCGGCGGGAGGATGTTGGTGATGACCTTCACCCGCGTCTCGGTGCGGCTGTCGAGCGAGCCGGCGGCTTGGTTGAGTAGTTCGGGCAAGCGCCCCGAGCGCTCGCCGAGGCTGACAATCTGCACCAACAGCGGCGGGAACATCCCCTCGCGCTCGAGCGGCTCGGCGATCGTCTGGCCCGCCTGCACCTGGTCGCACACGCGTCCCACGGCCGCGCGCATGGCGTGGTTGGTCAGCGTCGCGCTCGTCAGGCGGAGGGCTTGCAGCACGGGCAGCCCGGCCTGCACGAGCGTGCCCAGGGTGCGTGTGAACCGCGCCACGGCCGCGTCGCGCAGCACCGCGCCGAAGAGCGGGAGCTTGAGCAGCGCGCGATCGATCGACTCGCGCGGCCCGGGCGTGGCCCGCGCGCGCACCCATGCCATCACCAGCCCCCCGGCGATCAGCGCTATCAGCCACCACCAAGTCCCCATGAACTCCGCCGAGCCTTGCACGATCCGCGTGGGCATCGGGAGCTGTTTGAACTGGCCTTTCAATGGCCCCAGAACGCGCGGGACGATCACCGTCGTCATCACCGCGACGGCCCCGCCCACCAGCACCGTCAGGATCATCGGATAGAGAGTCGCTGCCATCACCGAGCGGCGCAGGGCCAAGTCCTTGTCGAGAAGGTCGGCCCCCTGGTGGAGCACATCGCCCAGCTTGCCCGAGGCCTCGCCGGCGCGCATGAGGTTGATGAGCAGGTCGTCGAACGGCCGGCCCCACGAGCGGGCCGCGTCGGCCAGCGTTTTGCCCTCTTCAACTTCGGCCAGCAGGTGCGCGAGCATGGCCTTCTGCGTCGGGCTGCGGCCCGATTTGGCCAGCGTGCGGAGCGCGGGGACCATCGGCAGGCCGGCCTGGATAGCGGTCGCGAGCTCGCGGACGAAGCTGGCGGTGTCGGGCAGCGACATCCCGCGGTGCCGGCCCGCGCTGATCGGGGCGGCGGCGGCTTTTTGGCGCGTGCCGCTCCATGACGGTGCGGCCGCGGGCTTGCTGGCGGCGCCGACAGCCTCCACCACGCTGGGCGTGATCCCCTTGGCTAGAAGCGAGCGGACCGCGGCGGCGCGGTCGGGCGCGTCGATCAGGCCTGTGGCTCCGGGCGTCGCGTTATAGCGGAAGGCGGGCATGGTAAAGGGATCGATCGCGAGCGGCTAATCGCCCGCGTCCTGCGTGGCGCGGAGCACTTCGTCAACGGTGGTAAGACCCTGCGCGGCTTTGTTGAGGCCGTCGCGACGCATCGTAATGTGGCTGGCGGCGGCGGTTTTGAGCAGCTCGGGGGCGCTGGTGCGGCCTTGTGTGATGGCCGCCCGCATGCCGGAGTTGAGCACGAGCATCTCGTAATAGCCCACGCGGCCGCGCGTGCCGCTGTTGTCGCACTCCTTGCAGCCGGTACCCTTGAACGCGCGCATGCCGGGGAAGAGCGGGCGTTCGTCGGGCAGGATGCGGTGCTGCAGCGCCTCGGGAATGTCGACCTGCTGCTTGCAGACCTGGCACATCCGCCGGCCCAACCGTTGCGCGATAACGGCTTCGACCACGCTGGCGAGCAGGAACGGCTCGATATCCATGTCGAGCAGACGCCCGATGGCGCTGGCGGCGTCGTTGGTGTGCAGCGTGCTCATGATGAGGTGGCCGGTGAGGGCAGCACGCACGGCGATCTCGGCCGTCTCGTTGTCGCGGATTTCGCCCACCATGACCACGTCGGGGTCTTGCCGCAGGATGGCGCGGAGCCCGGTCGAGAACATCAGGCCGCGATCGGGGTTGACGGGGATCTGGTTGATCCCGCTCAGCTCGTATTCGACAGGGTCTTCGATAGTAATGATCTTGAGCGACGGGTCATAGAGCTTGGTAAGCCCGGCGTAGAGCGTGGTCGTCTTGCCGCTGCCGGTGGGACCGGTGACGAGGATCATGCCGTGGGGCAGGGCGAGGAGGCGATCGAACTCGTCGCGGTCCGCCTGCGACATTCCCAAGGCCTCGAGGTTGAGGCTGATGGCCTGCTTGTCGAGGATGCGCATCACCACCGACTCCCCGTAGATCGTGGGGACGGTGCTAACGCGGATGTCGACCTTGCGGCCCTCGAAACGGAGCGTGATGTGCCCATCCTGCGGCACGTAGCGCTCGGCGATGTCCATGCCGGACATGATCTTGATGCGGCTGGTGATCGCGGCTTGCAGTGCCTTGGGCGGCGCGTTGGCGGGGCGGAGCTCGCCGTCCACGCGGTACTTCACCACCAACTGGCGATCAAACGGCTCGACGTGGATGTCGCTGGCCCGCGACTTGACCGCTTCGAGGATGATGAGATTCACCAGGTTGATGACCGAAGGCTCCTCGGCCATGCGGTGGACGTCGGAGGCGTCGACGGCTTGCAGGTTGGAAAGCAGGTCGTCGTCCCCGCCGTCGCCCCCGCCCAGGCGTTCGGCCATTTGCGAGGCCGTCGCGCCATAGGCCGCGCGGAGGAGCGCGTCGAAGATCTCCGTCGAAGCGGCAAGGCTGGTGATCGGCCTTCGCGTGAGCACCGAAACCTCGTCGCTGGCCTGCTCGTCGGAGGCATCGGCCATGGCGACCAGCAGGCGCTTGCCCTCAAAGGCATAGGGCACGGCCCGCAGACGCGCGGCTTGCTCGGGCGTGAGCAGACGCGCGGCCTGGGGATCAATCGCGGGCTTCTCGGTCAGCGTCCGTGGCCCGTGAGGGGCGTCGGCAGCGGCAAGATATCCGTTGGCGGTCGTCATCGCTGACATAGTTGTACCCGCTCCCGTGGTGCGGGTTGGTGCGGTGACAGCAAAGGCTTCATGTCCTGAACACAGCTGGTCACCCGCCTGGAGGGTTCATGGGCTCGCCGCCGCCGCCTTCGCGACCGGGGCGCTGGCGACGCGGCGGGCGCTGGTTCTCGCCGCCGCCGTTGGCGCCGCCTGCGCCGTTGGCCCCGCGCTGGCCGCGCTGCGGACGATCGGCGTTGCCGGCACCGCCGCCTTGGCCCTGCCCATCGGCGCGGCGTTCGGGGAGCTTGCCCACCTGCTCGGGATTCAGCAGAGCGCGGATCTTGGCGACGGTCTCTTCTTCGAGCTTGTTGCGAGCGTTGCGGGCGTCGACGATGGCCGGGTCTTCCTGGAAGCCGCGCTGCATCATGCCCTGGATCGAGAAGTTCTGCTCCTGCTGCTCCGTGGCGGCCTCGGCCTTGATGGCCAAGGTACTGGCCTCGCGCGAATAGGTGTCTTTGATCGCGGCCAGGCCGTCGCGCTGGTCTTGCGTGAGATCCTCGAAGCCCGAAGCCGCGGTGATCACCTGCTGGGCGTAACGCTGGCGGTAGATCTGCGGGAAGCTCTCACGCTTGAAGGCCTGATTGAACTCCCCGGCCTTGTCCTCGGGCAACATCGCCTCGACCTGCCTGGCGTAGCGGCGGTTGACGTCGCGCACGCGGACGGCGGCCTCGCGGCCTTCGGTGATCAGCTTGTCGATCTGCGTGGTGTCGCCGCCGCCGCGAAACGCCTGCATGAAGTTCGCGCCCTGATTCTGGGCCTGGTCGACGATCTCGTTCCGCTTGATGAGCTCGCGGTCCAAATCCTGCTCGTAGCTTTCGAGCACGGGCGTCAGCGTCGCGTGCTGGTCTTCGGTCAGCTTGAGGTCGTCGACGATGCGGATCACGTCGGCCCGCTCGCCCGAGACAAACCCGCGGCGGATGGTGGTCTCGCGACGGCGCGTCCGTTCCATCGCGGGCCACTTGGCCATTTGTTCATCGTTGAGAAGCGACTTGATGTCCTCCAGCAGGACCTTCTCGGCCGCGTCGGAGGCGGAGCGGAACTCCTGCATCCTGGGGCCGATCTCTTGCCACACGGAGGGGTCGCGGGTTTCGCGGAACTGCTCGCGGGCGGATTCGGTCACGGTGCGTATCTTGGTGGCCTGCTCCTGATGAGCGGCGAAATACCCGTCGTAGAGGCCCTTGGCGGCTTCCTTCTGATCGTCGGTGAGCCCGAGCATGCCGCCGTAGCGGGTGAGCTGCTCCGAGGTGACGCGGGGGTCATAAGGGTTGCCGCCGCTGCCACCCATCATCATGCCGCCGCCGAACCCTCCGAATCCGCCGCGCCCGCCGCCCCCCCCGCCGCCGCCGGGTTGAGCCATGGCCGAACCGGCAAGCAGGGCGAAACTCGCGGCCCCAACAACCAGCGAACGAGCAAATGAGGTGCGGATGGAGGCCATGAGTCGTGTCCTTAATTGAAGCGAAACCACTGTCCGGCGAGTTCCAAGCGCCCATCGACCTGTGTGCTTGTCGGTTTAACGAGCCGGTAAACAGGATATTGCCACCCCTAGACGGGGTTTCACGTAAAACAACTCGCGGAGGGAAGTCCCGATGCTCTAAACGGCCAGCGGGACCCGGGCTGTAGCCGCCGCTGCGGGCTCGGCGAACGTCGTCGGCTGGCCGTCGGCCATCATGCGGACGAAGGCGTCGAAGAGATACGCCGAGTCATGCGGGCCGGGCGAAGCCTCGGGGTGGTACTGGACGCAGAACAGCGGCTTGTTTTTCAGTCGGAACCCCGCCAGCGTCTGGTCGTTGAGGTGAATATGCGTTGGCTCGCCCCCGACCGCCTTGAGCGATTCAGGATCCACCGCGAAGCCGTGGTTCTGGCTGGTGATCTCGACGCGACCGGTCATCAAGTTCTGAACCGGCTGATTGGCCCCACGGTGGCCGAAGGGGAGCTTGTAGGTCTTGGCCCCCAGCGCCAGGGCCAGGAGCTGGTGGCCGAGGCAAATGCCGAAGGTTGGCAGGCTCACCAAGGCCTGCGGGCCCACCAAGGCCGCGAGGGTTTTAATGGTCGCGGCGACAGCGGCGGGGTCGCCGGGGCCGTTGGAGATGAACAGGCCGTCGATTTCGCCGGCTTTCTTGAGCTTCGTGACTGCGTCGCTAGAGACATCGTGGGGCACCACCACCACCTCGCAACCACGATCCGACAGGTGCCGGAGGATGTTGCTCTTGGCCCCGCAGTCGAGCGCCAGCACGCGGAAGCGCTTGGCTCCGGGGGCATCACCCGGCCGGGGGCGGCCCGCCATCACCGTGGGGGACCAATCGCCCAGCGTCTCGGCCCATGTTTGGTTCGACGAGCACCCCACCAGCGGCACCAGGTTCTGGCCGCTCATCGACGGGGCCTTGCGGGCCATCTCGACAAGCTGCTCGTCGGTCAGGTCGGTGCGGTCGGTAATGACCCCTTGCATGACGCCGACGGAGCGGAGGCGGCGGGTGAGTGCCCGTGTGTCGATGTCGGCCAAGCCCAACACGCCCTGACGGGCCAGATATGAGGCTAAATCCTCGGTGGCGCGGAAGTTGGAGTGCAGGCGGGCCAGCTCACGGACCACGAAACCCGAGACCTGGACCTTGCGGGATTCGAGGTCGCCCGGATTGACCCCGTAGTTCCCGATGAGCGGGTAGGTCATCAACAGGATCTGACCGGTGTAAGAAGGATCGGTGAGGGCCTCCTGGTAGCCGGTCATGGCGGTGTTGAAGACGACTTCGGCGGCCACGGCGAGCTGGCGGCCCGTGGCCCCGAAGGCCGTACCGGAAAAGACCGCCCCGTCCTGAAGTGCAAGCCGGCCGGGGGGAGGGGACTGGGTCTGTTCGGGCATGGTGGCGAAGTGTATAGGCGGTCGCGCCTTCGAGAAGCTTTTAACGCGTCCCGAGCCACGAATCACCTGGTCGCGCGGTTCGGTGCGGTCCCCGTACTGTTCTCGGGCGTGGACGAACTCTTTCACACCGACCCGCCGCCGGACTTCTCCCGGGCCCGCATTGCGCGAGTGGCTGTCGAGCGGGGGATCGAATCCGCCCGCGACGGCCTCATCGAGCACGCGCTCACCTATCGCATCGACGACGACCAGACCGCCATCGGCGACCGCGTGCGTGTGCCCCTGGGCCGCGGGAACAAGCCGGCCGAGGGCGTCGTCATCCGCGTGGGAGGGATCGAGCTCCTCGACGGGCTCGACCCGCGGAAGGTCAAGGCCATCGTCGCCCGCACCGGGAGCCGACTGCCAGCGTCGCTGATCGCGCTGGCGGAGTGGATGGCGGTTTACTACGTCTGTCCATTGGGCATGGTGCTGGCCACCATGATGCCCGCGGCGGTGAAGAAAGGCGTCGGCCTCAAGACCACCACGCTCCTGCAACGGGCCGACGCGCCGCCTGAGTTGCCCGAAGGCTCGACCAAAGCGTTCCGCTCCGCCTGGGCCCGTTTGCTGGCGGCTGACACGGCGGCGTTCCCCGCCGACCCGCGCACGTTGGCGGCGACGCTCGAACTCTCACCTGCGGCCATCAAGAAGCTGACCGCCGCGGGCCTGCTGATCGCGACCACAAAGCGGACGCTCACGAGCACCGCGCCGCAGGAATCGGCCTCGGGGCCCGTCGCGCCCCGACCGACGCTGACGACCGAGCAGCACGCCGCGGTCGAGGGCGTGTGCGCCGATCTGGGCCGGTTCCATGTCCATCTGCTTCGCGGGGTGACCGGCTCGGGCAAGACGGAGGTTTACCTCCGCGTGATCGAAGCCGCCATGGCCCGCGGGAAGACGGCCATCGTGCTGGTGCCGGAGATCGCGCTTACGCCTCAGACCTCGCGCCGGTTTCTTGACCGCTTCGGCCCAGGCCGCGTGGCAGTGTTGCACTCGGGGCTCACTGCGTCGCAGCGGCACGGCCAATGGGCCGCGTGCGCGACAGGAGCCGTGCGCGTCGTCGTCGGGGCTCGCTCGGCCATCTTCGCGCCGCTGCCGGATCTGGGTTTGATCGTCGTCGACGAGGAGCACGATTCGTCGTACAAGCAGGACCAGTTGCCGCGCTACCACGCCCGCGACGTGGCCGTGAAGCGCGGGCATCTTGAGGGGCTGCCCGTGCTGCTGGGCTCGGCGACGCCGTCGCTGGAGAGCTGGGCCAACGCGCGCGTCAACAAGGCGGGCATCGGCAAGTACCGTCTGTGGACGCTGGCGACTCGGGCCACCGGCGCGCCGATGCCGCCGGTGGAGATCGTGGACCTGGCGATGGAGCGCCGCGTTCGGGCCGCGCAGGCCGGCCCGGGTGATCGTCACCTGCACCTGGTGGGGCCGACGCTTGAACGCGCGCTCGGCGACACGCTGGACGCGGGCGGGCAGGCGATTTTGCTGCTCAATCGCCGCGGCTATGCGAACTACCTGTGTTGCCCCGATCCCAAGTGCGGGTATCTCATGCACTGTCGCGACTGCGACGCGACGATGATTTATCACCTGGCCGACTCCGCCCGCGGGCTGTCGGCCGGGGGGTTTGTGCGTTGCCACCACTGCCTCGCCGAGCAGCTATTGCCCAGGAAGTGCCCCGACTGTGGCAAGGCGATCAACACCTTCGGCCTGGGCACGCAGCGCGTCGAAGAAGAACTCGAACGCAAGTTCGCCATCCCCCACGGCCTGCGGATCGGGACCACGCTCCTGCGCGTCGACGGCGACACCATGCGCTCGGCCCGCGACTACTTTGATGCCCTGGGCCGCTTCGCCGATGGCTCGGTCCGCGTGCTGCTGGGGACGCAGATGATCGCCAAGGGGCTCGATTTCCCCAATGTGCGGCTGGTGGGCGTGGTGCACGCCGACACGGCGTTGTCGCTGCCGGATTTCCGCGCGTTGGAGCGCACTTTCCAACTTGTTAGCCAGGTCGCGGGCCGCGCGGGCCGCGGCAAGGAAGCGGGCCGCGTCATCGTGCAGACGATGGAGCCTCGTTCGCCGGCGATCGTGCTGGCGGCGGCCCACGACTACGAGAAGTTTGCCGATCAGGAACTGGCGATCCGCACGCGTGCGGGCTTGCCACCGGTAGGCCGCATGGCCCGGGTGGTGTGCCGCGACGAGGACCACGCCAAGGCTCACGCGTCCGCGGGCGCGATCGCCGACGCGCTGCAGGACGCGATCAACAAGCTACCGAAGGACTCCGGCGGCGTGCGCCTCAAAGGCCCCATGCCCTGCCCCATCTCGCGTGTCGCGGCCCAGTATCGCGTGGCCATCGAGATCCTCGCGCAAACCCGCGGCGTCGTCCAGACCGTCCTCGCCCACGCGCGAGCCCAAGGGCTCCTCAAGAGCGACCAGCACACCGCCATCGACGTCGACCCCGTCGCGCTGCTGTAGCGGGGAAGTCGTCAAGTGGTTGAGCGGGGGAGGGAAGTGGTTAAGTGATAACGCACTCCGACGTCATGGCTTCCACTTGACCCCCTTACCCACTCGACCACTTACCCACTTGACCAATTAACCACTTCTCCTCCGTCCTACTCTCCGCCGATGCTCGTGTATCTCAACGGCCAGATCGTCCCCGCGACCGAGGCGAAGATCAGTGTCTTCGACCGCGGGTTCATCTTCGGCGACGGGATCTACGAAGGCCTCCTGGCCACCTCGCTCTCGGGCAAACGCCGGGTGGTTGGCTTGCAACGCCACGTCCGCCGCTTGACCGAGGGCCTCGCGTCCATCGGCGTCCACTTCGACGCCACGCTGCTGATCGCCGCGACCGACGAGCTGCTCGACGCCAACCGCCTCGCGGAGGCCTTCGTCTATTGGCAGGTCACTCGCGGCTGCCCGCCGCTCGACGGCTCCGCCCCCGTCCGCTCCCGCGTGCCCGCGCCGGGGACCGAGCCGACGGTCTTTGCCTATGCGTCGGCCATCGCGCCCATCCGCCGCGACGCCAAGCCCCCGCTCAAGCGGGCCTCGACGCAGCCCGACCGCCGCTGGCTCAACGGCACCATCAAGTCGACTTCGCTCCTGGGCAACGTTCAGGCCATGATGGCCGCCGATGACGCGGGGGCCGAGGAAGCCCTGCTGGTCCGCGACGGGCTGCTCACCGAGGGGACGTACACCAACGTCGCCCTGGTCTACAAGCACGGCTCGGAGGTGCGCGTCGCTACGCCGTCGCTCACCAGCGCCCCGCTGCTGGCGGGCGTGACGCGGCAGATCCTGCTCGACCACGCGCCTTCATTGATCCAGGAAGCCATCCCCGCGCACCGCCTCACCACCGCCCGCGAGATCCTGCTGCTGGGCACGACGACGATGATCACCGCCGTGACGCACCTCGACGGCCGGCCCGTGGGCTCGGGCTCGTCGGGCCCCGTCGCTCAGCGTCTGCACGACACGCTCATCGACCTCATTGCCACTGAACGCGAGGACATTCCCGCCGCCACTTCGTCCAATCATCGCTTGCACGCCGCCGCAACGCGGCCGGGCTAAACGCCGCACCCGCAATAGATCCGCATCCCATTCCGAGACACAAGGAGTTGCCCATGCCACTGATCGCCGTCGGTTCCAAGTTTCCCTCGTTCACCTTGGCCGACCAATCGGGCAAGCCGGTGAGCTTCAACAGCCTGCTGGGCGTGCCACTCGTGCTCTACGCGTATCCCAAGGCCGACACGTCGTCGTGTACCAAGCAGGCCTGCGGCTTCAACGAGGCCCTGCCGCAACTGGCCAAACTCGGCGCTCGCATCGTGGGCCTCTCGCCCGACGAACCCAAGGATCTGGCTAAGTTCGCGGCCAAGTACAAACTCGACTTTCCGCTGCTGGCCGACCCGGCCAAGAAGGGCGAGACACCCGCGACGCTCGACGCCCTGGGCGTGTGGGGTGAAAAGTCAATGTACGGCAGCACCTACATGGGCATAATCCGCACCACCTACATCCTCGACGCCAAGGGGGTGGTGACGCACCGCTTCGACGCCGTCAAAGTCCCCGGGCACGCGGCGGCGGTGCTGACGGCGCTTGGAGCCTCGCCCGCGCGCAAGGCGGCATCCAAAAAGCCCGGCGCCGAGGGGGTCAAAAAGGTGGCCAAGAAAGCGGCCAAGAAGAACCCCAAGGCTCGGTGAGCGTCGTTGAGGCCTGGTTCGTGCCTTCCGCGGATCGTTCTAAAACAATCTGGGCAAACCCGCAATGGCGGCGCTTCGCACGCCCCTCGGCTACACTCAACACCCTCCGAAGGCCGTCCCCCCCCGCCCCTGGCGAGCGCGCGCATGAACCTGCTGGACATCCTCTCCCCCAACTGCGTCAAATCGCCCATGGTGGCGACCGACAAGCGCGGGGCCATCGATGAGCTGGTTGATCTGCTCGCCGCGGCCAGCAAGGTGACCGACGCCGCGGCTCTTAAGGAAGCCGTCTGGACCCGCGAACAGACCCGAACCACCGGGATCGGCCTTGGCCTGGCCATCCCCCACGGCAAATGCCCCGGCGTCTCCAGCCTCGCCATGGCCATCGGCAAACCGGCTTCTCCCATCGACTTCCAAGCCATCGACAACAAGCCCGTCCGGCTCGTGATCCTTCTGGCCAGCCCGCCCGACCGCACCAGCGACCACATCCAAGCTCTGGCGCGTGTGAGCCGGCTCATGCAGATGGAGAGTTTCCGCGAAGCAATTTATGCCGCGGGAAACTCTCAGGAGCTGTTCGACATCCTCAAGAGCCACGAGGGCCGCTGAGCCCGGCACGACGAACGCCGCCACCTTCACTTCGCCATGTCCAACTCCTCGATGCACAAGACGCACTCTGCTGGCAGCACCAGCGATCTCCCGCGCGGTCTGGGGACCGGAGCACCGCTCGCCATGACGATCGACGCGCCAGCGTTGCACCTGACCGCCCCCGCCGCCGAGGTGGAGGCCTATCTCGCTTCCTACATCGACTCGCTAAACGGGCCGGCGGCCCTGCTCGACGCCGTCCGCTACGCACTGCTGGGCGGGGGCAAAAGGCTCCGTCCGCTGCTGGCTTGGCACTGCGCCACCGCCGTGAGCGAAGGGCGTCTGGGAGGGGCGGCGGGCGCCGGACCAGCGAGCCTCCCCGCGGGCGCGGCGGTCGAGTTGATCCACGCCTTCTCGCTCGTTCACGACGATCTCCCCGGGCTCGACAACGACGACACGCGCCGCGGCCGACCGACGCTGCACAAGGCCACCAGCGAGGCCATGGCCATCCTCGCCGGCGACGCCATGCTCACCATGGCGTTCGAGCTGATCACCGACCGCGTGCAGCCGCCCGCGGTCGCCGCCAAACTGGTGGCGGAACTGGCCCGCGGGACCAGCGGCATGATCACAGGGCAGGTCTTTGACACCCTCGCGGGCTTCCCCGCCGGGCTCAACGACGAGCAAAGGCTGCGCCTGGTGCACCGCAACAAGACCGGGGCGCTGATCCGCGCGTCGTGCCGCATGGGCGCGATGGCCGCCCGCGTGGACCTCAGCGACGCAGCGCTGCAGGCCGTGACGACCTATGGCGACGCCGTGGGACTGATGTTCCAGATCGTCGACGACCTGATCGACGCCACGCAGACCAGCGAGCACGCCGGTAAAAAGACGGGTAAAGATCAGGATGCGGGGAAGCTGACCTATCCGGGCGTCCTCGGCATCCCACAAGCCCAGGCCGAGGTCCAACGGTCGCTCCAAACCGCCCTTTACGCCCTCATTCCGTTGGGTGAAGCCGCGCGACCCCTGAAAGACCTGGCGGCGTATATGGCGATCCGGACGAAGTAGCTGTAAGGACGTTCCACCGCAGTAGTCCCCTTTATTGGGGAACGGGCGGCACATGGTTAGCGACGTGTGAACATGCGCCATATCCTCCGACTGACTTGATCGTGCGGCTACCGACTCAACTGCCTTGCAAAACTTTCAAAAATATCTGAAAATACCGTTATACTTCCTGCCGACCTTCTGCTCGTGAACAGCATGACCATCCTCCCGACCATCCGATCGCAAGCCGACCTTCGCGCCCTTTCTCTCGAGCAGCTCACGCAGCTTGCTCAGGAGATCCGCGAGGCGATCTGCCACCAGGTCGCCCAGACCGGCGGTCACCTCGCGCCCAACCTCGGCGTCGTCGAGCTGAGCATCGCCCTGCACTATGTCTTCGACTTCGCGCACGATCGGCTGCTGTTTGACGTGGGCCACCAGTGCTATCCGCACAAGCTGTTGACGGGGCGGTTGCCGATGCTCGCGGGCCTTCGCACCGCTACGGGGATGTCAGGGTTCCCCGAGCCGCGCGAGTCGCCGTATGACCTGTTCTCCGTCGGGCACGCCGGGACGGGCATCTCGACGGCGGTCGGCATGGCCCGCGGCGACAGCCTCAACGGCGAGGGCTACGACCCCGCCACCAAGCCCGACGGCCGCCGCGTCGTAACCATCATCGGCGACGCTTCGATCGTCAACGGGCTCGCGATGGAAGGCCTCAACGGGGCCGGCGTCCTCAAGCGCCAGTTCCTGGTGATCCTCAACGACAACGGGATGTCGATCTCCAAGCCTCAGGGCGCGATGGCCCAGTACTTCGACCGCTTCCGCTTGAGCCACACCTACAGCGACTTCAAGAAGTCCGCCAAGGAGTTCCTCCAGCACGTGCCCGGCGGCGAGACGCTCCGGCACGCCTACCACCGCTCCTCCGAAGCCTTCAAGCACATGATCAACGAGGGCGCCTGGTTCGAGCACTTCGGGCTTGCCACCGTCGGCCCCGTCGACGGGCACGACCTCACGCAGCTCATCGAGTTCCTGACCGAGGCCCGCAACTTCGATCGGCCCATGGTGCTGCACGTCAAGACCATCAAGGGCAAGGGCTACTCGTTCGCCGAGGGCGATTCCTCGACGTTCCACTCGCCCCCGGCCTTCACCCCCGTCATCGACCCCGACTCGGCCTCGCTCACCAAGCTCGAGAGCGAAGGTTGCCGCGTCGAGCTCAAGCGCGACGGACGCAGCTTCACCTCAGCGTTTGGCGAGGCCATGGCCGAGCTGATGGCCAAGGACGACCGCATCGTGGCCGCCACCGCCGCCATGCCCGACGGCACAGGCGTCAGCAAGCTGATGCCCAAGTTCCCCGAGCGGACCTTCGACACTGGCATCTGCGAAAGCCACGCCCTCGACATGCTGGCGGGTCTGGCCAAGACCGGCTGGAAGCCCTACTTCGCCGTCTATTCGACGTTCCTGCAGCGGGCCTTTGACCAGGCGTTCCAGGAAGTTTCGCTGCAAGGGCTCGCGGTTCGGCTCTGCCTTGACAGGGCGGGGTTCGTTGGCGGGGACGGCGCGGTACACCACGGCTTCTGCGACACGGCGCTGCTGCGCGTGCTGCCCAACGCCGCCATCACCGCGGCGATCGACGAGCCGAGCATGAAGGCCGCGCTGGAGTTCATGCGGACGTACGAGACGGGGCTCTCTTCGTGCCGCTGGCCGCGCGATAACGTGAGCGACCGGTTCACGCAGCAGGCCTGCCCGCCGTTTGTGCTGGGCAAGGCGCGGTGCCTGACGCCCAACTTCGATATCGGCGGCGCGGGCAACAACGGCGAGGGCGTGCCGCAGGTGGCGGTGCTGGCGTTCGGGACGCCGGCGCTCGACGCCATGAAGGCCGCCGAAGATCTGGCCGGCGAGGTCCGCGTGTGCGTCTACGACGCCCGCTTTGCCAAGCCGATCGATCGCGAGCTTCTCGCATCGTTGCTCAGCGCCGGCGTGCCCATCGTGACCGTCGAGGACCACGCCCGCATCGGCGGGTTCGGGACGGCGGTCTTGGAGGCCGCCTCAGAGATGAGCCTCGACGCCTCGCAGGTCTCGGTCCTGGGCATCCCCGACCACTGGATCTATCAGGACAGCCGGGCCAAGCAGTTGGGCCAGGCGGGGATCGACGCGGCCGGCCTGGTCAAGGCCATCCGCTCCGCGGCGGGCAAACACCTGGCCCGGACAGAGACCCGTGTGGTCCAGAGCGTCGCCTCGCGGCATTAGTCGGTGCAACTTGCCCGGCCCGTTGGCTCTATCATCGCGGCCATGCCGCGCTCTGTGCTCATCCTGGTCAATCGCTCCAAGCCGGAGGTCGTCTCGGCGCTGCCGGAGGTGTGCGCGTTGATCGCCGCCGCCGGGGGCCGGGTGGTGCAGCAGCTAGACGCGCTGGCCGACGGCTCTGCGGTGCAGCCGTGCGGGGCTGATCTGGTGGTGGTGCTGGGCGGCGACGGCACGCTCATTACGCAGGCCGTCCGCTGCGCGGCCATGGACCTGCCGATCCTGGGCGTCAACTTCGGGAAGCTCGGCTTCCTGGCGGAGTTCGACCTGGAAGCCCTGCGAGCTCAGGCCGGGGCGCTCTTCGGCGGAGCGGCGCTGACGCTGCTGCCGCGCTCGATGATCTCGGCGACGCGCATCCCCGCAGGCGGTTCAGCGGAGCCGGCGCGGACGGCGCTCAACGACGCCGTCATCACGGCGGGCCCGCCGTTCCGCATGATCTCGATCGGCATCTCGATCGACGGGCAGACGGGGCCGAATGTCACCGGCGACGGGGTGATCGTCTCGACACCCGTTGGCTCGACGGCGTACAACGCCTCGGCGGGCGGGCCGATCATCGCGCCCGACGTGCTGGCGCTGGCCATCACGCCGATCGCGGCCCATTCGCTGTCATTCCGGCCCGTGGTGGTCTCGGGCTCGAGCACGATCGAGCTGACGCTGGCTCGCGTCAACGATGACAGCGGTGACGCCCACGGCCAAGCCGGAGGGACGATGCTGATGCTCGACGGCCAACCGGCGACGCGGCTGGGCAAGGGCGACCGCGTGATCATCCGCATCGATCCGAGGCCTGTGCGCTTCGTGCGTAACCCGCGGACGAACTATTGGGCGACGCTCATCCGCAAGATGCAGTGGGCCGTCCCGCCGCGGACGCGCGT
>Ga0105048_10009438_pt1 | contig 15519 bp, 11 predicted proteins | sample MAT05_FD_78382 | JGI IMG/M metagenome (GOLD analysis project Ga0105048, IMG submission 78382) | Freshwater microbial communities from Lake Fryxell liftoff mats and glacier meltwater in Antarctica - MAT-05 | ecosystem: Environmental > Aquatic > Freshwater > Ice > Liftoff microbial mat | place... | reverse complement strand
CGCTTCGCCGAGATCCAAGCGGCGTAACACTGAGCCCGTACCCGCCTCGACCGCAAAGTAGGTCAGACGGGGATTGCCGCCGGCCGGATTCTTCAGATTGACCGCGAAGTGCAGAGTATTGCCCACCTGCCGAATTGAGACAGGACCCAAGACTCTGTCCTGGCTGATCCGCAGCCCCTGCCAGCTGAAACCATCGAACCAGGTGTAGTTCAGGTCGCTTTGGCTACTGCCCTCGATCACATGCGGGTGGCCACCGACGAGCACCAGCCCATTCCAACCATTGCCACCCCCAGAGATTTGCACACCGCGGCGGGTGGATTCGGCGAACGGTGGACTCAGCGCCAGAGTGCCTTGCGAGAGCAGCAGAAGCAGCAATGTGGCGAGGCGCAGGAAATGGGGGTGGCGCAGCAAGTTCATGTCCTTCGAGCTTTGCAGATTGAGGTAAGGACTAGACGTAGCGCGCGCCGGCGAATTCTCAGTTGAGCTTGCCGATGATCTGGCACGTATCCGGCCAAGTACGGTTGCCATCGTTTGGCAAAGCCGAGTTGAAGTTCGCGCCAAAAGTACGGCGCGCGCGCAGAGATCAGGTCATCGGGCAGCCGCCGCACCGCGTCTGCAGCCAAGTTCGTGCTGGCAAATACCGCCAGAGCAGAACAAAGACCGCAGAACCAGCCGCGCATGGAAACCCCGAGAGGTTGAGTGTGCCGACCATCAGACATTTGGTGCAGGAAATATTCTCATCATGAACCTGCGGCAGCCATGCACGGCCCAAACGCGGCGGCAGTTCGGCGCGCTTGGATCGGCCGGGCTGCCAGCCTCACGGCCAGCCCGCCTGACGCAACAACTCGCGCAGATCGTCCATGCCGCGGTAAACCAGATTGCGCGCGGTGGCGTCGCTCAGCCCGAGCAGGCGCGCCACTTCGGCAAAACCAAAACCTTGCAGATGCAATTGCACCGGTCGGCGACGACGTTCATGCAGCGCAGCGATGGCCAGGCGTACTGCCTTCGCCAGCCCGTCATCGCTAGAGCTTGGCGCCACTGCGTGCGCGTTAAGCGCAGCGCCGGCCGGCTCATCCAGACTCTCGCCATTGAGGTCCGGGCGCGCGCGGCGTTTGCGCAACTGATCGACGATCACGCTCATCGCGATCCGATACAGGTAGGAGGCAGGATGCGCGATCGGCGCTTGCGATTGCAGGGTTCGCCACAGGCGGATGCGCACTTCCTGTTCCACCTCGTCCGGGTCCAGGCCGGCATTCCGTGGGCAGCGCGACGCAATAATGGCATGCAAGCGCGGCCCGAACTCTGCCAGCAGACGGGCGAGCTCGGCGGCAGCCTGCTTTGGATTCTGCTCACTCATGGCACCGATCATCGCACGCAGGATTGCTTGGAAACACCTCATCGCACACGCGCTGAGAATGTAGCGGGGCCGCGCGCGTCATTGGTCCGTGCCGCTCCGTTCGACCGGATCGGCTATATTGATTCGGGAGCGCGGTGATGCAGGAACGTTCGATGGAGGCTTCAAAGTTGAGTGAAGTCTGGCGCGCCGCAACGCGCGATTGTCCGCGCCAGGGCGTCGATTGTCCCAGCAGCGATGAACTCGCCGCGGTCATGCGCGGCGTGGACCTGGGCCAGCGCAATGCCCTGGTATTGGATGCGCTAGGCGACTGCGCTCAATGTGCACTGGCGGCGCAACTGGCGGGCGAGCTGCAAGTGATCAAGCCTGCTGCCGGCTGGCGTCGACGCGCGCCACTGTTCGCCGTCGCCGCCTCAATGTTGCTTGCATTCGGGCTGGTTTCGCTATGGCAATTGCGTCCTCCGGGGCCCGAGGCACAGTTGCGAGGCGAGTTGCCGGAGGTGCGACCGGCGCACGGCAGCGCCCTCGCTACGGCGCCCACAAAGTTCGCTTGGCCGGTTCCGACGCAAGCCTTGTGCCGGATCGAATTGCGCAATGCTCAGGGGCAAATGCAGCTTAAGACCGCCGGTCAACGCGGCGGTCAATGGGTGCCCGATCCGCCCTTGCAGCTGGCACCCAGCACTTACTTGTGGTCGGCGCACTGCGCTGCCGAAGTGCTCGGGCCCTTCGTCTTCGTCGTGCAATGAGGGCCTGCTGCGCTGCCGTGGTGTGCCTGCTGCTGGCGGGGACGATCCGCGCTGAATGGCTCGATGATTTTGACGCGCAGCTAGACGCGATCGAACACGGCTCTGACCAGCGAAGACTCGGCGAAGCGGAAGCCGCATTGCAGCGCTTACGTCTTGATCCCAGCGCGCAAACTCCGGCGCGCTTGGCCCGGATCGAACTGGAAGCAGCGCGGGTGGAATTGCGCCGCGGTCAGTTCCTGCTGGCTGAGCACCACATGCTGGACTGGATGCAGTCTTACGCAGCACAGGTCAGCCAACGCGATCGGGTGCGCGCAGCAATCGTGCTGGCGCAGTCACGTTTTGAGCAGAACCAGTTGGATCAGGCTGCTGCTGAGTTGCGCGCACTGCTGACCTCAGCAGCCGCCGCTGATGGGCCCGACCTACGCGCCGAAATCTACAACGCGTTGGGCGCGGTACAAATCTTTGCCGGGCAAACCGAGCAGGCGCTGCATACGCTGAATGCCGCACTCGCCGCTGCCCTGCCCGCAGAGCAGCCATTGCTGCGTTCGCAAATCCTGTGCTGGATGGGTTTAGCGCATTGGATTCGGGGCGAACTCGCTGCTGCGCAAGCAAGCTTTCAGGAGGGCCTGGAACTGCGCCAGAAGCATGCGCCAGACAGTGTCAGTGAAGCAGTCGCGGTCTATTTTCTGGGCATCGTGACGCGCGCACAGGGTGAAGCGCTGCGCTCGCGCGCCTATTTGGATCGCGCCTTGCAATTGCTGGATGCCGAGCGCGTGCGCCAGAGTGCCTATGCCGACACCCGCGCCCAATGGGCCGCGCAGTTCGCCTTCATCTATCGCGGCGCTATCGTCGATGCCGTGCGCAGCGAGGATTTGCCGCGCGCCTTTGCGCTACTGCAACGCTACCGAGGCCCTGAACACGCGCTGCAGCAGCCGGTGGACGCAAGCGCCATGCTGCGCGATGGACAGGCGCGGCTGGCGCCCGGCGAGAGCGTGCTTGCCTTTGTCACGCACTATAATCAGAACCTGGCGCTGGTGCTGACAGCCGATACGCTGCAGAGCTTTCCCATTGAGCTGGATGAAGCAGGTTTGCGCGAAGCGGTTGATGCATTCACCATGCTGATTGCGGCGCGCAGCGCGGCCGATCCGCGCGCGTTGCAGGAACGCTCGCACCAGCTGTACCAGCAACTGATCGCACCGGCTTTGTTGCTCGCGCCGGCAACCGAACGATTGCTGCTGCAACCGGACGGGCAATTGCACGAGCTGCCATTCGCTGCACTGGTCAGTGCACCCGGACCGAGCCCACGGTATCTAGTGGAAGACCTAGTGCTGTCACAATTGGCCAGTCTCGAGCAGCGCCCAGCGCAGGTCTCGGGCAGTGCGCAAGCACGCCCATTGTGGACCATCGCCGACCCCGAACTGAGCGGATCCGAAGCCCAAAGCTGGCTGCGCGACGGCAGTGGCACCCGCCTGCCCGGCGCCAACATCGAGGCCCGCGCCATTTATGGGCTGTATGCGCCCCACGCCACGTTACTGGTCGCCGACGCGGCGACAGAAGCGGCGGTGAAGGCTGCGCCCCGGGACGTCGATTTGCACTTCGCCACGCATATGGTGCGCGACAGTGTCGATGAGCAGCTCAGCTTTCTGGCCTTGCGTGCTGGTGCCGGCGAGGACGGCCAGTTGAGTGCCGCCGAGATCTACGAGAGTCTGCGTGGCCCACGCGAACTGGTAGTGCTGAGCGGCTGCGCCAGTCAGCGCGGCGCGCTGGCCGGCGGCGCCGGCGCGCTCAGTCTGGCGCGCGCTTGGCAACAAGCCGGAGCACGTCGGGTGCTGGCTACCCAGTGGCCGGTGCCGGATCGCGCGACCTCGCAGGTCATGATGCTATTTCACAGCAAGCGCCGCAGCGGCGCTGATGTCGCACTGGGATTGGCGCAGGCACAACGCGAATGGCTGAGCAACACCCGCGCACCTAGCATGAGTGCTCAGATTGAACGCTGGTGGCGACGTGAACAAAGCACTGAGCTGGTACTACCGTTCTATTGGGCGGCAATGGTGGTCAGCGAATAAGCGGCTGTCTCGACTCTACCCAGTCGCAGAACCGTGACTTGATCCGAGATCTGGCCGCAACGGGCGAGCGGGCAATGAGCGCTTCGCAGCTCGCGGCGATGGGGCAATCATCAACTGGTACTAGCAGCCTGTCGGACTTTCCTCGCGAGTGCGCTGAAAGTCCTTTTGGCGATCATTACCCATTCTCGAATTAATTTTGAAGGATTGGGCTCTACTTTCGAGTCTGCGCTATGCCAAAAGGCCGTCCGGCGGGCTGCGCGTCGCAACGGCGTCTGCGCTGCGACCCTTGCCAATGGAAGAGCCATTGACTGCGCGCCGCGCCTTACATCCGCTTAAGCCACACAACGCATCTCGCGATGAAAGTCCGACACGCTGCTAGGCCAACCGATTCGCCCCAGCGCCGTTTCATCCAGGAGCCAGGGTTGCTGTTCGCTGTGCTTGTATAACACTAGAGCGACAAGCCGAAGCAGAAGTGCTTGGACAAGTCCAAACACGAAAAGCGGCACCGCCGCTTAGTGCTTCCACGCTGCCTATCGAAAGCCCCATCCAGTTTGTTGCGCGAACAAGCGCACCGGCAGGTACGACTAGGATTCCGCCAGATCAGTTACCGCTTCAGGCATGATCCGCCAATCCAGCCGGTTGTCTGCATGAGGTACGTGAGTGACTTTCGACGACCCGGTTCTTGATTCGCGCGCGCGACGCCATTTTCAACGCGGTGAGAGTTATTTGTCTGCCGGCCAGATTGATGCCGCCAGCGTTTCCTTCGAGTCGGTATTGGCGGAGCACCCTGGGCATCTGCCGAGTTTGTTGCATATGTCGACCGCTCGCATGCAAGCGGGTCGCTTCGCTGGTGCTTATCAGTTCAGTGCGCTTGCCGCTCAGCAAAAACCCGATTCGCCGGAAAGCGCTCTACTGCTGGTGCGGCAATTAGTCAAGCTGGGCCAATCGGCGGCGGTGATTGCATTGTGTCGCCCATTGCCGCCGCCGTGGTGGCAAACGGCGCACACCATGGCCGCAGTGGCGCAGCAACTCAGTCGCGTCGGTGGCCATGAGCTGGCACGCCAATTTGCGCGTGCGGCAGCGATCAAGGATCCCAAACATCCATCGGCGCTGTACATGCATGCCCACCTCGAAGTGTTTTTCGGCGAGACGCAGCGCGCGGTCGACGTGCTCGAACGCTGTATCAAACAGCATGACGATGTCGTTGATCCGCATTGGCTGTTATCACGCTTGCGCCAACCGAAAATCAGCCGGCGCATTGATCGTATCCGCCGCGTGCTCGCCAGAGTCGGCCCTGGCGAAGACCAAGCCTATCTGGCTTACGCCTTGCATAACGAATATCACGAAGCGCGGGATTATCCACGCGCTTGGCAGGCACTCGAACTCGCGTGCAAGGCACAGCGTGGCACCTTGAACTACGATGTTGCCGCGCAGCGCGCGTTATTCCACCAATTGCAGCAGTGGCGCGCGCCCGAATTGGGTGCGGAAGGTGGCTGGATCGACCCCCAGTTGACACCGATTTTTGTGGTTGGGCATTTTCGCTCGGGCACCACGTTGGTGGAACGCGTCCTCGGTGGTCATTCGCAAATTTCCGCTGGCGGTGAAACCCAAGAACTGCCTACACAACTCAGGTTGGCTAGCGATCACAGCAGTGAAATGGTACTGGATGCGCAAATCCTGAGCGCGAGAGCACAATTGGATTATCAGCAAATCGGTCGCGGATATCTCGATGGCATGCGCTGGCGCAGTCGTGATCGTGCTTTTGTGACCGATAAACTACCGTCCAATTCCTTGAATATCGGTTTTATCGCCAAAGCCCTGCCCAATGCCAAGATCATTCATGTGGTCCGCGATCCCATCGATATTGGTTTATCCAATCTGCGCACCCTTTTTGGGCAAGCTTGCGATTATTCATACGATCAGCGTGAATTCGTCGAGTATTACCGTCTGCACGAAGCGCTGATGGGGCATTGGCACGAACAATTGCCCGGACGGATTTTCGACGTGCAATACCAGGAACTGGTGGATTCGCCTTTGCTCGTCGCACAGAAAATGACCGAGTTCTGCGGCCTGCCGTTTGAAGCCGGCATGGTCCAGATTGAAAAGAGCCAAGATCCGGTGGCCACGGCCAGCAGCGTGTTAGTGCGCGACGGCATTCGTCGTGACCGCTCACGGCTTTGGAGCCACTACGAAAAACCCCTGCAACCGATGATCGATGCTTTTGGCGGGTAGCAAGAACGCGGACGCCTAGCAGCCTGTCGGGCGACCGGGAATCTCACCAAATAGACCGCAAGCAAATGATTTTAATGCATTTTTTTCAGCGTTGATTCGTAGGTCACGTAGGCCGCAGGCCTCCGTGACTTCGGAGCACCGTCACTAGCCCTGCGGGCAACGTGACCTACGACCTTAAGCTTTGCTGCGCGAGCGCGCCGGCTTGAACGAGCGGCGCTGCCGCCAGACCGGATCGACCGGGACTCTCCATGAACACATATCGTAAGTCATTGATTCGTCGTTGCGAGGTCTGCGGCGCGGCGACCGCCGTGGCAACCCAGGGACGTTGGTGGCTTAAGCGAACGTCCCTGGATTGCCGCAGTCGCTTTAGGCTCCCTCGCAAAGACGAGTCTGGTGGGTTCATGTGCGCATTTTCGGGCCGAAAAAGGACTCTCGCGAGGAAAGTCCGACCGGCTGCTACGGACAGCTAATCCCCTGCAAACCGCCATCCAGTCCGCGCGAATAGTTGTAGGTGCCTGATTGTCCGCCATTTTCGGCCCATTGGAAGCGCATCGCCGTGCAGCTCGGGAACTGCACATTGACGTTGCCCCAGGGTACGACACTGACTTGGCTGGGGTTGAATGCATTACCAAACTGGCCGCCGCTGGTCAAAAACAGCGGAATATTGGCTTCGGTCGCGGAGTTGGTGATATCGACGCTGCCGACGATCCAGCGCTGTTGTCCTTGGAAATAGGTGTACCAAGTCAGGAACACCACGCGACGTGTACCGACGGTACCCACTTCAACCACCACTCCTTCGCCATTGCGGGCGACGGCGTAGTAGCTGCCGCTGTATTTGCCGGAGATCACTGCGTTGCCAGTGCCGCCGCCATACAGCGCGGGGTCAAAGGCTGGAACGGTGGTGATGGCGTCGGCCGCGAAATCGCTTTCGTAGGTCAAATTGAAGGCAACATCGTCGTCAAAGGCAAAGTTGTCATCAAATTCATACAGCACAAACGAGGTGGTCGCGCCCAAGTTCCCGCAGAAACTGGTCGGAACATTGTCGTTCGGATTGACGTCAAGCAGGATGTCGTCGGTGCGCAGTCCGCCGATATTGATTTCGATTTCTGTCCCGCACACAAACGGCGTGCCTTGCAGCGGCTGCAAAGTTAGGATGAACTGGCCATCGTTGGCACCGCAGGGCTGCCGCCACCCGGTTCCGCGCAGTTGCGCATTGGCGCCGGTTTGTACCTGGAAGGTCCAGCTCGGGCCGATTGGCGTGGTGGGGATTGGCGCTGGCACGCAATCGCGGGTGATTTCTTTGGATGTAGTAATCCGCGTTTTTGTCAAGTTCAGCTGCTGCTGAGCCGATTTCAACTGGTTTTGCGCTTGCTCAAGCGCATCGCCAGCGCATGCGCTGCTCGCGCAAAAAATCGCCAAGACAGTGGACATAATCTGTAGATGGCGCATGGCGCTCTCCCATCAAGTTAATAGCAACCGGCAAACGCAAGTGTTTGTCCGCTGTCACAGCAGAATAACGCAATAGCTGGCCCGCGCATTGCGCTTGCGCAACCGGCATGGACAAGTGTGACGCGTAGCTTCAGTGGTCCAAGCCACAGCAAGCGACGTGCCTTTCGCGTAACCTTCGCGCATGCCTAAAACACTCAAACCCAAGGCGCCTAGCGCCGCTCAACTGCTCGGATTCCTTCAGGCCAGCGCCAAGCTGATGAAGGCCGAGGAGATCGCCGATGAACTCGGCTACAAATCAGCGGAAGGCATTGAGGCGGTCAGCCTGTTGCTGGAAGAGCTGGTCACCCAAGGCCGTTTGCTGAAAAACCGCCGCGATGGTTATGGTCTGGCTGACAAGATGGACCTGATCGCCGGCAGCATTCTGGCCAATAGCGAAGGGTTTGGTTTTGTCCGGCCCGATGAAGGCGTCGGCGATGTGTATCTGCCGCCGGCGCAAATGCGCCAGGTTTTGCATGGTGATCGGGTGTTGGTCAGCGTCGTGGGTCGCGATAAACGCGATCGTCCGGAGGGCGCCATCGTCTCAATCTTGTCGCGGCGCTCGCCGCGCATCGTTGGCCGCTACTTGGAGGAAGCAGGCTTCGGCGTGGTGGCGCCGGACGACCAACGCATCCATCAGAACCTGCTGATCCCGCATGGCCAAGAAGGTGAAGCCAAACCGGGCGATGTGGTGGTCGCGGAAATCACCGAGCCACCGAGTACCCATCGTCAGCCGATCGCCAAGATTGTGCGAGTGCTGGGCGCCGAGGTGGGCACGTCCTTGGCTATCGATATGGCCATCGAAACGCACAGCATCCCGTTTGAGTGGCCAGATAAAGTCACCCGCGAAGCGGCGAAAATCCCCGATAGTGTGCGTCCTGCGCAGATTCGCGATCGCGAAGACCTGCGCGATATTCCGCTGGTCACCATTGATGGTGAAGATGCGCGTGATTTCGACGATGCGGTGTGGTGCGCGCCGACCCGCGGTGGTGGCTTCAAGCTGTACGTGGCCATCGCCGATGTGGCCAGTTACGTGCAACCGGGAACCGCGTTGGACGACGAAGCGCAGTTGCGTGGCACCTCGGTGTATTTCCCGAACCGCGTGGTGCCGATGTTGCCGGAGAAGTTGTCGAACGGCATTTGCTCGCTGAAACCGGAAGTCGACCGCTTGTGTCTGGCTTGCGAGCTGCGCATCGACGCCAATGGAGAAACCACGCGCTCGCGCTTTTTTGCCGGCGTTATGCGATCGCATGCGCGTTTGACCTACAACCAAGTTTGGCAGGCGATCGGGCAACGTCGCGCCGATGCGTTGGAGCGCTGCGCGCCGGTTTTGCCCCATCTGGAGAATTTGTTCGCGCTATACCGCGTGTTAGTCAAGCGGCGCGGCGAGCGTGGCGCGCTGGATTTTGAAGGTCAGGAGGTTAAGTTCTCGTACGACGAACTCGGCCAAATCGATGCGGTGAAACTCTACGAACGCAACGATGCGCACAAGGTGATCGAAGAATGCATGATCGCCGCCAATGTGGCCGCAGCAAAATTCTTAAAGCGCAGTCGCGTGCCGGCATTGTATCGAGTGCATCCGCGGCCACCGACCCATAAATACGAAGAACTGGCCGAATTCATGGCCACTGTTGGCATGCCGATTCCGGCCTACGAGGATTTAGCGCCGGCCGATTTGATGTCGATTTTAAAGCGCGCCAAAGAACGGCCCGATGGCGCACTGATTGAGGCGGTGGTATTGCGTTCGCAAAGCTTGGCGACCTATACCGCCGATTGTGACGGGCATTTTGGGTTGGCATTAAGCGCTTATGCGCATTTCACGTCGCCGATTCGACGTTATCCGGATTTGCTGGTGCACCGCGCCATTCACCACGCACTCGGCAAACGCACGCCGGCCGATTATCAATACACGCCCACGCAAATGGCCGAATTGGGTCGGCATTGTTCAGCCAATGAACGGCGCGCCGACGAAGCCACGCGTGATGTGGCTGATCGGCTCAAATGCGCCTACATGGAACGCCATTTGGGCGACGAATTTGAAGGGGTGGTGACCGGCGTTGCGTCCTTTGGATTATTTGTCGAAATCCTGGAAACGCGGATTACCGGCATGGTTCATGTCACCCAATTGCCCAATGATTATTACCATTACGATCAACGCCACCGGCGTTTAGTCGGTGAGCGCCTGCGCCTGTCTTTCCAACTAGCCGACCGCGTGCGCATTAAAGTGTTGCGAGTCGATAGCCTGGAACGCCGCATCGACTTCCGTCTCGCCGGCGAGCACACCACACGCGCCGAACAAGCACCGCGCGGCCGCGAAACCGAACGACCGCGCAAGGCGAGTTCGGCCGGCAAACGGCGGCGGCGATGAGCGCCGATAGCGATTGGCTGCTCGGCCCCAACGCCGTTGAAGCGCAACTCGAAGCCGACCCCACGCGTATCCTGGAAGTGCTTGTGGAGGACGGCAAACGCAATCCGCGGGTCGATGTGCTGGCCGAGCGCGTGCGCAAGTTAGGGATAGCCCTGCAACGCTGCCCGCGCGCGCAACTCGACAAACGCGTGGCTAGTGATCGTCATCAGGGCATTGCCGCGCGTTGGCGTTTGCCGGAGTCCCTGGACGAGGCCGATCTGCTGGCTTTGATCGAAAAATCCAACACGCCTGCACTGATTCTAGTGCTGGATGGCGTGCAAGATCCGCACAACTTAGGCGCGTGCATTCGAACCGCCGCCGCCGCCGGCGCGCTGGCCGTGGTGGTGCCCAAAGACCGCGCCGTTGGACTAACGCCCACCGTGGTGCGCGCTTCGGCGGGCATGGCGGCTAAGCTGCCCTTGGTGCGCGTGACCAATCTGGCGCGGGCACTGGAAAGTTTGAAAAAAGCCGGCGTGTGGATTGGCGGAGCGGCCGGGGAAGCTACCGCCAGCGTCTATCAATCCGATCTAAAGGGCCCGCTGGCCATTGTGATGGGCAGCGAAGGCGAAGGCCTGCGCGAGCTGACCCGCAAAACTTGCGATTATTTGTGGAAAATTCCCATCGCGCCGGGCGTTGAGAGTTTGAATGTCAGCGTCGCCGCCGGCGTATTTTTATTTGAGGCAGTGCGCCAGCGCGGATCGTAGTAGGTTGTTCGACCTACCGATACAACGATTCGGCAGCCTCGGGCCTGGTTTTGAAGCGGGCGTGTAACCACAGATATTGCTCCGGCGCCTGCCGGATGATTTGTTCCAGCAAGGCGTTGACACGCGTGGTATCGGCCAATGCATCTGCGCTTGGAAAGTCGGTCAGCGGCGCGTGCAAACGCAATCGATAGCTGCCATCGGCGCCGCGCTGGTGCTCAAAACCGATCACCGCCGCGCCAGTCAAACGCGCCAATTGGTGCGTCGCGGTAATTGTCGACGCTGGAATGCCAAAAAACGGTGCGAACAAACGATCCCCACGTCGGTACTCCTGATCTGGCGCGTACCAAAGCACGCCGCTGGACTTTAAATGTCGCAATACTCCGCGCAACTCATCGCGACGAAACATGGCGCTGGCGTAACGGGCGCGCGCCTTCCTGACCGCCCACTCGAAGGCCGGATCGTGGTGCTCGCGATACATGCCGGCCAGTGGAATGAATCGGCACAATAATCGACCCGCCAATTCCAAATGGCTGAAATGCGCGCCCACCAGCAGCACCCCGCGGCCGTTAGCCCGCGCCGCTTCGATGTGCTCCAAACCCTCAATGTTCACCGGCAATTGCGCGACGCGTTTGAGCGAGCCAAACCAGCCCCACGCAAAGCTGACCAGCATGCGCCCCGATTCCCGCGCGTTTTGACTGGCAATGTTCGAGCGCTGGGCGGCGCTCCAGTCGGGAAAACACAGCTCCAAATTGCGCAACAAAATGCGCCGCCGGCGTGGCAACAACGCCAGCACAATTGGACCGCTAGCCGCGCCAAGTGCCAAGGCTGGGCGCAGCGGCATACGGGCGATCAGCCACAGAATGCCCACCGCCAACCAACCCGGCCACGAAAACGGATGCCAGAGCGGCCTGGCGGCAGTTTTTACTTTGCGCATGGAGCGAGTCTAGCTCGCGCGTAGTTTATGAAACATGCGGGCCAGCCAGTGCATCGGCGATACTGCGGTCTTAATCGACCGAAACTTGCATGCGCCGACTATCGCGCCGCCTCTACACTTTGGCCATGTATCTGGCGATGCCGGTGATCTTGTATCGCCTTGCATTTCGCGGCTTGCGTAACCGTGGCTATTTTTCGCGCTGGTTAGAGCGTTTTGGTTGGTTTCGCGATCCTTCGTTTGAATCGTCGATCTGGGTGCACGCGGTGTCGGTCGGCGAGTTCAATGCGGCGATTCCGTTGATCCAAGAGCTGATGCGCCGCCATCCAGATTTGCCAATGGTGGTGACGACAATCACGCCGACCGGGTCTGATCGGGTGCTCAAGCAGTTTGGCGCGCGCGTATTTCATGTGTACTTGCCCTACGATTTGCCCGCGGCGATTGAGCGATTTTTTGCCCGCATCAAGCCGCGAATCGCGGTGGTAATGGAAACCGAGATCTGGCCGAATTTGTATTTCGCCTGTCGCGAACATCAAATTCCGATCTTTATTGCTAACGCGCGGTTGTCAGAACGCAGTATGCGCGGTTACGGGCCGGCCATGTCACTGATCACCGAAGCGGTGCGCTGTGCAAGCTTGGTCGCCGCGCAATCGCAGATTGATGCTGAGCGATTTCTGCAACTCGGCGCTGCTAGGGACCGCGTGTGCGTGGTGGGAAACATCAAATTTGATATGGCGGTGCCGGACGGTTTGCATGAGATCGCCCGCGAATGGCGCCAAGCCTGGGGCGCGTTGCGGCCGGTGTGGATTGCCGCCAGCACCCATGAGGGCGAAGAGTCGGCCGTTTTGCAGGCGCACGCTCGTATACTCGGCCGCTTTCCCGATGCGCTGATGATCCTGGTGCCGCGTCATCCGGAGCGTTTTCGGGCGGCGATTTCTTTGTGTCGTTCGTACGGATTTCGAACCAGTTGTCGCAGCGAGGATCAAATTGCGGCGCTCGATTCGCAGTGTTTTGTGGTCGATACGATGGGCGAATTGTTGAAGTTTTACATGTGCGCGGACGCCTGTTTTGTCGGCGGCAGCTTGGATCGCATTGGCGGTCACAACGTGTTGGAGCCGGCAGCCTTATGCAAACCGATCCTAATCGGACCTTACACCTTCAATTTCGCTGAAATAACCGACACCCTGGTGGGCGAAAACGCGGCAATCCGGGTTGCTAACGGTGCTGAACTGGGCACTCAAGTGATCCGGGTTTTGAGTGATGGCAAGCGCGCCCTAGCGATGGGGCGCGCCGCACTGGCGGTGGTCGAACGCGAACGCGGCGCGGTGCCGCGCACCATGTTGGCCATCGAGGCGATCTTGAGCGACAGTCCTACTTCAGCAAGGCATTGACCGCTTGCAAATCCGCCACGGTGATGGTGCCGGCGGCTTGTTTCAAGCGCAGTGAGTTCAGCAGGTAGTCGTGACGCGCGCGGGCATAGTCGCGTTGCGCCTGGAACAGTACTTGTTGGCTGATGAGCACGTCGACAATGGTACGCGTGCCGACTTCAAAACCGGCTTGCGTGGCGTCCAGTGCGCTCTGCGCGGAAATCTGCGCTTGTTTGCGCGCTTCAACCTCGGAAATGCCGGCGGCGACCGCGCGAAAGGCGGTGCGCGTGGTGCGCACCACGGCGCGCAGTTCTTGCTCATAGCGGTCTGCTGCAGCGTCGCGATTGTGGGATTCCTGGCGCACCCGCGATTGCGTGGCGAAACCTTCGAAAATCGGCACATTTAAGGTGATGCCAAAACCGTGATCACGAAAATCGCCATCGGCTGGAAAGTTCAAACTGTTTGAGCTGCGAGTGCCTAAGCTGGTTTGGTCCGACCAACTGTAATCGGCGCCCACCGTGGGAAAATGAGCCGCTTTGGCGGTGGCGATCGCTTCTTCAGCTTGTTTCAGTTCGAATCGGCTAATGGCGAGAGCCGGACTCTCGGCTTCCGCGGTCTGCACCCATTCTTCGGTGTTGTCGGGGGCCGGACGGTTCAACTTGATCTCGTCGGCGAGGGCTCGCACGTCGCTGACCGGCTTGCCTGTTAGTTCGCCGAGTGCCTCATAGGCATCGTCGAGTTGGTTCTGCGCCAAAATGGCCGCTGCGCGGGCGCCGTCGTAACGCGCACGCGCTTCGTGCACATCGGTAATGGCCGATAAACCAACTTCAAAGCGTTGATCGGCTTGTTCGAGTTGGCGCTTGACGGCGGTTTCTTCGGCTTGTGCCGCGTTCAGGTTGGTGCTGGCGGTCAGCGCGCCAAAATAAGCGGTGGCGACACGCACGATCAAATTGTCGAGCGCCGCATCGTAACTGGCGGCAAAACGCGATTCACCCGCCCGTGCGCTGCGCAGCCGCGTGTAATTGGCATGGTTGTAAATGCTCTGCGTCAGTCGTAATTGGTAAGTGCGCGTGTTGGTATCACCGGCGCCTTGGGCGCGACCAAAACTCACCGTGCCGTTTGGGTTTGGAATGGAGGTGATCGATGAACTGCTGCTGTTGGAATTGCCATAGGAGGCCGAGCCGCTTAAGTTGGGCAGCAACGTGGAACGCGCCTGGATCACGCCTTCACCCGCCGCGTACATCGCAGATTCGGCAGCGGCGAGCTGCGGATCACTGGCGCGCGCCATATCGTAGATTTGCGTCAAATCGGCGGCACTGGCGCCGCCAGCAAAAGCCGACAAGCCGGCGAGAAGTGCAAGAGTCAGGGATTGGCGACGCATGAATAACCTCGTTAACAGATCAGAATTCGAATCGGGACGCGGGCTGCGCGCCTTTCAAGTAGGGTAAATCAGTTTCAAACAAACTTTTGGTGTCCAGATAGTCTGGAACTTGGCGCGTGATCAACACCGCTTCCATGGCGGGTGAGCGTCCACGAATCACAAACAACTTGCCACCGGGCTTCAACCAACGCGTGAATGCCTCCGGAACCTCAGCGACCGCGCCGGTGACCGCAATCGCATCGAAACTCTGTGCGGGCTGGTAATCAAAGGCATCTTGCAGCAGCACCTGGCAATTGCGAATACCGCTGGCACTGATCCGGCCACGCGCGCGATCAGCCAAATCGCTGTGTCGCTCGATAGAAACCACCTGGCGGGCTAAGCGCGCCAAACAGGCGGTCACAAAGCCACTGCCGGTGCCAATTTCCAGTACGTCTTCCTCGCCGCTCAGTTCCAGGGCTTGCAACAATCGCCCTTCGACGACTGGCTTCATCATGAACTCGCCGTGTTCCAGCGGGATCGACAAATCGGCAAACGCCAACTTGCGGTGCCGCGCCGGCACGAAGTCCTCGCGTTTGATTTCGCCGAGCACATCCAGCACGCGCGCATCAAGCACCTCCCAAGGTCGAATTTGTTGTTCGACCATGTTGAAGCGAGCACGTTCAAAATTGAGCGATCCGGCCATGGCGATTTCTAAATTCCCTATTAAAAGCAGGACGCCAAGGGTAGCGGTCCGCGGCTGGTTTGCTCAAGCGCGCAGATTGAGTCGCGCCGTCCTTGCCAGATAAGTGCCAGAGGTCATCGGAAGTGCTATTGGTGGGCAAAAGCAGGGTGCGGGTTGTGGGTTGT
>Ga0105048_10009437_pt1 | contig 15521 bp, 10 predicted proteins | sample MAT05_FD_78382 | JGI IMG/M metagenome (GOLD analysis project Ga0105048, IMG submission 78382) | Freshwater microbial communities from Lake Fryxell liftoff mats and glacier meltwater in Antarctica - MAT-05 | ecosystem: Environmental > Aquatic > Freshwater > Ice > Liftoff microbial mat | place... | reverse complement strand
TTTGAAGCCTTGTCCGCTGGCGCTGGAGGGGAATCGGTTCGGGGCGGGAATCTGCCGACTAACCGAATCAAGCACAAGTCCAGGATGAACGCTGCCATCGGGCAGGAGTTCCAGATCGGGCGCACTTTCCAGTTGAGGAGCGGGGTGTGACCAGCAAAAATCCACCACCACGTATTCCCAGCCCAGCGGAGCCAGCCGTTTGGCAAAAACATCCGCATTGGCTTTGACTTCGGCTTCGGTGACCGAGGCGTTGAAGCAGTCGAAACTATTCCAACCCAGCGGAGGGGTGGAAGCGATGGCATGGAGCGCTGTCATAAATTATCCTTTGAGACCGGTGGTGACAATGCCTTGCACAAGTTGCTTTTGCATCAGGAAATAGACGGTGATGAGGGGCAGGGCGTAAATCACCAACCCCGCCAGGGTGAGCGTAATAATCGGATTGCCTTTGGGGTCGGTGAATGCGGTTGCCAGCTTCATCGCCAGGGTGGCTTTTTCGCCGCTCAGGTAAAAGGCTTGGTGGAACCAATCGCCCCAGACCCAACTGAAGGCGAACAGGAAAGTAACTGCCATAACCGGCTGGGCGTTTGGCAAAAAGATTTGAAAAAAGGTGCGGAGAGGTCCCGCGCCGTCAATTGAGGCGGCATCTTCCAACTCTTTCGGGAAGGAGGCGAAAAACTGGCGGAAGAGCAAAATTTGGAAGGGTGAGCCAGCCAGTCCCCATAAGAACCAGAGCAGGTAGTTGTTAATCAGCCCCAGACGCGAATACAAAACAAATTGGGGAATGACTGTCACGGAGGCAGGTATCATCATCATCGCCATTAGGATGATAAAGAAGCCGTTACGTCCCGGCGCTTTCATACGCGCGAAGGCATAACCGGCAATGGCGCTGGAGATGACATTGGGTATTGAAAAGATCAGCGCCAACATGGTTGAATTCAACATACCTTTGATGAAGCCGTACTTGGGATTGGTCAAGACCTGGACGTAGTTGCTCCACTTGGGTACAGGCGCGAACCATAGAATCGGCCACCTCATGAAATCTGTTTCGGCTTTGACGGAACTGATCAACATCCAGATGATCGGCAGGATGAACAGGACGGTTAGCGCAATGATGACCGCATAGAGCGAAAAACGTTCAAACACGCGGCCAGGGTTGAGAGGCTTTTTATTCATTATTTATCCTCCGGGTTAACTTCGTAGTAAACCCAGTATTTACTGGTGTATGTCATCACGATGGTCAGGATAAGGATGAAGAAGAACAAAATCCACAACAGGGAACTGCCATAGCCGTAGCGCTGGCGAACGAAAGACTCCTGATAAATATGGATCATGAACATATAATTTTCGCGCGGCGGCAGAGTGGCGATGCCGGCTTGCACAGCCCTGGGCGCCAGCAAAAGCGGCTGGGTCAAAATTTGCAAAGAGCCAATAATGCCAACAATGAATTGATAGAATATCACCGGCGTTAATAATGGAGCGGTGATGTTGCGAAACATCTGGAAGTTGTTCGCGCCATCGATGCGGGCGGCATCCTCCAGTTCGGCGGGGACACCCTGAATCCCGGCCATAAAAATGATGACCGCGCCACCCACGCCCGCCCAGACCGACCACATCACCAGTACATGGAACGGATACTCAGTCAGCCAGCGGATGTAGGTGTTGGGGACGATTTCGTTCAGCACGGCATTCACTACCCCGTAGTTGTTATCCATCAGCGCTTTCCAGATCCAGACCGAAGCGACCACTGGGATAATGCTAGGGATGTAAAACAGCGTGCGGAAAAAACCCTTGCCGCGAATATTGCGGGTCAATAAAATGGCAATTAATAATGAAAGTACGATATTGATCGGGATGGTGATGATGGCGAACAGGAAAGTGCGGCTAAGCGCATACCAGGCGAGGCCATCGGTGAAAAACTCCCCGAACGCCTCGCTGTAATTCGCCAGCCCGATAAATTTATACGTATCGAAGTTGGTTCCGGTAAAGTTCGTAAATGACATCAATACGCCAACTGCCATCGGAATGACGGTAAAAGCCAGAAATCCCAAAAACCAGGGCGCGATAAAGACATAGAACCAACTGACGCGCAGCCAACCATATCCGCTCAGGCCCAGGAATTTTCGTTTTGTTTGAAGGATGGTTTGTGTATCAGCGCTCATAGGTTTTCTCCTGTCTACGAACTGTCTGCTCCTCTCTCCAAAAAAGCGGGAGAGGAGCAGACATGAGATTTATGTGTTATCGGTTACTTTGCGACCGCTATACCATCAGCAATGGCTTTGTTGACTTCAGCGTCGAGATTGGCAATGGCTTCTTCGATGGTGATCTCACCCTTCAGGTAACGTTCGAGGTTTGCCTGCCAGGTGGTGTTGAATATGCCGGTGCTGTAGTAGGGATTGATGCGGCGCGGGGTCTGGATGGTGTTCGCCTGTTCCCACTGCACGTTTTCAATGAACTGTTTTTGCCATTCCTCGGTGGCGGGAATTTCGGCATAGAGCGACTTGAGCGCGGGTAAGCCCCAACCGATCTGTGCCCGATTGAGCGCGGGAGCGCCGCCCATGTAGTATTCAAAGAACTTCCAGGCCGCATCAGCATTCTTGGTCTTGGTAGAGATGAACCAGCCAGCGCCGCCCAAAGCCGGGTTGACGGAGACTTTGCCGCCCCAACTGAGTGCGGGGTACATCACATAGTCCGCTGGGGCAACCACAGGGTTCTCAGCATCGTGGAAACCGCCCTGGATCCAGTAGCCGTTATCGGCGGAAGCCGCACGGCCATTCAATAGATCAGGCACCACCCATTCGGGCGAGGGGTTAAGCGGGTTGAAAATGGCGTTGTCCTTAGCCAACTCTGCCATGAGGGTCAGGAAAGCCACAACAGTGGGGTTGTCTTTGATGTTGGCTTTGCTGAAATCCTCGGAATACAGGTCTTCGCCATTTTCCATCAGGATGGTTTGGACAGTGCCATCCCAATAATCGGAATAAGCCATACCCACGCGAGTCACGCGTCCGCCTTCAGACTTGGTCATCTTGCGCGCCCAGTCAGCGGCTTGCGCCCAGGTGATGATAGTCTGAGCCGGGGGCAGTTCGATGCCAGCCTCAGCGGCGGCAGTCTTGCTGATGAAGAAGGACTGATCAGGAGACCAGTCTTTGTTCATACCATACCAGCCGCCTTTGTAGCGGAAATATTCCACCGACGGAACCATGTCATCGGCTTTGAGCAGTTCACTCTTGGCAAAATAAGGGGTCAGGTCAAGCACCCAACCGCGATCGGCATAGGCGGATGTATCGGCGCCGCTGCCGGCAATGACATCCAGTTGTTCGCCAGCCACGATCATGGCGGCCAGTTTGGTGGCATCGGGATCAATGCGCTCGATGGTCACGCCAGGATTGGCAGCCACATAAGCGTCGATGATGTCTTGTGAAAGTTCGTCTTCGCTGGCCATCACAACTAATTTGACCGGTTCAGCAACTGTCGGGGCTTCTGTCGCGGCAGTTGCTTCCGTAGCCGCAGGGGCGGCTGGTTGTTCGGGGGCGGCTGTGGGTGCTGCAGTGCCACCGCAAGCCGTCAGGAGGATTGCCAATAAAGCAACCATTGCAAATACGCGCCAACTACTTGATTTTTTCATTTTCTGCTCCTTTTTTGTCTTTGAGCTGCGGCAATACCGCAACCCTTTTGGATCGAACTGTTATTTGAGAACACCTGCCAGCACAGCCTCAACCGACTTGAATAATTCAACGGGTAGGACAGGTTTTACCAGGCAAGCAGCCAATTCCTTTTTGATGTGCATCTCGCGTACTTCGCGGGTACTGCACACAATCAACGGCAGACTGCCCTTCAATTCGTTAACCAAATCCCAGCCGCAACCGACCGGTTCCAGCACAGCCAGGTCTATTTTTTGCTGGCTTAGAATCTGCCGCGCTTCTTCTCCATTAACACAGGCAAAAACCTGGTACGAAAGAGCCAACTCGCGACGATACAGCTCACGCGTGGCGGGGTCTTTTTCAACGATGAGAATAGCGGGACGCTGGTACGACATGTGTTCTCCTATGCTCTAATTTAACAAAAAATGAGCCGCCTGTCTCGGATAAAAAGGCGGCTCACTCGGACTATTGAAGGCTGTTTACTGTTCCCGATATTTTTTCGGCGACAGCCCGACCTGTTGCTGAAACACCCGCCCGAAATAGGATGGGTCATCAAACCCAACCTGTGCCGCCACTTCGGTGATGTTTCTATCAGTAGTCTTAAGCAGCTCACGCGCGCGCTGAATACGGAAGCGGTTGAGCGCATCCCACGGAGAAATCCCCATTTCCTGCTTGAATATCTTACTTAAATAACCTTCGCTGACTCCCACCGCCCGCGCAATTTGCTGGCGGCTGAGCGGCTCGGCATAATGCTGATGCAAATAAGCCAATGCCTGTTTGACTACTGCGCTGGTCGCCTGTAAGAGACGTTCATCATCTCTTAGCGCAGAGCGTAAAGCAACCAGTGCTTCCTGCTCTGAAAGCATATCCTTGCTCTGGAATACCACGCGGGCATAATCAAGACGATGGGCGTCTTCCTCGGTCAACAACTTACCGCTCATCACCAAAACTGGCACTGTTTGTAAACGCGGATTGGCACGCATATACTCCAATACGGTGAAACCGTCGACGCGCGGCATCATCAGGTCAAGCAGGACCAGGCAGGGTGTGATGCTTTCCAGCATATCGAGAGCAAACTGCCCATCCTCCGCGCTTTGGATCGGTACGCCGGGCAAAGCTTCAGCTACCAGGCGCGCATACATTTCGCGCACCTGTGCGTCATCATCCACCATCAAGACGGGGCGATTTTCTGCGCGCTCCGGGCGCAGGCTGTTAAGCATTTCCAACAAAGTGGCATGTGGAACCGGCTTAACCAAAATATTAGTAAGCCCAGATGAACCAGGAGTCTGGTTATAGATCACAAACGGCAAACGGCAAACGGCAGGCGAACGCCGTAATTGACCGATCAACTCCCAGTCATCGGGGTGCGCGTTGTTCATATCCCAAGCCAACACAGATGGGGAACTCAATCTGCTGACTTCTTCGGCGCTGGTGATACGTTCCAGACTCAAGCCGCGACGCTGGCATAGTTGCAAAATGGCGGGGCTGGGATCGGGATTATGTGAAATAAGCAGGAGTACGCTTGAGTTGGAGTCGCTTGACGCAGCAATGCTCAAGCCATTGAGTCCGGGCAGAGGCAGGTAAATATGAAAGGTCGAACCCGTTCCCATTCTGCTTTCCAAAGACATCGAACCATTGTGCAGTGCCACCAATCGTCGTGTAATACTTAATCCCAACCCAATGCCTTCGGGACGGCGCTGTAAATTTTCGACTCGATAAAACGGCTCGAAGACTTGCTGCTGTGCTTCGGGCGGAATGCCTGCGCCCGTATCGCGTACCCAAAGATGCAGGTGCGGCGGTTCCACATCTGCGCCCAGGGTGATAAGCCCATTAGTTGTAAATTTGCTGGCGTTGCTCAGCAGGTTGAGAAAAATTTGTCGGAGGCGCACCGGGTCTGCCTGGATCAGAGGCAGGTTTTCGGGCAGCTCGAGCCGCCACTCCACTCCAGTGCGGCGAGCTGTATCAGCCATGCTGTTGAACACGTCTTTGAGAAATAGGCGCGGCTCAAGCATTTCAGGATAGAGATCAAGCTCACCGATTTCGAGCCGCGACATATCCAGCAGATCATTGATCAGGCGCACTAAATGTTCACCGCTTTGGTAAATCTGTTGTTGATCGCGGCGCAGTTCAGTGGGCAGGTTCACGCCATAAATATTCGGTTCTTTCAAGGCGGTCTGGGTGTAGCCCAAAATAACATTGATCGGAGCGCGCAGTTCGTGGCTCACATTCGCAAGCAGGCGGGTTTTGAGTTGGTCGGCTTTCTCGGCGGCAGAACGCGCCTGAAGCGACTCTTCATACAAACTCGCATTCTGAGATGCAATGCCCAACTGGTCAGCCAGCAGTTGCAGTCCCAGCAATTCATGACGCAAATGTTGAACGCGGCGCGAACTATGCAGGTCCAATACGCCGATAATTTTTTGGTTATAGCGAATGGGCAAAATAGCGCGCGAGCGAGTTTGTGGATAATCAAGGTCAGGCGCATAATGCAGACTGTGTACGACATCCGGGATAAAAATGGATTCGCCTTTGAGCATCATCTGACCGATCAGCCCGGTCTTCTGGATAGGCGCTTCGCCTTCTGCCCCTGAGACTGGTCGCGGGTATTCTTTGAGCAATATCCGCGCTGAATCATGCCAGCGATAAATAACCACTCGATTGTAATGATAGTTCTTGGCGATAAGTTCGGCTACTTTATTAAATAGTTTTTGCCGATCAAGCAAACCGCCCACCTGTTGATTGATACTGGTCACTGTTTCCAATTGCTTAATCCGATACTGCTCCGCCTCACGATTGACTCCCACCAGACGCGAAGGAATATCTGCAATCGCGATCAACTTTTTAAGCGCGAGTTCTCCCACGTTTTCAACAGTCACTAATGCTGAGTGAATACTCAAATTACGCGGGAATGAATTCCCAAGCGCCAGGTCGTAAGCGATGTCCATGGCTTCGCTTCCAAAATTAGCAGAATCCGTTTCGACCGTGGCGGTCAGGCTGCCATCTGCCACTGCCGCCAACGCCAGCGGATCGCCATTGATACCCACGATGATCGTTTGAGGCGTAATCCGTCCCAGCGAACGCCCGGCATTGCGGGCGGCTAACGCCAGCGAATCTGAAATGCCCAGGATGGCATGTATATCACCGGATATGGTTTTCAAAGATTTCTCGATGACTGGGTAAGCCTGTTCGTAAGCCCAGGGCGTGGGGATATGCTGCCAATTCAATGCCGGGAAATTTTTGAACACATCAGCGATGGCTGTGACTCGGCTGTTGCCTACCTCCCCATCTTTCTCCCACAAACCGCCGATCACCAGAACCCTGCCTTTGCCATTCAATCGCTCTGCCACAAACTTCCCAGCCAGCAAAGCGCTGTCATAAAGGCCCGCAAAGGCAACCAGTTTTGAATGTGTAAAATCTGTCTCAGACAAATGAACGATTGGCAATCCCGCCTCGAGGATACGCAGCGCATCTTGCTTCGGGATGTACGAAGTAATCAGCGCCGAAAGCCCGAACGAGAGAATATCCTCGACGAGCCTGCCCGGGTCAGAATCTGGCGTTCCTGCAAATTCCATCATCGCTTCCAACGGAATCAGATCTGCAGAAAGTTGTTGACCGCGCAGATAAACCGCTTCATTGATCTGCACCCAGTACGGATCAGTACGAGTCAGCCAAACGCCAATGCGTGGACGATCAGACATAAAACTCCATTAGTAAATTGGATGGATGAGTGAGTACCATGCCAATAATTATATACTGATTTGGCTGGTATTCTTCCGTTGCGAATTGGGTACCGCCAAAATCGGTGATAGATAATTGAACAGAGGAGGGGATATGGTAGGACAGCGGACATTTGAAGGAAAAGGAAATGAATTTAGCCTTTGAACAGACAGCCTTTCATTATTATATTCTTAATGGCAATAATTGGCGTGTTGTTGGATGTGCCGCTTCACTATAGATAGGTGTGCCGGCTACTTGGTTTATCCGCCCGTATTTGAGAGGCTAGATTCAAGTAGTCAGTACAAGGGTGTAGTACAGTTAATTTACAGGGACGGGATGGTGAAATTATACGAATAGCAATTCTGTATGGGATAATGATTGGATTAGTGATGGGAATAGTCACTCTGATTTTGATCAACCTTAACTAATTGTGATCAATCAATAATGAATCAGATAGCTTGCATTTTTTGATTAGTCTTGTTTTTGAGTTGCCCGTGTTGGCTACTTCGCTCATCCGCCCGAATGCGTGAGGTGAAAGAGGAGTATCATACTGTTTATCCTCACAATTTCTCAGGAGCAGCATGATGAGCAAATTTCTTCACTGGCTGTTGTTTGTAAAAAAAACGAGCCCTCCCTGGGACGAAATTCTTGTCTAAAATCTCAAAGAGTCTGGCGGATGAAGCAAGTAACCAGCGCACCCAAATGTTTCGCGATGTACAATGGAATGATGTCTTTTGACAAAGGCGTTTAAAAGGGATTGGCAGCCTTATGTGAGCTGGTTATAGTGGATAACCCCAGAGATATGTTCTGGGCGTGTGGTGACTGTCGACAAACACTGCCCGATTTTGCATGAAAGATTAAAAACTATACTGGAAGGAGAAAAAGAACGTATGAGTAAAATTGTCTATATTGGTACCGATGGTGGCGCAACTACATCTAAAGTAGGAGGTGTAAGAAGTGACGGCTCACCCATCTCTACAAAATTATTGCAATCCTCCACAAATTCGACTCATGGTCCCGAAGCTGTTGTGCATAGTTGGGTTAAGGCCACAAGCACTTACTTATCCCAAAATAACCTGACTTGGGAACAGGTCGGTGGGGTGGGATTGGCCATTCCCGGCCCATTCCAACGCTATGGCGTTTTTGACCGTTCAGCCAACCTGCCCGAAAACTTTGCCGGGTTCGATGTGCATTCTGCTTACAGTAATGCCTTATCCGAACGCGCTGGGCGTGCCATTCCGCTAACGGTTGGTAACGACGGCAACATGGGCGGTGTGGCTGAAGCCCAGCATGCGCGCGGCGACAGCAGTGGCACGGTGCTTATGCTTGCCCCCGGCTCCGGGCTGGGATGTGCTTACATTGACCAAAGCGGATTGGCATTGGATGGCGATACCCTGGCCGGTATGGAAGCCGGTCATATGCCCGCGCCCCTGCATTTGCTTGGCACTACTAAAGCCTACCCCTGTGGATGCGGGCGCACTTGGGGCTGTATCGAAGTTTACACGTGCCTTGCGGGCTTGCACTACCTGCTTGCTGAAAAACTGGAGCAATATCCTGAACATTTTCTGGCGAAATCACCTCTTGGACCCAAGGAACGTGCCTTTACCCTGCGCGGATTGGCCCAAAAAGGCGACAAACTTGCAACAGAATTGTTTGACTTCCAGTCCAGAGCATTGGGGTTGCATGTCGCCAATCTAGCTATGGCACTCGACACCAAGTTTGTGGTCATCGGCGGAGGGTTGATGGATCCCGAAGCGACTACTATCACCTTTCGCGAGCGCTATTTGGGCATCGTGCGCTCAACCGCACGTGAATACCTGTGGCCCTACCAGCGCGATGCCATTAGTATCGTCGCTGCCGCGCTTGGTGACCTTTCACAAGCCATCGGCGCAGCCTTGGCCGCCTTGTACAAGAACAAAGTATAAAACCTGCCAATACTGCCGGAATTACCAAAGCAAAGAACAAGAAAATTGTGCAAACATTAATAAAAGACTTGGATTTCCCCCCAGTATTTTCTCATTTTGAGCTTGTGCTGGCTACTTCGTTCATCCGCCCTGAATTATGAAGCAAAGCCGAATGGAAAGGGGATTATCATGCTGCTTTACCCTCATAATTTTTCGGAAGCAGCCTGGCATGCAACATCCTTCTTTGACTTCAAGAACGCATCAAGGACTGGATAAGGCCTGCTGGCTATTTGGTTCATCCGCCCGGATGTGTACGGTAAAACGGACGTGTAATCTTAACTCACGGAGCAGCATACTTGGCAAATTTTTGGATGAGGACGGCTGTCCCATTTTGCGATAAGACAAACCATCGTTGGATAGCCTCCGCTCAAGTTTTCAGCCTGACAACGCAACATCCCTCCGCCAGGGCGTGTTGCATGAATTGTGGCTATACCTGATCGCGGGGATCGATGAAAGATAATCAATAATGGAACCCGCAGAGCGTAACTATTTTTTGTCTTCAAATGTGGGGGGTAAATTGGTAAAAGGCAACAAAAGAACCGACTTTTTAGGTCGGTTCTTTTGTTTATTTCTGGCGGTCCCGACGGGGATAGAACCCTCGGTGCCTAACATTTTGGCTAACTAACGATGAGTTGATTTTTGAGTCTTTTTGGGGCTTTTTTGTAACTTCTCGGTCATTCTATTCGAAGACAGGAAGTGTGTCAAGCGATATTTGGTATATTTTATTACAGGCGAGGTAAATACAACCATATTTCATAAACCTCGTCTAAAAGACATCAGTCATAAACCGGCAAAATTACTATCAAAAAAAACGGCGGATGAAGTAAATAGCCAGCACAGGTTACGCGGATAATGCTAATTCTTTCATAAGCGTTTGTGGCAGTGAAATTGGAGAGAATAAACTTGCGGGAAAGAGATAATCTTCTTCCGACTCGTCAATCACGCGGATCATTTTGTGGATTTCGGCTTCTTTAGCAGACAGTACTTGATAAATTTTACGTGGTTCGGGTACAACCATAATCGGTGGTTGGCAACTGGAGGGGAGTAGGAAGATGTAGTAGGATAGCCTTTTTCACTTCACACGGATAAGGACATCCCAAACTCTTGAATAAGCAGCCTACATTTATATTAATCTTGATTCTTCTCGTACTTCTAAAGGAATATGCGGAATACTTTAATCAGGAACGACCGCATCAGGGCATTGCTCAATGCATCCCCAATCATTATGAACTGCCAAAGTCAAAGCCAACAAGCGGACGGATCACATCGAAAGAAATTCTTGGTGGATTACACCATAGCTATTCCCGATCTGCATATCTGAACTAACCCATATCCCCTTTGCATTAAAAACTTTAACGAACAAGGGTGAATAATATTGATCGATGATCGGGATATGAAATCGAATTGTATTTTGCTGTTTGTAATTGGTGTGTTTTCCTAAAAACGATCATCCAAATGACCCCAGTGCGTATTCATAAAATAAACCGAGACTACCCTGGAGGGAAAAGGGGAATCGTCTAACGAAATTTCCGCCTAAAAATAAAAAATAACAGGCGGATGAGTGAAGTAGCCAGCACAGGTAAGTCAGCAACAGCGCGGCAGTTTCATTGCCAAGGGAATTCTAATTTTCCTGGAATCCATCTTGACAGCCCTCGTGTTGCTCAGGTTCTGATTTGGATCGAGATATTGTTTTCATAAAGTCAAAATCCAGGCACCTTAACAACTGAATAGATCAATACAAGAAACCAGCAGCTTGCATTTCTCCTGAGCCGTATCCTCAAGACTACCCAACACCGTTAGGCTTGCAAGTGATTTGAATACGAGTACCTTTCATGGGTTCTGAAAGGACAACTAGTTTCGCTCCGATCAATTCGGCGCGCTCGAACATACCAGCCAGACCAAAATGTCCGGTGGCTTCAAGGGATTTCAAATCAAGTGTATCTTTTGAATCAAATCCGCCGCCGTTATCCTGAACCATGAGTTCAATTTGTTGGGCAGTCATGGAGCCGGAGATCGTAATTAATGACGTGCCCGCGTGGTGTACGGCGTTGGAACAAGCTTCCTGCAGGATGCGCAGCAGATGTAATTCTGTTTCTTCCGAATACCTGGTACCGTCTGATTGAATGTCAAGGAAAATGTGCAGCTTCTTCGACAAGCGATCGTTCAAGGTGTCAACATAATCCTCAAGGGTCATTGGAATGCCATAGTCCAGTGCGGCAGGCCGCAGTTCCTTGATCATTTCGCGTACTCGAGATGTTAACTCGCCATATAGCCTCGTAAAATTCGGAGTGAGATTTTGGTCGCCTAGTTCCATCATCAACATCGCCATTTTGTTGAGGATATCATCGTGTAATTCCAGGGCAAAGCGCCGGCGCTCCTGCTCGGATAGTTTGATGTCTTTTTGATATGCCGCATGAAGACGTTCAGTCTGGATAATGTTGCTTAAAGCAATTGCTGTCTGGTTGGCCAGCGAGCGAAACATCGGCAACTCTTGTTGCGGGTAGAAGTCATCAGGATCGCGCTTTCCGAAAAGCCAGACGCCAAGAACATCATCCCCGACTTTCAGTACAAATACCAGTCGTACCCACAGAAAGGATTTAATCGGGGAGCTATCTTCGGGATTAGAGTCTTGCCACGCTGTGGGTTTTTGATAGGAGGGATCCTTTATGATCCTGTCCGGATCAACCCCGCTGGCAAGTAGCACCTGGGTTGAGTCATTGTCGAACTTCAAGAAAAGGAACTCTCGAACCAGAAGACTGGGCAGCATAACATCTTTGAGCATGTCAACAAGCGCATTAATGGATGTGCTAGCTGAGGTTTGTGCTGAATAATTCTGCTGGAGTTGCGCAGGCGTTACGAGGATACCCAGCAGGCGGCGTTCCAGAAAACTTTGAAAGTATGGGAAACACCAGATGGCGAGCGCAGCGGCAATCAGGCTTGCAATACTTCCTACTACCAACGTGTTATCGGGTGTTGGCAGCCAACCATCTGCGACTGCGAAGAGGGGAATCCCAACAAGGGCCACGAGAACAATGAAAAAATATGCTGAGATCAGACGGTTCATGCGCAATTCAAGCCCGCCCAATTGGCGGCGAAACGCAATATAGAGATATGCAAATGGGATGGTTACAAAGTTTATCAAGAAAAGTGTGCTTATCAGCGGAACATTATCAACAAAGGTGTAGGCTGCAGTCACGACAATAATGGGCAGGAAAGCGAAAAATCCCAGAAGAGTCATAAAGAGCACTTCGCGGCGGACTTCGACCTGGCGGAAGAAATGAACGATTAGCAGGATCAGGCTGCCTAGAATAGCAATCAGGAAACCCATGAAGTAGAGACTGCCAGAAAATATCTGAAACCATTGGCCAACCATAAGTAGCACTGCCACCAAATATCCAAGAATGACCAATGGCTTCGGCAATATCCCCAAGGGTCGTGGAAAGACCCAGTGTAGATGCAGGTAAATCGGCAAACTGAGCCAGATCGCAATGCGCAGAACAAGCGCACTGTACCAGAGATGGTAGTTGGAGAGGCCACTGCCTGCCACCAACCAAATGGCGGTCACAAAATTAAATGCAACAAGCAGCCACCAACGTTCATCCTTTGGGCGCAAAAAAATAACAGTCAAGAGACCGGCGATCCAGAAAAAATAAGCAATAGGCCACTGGTTAGCCAGAGCATTTAGCTGCTCGGCGCGGTTGACTCCGGGCAGTATCCACGCAACAGTAATAAGTTGGCCGTTGCGTTCCACTTGGATGGCAGTAGCTTGCCCTTGTTTAACCCCTTCAAAGAATGGCCTGCGCAGATCGGAATAAAATGCATCCCAACGTAGTGACCCAATCTGCGCAATACGATCCCCTACTTTCAGGGTGGGTGTTCCCGTCTGCTCCACAAAGACACGATTAATCGTTCCATTTGAGAGCCAGCTAAATCCAAAAGGATGCTGGAAGAAATTGATATAGCTGTAAAACAAAAGGATTATCAGGACAAGCCAGGGAAGGATTTGCTCAAAGATGTTTTTGAGCCGTTCTGCGGGTTTGTGCATGGCGTGGTTCCTAATCTATTGAAGGAGGTGATGTCGATAAGTTAATACCTGAAAATGAAAGCGAACGAATTTCTTTTCTATCACTCAAACCAAACAAAAGGAGAAACATTATGGTAGACATGATTAAATTTTATAAGCTACTTTCCATTCCCACCGAGATCAACGAGCCCTCTCTAAAGATGTTGAGGTTATTTACCCGCCTCAGCCCATCCCGATTGATGGTCATGACGAATGGGCTGGGCTGGGAACCCTGGTAAACCTCCAGTTCAGAAAACCATCTAAATAGAAAAATGGGCTGGCTGGCTACCACCAGCCAGCCCGAAGGAGTTGAATACATGAATATTTATGATAGCACAGCGGATTATATATCAAATATACCGCTTATGAAAGCATGGCCGGCGGCAACAACGTTGCTCAAGCAGGCCGCGTTCAAGAAACCGCGCGACTGGCGACTCCCGATCCTGACCTGCGAAACCGTTGGGGGGAATGTCTCGCAGGCTATTCCTGCTGCCGCATCCATCGCATGCGCACTGATTGGTATTCTTCTGATTGACGACATGTTGGATGATGATCCACGCGGCGAGTTTCATCGGATCGGTGCCGCCCAGGCAGCCAATTTCGCCTCGGCTTTCCTTGCCGCCAGTTCTCAGGCTATTCTTCAAAGCGAAGCATTGCCAAAGAATAAACTGTTGGCAATGAAAAGCCTGAGTCAGATGATGGCTTCCATTTCATTGGGCCAATACCTGGATGTTCAGAATCCGTCCGATGAAGCCGGTTACTGGAAAGTGGTTGAATTGAAAAGCTCATCTTTTTTTCGATCTGCTTTTGAACTCGGCGCACTCTTTGGCAATGCGCCCGTCGAGGTGGTCAATCGTATTGGGGAAATTGGAAGTTTATATGGTGAGATGATTCAAATCCATGATGATTTAAATGACACGATGCAAGTTCCCGCAAATTCGGATTGGATCCAAAGACGTTCGGCATTGCCAATCCTATTTGCGCGCCTCGTTGACCATCCGGCACGTGCTCGGTTTGAGGAACTCTATCCGTATGCGGGGAGCAACTCAAGGTTCCTGAAAGAAGCGCAAGAGATCCTGATCCAATGCGGGGCAGTCAGTTATTGTATCTATCAATTATTGAACAGACATCAAACTGTATTGGGGATACTGTCTACCCTGCCGGTACCGCATAGTGGGCGCGAAGGGTTGACATCTTTCGTTGAACAGATGGTAGTGCCGGCCTATAGACTGTTTGAAGAAGTAAGTGGCGTACCATTCGCCCCCACGACCTTTAAGATCAAGGCTGATGGGGAGTGATCAATCCCAATTGCCTTGCCTTACTGATCGCCGCAGTACGGTTATTGACCCCGAGCCTCAAGTAGGCGGCGGATAACAAATTCCGCGCGGTTGAGTTGCTGACGGACATTATTTCAGCCAGGTCTGAAGTTGTCTTGTTTGGATATGCTGTCGAGAGAGATAAAACTTCGAGTTGGCGCGGGGTCAGAACATCCTGACCCTCCTTTTGTAAATATTTTGAGTAGAGCTGATGTGCCAGTTGGCTGAAATAGATTCCTCCGCCAGCGACCGACAACACAACGTTTGCGAGATCTCTAGCCGTTGCCTGGTCATCTTTCAATACATATCCACTCGCCCCGACCTCCATCACCGCGCGGATCAGTCCGCGTTCGGCATACATGCTTATGACAAGGATGTTCAGCCCCGTGTATGTTTGGAGCAGCTTGGGTATGGCATATAGGATTGGATATGGATTTGGATTCTCAGCCGAGGTGGGGACGCTCACATCCAGCAATAGAACATCAGTGGGGTGCATTGCAAGTGTTGGTTCCAATTCCTGACCGAAGTTGATTGTTGCCGCTACTTCGATTTGTGGATTCCCACTTAAACGAAAAACATAGCCATCTATAATATTTTGATGATCGTCCAGTATTGATACACGTATTTTTTTAGTCATGGGTCATGCTCCCTCTTGGTGCTTACAGAATAGCAAAAAAAGTCTTGCTCTACAAGGCTTGATTATAAAAGTCAGTACAAATGCCTATGTCCTGTAGATTTCTGCCTATTGAACCGCGACTTGGGAATCTCTACAATGATGGAAGATAACAGATTTGCTAATAAATGGAATGGCACATTATTCCCATTT
>Ga0105048_10009436_pt1 | contig 15522 bp, 12 predicted proteins | sample MAT05_FD_78382 | JGI IMG/M metagenome (GOLD analysis project Ga0105048, IMG submission 78382) | Freshwater microbial communities from Lake Fryxell liftoff mats and glacier meltwater in Antarctica - MAT-05 | ecosystem: Environmental > Aquatic > Freshwater > Ice > Liftoff microbial mat | place... | reverse complement strand
TGAGGATGAGTTGATACTGGCAGCTGCCCAGTCCTGCCCTGTGTTTGCCATTATCATAGAGGATATCGAGACTGGTAAGCAGATTTTCCCAGAGTTAGAGGAATAAAGTTAGAAAAGTAAAGATCGTTAAAATGTTATTCTTGTATTAATGTTGGAATATCAAATTGAGCAAATCACCGATTGGTATAAATGGGAATCACTAGTACTACAAGCTCCTCAATATAGTTTTTTGCAGAGTTGGCAACTGGGATCCTTGAGCGAGCAGCTGGACAATAAAGTATATAGATTTGGGCTAAGACGGGGTGATCAGCACTTTTTATTAGCCCAAGTATTGATAATTGAAGCTAAACGTGGCAAGCTCCTACAAGTCAGGCATGGACCTTTAGTACTTCCGGAGTTCCACAATCTCATAGCATCGCAAAAGATTGAGGTTTTGAGCAGTTTAGTAAACCATTTGAAACAATTGGGCAAAGCAGAGAGCTGCGACTATATCAGACTGCAGCCATTGTTCAAGACCGCCATTGAAGATGAGTCCAACGCAACAAATACTGAACTAGAATTGACCTCACAATATTTAGAGGTATTGGAAGTTGAGGGTTTCAAGCCTGCAAGCATACACAATATTGATGCGGAGAAAACTCTAATACTTGATATTACGCCTAAACCTGAAGTTTTACTGGAAAATATGCGCAAGCAAACGCGCTATTATGTGCGTAAAGCCGAGAAATCCGGTGTTACCGTGACCCATACCCAAGACAGCAAGGCCATTGAACAGTTCTTCAGCATTCACCATGACACTACGCTGCGCCAGAGCTTTAAGTCATATTCTTTAGGTTTTTACCAGAAATTCTTTGCGCAATTGAATTCCTTGCCAGAGTCAAAACTCTCTGCGGAAGTGTATCTGGCAGATTATCAAGGGCAATACATTGCTGCGGCAATTATTGTGTACTATGCTGGCAAAGCGTTCTACTCAGATGGAGGTTCACTTAGCGCTTACAGCAAGATCCCAGCTTCCTATTTGATTCAATGGACTGCGCTGAAACGTGCCAAAGACCTTGGTTGTAGTACTTACAACTTCTGGGGTGGAGTCTCTCCAGACAAAAACAATACTAAATATCCTTGGTATGGCATTGATCTGTTTAAACGCGGATTTGCTGGCACTAGAGTCGATTATGTGCATGCATTTGACCAAGGTCTGGGTTGGAAATACAGCTTCATCAGATTGTTTGAACTCTGGGAAAAATTGCGTAGAGGTTATTAAGCATTAATTATTAATTATTAATTCAGTATATTAATCCGACTAAACTTGCAGACTAATTCTCAACACAAAATTGTCTTTACCGGTGGGGGCTCAGGTGGTCATCTCAATGCAGCAATTGCTGTGATCAAAGAATTCCAAGCACATCCCCAGCAATACCCCGCAGAGTTAGTGTATGTGGGTGGGACTCGCGGCATGATCAATGATCCGACACCCAGTTTAGAAAGCCGCAAAATCCCCGAGTTAGGCCCGCGCTTCATCTCAATTCGTTCGGGCAAATTACAAAGATATTTGAGCGTCGATAGCATCAAGTTATTGGCTGGAGTATTTGGTGGCTTCATCGACGCCTGGAAGGTCTTGAAGACTGAAAAGCCCGCCCTAGTCTTTTCTACCGGAGGTTATGTGACCGTTCCAGTGGTGATTTGTGCACGCTTGCAGGGTATTCCCGTAGTAATTCACGAGCAAACCATCGTTTCCGGGCTGGCCAATCGCATTAATGCTCAGTTTGCTGACAAAATCTTGGTGAGCTTTGCTAATTCCTTGCAGTATTTCCCGGCCTCTAAGACAATTGTAAGCGGTAATCCACTGCAAGCCTCAAGATTCCAAACCGATCTTCCAGCCAGTGTAGGTGCCGATTACAAAGAAAAACTGGAGCAATTTGTGGCTGAAAAACCAACTCGGCCATTCATTTTTATCACTGGCGGTGGTCTGGGCTCGCATAAATTGAATAACTGGCTCAAGAACAATCTCGAAGCGCTTACTAGCAAATATAATCTGCTCCTGCAGACAGGCGAAAACCAGGTGTATAAAGACTTTGAGACTATTCAGATTCATCTGCAAACAGCAGCTCCTGCACTACGCGAGCACCTATTTGTGATCAAGTGGTTTGCTGATGAGATTGGTCATATATACAACCAGGCAGATTTAGTCATTAGCAGGCCAGGTGCCAATTCTGTGCTGGAACTGCTCGCTACCAACCGCCGCGCTATTTTCATTCCAATTCCTTGGTCAGCCAATAACGAACAACAATTAAACGCTGAATACTTCTGCCAACAGCAGGCCGGTGCAATTGTCGCAGAAGCAGAGTTGGCGGTTAAACTACTGGCGCAGATTCCTCAGGTCTTGCAAATGTCTGCTAGAGATTCAAGTAAATTGGTAGATAAAACAGCAGCTGTAAAAATTGCGCAATTACTTTGGCAAACAACTTTGTCGAGCAATTAAGACCTAGCGCTTAATTGCTTTTAACTACAATCACGAAGTCTTCTCCATTCGGAGCCTTTTTGAAAGGCGATTCTGAACCTGCAATAAGTTCAACCTGGAAAGCACTTTTGAGGCGCTCAGCTGTTAAAGGTTTCTCTCCATTGGTGAAGTCGAAGATTTGCAAATCTCCAAAAGTCTGATTGAACTTCACTGCTGTCTTAGACACGCTGATATCCACCGGAAAGTCTTTGGCGCTTTTAACGTATTCTGCCGCACTAAGGTCTTTATTGTTAATAGTAGGATATGCATAGATCACTGCCTCTTCAGTTTGCAACTCTGCTGGCAGGTTGAAGATTTTCTGGATGTACTGTTTGACTTTGCAGTACTCATCTTTCAGTTCGATACACTCTTTGTTATTCCAAGCTACTGGCGAAAGATAGTACCCTGGACGGTTATGTTTACCATTAGAAAAAGTTGGCTTAGTGAAGAGCTTATTTTTGCCGCCGAAATTATCATCGAGCACGTAGCGCTGGGCATTGTCAGTATCTGCTTTGGACATAACGTTCAAAGCGCCGCGGATATCGTCTAAGTTAATTGGACTGAATAGAGCGTTTTTCTGGAATACTTGATAAAGTTCGTAAATCTTCACAGGGTCGCTTAGAAGGCTATCGCCCATTACATGTTCCTGGAGTGCCTCTAAAACCTGCTGCTGTCTCTGGGCACGGTCAAAATCGCTAGATGCCTTGCGAACTCTAGCAAATTTTAGCAACTGCACCGAGTCAATAAACTGCCTTCCTTTCTTGAAGCTCACGCGCTCGAAGCCACCGCCCTGTTCGCGAGGATAATAATCTGTGAACGACTTCTGCACATCGATATAGAGTCCTTTACTGCCATTCAGTTCCGCTCCTAAAGTGTTTACAATCAACCTAAATGCATCATAGGAGACAATGGAGAAATAATGATTTTCAAACCCAGTAACACTGGAGACATACTTTTCCATGATTTTCTCACCTCCCTCAGGGCAATTACCATCTTCGGCAAACTTATAGGCATGATTAATAGATTTAAAGTACTGCTTGGCTTGGTTTACACATTTCTCAGTAATAAGCACGCCTGTATCACGTGGAATGCTAAATAAAAATACTTTGCCCGTATCGTGGTTAAACACTACCTGCACCATAGTATCGATATCGCGATCCTTTCCTTTAAATTCCTTCCCGTCGAATTTTAATTCACGGCTATCAATCCCCATAATTAAAGCTGCAGTGTAATTATCAGTGCGCTTCAAAGTTGGCTCCCAAACGCTATCAACTACTTTCAAACCAGTCTTGGCAATTGAAGATAAAGCCTGGCTTGGAGTTTTTTTCTCAACTGTAAAATTAAAAATAAAGAAGCTGTTACCAGCAATTAAAATTAAAATTAAAATTGCGAATATAAAATTGGCAACTTTTAATTTTCTGTGATGTTGTGGCTTAGGCTTGTTAATACTGTCTTTCTTTAGCCCCGCAGGCTTGGAGTAATGGGATCTATTGTTTAGCTCGCTGATTTTTGTCAAAAAAAGTTGTCGGCAGAATTAAAGCTTACTAGTGTATAATTTAACATGTCCTTGCAGATAAAAAAACTCCAAGTCAATATTGCCGATGAAGATCGTCCAGTACTTACGGAAGTAAGTTTGGAGATCGCTCCTGGCGAAGTGCATGTGTTAATGGGACCCAACGGCTCTGGCAAATCGACTCTCTCAAAGGTATTGATGGGACATCACGACTATGTTGTCATTTCAGGCGAGATTTGGCTGGATGATGAGGAAATTACTAGTGCTGAAACTACTGATCGTGCTCGCAAAGGCTTATTTCTAGCTGCCCAGTACCCTGTAGAAATCCCTGGGGTGAATTTGGCAAATTTCTTGCGGGTCTCGTATAATTCTATGCGCCCCGAGTCAGAGAAGTTACCCTTGTTCAAATTCCGTAAGTTATTGCGTGAAAAATTGGCCGAAGTAGGCTTACCAGAAAGTTTTATGGAACGAAATTTGCATGAAGGATTTTCGGGTGGCGAAAAGAAGAAATGTGAAATTCTACAAATGCTTTTATTAGAGCCAAAGTATGTGGTCTTAGACGAAACAGATTCTGGCCTAGATGTCGACGCTATCCGCACGGTGTTTACTAACTTAGCCAAGGCTATCAATACTCATAAACAAATGGGAGTGCTATTAATTACCCATTATCATAGAGTCTTTGAGTATATTCACCCCGATTTTGTGCATATTTTCAAAAATGGCAAGATTGTCGAGACAGGTGGATTAGAACTTGCACAACGCATTGATACAGAAGGCTATGAGTCTAAAAGTTAATTTGCGCTATTATGATTATGCTTACTTAGAAAGGCAAACACTCGCCTAATCCCGTTGCGCTCAGCTCTGACCAAATGTAGTCGGAACTGTCTTCTGCCCACCCAGGACTTGTATTGACTACCAGCGATAATAGTATAACCATCGGAAGTGACTTGATTTAGCCAGGCTAGTGCACTCTGTGTAAATGACTCTTGGGTTTTACTGTCGGTTTTCACCAGCCCCAATGCATATCTGACCACTATTCCTGTAATACTCTGACGATAACCATCCATTTGCTCAGCCACAATATTGTCATCATATCTAACAGCTAAATCTATTTCAGGAGCCATCTGGTCAATCGCTTGTTGCATCACTTCTGAGTCACTGGTAAATTGCCTTACAGCTCCAGTACCCTCAGGAGGCAACCCTTGCAATTGTGCTTTAATTATACTGACTAAGGCAAAAGTCCTTCCTGTCAAAGCCTCATCTTGGCTGGAAATTGACCCATTTTCTACGAATTTTGCTACATTTATAGTCGGTTGTGAGGTTCTTTCTGTTGTAGGCTCAGCAATATAACCTATAGTGCAAACTCCGCTAGGTTCCGCGCTCATAAGTAAAATACCATTTCCTCCTCCCTTGATATTTTTATGTCCAGCTACTAATCTATAACTAAGAGTGGGATTGCCATTGTCATCATAAGCTACGCTGAGACGATTTTGACTTATTCCTGTGATTGACTTAAGCTCTATTGCATCTACATGACCTCTGTTCAGGATTTCTGGTAGGCAATCCCAGAGAATATAGTCTATCTCACTTGCAGATCTGGTAATTCTTACGGCATCAAGTGGAAACAGAATTGCGAGTCCGGCCCTAACTTTCTCTCTGAGGCTATCAGGAGTGACAGTTACTAGTTGTCCATCTAAAGAAATCTGCATAGTTGGTAGTATTTCTTCTACAGGTTCAGTTTCATCAGCAAATATACTTCGCGAGCCAACACCTGAAGTATTCGGTGCAATTTTAACTGCTTGATGCCCGACAACTAACTTTTTTCGGAGTTGTCTCGGCTGAGTAGGAGGTCTGCTAGTAGCGGCACCAATCCTAGTTCTCCAGTTTCTATACACTACAAGTCCTGCAGCTACTAGCAAAGCACCCACAAGTGCCACAGCAGGCAAACTAAAGTCTTCTGGATACATTCTGTCACTAAAAGCCATAGATATGACCCAATCGCCACCTCCGATCTGCAGCGTTTCAACTTTGCCGGTGGTAAAATTTGTTGCCTCTGTAAATACGGGGCCACCTATCGTGATAGATCCATCAGGTTCGAACTGGTATTTATCCAATGTAATCTCAATCCCATTTGCATCAGTTAATTCCAAGGCTCGCGCAACGTCCAAAGGAGTAGTTTCAGGGCGGTTATCAGGACGATAATTGTTGGGGCTTAGGAATTGCTCATCCCCAGCAGGAATAGAGCCAACGTCCCCGATCTTAAGATCATTCACTCCTCTATAGATTTCTGTACGACAAATCTGCAGAGTAGCTTTGGTACCGTTGGGAAACGTCACCTCAAGATGGAAGCTTCCGGATTTCAAATCGCCTGAGATGGTAAATTCACAAGCCCCCTCTTCTCTAAATATACCTTCTACCAATGATTCTAGTTCACCTAAAGTTAATAATTGTACACTTGGGACTTGCGCTCCATATGGAAAGCCGACTTGGCTACCCTCAGGAAGAATAGTCACTCCTTGTACAGTTAATACATTAGGCAAAGAGGGGACTCTTCTTCCTTCTATATCCGGCGGTGGAACCAGTAGACTATAGTAATTAGCATCGAAAGTAGACATCGCTAATAATCTTGCCGCATCAGTATTTAACAGATCTGGGTTGCTTATAATTGGAAAAAGTTCATTAGCCCCCTTCCGAATGCAGGATAGCCCCTGGGGAATGATACTTAAAATGCCACCGTCTCCTTGTATATAAACACCACTTACTCCTATACCAAAAGAAGGACTTTGTTCACCACACCCAATTAACAGTTCTTCAATTTCTCCTGTTAGTCCCACTATTAATTCTGGCGTGACACCTATGAACGTTCCATTTGCTACAAGATCCAACATCTGCTGCACAGTAGTAATATCACCTTGCTGCGCAGTGTCTGGAGGTCTTTGTCCCGAAGTATCGTAACCTGACACCCCAGTTTCTGCTGTAGTGGCCATTAATTTATTATTAATATTATAGCTATATAACAGAGATAACTGACTTTTGTGTCAAGAATTATTTAGCTATAAGTTAGCATTACGCAGATGTTATACAATCTATTAACCAGTTTTCTTACATAGATTTAAACTTATCTTGATAATCAATGCATAAAGCCGATTGTATTTTCTGCAAAATTGCCTCTAAAGAAATCCCGAGTAGTATGATTTTGGAAGACTCAGAGCACATGGCGTTTCTATCACATCGGCCTAACACCGAGGGATTCACGGTAGTGATCAGCAAAGAGCATTATGGTAGCTACTTTGCCGAAGTGCCCAGCGAGGTGCGAGCCAGAATGCTGGAATTTGCCAGCAAAACAGCCAAACTTCTGGATGATACTTTCGAAGATGTGGGTCGCACAGGGCTAATGTTTGAGGGCTTTGGCGTAGACCATTTGCATTGCAAACTATTCCCCATGCATGGTACCAAGGGAGATAAATGGGCCCAACATGCCTCCCAGCAAGGCGCCTATTTCGAACAGTACCAAGGCTTTATTTCCTCGCATGACTACGGCGAACCAGGCAGACCTGAAATAGACGAAACCTGGAGGAAATTCCAGCCTCAAGTCTAGTTCGAGGCTGTTTTCTCCAAGTTCAATTGCTAGTAGGCAGTTTCCAATTGCCTCGATTTCACTTCGGCAATAAATTTATTAATAAACTCTGCTCTGTCCACAGGACCTAGATCGCCTTTGCCGTGCACCCTCACACTGATCTTGTTTGCTTCAAGCTCTCTTTTGCCCAAGATCAGTGTGTAAGGTACTTTCCAGCCTGCTGCATCGCGAATTTTGGCCTGCAAAGTCTCGTCTCTTTGATCCACTTCCACTTTGATTTCCAAATTGGCTTCCACACCTGCTACTTTCAATTCATCTGCTAGAGATAGGCCCGCGTCATTGAGATCTTTATTTAATGGTAAGACCTTGATCTGCAATGGTGCCACCCAAGTTGGAAAAAATCCGCCAGTATGCTCGATATACACTGACAAAAATCTCTCCAATGATCCCATCAAAGCGAAATGAATCATAACTGGAGTTTGTTCACTGCCGTCACTGGCCGTGTACTTCAAATCAAATCTTTGGGGTTGGACGAAGTCTAGTTGCGGAGTGGCCAATTGCCATTCGCGTCCCAAGGCGTCCTTGACCATGAAGTCGATTTTGGGTCCATAGAAAGCTGCCTCACCCTCTGCAATATAATAATCCAGTCCACTACTCTGCGCAATCTTCAACAAAATCCCTTGAGCTTTCTCCCACAAATCTGGCTCCCCCAAGTATTTCTCAGCTTGATTCGGATCTCTAAATGACAACCTAGCTCTAAAAGTCATACCTAACTGGTTGTAAAAAGTCTTAACGATATCGATCAGCATCTGATAAACCTCTTCAATCTGCTCAGGTGTACAAAAAGTGTGACTGTCGTCTTGAGTTAATGATCTGACTCTTGAAAGTCCAAGCAGTTCACCAGCTTTTTCATCACGATAATTAGTAGTGGTCTCCAAGTATTTAATTGGTAATTCTCGATAGCTATGTTTACGGGCCGCGTAAATCTGCTGATGATGTGGACAATTCATAGGTTTCATCACCATTTCATCATCAGTCTCCTGGCTTTTCACCAAAAACAGCTCCGCCCCGAACTTATCCCAATGACCAGAAGTTTTGTAAAGATCATTCTTGGTAATGTGTGGCGACCAGACTCTCTGGAAGCCTTGATCTAAGCGCAATTGCTGCGAGAATTTATTTAATTCCTCGCGTAGAATCGCTCCTCTGGGGGTAAATAATGGCAGGCCAGAGCCGACTAATTCTGAAAAGGTGAATAAATCCAACTCCTGGCCTAATTTACGGTGATCACGCTTATGAGCTTCCTCAATCATTTGGTAGTGCTGATCTAGCTCTGCTTGCGAGCCAAAGGCAATTGCGTAAATACGAGTCAGCATGGGGTTTTTCTCGCTACCGCGCCAGTACGCACCCGCAATGCGATCCAGCTTAAATGCCATGCCAGCAAGTTCTTTAGTATTGCCCACGTGTGGCCCCCGACAGAGGTCACGGTGAATGCCTACTGCATAGACGGTAACCTTACCCTCAGCGGCTAGATCTGCTACTGACTGAGTTTCAGCTTCTGCACTCACTTTAGAACTCCCCTTGGTCTTAATATCTTCTAAAAGCTCGACTTTGTATTTTTGACCTTTGTCCTGATACTCAGCAATCAGATCATCGATGGCAATCTGCTCGCTGCTGAAATCGAGTTCTTCAGCTATAATCTTGCGCATCTCAGCTTCAATTTGTGGTAAATCCAGGTCGCTGAACTTGTGGTCAAAGTCCTGGTAGAAGCCATTCTCGATGACTGGGCCCACTCCCAAAAGGATATTCGCGTCAAATAAGCGCCTTACTGCCAGCACCATCACATGCTCCAGACTGTGCTTTTTGAGATCTAGAGTATGCTTATTTTTGTTGTTATTCTCGTTGCTATTCCCGTTGATATTATCCTTACCCATTATAATTAGTAATTAGTTAACTTAGCTATAAATCGGAAACTGAAATTTTGGCCATCTGTTCTATGGCAATAATTATATACCCCGCTTGGGGGTTGGAGTAGTGGTGTTGTGGGCGAAAAACTTTCCCAACATATGGGCTAATTAAACCAGAAATACCAAGCTTTTGCAATCAGGACTTCTTGAGTAGCAAATGAAGATGCACTTCAGTGAGCGCGTATACTTTTAGTCGTTTTTCAATATGGATCGTTTCTGACCCCATTCCGGATCAATTTAGATCTAAATTAGATACATTCTGATCCGTTTTAGATATAAATTGAAAATGATCCAAGTGAGGCAATCAGCCGAAGTCAGCTAAAACTCAGCTAAAATTCAGCTGCTTTGTTAAACCTCAAAGGACCCATAAAGATTTCTGTTTTAAGAAATCCTACAAGTTGACTGGCTTTCGGGGCAATAAGCCATTTTCTAAGTCGAGAGTATTGCGGTAAATTGCGGCCAAGGCCTTCTTGATTTCTTTTATGTCGTTGGAACCATATTCTTGATTACTGCGAATATTGGCACTGTCTAATTTGACTTCTGTCACCAGCATCTTTATTTCCGCCTGCAATTTCTCCATGCGCAATATTGTCTCGTCCAGGGTTCGACCCTCTCGCACTCCTAACTCCCTGGCAATTAATTGCGTATTTTCTTGTAATTTATCTACTTTGCCAGCCAGAGACTTCACTTCCGAGCGCAGTTCACGATAATCGTCTGCCATAATTATGTTTGTAAGCTAATATACTAGTTAATATACAGTGATTATAACGAAAATATTAGCTATAATAAATACAATTCAACCACGCTGCCCAAAGTACTATGAGTAATACGAGCAATATGATCAATAAATCACTATGGTTAAGTGAATTAGGCGAACGAAAGTCACGCTCAAAATTGCACGGCGCCGTGGATAGCGATGTGGTAATCGTAGGCGGTGGCATTGCCGGGATTTCTACTCTCTACTTCCTGCTCACGCAGACCCAACTAAACATCATCCTACTAGAAAGTGACCGCATCGCCCATGGCGCCACTGGCAACAATGCCGGGCACGCCCTCACAGGGTTTGAGCGAGACTTCCGCGAGTTAGTACGAGACTATAACCGCGAGTCGGTAGTGAGCATGTACAAGGAACTCAACACCAGCTGGAGCCTGCTAGAGCTTATGAATCACGAGCTCAAGATTCCTACTGAAGTGACGCAAATTGTGGACCATGGCGGCTTTACGCAAACCGATGATTTACTTGAGACAATTCAGGAGCAATACGAATTGGTAATCAATGGAGTCAATCACAGCCTGATCTTGGTCAGCAAAGATTTCAGGGATCGAGATAAAATCCCCCCACAGTATTTGGATATAGTCGAGTTTGTGGAACCAGGTGAGATACTATCGCGTCTGGAAACTCTTGATGAGCGATACATTGCAGCACATATCTACGGACCTAGCGCCTTGATGATAAGTGCTGAGTTCACCCACAATATTTTAGAAATGCTGGAACAGAAGTTCCCCCATCGCTTAGAAGTATACGAACATACTCCTGCAGAACAAATCAAACTATTTCCAAATGCCGTGCAGATTGACACTCCACATGGCAATGTTTCTGCAAATACACTAATAATGTGCACCAATGGCTACAAGCAGGCCAATATTATTGACGGTAATTCCGGGCAAGAATATCTCAAAATCAAAACTCAAATTTCTCAAATAATGGGTGAAGTTGTTGCCTTTCCAAGCAAAAAACAAAGCTACTTTGGAGGCTATTATCTCAATCCAGAGCACGATCTACATAAAGAATCCTACCTTTATATCAATCGTCGCAAACTGAAAGATGGACTGTATTATACGGCAATTGGTGGAGCAGAACTGGGTACCGATATACATGGACCGTATTCAGATAACCATAGTTTAAGCCAGGAGAGTCTGGAAAAATACCAACGCTTTCTGAAATCTACTAAGTACGATTTTGAGCGCTCAGAATTTGCCTATCATTGGGAAGGAATTATGGGATATACCCCTAATCGCATTCGCTGGATAGGTCCAGATACTAAATACCCCAACCTCTACTATAATCTCGGCTGCAATGGCATCGGTTTGATGCAAAGCATTTATGGCGGTTGGAAACTAGCTGGGATGTTGGACGGCGCCAAATTTTCACCTTCACTGTTTGACCCTAATTGATATTGAGGGACTAGGATTCGAACCTAGATAGATGGATCCAGAATCCATCGTCCTGCCTTTAGACGATCCCTCAGCTCTGCCAAATTGTGAATACCCACATTGCTGTGCAATTATACTACTTGTGAAACCCATTACCGAACTCAATACTTGATATTCTCCTTGAACTTATCCTCTATACTTATCCTCTAGATCTGTCTTCTATGCCTATTAGATCAGATACGATATATAACGGTCGGGCTTGCACTTCTGAATAGATCCGCGTGACATACTGTCCCACTATGCTGATTGAGAAAATGATCAAGCCGCTATGAAAATACACGCAGCCAGTAATTAGAAAAATACTGGACCAATAGCGCTCACCTGCCACAAATAAGACTAACCCCAAGATACCAGTCAATATTCCGACAGGAATCAATAACAAGCCTAAGCGGTTGATTAGAGTAATTGGAGTAGAGGAAAAACTCAACATACCATCCACTGCCAGCTTGATCATTTTTTTGAGTGGATAATTGGTTTTGCCCGCAAAGCGCTCATCTCGGTCAAATAAAACCCCCACCTGTTTGAATCCCAGTGACGCTACTAACCCGCGCATAAAGCGATTGCGCTCGCGCATTTTGCGCATAACCAATACTACTTTCGCATCCATTAGTCTAAAATCGCCTGTGTCTCGGGGTATCTTAACGTCTGCAAACTTCTCTAATATCCTATAAAATGCGGAAGCTGTGAAGCGCTTAAAAAAACTATCTTTGCGACTACGTCTTTGTGCAAAAACCACCTCAAATCCTTTCTCCCACTGCTGTACTAGCTCAAAGCTAGTTTCTGGCTGATCCTGTAAATCTGTGTCCATGATAATCACCGCGTCGCCGTCTGCGTAGTCCAACCCAGCAGTAATTGCTATTTGGTGGCCAAAATTCCTAGAGAAACTCACAATCTTGACGCGGCTATCCGAGTCTGCAAATTTAGTGAGAATTGCTAAAGAGGCGTCTCTACTGCCATCATCGATGAAGATAAATTCAAATTCGTAGCGTGGCTCCCACTTTGCAACCTCGGCTATCAAGACCTCCCAGAACTTGCTAATTCCTTCAGCCTCATTGAAAACTGGCAAAACATAACTAATCTTTTGTTTCATGAGATAATACTATCACTAGTTTGCGGTCTTGTTAAACTCGGTCTAGATAAAACTACTACCCCAGAAGTTTGTGACTTAATGATATAGCCTTGTTCCATTGTTTGTTTGATCAATTCCTGCAGAACTGGATCATACCGATCATTATCAATAAATATCAAATCTGCGTCTTGATATCTAGGTAAATCCCACATTGGATAGTAAAGCTGTACGTTAGCGAAGTGCCCAAACTGCCCGCCTAATGTATTAGATACCAATAGCTTTGCGTCTGGACTAATCTGTGCCTGTTCGTTCTGAATAAATTGATAATCAGTCATGCGGTTGGGAGTTTCCAGTAAATATTTCCAGGCGGGATTACCTCCCAGGAAACACAGGTTAATCCCAACTAGCAAAAATCCCAGGCTAATTCTGTGCCAATTAAATGCCAAATTTGATTCGGCTTTTGGCTTCGGGTTTGGATAATTTAGGTAATTGCGTAACCCCCAGATCGTTGCATAAAAAATTCCTACACTAGTCATTACGTCATAGTGCACCATAGCGCTATTTTGCTGTGGGGAATTGGCCAAAAGATTGACCAACAAGCTAGGAATCAAAATGAACGCTTGTTTCGGGGCCAATACCACCAGGAACGCCACCGGTAGGAATAATTTTAGCAGATAACTAAAATGTACTGACTTTGCTAAATAGTTCCAGACAAACACTGGCTGGGTTAGTAAAGTTTTCACAATCGCCCCACCACTATCGCCCAATTCTGCGTACCTTAGCAGCGTATCAGATGGCTCATTTCTAAAATGAGGAATAATTACAAACAAAGCTAGCAGCGCAATGCTAAAACTATAGACAGCAAGCACTCCCGCTTTTCTATCTCTATAAAAAACTAATCTTGACAGGGCGAACATGCCAGTGAAAATACCAACGTCTTCTTTACATAAAGTAGCAAGCACGAGCAGACTTATTCCTAGCAGTGACCCGGGTCTACGCAAATACCAATAAATGCCCCAAACCAACAACGGCATAGCAAAGCTAATTGGGTGATAATCAAAATTGAGCACTCCAGTGACGCCCCCAAACACGCTAAAGATTAACATTATCAAAACGGCCCATTTATCTGATTGCAAATGCCATTTCGCCAGCTTATAAATACCAGCAATGGCAAATGTCACTGCCAAAGTCTGCAAAATAAACACAGTTAAAGCGCCGGGGAATAACCGGTAAACTAACGCTGGCAAGACTAGTATGGGGGAAAAATGATCTCCCAAATAGTTCTGCACCTCTGGAGAAGAAACAAACCAGTTACCATTGCTCGTATTCCATAACACTTGCTGCTCTAACCCGAAGTCAAAGAAAGCAGTTTGCAAATTCACATGCCTATAATAACTTAAGGCCGTAAAGGCCAGAAAATAGACTATTAGATAGGCCAGCACTAACCATTTGATTTTAAAACGGTTAGCTTGGATATATTTTCTTAGCGCTCGATTCAGCAAAGTCGCCAATGCCAGCATGATCAAGCCGATCCCTACTAAAACAAATGCATTAGTACTTAAAATCTTTACAGCCAATCGAGCCAACGCACCACTAAAACCATAGCCCAATACGTAGTTATTGAACAATAGCGCAAAAACCAGCCCGCTGATCAGTAAGATTATCGAGTATACTGCAATTGGGTATTTGTTATAGAATATTCTAATTGATTCTGTGATTTTGCGTTTTGTATTCACGTAGCTAAGTTTAACCGAACACATCTGCAGGTGCAACCTACTCTAAGCTCGCCTATCAATCTCAATTTATTCTCAGATGGTGGGGCACGGGGCAACCCAGGGGCCGCCGCTAGTAGCTGGCTGCTATTTAGCGATGGTGGCAGTCTGATTGACTTCGGAGCTGAGTATTTAGGCACAAATACCAATAATTTTGCAGAATATAATGGACTCATAAGTGGCTTAAGTCAGATAATTAAACTCAACGGTGCAGTTGCCAAGACCCGAAGACTACCCGAAAACTTTCGGCTAATCTGCCACCTTGATAGTGAGTTAGTAGTTAAACAATTAAGGGGCGAATATAAAGTAAAAGAAGCGAGCTTGCAGAAATTAGCCTTGAAGGCCCATAGTCTTATTGCGGAAATCACTACTAAAGGTAATACTGTAGAGTTCGTACACGTGGAACGTAAATTAAATCACTTAGCCGACAAACTAGTTAATATAGCCTTAGATGCGCATTTACTATGAGAAAGATTAGCCTTAGCAATGTTAAAAATGATTTAGGTACTAGATCCGATTCAGAGGAATTAAAACCTAAGAAAAAGTTTAATATAAAGGCGTTATTATTGGTGCTTTTGTTCGTAGTGCTAGTTGCAGCGGCAATTTTTGCAGCTTCAAGATGGCAGAGACAATTAACTAATAGTGTTAGTAGTTCTGGACAGAATACAGCAGACGCCTGCGTGGAAATTCTTAACCCAGCTTGTTGGACCCAGGCTTTTAAACCGCAGCTAGATAAGGTCGATGGCAAAACAAATGTGTTGATAGTAGGCGTCGATACACGTGAATCCGGCAGTGGTGCTGGCTTAGCAAATACTGATACCATAATTCTGGCCACCATCAACCATGATACTGGGCAAACTCGCATGATTTCCTTCCCACGTGACCTTTATGCGCCATATCAATATACTGATAACGG
>Ga0105048_10009434_pt1 | contig 15524 bp, 15 predicted proteins | sample MAT05_FD_78382 | JGI IMG/M metagenome (GOLD analysis project Ga0105048, IMG submission 78382) | Freshwater microbial communities from Lake Fryxell liftoff mats and glacier meltwater in Antarctica - MAT-05 | ecosystem: Environmental > Aquatic > Freshwater > Ice > Liftoff microbial mat | place... | reverse complement strand
GGCCCATCATCCCGACATCGTGATGCCCGAGGAGGCGGGCGAGACGTTCGAGGGCAACGCGGTCCTGAAAGGCCAGCCCGCCGCGCGGATCCCCGGTGTGCCTGCGCTGGCGGACGACTCGGGGCTCGAGGTCGACGCGCTCGACGGGGCTCCCGGCGTGCGATCCGCGCGCTATGCCCCGGGTAGCGACGCGGATCGGGTGACGAAGCTGCTCGGCGCGCTTTCCCGGATCCCCAAGGACGAGCGCCGCGCCCGGTTCGTCTGCGCGGTGGCGCTGGCGGTCCCGAGCGTGCCGCCGGTGGTGGTTCGCGGGACGGTGTCCGGCTGGATCACCGACGCCCCGCGCGGATCGGGCGGATTCGGCTACGATCCGGTGTTCGTGGTCTCCGAGGTGCCGGGCGATCGGACCATGTCCGAGCTCTCCGCCGAGGAAAAGAATCGCATCTCCCACCGCGGTCGCGCGCTCGCGCTGCTGGTTCCCCACTTTTCACTTGAGCTACGCGGCCAGAGGCCCTAGAAGGCTCACCTCTCGACCGGGGCGTGGCGCAGTCTGGCTAGCGCACCTGCTTTGGGAGCAGGGGGTCGGAGGTTCGAATCCTCTCGCCCCGACTCAAGACGACCCGGAAGTAAGTGGAAGAGTTTGAAAAGAAGGCGCCAGTAGCTCAGAAGGATAGAGCAGCGGCCTTCTAAGCCGACGGTCGGGGGTTCGATTCCTCCCTGGCGCGTGAGAGAGTCACGGTCCGTCGGAAAGAGTGCTTGATCGGAAGAAGACGATGGTGGCTATAGCTCAGTTGGTTAGAGCGCTGGTCTGTGACTCCGGAGGTCGCGGGTTCGAGTCCCGTTAGCCACCCATAGGTAGAGATTAAGTTAATCAAGGGGGCGTAGCTCAACTGGCAGAGCAATGGATTCTTAATCCATAGGTTATAGGTTCGACTCCTATCGCCCTCACTCAAAAGCCCCGGAAACGGGGCTTTTCTGCTTAAGATGATCCCCGCCGGCCTATCTCGCGAGACGAAGATCCGCCGCGACGCCCGCGGGCGCTGGTTCGACGGCGACGAGCCGATCGGCCACCCCGGGATCGAGAAAGCCTTCGATCGCTGGATCGATCGCGCCGACGACGGCCGCTACGTCCTCAAGAACAGCGTGAACTGGGCCTACGTGGCGATCGAGGGGCCGCCCCTGTTCGTGCGCCAGGTGGTGCTCGACGACGACGGCGCGCAGCTGGTGCTCTCCGATCAGGCGGTGGAGCGGCTCGATCCTTCGACGCTGCGCCAGGGGACCGACGGGCAGATCTACTGCACGGCGCGCAAAGGGACGATGGCGGCGGCGTTCGATCGTGCAGCGGCGATGCAGCTCGGCGCGGCGGCGGAGGGCGACGACGAGCTCATGCTCGGCGGTCAGCGCGTCAAGGTGCCGCTGGTCGAACAGCCGCTGTGAGCCGAGCGCCGTCGCGCCTCTCGACGCGTACGCTCAGCTGTGTGTTCGGCGCGATCTCGCCGGCGATGTGCACCGGACAGTAGTGCGGCGACAGCGCGTGCGTCACCCCGGGCGGGCTCTGCAGCGTGAGCACCTCGAGCTCGCGACCCACGAACCGATCGAGGAATCGAGCCCAGGAGGCATCCGAGGCGCGCTGGGAGATCGCCGCGCGCGCCTTGATCGTCGCGGGATCGATCTTGTCGGGGAGCCGTGTGCTCGGGACGCCGGGTCGATCGCTGTACGAGAACACGTGGGCATAATCGACCGTCGCGATCATCTCCGCCGAGGCCTGCGCCTCCTCGTCGGTCTCGCCCGGGAAGCCGGTGATGACGTCGGTGCCGATGCACGCGTCCGGTAGCTCGGCGCGGATGTGGCGCACGATCTCGGCGAAGTCGCGGCTGCGATAGGGGCGGTTCATGCGCTTCAGCACGCGATCCGATCCCGACTGGAGCGGCAGATGGAAGTGCGGCGCGAGGCGGGCGTCGTCGCGCGCGAGCGTGACCAGCTCCTTATCGAAGGCCATCGGCTCGATCGACGAGAGGCGCAGGCGCTTCAGGCCGGGGAGGGCGAGGGCGCTTTTCACGAGATCGACGAAGGCGGGATACTTGCCGAGGTGCACGCCGGTGAGCACGATCTCCTGGTCCCCGCGCGCGATCAGCTTGGCGATGCTGTCGAGCACTTGCTCGGGCGGCGCGCTGCGTGCCGGGCCGCGCACCGACGGGATCACGCAGTACGTGCAGCGCGCGTCGCAGCCGTCCTGGATCTTCACGAACGGCCGGGTGCGATCGTGCGCGACCGCGGTGGCGGAGAGCGGCGGCAGATCGTCGAGATCGCCCCGCAGGATGATCGGCTCGGTGGGGGCTTCTTTCACGAGCTTGGCGACGACGTCACCGAGCTCGTGCGCGTTGCTGTGCCCGACGACCGCGCTGGTGCCTTTGATCTTCACCAGCGCATCGGGATCGCGCTGGGCGTAGCAGCCGGTGATGACCACCTTGGCGCCGGGATTTTCGCGGTGCACGCGGGCGACGAGCTTTCGCACGTCGGCGTCGGAGCGATGGGTGACGGTGCAGGAGTTGATGATGACGACGTCGGCGCTCTTGTGGTCGTCGGCGCTCGCGAGCCCACGCGCCGCCAGCTCGGCGACGATTCCTTCCGAGTCGGCCTGGTTCACCCGACACCCGAACGTGGCGACATGGACGCTCGGCAAGCGGCAACGATCTCGCCCATCAGGTCCAGCTTTACAAGGCGCGACGGACGATGGACGAAGCGGCATGGAAACCAGGCGAGTCATCGCAGCCGAGGCCAAGGCGCTGATGGAGAAAGAGGGCTACACGTTGCTCGACGTGCGCTCGACGCCGGAGTTCGTGGCGGAGCACGCCCAGGGCGCGTTCAACATCCCGTTCCTCCACAAGCAGCCCTACGGGATGGTCGCCAATCCCGACTTCTCGAAGGTCGTCGAGGCTGTATTTCCCGATAAAAAGGCCAAGCTCATCACCACCTGCGGGATGGGCGCCCGCTCGGTGCGCGCCGCGGCCGAGCTGGTTTCGCGCGGCTACACCGACGTCATCGACATGCGGGGCGGCTTCGAGGGCGAAAAAGACGACCAGGGCACCGTCACGGTCGCCGGCTGGAAGTCCGCCGGACTGCCCACCGAGACCGGCGAGACGCCGCACCACGCGTACGTCGAACTCTACGCCAAGCTGAGCGCCCCGAAGAGCGTGCCCCCGGCAGCGGCGGCTGCGGCGCCCCCCAAGGCCACCGGCGTGGTCAACCGCTTCGCGGATCCGGGCCGCCTGGTCGACTGCGTGAAGCTCGGCCAGAAGCTCCCCGGCCTGAAGCGCCGTCCCCTCGGCGGCCCGCTCGGCGAGCGCATCTACACCACGATCTCGGCCGAGGCCTGGGGCCTGTGGGCCGAGCACAGCAAGCTCATCATCAACGAGAACCGCCTCAATCCGTCAGATCCGGCGGCGCAGGACCTCCTGGTGAAGCAGTGCGAGATCTTCCTCTTCGGCGGCGGTGAAGCCGAGAAGCCGAAGGAATTCCGCCCGCAATAGTCTAGAATCGGGCGATGTCCGGTCGAGTGCTCGCGGTCCTGGTGGGTTTGGTCGCGGCCTGCTCTTCGGGCCCCGATCGCGAGACCGCGCTCGTCCGCGACAGCAAGCAGATCCACGAAGACCGGGTGCTCCGCCCGGTGCACGTCGAGCCCGCGCTTCCCGGGACCTTCGCCGAGCGCGCCGAGCCCGCGCTGCGCGAGCTACACGGTCGCCTGGTCGAGGCGCCCCCGCTCCAGCGCCGCACGCCGCGCGAGGTGGTGTCCGACGTGCTGATGCCGCACGCGTCCGTGCCTCCGGAGTGGGACGTCGAGCTCGCGCGCTCGCGCACGGCGATGCAGACCATCCTCGAGGCCACGACCGCAGAGTCGGGGCGCATGCCGGCGGCCTACCAGATCTTCGAGGTGCTCCAGAGCGACGAGACCCTCACCCTGATCCAGCCGCAGATGGTCGCGAAGCTCGCGGCGCTGGAGGCCCAGCACCTCCTGGAGTCGGGGCGCGCTGACGACGCCGTGCCGTTGTGCGCGAACGCCCTGGCGCTCGGCCGCGACGTCGCAGCGCCCTCGCTCATCGGGCAGATGATCGGCGTCTCGATCGTGGGGATCATCGGCCCGACCTGCCTCGCGGTCGCGCGCGAGGCGTCACCCGCGGCGCGCGACTCGCTGGTTCGGCAGGTGCAGGCGATCGACGCCGCGTGGCCGAAGTTCGAAGCCACCCTCGTGCGGGAGCGGGTCTTCGGGCCAGCTCTCGCTGGCCGACCCCGACGATCCGAGGCTCGCGGGCCTGCCGCAACCGGCGCGCACGTTTGTCGAGCGCGTGCACGAGCAGCAGGCGGGGGAGTCGAAGTCGCTTCGCATATGGCTCTTCGGCGGCATGGCGATGCGGCGGCACTTCGCGGGGATCGATCAGGTCATCGCCGCGCTGCCGCTCCCACCGGCAGAGGCCGACCCGATCATCATCGCGGCGAGCGCGCCGAGCTGGATCTCGACGCTGGCGTTCGACGACGGCATGGGCTCCACCTGGATCCGCTATCTCCGTATGATCCGGGAGGCCCGCGCGCGATCCATGCGGTACCCGACGGCGAGCGGACCGAGGCGGATCTGGATCTGGTGTTCCCGCCCGCCGATCGATAGCGCTCAGATCGTCTCGCGCATCCACGCGGTCGACAGCGAATCGGCGTACTCGTTCCAGCGCGTCCCGTTGTGCGCCCTGATCCACTCCAGCCGTACCTCGGGCCGCGCCCGCGCCTTTGCGTAGAGCACCTTGATCAGATCGAGGTTCTGGATCGCGCCGGTCTTGCGCTTCCAGCCGAGCTTCTCCCAGCCCGCCGCCCACTCGTTGATGGTCGAAACAGCGAGCTTCGAGTCGGTGTACACGGTCGCCGCGACCCCGGCCGGCACCAGCTCGAACGCGTTGATCAGCGCGGTGAGCTCCATCCGGTTGTTGGTCGTGGCGGGATCGCGCCCATGGCTCTGCGCGACGACGCTGCCGCCGCGCACGTAGACCGCGCCCCAGCCACCCGGACCCGGGTTGGGGATCGAGCTGCCGTCGGTGAACACGCCGTCCTGCGGCCCCGCGCTGTAGCGCGCGAGGACCTCGGCGGTGGTGAGGTTCTCCTCGACCACGGCGACGCCCGGGCCGCCGGTCTTCCCGCGCTTGCAGGTCATGCAGATCTTCGGGACCCAGCCCGGATACTTGTCGCGAACGGCCTGCGACAGCGTGATCGTCGCGCCGCACTGGGTGCAGGTGTCGGCCATCTACTTCTTTCCGATCAGCGCGGTCGAGCTGTGGTCCTTCGGATCGCCGCACACCACCACGCGCCCGCCGTACGCCAGCACCATCGCGCGCTCCGGCACGGTGTCCGGCGTGTAGTCGGTGCCCTTGGCGTGGATGTCGGGCTTCAGCGTCGTGATCACCCGCCCGACGTTGGGCTCGTCGAACACCACCACCCGATCCACGCAGGAAAAGCCGCCGATCAGCTCGGCGCGCTCGTCCTCCGGGATGACCGGGCGGGTCGGGCCTTTGTACGCGCGGGTCGAGGCGTCGCTGTTCACCGCCACGACGAGATAGTCGCCGTGCGCGCGCGCGGCCTCGAGGTAGCGCAGGTGCCCCACGTGCAACAGATCGAACACGCCGTTGGCGAGCACGATCGTCTTCTCGTCGCGACGCAGCGCCGCGATCTCCTCGACCAGCGCTTCCAGCGTTCGGCGCTTCATATCAGGGCGCCTCGTGCAGGCTGGTCGGATCGACCGAGCGCGCGGACTCGGCGAGATCCGCGGCCGAGAGCGTCACTGCGCCCAGCTTCTGCACCACCACGCCGCCGGCGCAGTTGGCGAGGATCGCGCTGTCGATCACCGCGCCGCCGGCCGTGAGGCCGAGCGTGAACGCCGCGGTGACGGTGTCGCCCGCGCCGGTGACGTCGACCGCCTCCTTGTGCCCGTGGGCGTCGAGCAAGACGGTGCTCTGATCGCGCGCGGCGATGGCCATACCTTCGCGTCCACGCGTGAGCAGAACAGCCTTCAGATCGAGCTCCTTCAGCAGGCGAGATGCGCCCCGCGCGGCCTCCGATGGGGCGTCGACCGCCGCGCCGAGCAGCGCCGCGGCCTCGGGCGCGTTCGGGGTCACCGCGGTCACGCCGCGATACGCGTCGAGCCGGAAGCGGCTGTCGACCACCACCACCTTGCCCTGCGCGGCGGCGTCGCGCGCGAGCGCGGCGTAGAGGTTCGACAGGTGGCCCTCGCCGTAGTCGCTCACCACCAGCGCCTCTGCGCCGGCGATCGCCGCGCGGGCCGCGGCCTCGAGGTTGTCGCGATCGGCCTCGGACGGCGGGTGGGTGTCCTCGCGATCGAGGCGGATCATCTGCTGCTTGGTGGTGTGCACGCCGCCCGCGAGGATGCGGGTCTTGGTCACGGTGCGCCGCGCAGGCGCGCGCAAGAGGTGCTCGCCGCCGATCCCGCGCGCCTGGAGCAGCTCGGCCAGCGTGTCCGCGCCCTCGTCGTCGCCGATCAAGCCCACGAACCGCGCGCTCGCGCCCAGCGCCGCCAGGTTGGCCGCCGCGTTCGCCGCGCCGCCGAGCCGCGTCTCGCGCGCATCTTCGCGCACGATCAAGACCGGTGCTTCGCGGCTGATGCGGTGGGTCGTGCCGTAGACGTAGACGTCGAGGACGGGGTCGCCGAGGACCACCACCCGCCGGCCTGCAAAGCCGGCGATCAGCGCGGAGAGGCGCGCGAAGTCCGGGGCGGCGATCATCGCGGTGTATTTCTCTCAATCGCCTCCGGAAGGGAAGCGTGCCATAGCCCGTCTAACGTGACCTCGGTGCTGATCGTGCGGCTCACGGCGCTCGGCGACGTGGTGCTCACCGAGCCCCTGGCCCGCGCGCTGCGCGCATCGCTGCCGGGCGCGACGGTCGATCTGCTCACCGAGGCTCGGCTGGTGAGCCTGCTCCAGGCCTCGCGCGCCTACGACCAGGTGATCGGCTGGGATCGCCGGGGCGCCGACGCCGGGATCCGCGGCTTGTTCCGCGTGCGAAGCCGGCTCGGGACCTACGACCTGGTGATCGATCTCCAGAACAAGCTCCGCACGCGCGCGCTGCTCTGGCTCCTGCGCGCCGGGCGTCGCGTCACGCTGGCCAAGCGCAGCCCGTGGGCGGCGATCGAGGCGCTGTTCGGGCGCGATCCCCCGCTGGTGGGTCGCCACGCGATCGACCTCTATCTCGACGCCGCGCGCCGCGCTGTTCCTGCGCTGCCTGCTCCGGTGCGGACGGAGTGGCCAATCGAGCGCAGGCGGGGCGGGCGACTCTTCGGATTGGGCGCGGGAACGACACACGCCACCAAGCGCTGGCCGCTCGAGCACTTCGTCGAGCTCGCGCGCCTCCTCTCGGCCCGCTACCCCGGCGCGCGGTTCGTCCCGATCGGAGGTGCATCCGATCGCGCTGATCTCGACGCGTTGACCCGCGCGATCGGACCCGCCCAGATCGATCCACGCGACGTCGCGGCTCTCGATCCGATCGGCCTGCTGGAGGTGTTGCGGGAGCTCGACGTCATGATCTCCACCGACAGCGGCGCGGCCCACATGGCGCAGGCGATCGGGGTCCCCACGCTGGTCCTGTTCGGGCCGACGTCGCCCGAGCGCTGGGGCCCGCGCGCGGCGCCGCACCGCGCGCTGAGCTTGAAGCTGTATTGCTCGCCGTGCTCCAACACCGGCGGTCCGATCTGCCCGCGCCGCGATCACTCGCAGGAGTGCTTGAAAGCGCTGATGCCAGCTGATGTCGCGCAGGCGGTGTTCGCGGAGATCGACGCGTGAGCTGGGATCACGACGCGCCACCGCCCGCCTGGGTACCCGCGCTGGCGCTCGGCGCCGCGATCTACCGGGGCGGGCTCGCGATGCGCCGCGCGGCCTACGCGATCGGCTTGATCCGGCCCGAACGTGCGGCGGTGCCGGTGATCAGCGTCGGCAACCTCACCGCGGGCGGCAACGGCAAGACCCCGCTGGTGATCGATCTCGTGGAGCGGCTGCGCGCGCGCGGCCGGACCCCGGCGGTGGTGACGCGCGGCTACGGCGCCCCCAACCCGACCGGGATCATGGTGGTCGGTCCGACGACGTCATGGCGCGAGGCGGGCGACGAGCCGGTCCTGATCGCGCGCCGCACGGACGCGCTGGTGATCGTGTCGCCCGATCGCGCCCGCGGCGCCGAGCTGGCGGTCGATCGCGGCGCCGACGTCATCGTGCTCGACGATGGCTTCCAGCACTGGCGCCTCGCCCGCACGCTCGATCTGGTGCTGGTCGACGCCCGCCTCCCGTTCAGCAACGGGCACGTTTTACCGTGGGGCCGGCTGCGCGAGCCGCGCTCGGCGCTCTCGCGCGCGAACCTGATCATCGCTCACCGCGGCGACGTCTCCGCGCCCGCATCACTGGGCGCGCTCACCGCGGACGTCGAGGTGGCGATCGAGGTGCTCGGGCTCGACGCGGGTGGCCAGTCGCTCGATCTCGCTTCGTTGCGCGGTATGAAGGTCGCGCTCGCCGCCGGCATCGCGCGCCCGGAGCGCCTGGTCGCGACGGTGCGCACGCTCGGGGCGGAGATCGTGGCGACGCACTTCGTCGCCGATCACGCCCCGATCGATCCGGCGGCGCTGCGCGGTCTCGCGGCACGCGCCGATCGTGTCATCGTGACCGAGAAGGACGCGGTGCGATTGTTATCCGACGCGCCGGTGGCGGTGCTGTCGATCGCGCTGGTGGTGCTGACGGGGGAAGACGCGCTCGAGTCGGCGATCGGCGCTGCGCTCTCCGCGCGGGCGATCGGATAAATCTGGTCTCGGTGCGCCATGGGGTGAAAAATCGGGCGCGCTTTGCAGCCGGAGCGCCTTTGCGCGACCCTTCGTTTGCGCAATGTACTGGCTCCTCCGCCTCCTCTCGGCGCTCGTCGGCGCGCTCTCCGAGGGCCTCGTCGCGTGGATCGGCGACACCAGCGGTGCGTTGTGGTTCCACGTCCTCCGTTACCGCCGCGGAGTGATCCTCGAGAACCTCGCCCGCGCCTTTCCTTCGCTCTCCGTGGTCGAACGGAGGGCGCTCGGCCTGAACGCCGCCCAGCACCTGGTCCGCTCGCTCCTCGAGCTCCTGCGCATCCCGCGTTACACGCGTGAAGGCCTCGAAAAGATCGTCGAGCTCCGCGGCGGCGAGCACCTCCACGCCGCCTACGCGGGCGGCCGCGGCTTCATCGTCCTCACCGGCCACCTCGGCTCGTTCGAGCTCTCCGCCGGCGCCATCGCCGCACGCCTCTTGCCCTCGAAGATGAACCTGGTGGTGAAGAGCTTCGGCGCGGGCTTCGATCGCTTCCTCAGCGAGCTGCGAACGCGCGCGGCGCTGCACCTCATCCGCGATCGCCGCACGATGCCGGAGATCCTGCGCGCGCTGAAGCGAGGGGAGGGCGTGGTGTTCGTGCTCGACCAGAACGCCACCCGCGATCAGGGCGTCTTCGTCGACTTCTTCGGCCAGCCCGCGTCCACCATGGCCGCGCTCGCGCTCATCGTTCGCCGCACCGGGGTGCCGGTCGTACCGGTCGAGATCTGGCGCGCGGCGGACGGGAAACATGTGCTCGAGGCGCACGCGCCGCTGAGCGCGCAGACGAGCGGGGATGCGACGGTCGAGCTCACGCAGCGGTACACGCGGTTTATCGAGGACGCGATCCGCCGCCATCCTGCGCAGTGGCTGTGGACGCACAAGCGCTGGCGAACCCAGAAAAAAGACTAATATTCGAACTTCTTCGGCGGCGGCCGGCTCACCAGAACCTTCGATCCCAGCGTCCGCCCGAGCGACTCGTACGCCCGCCAGTACGCCGGGAACTCATCCACCGTCAGCTCCAGCTTCGCCGTCTCGACGCGCGCCTTGATGCCGATGCGCGTCGGCGTCTCCTGTCGCGCCTCCAGCTTCTGCGTGCCGCCCGCCCACGCCTGCTCGAGCCCCGGCGGCACCGATTCGGGCCTGTGATCCTCGGGAAAAATCACCGTCACCACCACCTCGGCCTGGTGCGGCGCGCCGACCATCAGCGGATACCGTCGCACCGCGCTGAGCCCCGGCGTCCCCGGCCGCGTGAGTATCTTGCCGATCTCGAACGTCGCCGCCGCGTCTCCCGCGCCGACCAGCAACCCATCGATGGTCGTCTGCCCGCGCACCAGGAGCGGCCGTCGCAGCGCCGAGAGATCGGCGATGTCCGCACTATCCAGCGGCACCGCGAGCCCGAGCTGGTTGAAGTACTTCGATACGATCGCCGGATAGTTGGTGGCCGGCTGCGCGAACAACAGATCACGCAGCGCGCCCGCGAGCGCCCCGGTGAGCCGCGCTTCGAGCTTGCCCGTCCCGCGGCCGCCCGGCTCGACCTTCAGATCGACCGAGATCTTGGCGTTGCTGTCCTGCGGCAGCGACGGCGGGATGATCACCGGCTCCGCTGCGTCCGGGCGAATGACGATCACCCGCGTCCCCTGCACGCGCGGCGACGGCACGTCCGCGCCCACCGTGAGGTTCGACGGATCGAGGAACAGCGGTCCGCTCGGCCGCGGCACCACCACCCCGATGCCGTCGATGTTGTCGGGCACGGGAAAGTCGGGGAGCAGGATCGCGTGATCGCGATAGGCGAAAAACGCCGGCGAGGCGTCGACGCCCGCCGCGCGCAAGAGCGCCGCCAGGAGCAGCCCGCGCGAGGTCGAGTCGGCCTGCTTGTCGTCGAGCGCCTGCGACGCCTTCACGACGCGCGCGCGCGTGAGCGGCGGGCGAGGGCCTTCGGGCCACGGGAGATCGCGCGCCACGATCTCCAGCAGCTTGAGCGCGCGCTCCTCGACCGGCGCATCGCCAGCGACGCGTTTGGCCTCCTCCGCCTGCTCGGGGCGCAGCTGATCCCAGCCCGGCACCTTCTCTTCGACGAACCACTTCCGCACGTCGTCCCAGCTCTGGAAGCCGCGGTACGTGACGCCGGCGACCGTCGCCGCGACGAACACCACGTGCGCGCGCGGACCGATGCGCGCCGACTCCGGGCGACCGGCTTCGGGGAACAGCGCCGGCAAGTTGGCGAACGACCACGACAGCCGCGTGCCCTTCTCGAGCTCGAAGCGCTCCGGCGCCTTGCCGCTGACCTCGCCGCCCTCGGTGAGCCGCAGATCGATCTCGAAGCCGGTCGGCACGTTCACCGAGAGCTCCGATCGCTCGGTCGGCAGCTCGTTCTGGAAGGACCACGAGCCGAGGAAGCGCATGTCCTTGAAGTAGACGTCGTAGTGGTACTCGAGCACCGAGCCGGCCACGAGGCCCTTCGCCGCGAAGCCCTTCGCGCGGCGGCCATCGGGCACGGTGACGTCGAGGATCTCGTCGATCCACGTGGTGTAGCCGTCGGGCGCGGTGATCTGCGCCTGGATCGCGCCGATCGCGCTGCCCGGCTCGTACGGCAGCAGCACCTTGGTCATGTTCAGCACTTCGGGCCGCAGCACCTTCATGCGGAAGTAGCGGCGCAAGCGGGCGACCGGCAGCTTCAGCTCGGCGTCGACCGAGAAGGTGAGGGTGCCGCGATCGAGCAGCACCACGCCGCCGACCACCGGGTACTGCTCGGGCGTCGGCGTGTTGGCGAAGACGAAGCGCTCGAAAGAGAGGCCCGCGCCGCCGGTCGATCCGGTGCACGAAACGAACGACGCCGCGACCACCGCGACGACGACCCGAGGCATCAAGACCATCCGTGCTCTCCCAGTCCCCAGCGCACCAGATCTTCCGGCGTGTCGACGTCGGCCAGCACGCGATCGTCGTCCCACTCCACCAGCTCGACCTCCGCGTCCGCCAGGATCGCGCGCAGGCCGCCGTCGGGGCGCAGGCCGATCGACGGGAAGAGGCGCGCCGGCACGAGCACCGGGTGCCCGGGGACGCTGCGATGGCAGAGGATTCGCGGCCGATCGCCGCCGCCCAGCAGGAGCGCGGAGATCATCTCGCGCGTGGTGAACGGCGCGTCGACCGGCTGGATGATCGCGCCACCGACCGACGCTGGCAGCATCGCGACGCCGCGCGCGAGCGAGTCGATCATGTGCGCGTCCGGATCGCTCTCGATCACCGTGCAGCCCAGCGCGCGAGCGGCGTCGACGGTCGCGCCGAACGCTACCACCACGATCGGCGCGCACTTCGCCGCCGTGTACGCCGCCACCAGCCGCTCGAGCACGACGCCATCGCCCATCGAAAGTAGCGCTTTTTGCCGCTCCCCGAGGCGCTTTCCGCGTCCGCCCGCCGCGATCACCGCGCCGAACGTCATCGCGCGCTCTTCGTCTCGAGCACCGGCTGCGCCCCGCGCCGCACCGCCACCAGCTCGCCCAGGATCGACACCGCGATCTCTTCCGGCGTCTCGGCGTTGATCGCGATCCCCACCGGGCAGCGCAACGCCGCGATGTCGTCGGCCGCGAAGCTCTTCGCCTCGAGCCGCTGGCGCGTCATCTCCGCCTTGCGTCGGCTGCCGATGAGGCCCACCCAGCCGTGCGCGCGCGAGAGCACCCGCTCGACGAGCTTCTGATCGAGCCCATGATCGTGCGTCGTCACCAGCACGCGCGTCAAAGGACCGAGCGGGATCGACTCATCGAGGAGATCGTGGTGAAGCGCCGCGCCCGGCAAGCGAACCTCGGAGAGAAGCTCCGGCCGCTCGTCGACGACATGCACGCGAAATCCCGCCGCCTGGGCCGCGCGCGCCGTCGCTCGCCCGACATGGCCCGCGCCGTAGATCACCAGCACCGGCGCGCTCGAGAGCGCCTCCACGAACAGCGTCATCTGACCGCCGCAGCACATCCCGAGCTCCTGGGTCAGCTTCATCTCGAGCAGGCGCGACGTGCCGGAAGCGATGACCTCGCGCGCAGCGGCGATGATCTCCTGCTCTACGCGGCCACCGCCGATCGTGCCTTCGCTGCTTCCATTTGCCAGCACGATCATCCGAGCGCCCGCCTCGCGAGGGGTGCTGCCGACCGTGCGAACCACGGTGACGACCGCCGCTGGACGGCCGCTCGCCTCGACCTCGGCCACACGCCGGAACGTGGCCTCGTCGCTCATTTCGCCCCGCTGCTCATTCGCCGCGTCTCACTTCTTCGCGCTCTTCATCTCCGCCTCGAGCTCGGCCACGCGCACCTTCAGGCCCGCGTTGTCCCTCTCGAACAGGAGCGCGGTCTTCAGATCGCGCATCGCGCCCGCGAGATCGCCTTTTTTCTGCGACGCCATCGCCTTGGCGACGAGCTGGCGACCTTGCGCGGTCTTGCCGAGCTCCTGCTCCTTCTCCTTGCGGACCTCGGCCTCGGTCTCGTCGGTGAAGCGGAGCTTCTTTTGGCGCTCTGGGCCGGTGATGTCCTTGGCGTACTTGGTGCGGCGCACCGGGTCGCGCAGGATCACGTAGGCCTCGGAGATGCGCTTGGCAATGCGGAAGACGGCCTCGCGCAGGCTCGTGTCGGGCGACTGGAAGAACGTGTCGGGGTGATAGGCGCGCTGAAGCGCGTGGTACTGCGCCTTGATGTCGCCGATGTTCGCGTCGTTTCGGACGCCGAGGACCTGGAAGTAATCCATGGTCTCGATGTCCTTCGCGAGCTGCTTGGTCTCAGCCGCCCAGGTGGGGTGGACGTTGGGATCTTCGGTCGACACGGGGGCCTCTGACTCTCACCGCTGCTGAACGAGCATTTCCTCGTTGCGCTGCTGGGCGGATGCCACGTCCTGTTCGGACAGGCCGGCGCTGAGGTTGATGTTGGTGCTGGCTTGTGCCCCAGTTTCGACGTCGCGCGACGACACGTTCACGATGCCGTCGGTGTCGATCTCGAACGTCACCTCGATGGTGACCTCGCCGCGCGGCGCGACGCGGAAGCCGGAGAACTCGAACTCACCGAGGAGCGCGTTGTCGTCTTGCTTGTTCGACTCGCCCTGGAAGACGCGGATCTTCACCTTCTCCTGGTTGTCCGTGGCGGTGGTGAAGCAGCGTGTGCGATCGATCGGAATCGGCGTGTTCTTGTCGATGATCCGCTCGGTGTAGCCGCCGACCGTGCCGATGCGCAGCGTGATCGGGGTGACGTCGAGGAGGAACGTCGACTGCTGGGTGTCGAGGAGCGCGTGGCCCTGGATCGCCGCGCCCATGGCCACGACCTCGTCAGGGTCGACGTCGGTCATCGGCTGCTTCTGGAAGTAGTGGCGCACCGAGCTGCGGATGATCGGCAGCCGCGTCGGACCGCCGACCAGGATGACCTGATCGATGTCGCTCGCGGTGAGGGGAGGGCGCGCCGACTGGAGCGCCTCGTCGCAGACCTTGAACGTGCGCTGCACCAGATCCATCACCATCTGGTTGAACTCGGCGCGCGAGAGCGTGGTCGAGAAGTCGAGCGAGTAGCCCGACTCGTCGGTGTGGATGAGCGGGATGTGGATCTGCACCACCTCGTGCTCGGACAGGCCGATCTTGGCCTTCTCCGCCGCTTCTTTGAGCTTCTGCAGCGCGTACTTGTGCTGGCGGAGGTCGACGCCCTGCTGCTGCTGAAACGAGTCGGCCAGCCAGTGCATGATGCGATCGTCGAAGTCGTCGCCGCCGAGGTAGGTGTCGCCGGCCGTCGAAACGACCTCGAAGACGTCGTCGCCGATGTCGAGGATCGAGATGTCGAACGTGCCGCCGCCGAGGTCGTACAGCGCGACGCGCTGATGGTAGCCCTGCCCGAAGCCGTATGTGAGCGCGGCCGCAGTGGGCTCGTTGATGATGCGGAGGACCTCGAGGCCGGCGATCTTCCCGGCGTCCTTGGTGGCCTGACGCTGGTTGTCGTTGAAGAACGCGGGGACGGTGATGACCGCCTTCTTCACCTCGTGCCCCACGTGGTTCTCCACGATCTGCCGCATCTCCTTGAGGATGATCGCGGAGACCTCTTGCGGCGAGTACAGCATGTCGCGGATGCGGATGCGGACCGAGTTGTTCGGCCCTTCCACCACCGTGTACGGGACGACGCTGCGCGCCTTGCGGACCTCTTCGGAGAAGAAGAAGCGGCCCAAGATCCGCTTCACCGAATAGACCGTATTGTCCGGGTTGGTGATGATCTGTTTCTTCGCGTCGTTGCCCACGAGGACGCGCCCGTCCTCCATGAACGACACCACGGAGGCGTGGGTGCGCTCACCCCATTCGTTCGGGACGACCGTCGGGACGCCGTCTTCGATGATGGCGACGCACGAATAGCTCGTGCCCAGGTCGATCCCCATGGCCAGCTCACTCATCGGGCGAGGAACGTACCACAGGCCGGCCCGTGGGACAGAGGGGCCCCGGAATCACGAAGGGCGCATCCCGGGTTGTGTATGCGCGTTACTTGCGGCTCGGGGATCCCGACGCCTAAGATGATGCCCAGACGTCCCAGACGTCCGCGAGTGGCGGCGAAACATCACCGCCCGGAGGTTCAATCACGATGGTCCACCTGCTCGCTGCTATCGCTACCGACGCGGAGCACATGCCGTCGCTCCTCTACACGCTGAAGGGCGTGGTGGTCC
>Ga0105048_10009433_pt1 | contig 15525 bp, 11 predicted proteins | sample MAT05_FD_78382 | JGI IMG/M metagenome (GOLD analysis project Ga0105048, IMG submission 78382) | Freshwater microbial communities from Lake Fryxell liftoff mats and glacier meltwater in Antarctica - MAT-05 | ecosystem: Environmental > Aquatic > Freshwater > Ice > Liftoff microbial mat | place... | reverse complement strand
TAATCCACTCCGAAAGGTGCAATGTCGTGAACATTCCTCGGTTGCTCTTGCGTTGCGTGTTCGGCCGTCGGCTTCCGCTGGCGGAGGGTGAACTGCGGGTCACCGGCCTGACTGCACCCGTCGTTCTCCGCCGGGACAAGTTCGGTATCGCCTGCATTGAAGCACAAACCACCACGGATGCCATGTTCGGCATCGGGTTCGCCCAAGGGCAAGATCGAGCATTCCAACTCGAAACCCTGCGGCGTGTGGTGCGGGGCACGCTCGCCGAGTTGGTGGGAGCGGAGGGGTTGCCCGTCGATCGAATGAGCCGTCGCATCGGCTTCCACCGGGCCGCCGTGGAACAAACGAAAGCCTTGGATGCGGACGTTCTCACTTCGCTCGGAGCGTATTGTGCCGGGGTCAATTCGGGGAATACCCTCGGCAGCCCGAAACCGGCCCACGAGTTCACCCTGTTGAAGTCTTCGCCCAGTGCTTGGGAACCGAGCGACGTGCTGGGCGTATTGAAGCTGATGTCGTTCTCGCTTCCCGGAAATTGGGATGTGGAACTGGCGCGGTTGCGGATTCTTCAAGCGGATGGTGCCGAAGCGCTGAAGTCACTCGACCCGGTTGCCTCTTCCACCTCCCGCCCGGAGGGGGAGGTCTCTTCACGAAGTGAAGCGGTTGGTGTCGATGCCCTACTCGCCGATCTCGACGCCTTCCAACATTTCCTCCCTCGCGGCGGCGGTTCCAACAACTGGCTGATCGCCGGATCCCGCACCGCCTCGGGCAAGCCGATCCTCGCCAACGATCCGCACTTGGGGCCGAACGTGCCGGGGCCGTGGTATCTCGTGCAAGTGCGAACGCCGGAATGGGCCATCGCCGGGGCGACGCTCGCCGGTTCCCCCACCGTGGCCATCGGCCACAACGGCTTCGCCGCGTGGGGCGTCACCGCCGGGCTGACCGACAACACCGACCTCTTCATTGAAACCCTCGGCGAGGACGGGAAAAGCGTTCGCAACTCGGAGGGCAGCTTCACTCCGTGCGAAGTGGTGAAGGAAACCATCCGGGTGAAAGGTGCCGCGGATGTAGTCGAAGAAATCCTCGTTACGCCGCGAGGGCCGGTGATTTCGCCGTTGCTGGCGAATTGCCCCGAGGCGATCTCCTTGCGGGCGGTGTGGCTCGATCCCCTGCCGCTCCGCGGCCTGTTCGACGCTCCGCATTTCCGCAGCTTCCCACAACTTCAACGGGCCTTCGAGAAGTGGCCCTGCCTGCCGTTGAACGTGCTCTACGCCGATGAAACCGGGGAAACCGGCTACCAACTCGTCGGCCAAGTTCCCATTCGCGGTTCGGGCCACGGAACGTTGCCGATGCACGCCGATGCCCCGGGCGCCGGGTGGAAATCGGATTTGGTTCCCGCGAGTGCCATGCCGAGTTTGCGGAACCCGCCGAAGGGCTACCTCGCGACCGCCAACAGCGATCCGAGCGACATCGCCCCGGCGGGGGCCTTCCTCGGCGTCGATTTCATCGATGCCTACCGGCGCAGTTTGATCGAAGAGGAGCTATCGAAGCGGGACACGCTCTGGGATGTGCCCGATTGTTTGAAACTCCAAACCAATACCCGCAGCGGCCCGTGGCTGCAAATGCGTGCGGTCGTTTGCGAGATTCCCGCGAAAGATGCCGATGCGGTGATCGCGTTGAACCTGCTGAAAACTTGGCACGGCTTCGTCGATGCCGATTCCCCGGCCGCAACGATCTTCGAGTTGTTCGTCTCCGAGATGTGCATCCGATTGGCGAAGGCCAAAGCGCCGAACAGTTGGAAGTTCGCCCTCGGCGGCGAGGGCAGCGGGCCGCTTTCGCACAACCTCTTCGGCGACCGCCGCACGACACACATGGTGAACCTCTTGAAAACGCAACCCGCCGGTTGGTTCCCCAACGGCTGGCCCGCCGAGATCGAAGCCGCATTCGCTTCCGTCGTTCGCAAACTCCGTTCTGACCACGGCCCCAGCCCGGATTGGTGGCAGTGGGGCGGCCTGCGAACCCTGCACCTCACCCACACGTTGTTCGGCAAACACTGGCTCCTCGGCAAGGTTTTCAACATCGAGCCGGTGGCCTGCGGTGGCGATTCCAACACGATCAGTCAAGCCGGCGTGGCTCCGCTCAATCCGTTGAAACCGACCCACAATATGGCAAATTTGCGGGCCGTGTTCGATACCGCGAACTGGTCGAATTCGCGGATGGTGCTCGCCGGGGGGCAATCGGGGAACCCGCTTTCGCCGCACTTCCGCGACCTCTTCGCCCGCTGGCAAAACGGCGACGCGGTGCCCTTGCCCTACAGCCGCGAAGAGGTGCTGAAAGCCGCGGTGAGCACGCTTCGATTGGTGGGGTAATGACAAAGGCCCCCAGATTTCTGGGGGCCTTTCATTGGGCGTTGCAGGGATCGAACCTGCGACTTCGTCCGTGTGAAGAACGCACTCTACCGCTGAGTTAAACGCCCCTTGTTGCCCGGCTGATTTACCGGACAACACCGTTCGCGTCAAGGTTCATACTTTCGGTGGCAGATTGCTCATCGGGGCGTCGTCGAACTTAGGTGCGGTGGCCGACGGGGTAACCCGCTGCGGCGGCTTCACCGGTTCCGGCTCGATGGCCGGTTTGCCACCGGCCGAAGTGGAGTTGGTGATTTCTTCTTCTAAACCGTGGTAGCCGCGTTTGAACTCCACGAGCGTTTTGCCCACGGAACGCCCCAACTCGGGCAACTTGCGGCCGAACAACAGCACACCCAAAACGAGGAGCAGGAGCATTTCCTGCATCCCGAGACCGGGGATGAAACCGAACATAACTACCTCCACTGCTATACCATCCATTGAGAGAGACGCGGGGAAACCCGCAAAAGCGGGTAGGCGGTTGAAGGTAACCGGCCCAGCGTACCGTACCCGTGTGTATCTAATATAACTCCGCCCCGGGCTTTCGGGCAAGCGATTGCGGAAGGATTTCCCCGATTCGCGCCGATTCAGCCCGCCGCGTCCTCGAAGTTCACCCCGGCGTAAATTTCGCCCAGGGGCACTTTGGCGGGAACAGTGCCGAACTCCAAAACGGCTTCCATTCCTACGAAGGAGACGAGCGCCCAAGAGTCGTCCGCCAAGCGGACGTACCGATCACAAAGCGGTTCGTCTTGGGCGACCAAGATGTATTCTTTCATGCTGGGGATTTGCCGGTAATTGCGGAACTTCGCCCCGCGATCGTACTTCTCGGTGCTGGGGGATAGCACTTCGATGATGGCCGTGGGGTTCGTCAGCGTGTCTTCATCGAGCGGATCGTATTCGCCCTTGCCGCAAAGGACAACGATATCCGGGTATGTGTACAGGCCGGTGCGATCAACCAATACCCGTTGATCGCTGGAAAAGGTCTGGCACGGGCCACCCAAAAGCATGCCGCCGATCCGGATGATCAGGTTCTCCTTCACGCGGTTTTGGAACCGGCTAGCGCCGGCCATCGCGAACATTTCGCCACGGAAGAACTCACTCTTGTGCTCGGCCCGCCCTTCTTTGGCGAGGTACTCGGCGGGAGTCAGCACTAGTTTCGGCATCGCGCTCATTATTTGCAATCCGTAATGGTCGCGGTTACTTCTTCAGCTTCGCGGTGCTGTTTCCTTCGATCGGGCCGGTCAACTTCATGTCCACTTCTTCGTCGTTGATCTTGGTTTTACCTTCGATTTTAATGGTGCCTTTGAATTCGCCTTTGAGTTCCAGGCCGCTCGTGAGTGAGCGCCAGCTCGTGGAAGTGATCTTCAGTTCGACATCCGGGGTGCCGTCGTCGTCTTTGAGTTTGCCGGTCATGGTGCCCCGGGTTTCGATCACGGCACATTCCTCGCCGTTCACTTTTTCCACCTTCACGAACTTCTGATCCATCTTGCCTTTTACGTCGGTGAAGGTGTTCCCCGTTAGGCTCTTCATCTTCGCGGCATCCACCTTCCAAGTGTGGCCCACGGCCACTTTCTCGGCGGGGTAGATTTCGTCCTCATTCTCGGGGCCGTTGCGCTTCTTCAACTCCTTTTCCTGTTCCTCGGTCGGTACGGCGTCCACGAGTTTGTGGGTCCACGTGCCGTCCTTGGCGCGTTGGGTGAGGATCGTTTCCCCTTCGAGTTCGCCGGCCTTTTCCTCGAATTCGCCGTCGCCGCCCATATTGGTTTTGGTCTTTTCCTTTAGCACGCGGGCCTTGGTCTTCGTCACTTCGCGGCCCTTCACTTCGAGGATTTCTTCCTCTTCCTCGGAGTTCACGATCATCGTCTGTTTCAGTTTGATCTTTTGATCCATCACGGAAAGTTCGAGATCGGAATCCTTCATTTTGAGTGTCGATTTTGAAACGAAGATTTGCCCTTTCAGTGGGGCGGGGCCGCGGAGATCGTAGGTATCTTCGGCCCGGGCCGCATTCCAAGTGAAGACCATAACCGCCAGTGGAAGCAGCGAACGCATCGGGGAACCTCGTGTGTAAACGGATCGGAGTGTGCGGGAATTATCGCAGCAATCGGTGCATCGCGGTAGTGCCAAGTTCGATCACTTGGGTCGGTTTCGCCTTCCAGAGTACCGGATTCATCAATTCCAAGGATACCCAACCCGTGTATTCGATCTCACGCAATCGCGCGAGGATCGGAGCGAGATTGAAATCCCCTTCGCCGGGAAAGACGCGATCCGAATCGCCCATAAGTTCGCGGGGCACCCCGGCGACATCGCAGAGTTGCACGTGGGCCAAGTTGGCCTTCGTGAGTTTGGCGAGATCTTCGGGCTTGCTCGGGCCTTTGTAGTAGTGGAACGCATCGAGGCAGACGCCGAGGTTCGCTTCCCCGCATTCGCCCACGAGAGCCAACGCCGTATCGAGGCAGGTGCAGAAGGTATCGGCTCCGCGGAACTCCAATGCCAAGGTGACATCGAAGCCCCCCGCCCATTTGGCGGCTTCTTTCAGTGAAACAACCGCACGACCGAGCGAAGTTCCATCCATGCGTTGGGCGAAATCGGCGACCACCAACAGCGTGCGAATGTCGAACTGTTGGCAGAGTTCGAGCCGTCGTTTGAAGTGATCGAAAGACGCGCTCCGGGCATCCCCTTGGGAAAGCAGCAAGCCCCCTTGGTAGGCCGCGGCCGCGAGTTCCATGCCCTTCTCCGCGAGCAGGGCTAGGGTCGCTTCGGCGCCGTTCGATTCCAGATGGGTTTCGAGCTTGGTCAACCATACTTCCATGGCGGAGCAACCGGCGGCCGAGTAGTTGGCAACGTCGTCCGCGAACGGGTATGGGAGCGTGGTCGCTTGGGAAATACAGGGTTTCACGAACCACTCTGGGGTTTGTTCGGCTTGGGCTTCGGCGCGGGCTTCTTCTGAACGGGAACCGGTGTGTTGGGTTCCGGCTCCGGATCCGCGGCACTCTTGAACACGAAGTACCAGATCACGACCGCAGCGAGCTGGAGGAATAACCCGGCTCCGAGCCACATGTACAACAGTTGGCGGTTGGAACGTTTCGGGGCCGGGGCGGGCCTCGGTTCAGCGGATTTCTGGGAACCAGATGACGGGGAAGCCTTCGGTGTGGCGTACGCGCTGGCATCGAATGCGGCGGGTACGAATTCCGCTGGGGCCGGTTGGCCCCAGGCCGCGCTCGGCACCGCGAAGGGTTGAGAAAAATGCGGTTCGTGATCGAAATCGGCGAACTCGGCCGGGGCCGGTTCGTGTTCGGCATGGAGCAGCGCCACATCCGCGCTCACCAATTCGATTTCCCCCGCATTCGCCGGGGTAAGCGTGACTTCGCCGGAATCGGGGATGTTTACCGGTGGCACTTGACCTTTCGCCAATGCTTGGAACGCTACCACACACTCGCGAATGCGCGGGCGAACCCCCGACTTCTGCGACATCATCGCCGAGATGAGATCGACGAACGGCGCGGGCAAATCGGGCCGCAACGCGGCGAGAGGTGCCATCTCCGCAGGGGTTTTTGCCGTGAGTAAATAGTAAAGGCTCGCCCCGAGCATGTACACATCCCCGGCTGGGCTGGGAGTGCTCTCGTTCGCCCGTTCGGGTGGGGAATAAGGCTCGGTGCTGGTGCGCAATGGCGTCAAACCCAGTTCCATCAGCTTTACCGTCGCACCAGGTGCCGGCCGCATTCGCGGTATGCCATCGTCTCGCAAGCGCGACGATGCGACAATCGGCCCGGCGCACATGTTGAACGGGCGAATATCCCCATGCGAAATCCCCCGCGTGTGGGCAGCTTCCAAACCCTGGGCGACTTGCCGGGCGTAATCGGCCGCGAGGTTGGCGGGCATCGGCCCGATATCCGCGATCAGCGATTCGAGATTACCGCCGTCGAACGGTTCGAGAACCGCGAACGCATCATCTTGGGAGACGCCCGCATCGAGGAGGTGGGCCAAATTCGGGTGGGTGATCGGGGCCGCTGCTTGGGCCCGTTGGACGTAGGCGGAGAGATTATCCGAAGGGGCCAGCCAATCGGCCCGCAACCGTCGAACGATCAACGGAGTACGCAGCGAAGGGTGGGACGCCTTGAATGCGGTGCCGCCGGGGCAAGGGCCGAGTTCGCCGAGGATCGGATATCCGGCGAAAGTGAGTTCTTCGCCGCGGCCGTTGCGGATTCGCTCGGCTTGGAAGGCGGTGATTACCCCGCGCTTTTCGAGGAAACCGCACAGCGCCCGGAGATCGTTCTGCGGCATATCGGGTTGGCGGAAAAGCTCTTCGACTTGTTCGCGCGGCAGCAAACCTTGATCGCGGGCGAGATCGAGAAACGAAGCGACGGAATCGGAAGTCATGGAGTCATCCCGGGTTGGCGAACCACTCCCGTTATCCTATCTGACCGCGAGCAGTTGTACCACGGCGACGCCCGGCAATTTTTGCCCCCCCCATTTACCCACCGTTCGCTTCCAACTCCGGGAAGACATCGTTGGGCAAGCCGGCCGCCTTCATCCCTTCCGTAAGCCGTCTGATCGCATTGAACCGGTAATTGGCGATTTGTTGCTCGTTCAACTTCAGAAATTCCGCGACTTGCCAATTAGGCCAAGCCTTCACGAAGAGCAATTCGAGCACTTGTATACGCACATACTCGCCCTTCTGTTGGAACCCGCGCACCAACTCGGCGAGGCCCCGGCGGATCGCTTCGGATTCCAAATCGAGCCGTTCGCGGCTGCGGGCGATGCTGGAGGCGGCCCGCTGTTTCACATCGCGGGTCGAATCCATTTGTTCGGCGTCGGAATCCGATCCGCTTTTGAATATGCGACGACCGATTTTGCGGAGTTGATCGGTCACTTTGTAGGATGCAATGGTGAAGAGCCAAGTTTGCAGTTCGCGGTTGTCGTCGAAGCTCGGCAGAGAATTGAGGAAGCCGATGAACGTTTCCTGCACGGCGTCGTCGGTCGCGGCGTGATCGCGCAATCGCCTGCGGACGTAGGCCCGCAAGCGGCCTTCGTAACGCGCGACCAATTCTTCCCACGCGGCTTGCGACGCGGTTCCACCGGAGCGGATTTGTTGAATGAGGACACGATCCGATTCGCTGGCCATGTGTCAACTCGCAATCGCATCGCGGATAACCAACTCATTCTATCCGGCACGCAACCAGAAGATGCCGATCGTCGCCGCCGCGACCATCACGCCGAGGGCGGCGATCCCGAGTGCGAGGGTGAGGTGCCCTTTCGTGAGAGCATCGAGCCGGAGGAAGCCGAAGCCGATTAGGAGTGCGATCATCGCCCCGGCGAACCACTTTGCAGAACCGAGCAAGCGATCCTTGCCGTGCAGGTGTCGGAGTTGGCTTTCGCTCACTTCGATCTCCACCTTTGCCCAAACCCGGTTGGGTTCCAAGCCCGCTTGCTTCCACGCTTCTTGATCTTCCTCACTCGCTTCGAGGTAGACCGTTCGGCCCGGAACGAGGTACTCGGCCCGCAGGGTTTCTTCGCCGGGCAAATGTTGAATCGGCGGATCGAGCGCGAGTAACGCCTCGGAGAGTTGAACGTGGGCTTGAGCGATTGCGTCGGCCAATGCCTTCTCCTTGCCCGCGTGCGGCAGGGTACTCCGGATCCCCCGGAGGTTCAATTTCGTAGCGTTCGATGCGATCGTGCGCGGCGTCGAAACGTAGATGGTCTTCGATTCCTTCGCGGCGAGGTAAGCCATTCCCGCAGCGGCGCCGCCTTCGATCCCGTTGAGCTCCGCCGTTTCTTGAACGTTGCGTGCGTTCAACCTCGCCATCTTCACCGGCCCGGCCGCAGTCGCGGTGCTTTCCGAGTGTGCGTTCGTACGGGCAATAAGGAATGCCGCAAAACCGACGGCCATCAGCAACCAGAGGATGCGGGAACCCGTACCGCGGCTTCGCGGCTTGGAAGTAGGGAGATCTTGGCGATAGGGATTCATGGCTTTGCCTCGGAATGCGACCGGAGATTCAGATCGATCGCAATCGCATTTTCCTCGCGGCGGGTACGGTGAGAACGGGATGCCAAGGGCTGGCCGTTTGCACGGCGATCACGCCGAGTAGAAGCGGAACGAACGCCGCCGAGGGGCTCGCCGCATCCCACGGCCAAAGGAACAGCAGCACCGCTGCCCAGAAGCCCATCGCCATGACGGGGAAGATGCCGAAGCGTTCCCGGCGATCGCGGGCCGCGATCTTCCACCAACGGCCCACCGCGAGGATGCCGCCGAAGTAGAGCATGTAACGCATGCCCGTGGCGAAGGATTCCGGGGGCATCGCTACGTAGCCGAAAAAGTAGGAATGACTTCCCATCATCGGTGTCGAGGAACTCCACCGCGGCATCGCCCCGCCATCGAGCCAGTAGGCGAAGCCGCCGACGAGCAGGCCGAGGAACCCGATTCGCAAGCGTCGGCCCCACGAATCGGGGGTCCGATATTCCGTTCCGTTCGAACCGAGGGAGATGGCCCAACCCACGGCGGTGCTCACCATAAATAGGTTGGCCAAGGTTTCCCATTGCATTGTGTTTGTAAGGAACCCGTAGGGCACGAGGCCGATGGCGGCGACGAAAGGAACGAGCAACATTCCGCCGAGTGTTCCCGCGAGAGCATCACGCCGCGATGGCGGCCCGACTCGTTTGGCCACGGGCAATACAGTGGGTAGCGTCGCCGTGGCCGGTTTGGGAATCGGCGGCGGTTGCATGGGCATCGCCGCGGTCGGTGCGGCCTTCGACCGGATCGGGGTCGCGGTTCCGTTCGCGGCTTCCACGGCTTTCGCCATTTCGGCGAGGCTGGTGTATCGGTGCCGGGGATCTTTCTCCAACGCTTTTTCGATGATGGAACGAAACGGTTCGGGCACCGGCGCGAGGTCGGGCGTGGCGGTCATCTGCTTCATCAGGATTTCGCCATCCGATTCTCCATCGAAGGGGAGGCGGCCCGTGAGCATCTCGTAGAGAAGGATGCCGCAGGCGTAGATGTCGATGCTTTGGCTGTAGTTCCCGGTGGAAACTTCGGGGGCCATGTAATGCACGGTGCCGACGGTGCGGGTATGCTTTTGGCTCGCACTCATCGATTTGCACAGGCCGTAGTCGCCGACCTTCAACGTTCCGGCTTCGATGAAAATGTTGGCGGGCTTGAGGTCGCGGTGAACCACGCCTCGGTCGTGCAGGTGCCCCACCGCTTTGGCGAGGCTGCCGAACCATTCCTTGGCGAGATTCACCGCGAGGCCGTTGGGGTGGCGGTTGAGCAACCCGGCGAGGGATTCGCCGAGAACGAATTCCATCACTAACCACTTATCGCCCTTGGCATCTTCTTTCAAATCGTAAACGTGTACGAGGTTGGGGTGCTTGAGATTCAGGCAGTTGGCCACGCCGCGGAGTTCGACATCGCTTTGGCCGTGGAGCAGTTTGAGCGCCACTTCCTTGCCGCCTTCGGAGAGTGCGAAGTAGACCTCGCCGAAGCCCCCTCGGCCGACGCCACGCTTAATGGTGTAGCCTTCGAGTGGTTGATCGCCGGATCGGTAGGTGAACTTCATGGCCTTTCCTTGGGGAATGCCCCTGTTCGCACGTCGAAGGATTATTCGCCCGCCGAACGCGGATATTTTACAAAATCCTAAACCTTACCCGAACCAGAACTAATGCGAGACTTGCGACAGCAAGAATACAAACAGCACAACTCACCACGGAGGCACGGAGAAAGTCAGAGAAAGAGATTTATCAGAGGGTCAATTTATCAGCGTTTTCTCCGTGTCTCAGTGCCTCAGTGCCTCCGTGGTTAGTTTTCTTATGGAAGAGCACCCGGCTACAATGATCCCATGCGGATCGCGTTATTCCTGATGATGTTGCCCGGCCTCGCTTTCGCGGGGATTCACCTATCCACGCAACCTCAGAATCCGTTGCCGGCCGAGTGGCCCGGCTTCCTGCGGGATCACCGTGCGGTACGGCTCGCAGGAACCCCCGCTTCCGCGCTGACTGAAATCTACGCGGAACGAGCCGCAAAACTCGAAACACAACGGGCCAAGGGGGCGTTGAATCCGGAGGAACTCGCCGATCTCGGTGCATTGTATCTGCGGTTGAACAAGCCCACGAAGGCACTGGCCATCTTGCAACCCGGCGCACGGGCGCACCCCGAACACTTCCGCATGGCGGCGAATCTCGGTACCGCGTGGCAAATGAATGGCGACCTCGATCAAGCCCGCAACACCTTGGCCGATGCCGTCGATCTCGCGCCAAAGGAATGGAAAGCCGCCGAGCAGTTGCACCTCCGCCTCGTATCGCTGCGTGCAAAAGAAAAGAAGGAAGCCGATACGCTCGATGAACTCTTCCCCGGCAAACCCCCGGCGAATGCCGTGGCGTTAGTTCAACAATTGTGTATCTGGTTGCCCAACGATCCGCGGTTGCTCTGGCAGTTGGCAGAATTGGCCCACGCCGATGGTGATGTGCGTACCGCCGCAAATCTGATGGATGGTGCGATCACCGAGTTTGGTTTGAGATCGGAGAAGGCCCGTGCCCGCCGGGTGGTGTTCCGCAACGAAGCGGATGAATTGGCGAAGAAAGAGGATCACCAATTCCACAAGGGAACGCTGAAGTTCGCATCGACCCGCGTATTTCCGAAATTGATCGACGAAAGCAAACTGCCGAAGATCGATCCGAAAGGGCGGAACGCGCTCCCGTGGGCAACGATTGTTGAAACCACCGTGGGCAAGAAGTTCGACGTGAAGTTCCTGCCGTATGTGAACGACCTCGATGGTTTGAAGGTGAACCTGATCGGATTCGTGCGGCCCAATGGCAGTGGATCGGAGATGACCGAATTCCTCGTCACCGAGTTTCCCATCGGTTGCTGGTTCTGCGAAAGCCCCGGGCCGACGCAAATGGTGTGGGTGGAACTCTCTCCCAACACGACGTTCGATTACATGAGCGGAGCCGTGGAAATCGTGGGCACGCTGAGCTTGAATCGATTGGACGCGGAGCGGCCGTTGTTAACGATCACCGGTGCGAGTGTGAAACGGGCGCAATAAATCGGGTTTTTCAGAGCCGGAAGCGTAAGCGACGGTGTGCTGTTGAATATCGTCGCTCACGCTTCCGGCTCTGAAAATCACCGCTTCAAATTCCATTCGTCACTCGAATACTTCTCCTGTTCAAATTTCTCCGCCAACGCCAATTCCACATCTGACCAATCGCCCGGTTCGAGCTTCCATTCCATCGCATTCAGTATCGCATTCATGAATGCCTGAGGGTTCACGCTCACCCCGGCCAACTCCAGTACCCCCGGCACACTCGGAGCGAAGGTCGATTGCCGGAAGAGAATGCTGCCATGTTGCAGAAGCGCTCCCTTATGCTTGCGCTGAGCACTGCCTGCGACCTTGCGGCCGTTCACGAGTAGGTCGCCGGCCGTTTGATGCTGGAAACAGAGGATCGGTTCGAGCTTCTTTTCTTGGCCGCAAAGTACCGAACGCGCATTGACGCCGAACGTGGCCAGCACATTGCGGATCGCGTAGTGCATTCGGCAGATCCACGATTCGCCCGGCGGTTGCCAATCCTTGCCTGGCGGCAACGCGAACGAATAGGTGATCTCCGTGGCCGGATCGTGGACGATGGCCGCGCCGCCGGTGGCCCTGCGAACCCAGTGGATTTCAGAGGGTCGTTCCGAGGCTGACTGGAAATACCCCAAGCTCAGCGTCGGTTCGTCCCAACTGTACATGCGAAACGAAGCGATGCCGAATTCGGACGCGGAATGAAGCATCGCATCGTCGGCAGCCATGTTGCCGGTGCCGGTGCGAGACGCGAACGGAAGTAAACGAACGGTTTGCATTCTGATATGGTAGGAGTGACACCGCTAAGCTGGACTATTTGCAGTCGGCTCATGACTATCAACGTGTCACCAAGACATCCGAGTAGTTGACAGTTTTCAGTTCGCAGTTCTTAGTTTCGGAGCCCACGCCATGCTCTCCCCGCATCAGGCCGAAGAATACCACGCCCGTGGCTTCACCCTCGCCCGTGGCTTCTATTGCCCGGAAGAAGTTGCCTTACTTTCCCGCGCCGCGAAGGAAGACAACGAACTGGATCGCCGCTCGTTCGGCCGGGCCGACGGGGAAGGGGGTATCGTCCGCCTCAGCCTTTGGAACCACCCCGGCGACAGCGTTTACGGTATGTTCGCTCGTTGCGAAAAGATCGTACGCAGCATCGAGTTGCTCCTGGGCGGCGAAGTCTACCATTACCACTCGAAGATGATCCTCAAGGATGCCAAGGTCGGCGGCGCGTGGACGTGGCACCAAGACTACGGCTATTGGTACCAGAACGGCGTACTCGAACCGCTGCTCACGAGCGTGTTCATTGCTGTAGATCGATGCACCGTAGAGAACGGTTGTTTGCAGGTGATCGAGAACAGCCACCGCTGCGGCCGGATCAACCACGTGCTCACGGGCGAACAAGCCGGAGCCGAGAAAGACCACGTTGCTGAGTTGTTGAAACGACCCGAACACTTCCCGCTCGTATACGTCGAAATGGAGCCGGGCGATGCCCTCTTCTTCCACTCGAACCTGCTGCACCGCAGCGACCAGAACACTTCCGAGAACCCGCGTTGGAGCATGATCTGCTGCTACAACGCTGCCCGCAACGACCCGTACAAGGACAGCCACCACCCGCGTTACACGCCGTTGAACGTAGTGCCCGACTCCGCGATTTTGGAAGTGGGAGCCAAGCGCTTCGAAGATGCCGGCGACGTGGCCTGGTTGGAAGCAAGCCGCGATTCCAGTGCCAAGGGTGTATTGTCGGAGGCTGAAGCGTAAGCGAGGCGGGCGATCCATGGCCTCGCTGACGCGTCAGCCTCCGACAATGGCTACTTCTTCTTTTTCTTCGGCTTCCCTTGCGGGCCGGTACCGGGCTTGTAGTCGGTGCGGATTTGCCGTTGCTGTTCCGATTGCTTCTGCAACTCTTCGACGCGGGCTTTCATCTTGCCGAAGAATCCGGGCGGGCCAGCCGGCGGGGGTGGAGGTGTGCCCGGCTTCGCGCCGCCGCCGAGATCGAGTGGCGTAGGTGGGGCCGCCTTCGGCTTGGGTAGAAGTTTGCGTTCCGCCAGTCCCCAGCCGGTGCTCACGATGAAGTACAAGCACACCCCGGCCGCCATCTTGTAGAAGAAGATCGCCATCACGAACATCATAATCTTCATCATCCGCTGTTGCGTTTCTTGCTGTTCGTCCATGGCCGGGGGCATCGTCAATTTTTGGTGGATCATCATGAGCGCCACAGCCATCAGCGGCAGCACGTTGAAATACGGCCCGAGGTAATACAGTTCTCCGAGGTTCTTCAACTCGGAGATGAACGGAACCTTCTCGCTCCACCACGCCAGCATGTCCGGCGCGGCGAGGTTCGGAATCCAAAGGAACGATTCGAGGCGGAAGAACACGCTCTCTTGTAGGCAGAGGTACAACCCCATGAAGATGGGGATTTGGAAGATCATGATTAAGCAACCGCCGAGGCTCGAAAGCGGGTTGGCCCCGTTTTGGAACATCAGCCGGGTTTTCTCCCGGTTGAACGTCTGAGGGTCGTCTTTGTACTTTTCTTTGAGCTTGTTGATTTCGGGTTGAAGCTCTGCCATCTTGTCTTGCATTTTCTTCATCGTGGCTTGCTGCCGACGGCTGGGGTAGAAGAGCATGAGCCGCACGAACACGGTGAGGAGCAGAATATCGACGCCCCAGATGGGCACGATACCGTGGAAGAACCCGAGGATGCCGTGCATGCGGTTGGTGAGCCACGTGATCAAGTCGCCCCAATAGATGGCACTCGATAAGCGGCCGATCCAGCTCGGCGAATGGTGGTCGGTGAGCGTGTTCAAGTGAAGATCGTCGTGGTAGCGTTTGACGATCGTTTCATCGACGGCGCGATCCCCTTGCAATTGCCAGAGCAATCGCACCTTGGTGGGGCCGTTGTAAATCAGGTAGCTGTGCGAGATCGGCTTACCCGGCGCCGGGTCGATGGGCTTGGCCGCGACGCGCACTGTCATATCGACGAGGCTTTCTTTGCCCGTTTCGTCCCAGCCGTGGGGTTCGCGGGTGGGGCGTGCGTATTCCCACATTTTGCGACGGGAATCTTCGGGTTGGGTTTCATCGATGCAGAGCACGCTGGCGAAGAATTGATTGGCCACCCCGGCGTACACGAAGGTGCTGTTGCCTTCCGTTTTCACTTCGTACCCGCCGTGGCCGATGGATACGGCGGAGGAATCTTGAATATCCCGTTTGCCGATGCCGGAGGGGGTCGTCCAGCCGACGATGGTATTTCGGAAGGCGCTGGTGAACCACTCGCCTTCGATGGGCAAGCCGCGGGCACCGACAATCTGATACTTGAATGGTACGCGGGTTTTATCGTTCGCCCGCGCCGGGAGCGCCTCGAATTCCAACTTCATGCCGACGTGATAATCCTTGGCTTTCAGTGTGAACGTTTTGCGAATCTTCAAGAAGTACGGGGCTTCGATCACGGTTTCGAACACCGCGCGGGCTTCAGTCTCTGCCGTACCGGGGATCTGTTCGACGACCTTCCAAGTGCGGTTGGCGAATTCGCGTGAGGCAAATTTCTCCGGGTTCTGGTCGTCGGGCAAACGTTCCGGGTCGCCGGGGGCGGGGTAGTGCAGCAGTGCGTACGACGCCTCGGCGAGGACGATGGAATTCTCGGCCGGGCCGGGTTGCAGATCGATATACGGGGCTTCGGTGCGGATCGAATTCGGATCGCGCGGCTGCTTGAAGCCGGGAACCAAGTACAGCGGCCGTGGCTTGCCGGTCTCGGGATCCTTGGCATCGCGGCCTTCGCGCGTCGATTCATCGAACTTCGGAAGGATGATCTGCTGAATCGCAGCGCCCTTCGAGGTGAGCAGCACTTTCTCGTAGAAGCCTTCGCCGCCGAGGGCGACGAACTCGAAAGGTTCGCTCGGCTTCGCGGGCTTCGGCGATTCGACCTTGATCGGTTCCACTTTCTTCGCGGGATCTTCCTTCGGCATTTCCGGGAAGAAGATGCTCGGCCACCTCGAGAACGGTTCGCTCGAATTGACGATGCCCCCGGCGAGTGCCATGGCCCCTTCGCGGTTGGGCAGCGGCGGTTCGGGCGTTTTCGGGGCTGGCGG
>Ga0105048_10009432_pt1 | contig 15527 bp, 12 predicted proteins | sample MAT05_FD_78382 | JGI IMG/M metagenome (GOLD analysis project Ga0105048, IMG submission 78382) | Freshwater microbial communities from Lake Fryxell liftoff mats and glacier meltwater in Antarctica - MAT-05 | ecosystem: Environmental > Aquatic > Freshwater > Ice > Liftoff microbial mat | place... | reverse complement strand
TACGGGGTCACGCTCGACAAACTCTACGAGCGCAACGCAATGAGACCCGGCCAGGAACCCTTGTCTGGCCAAAAAGTTAGGCTGAAAGGCAGTCCGCTGAGTGGCGAAAGCGTTGCCTTGCGCAACCCTCAACCTGCGGCAGCAGCAGTTACACCCGCAGCGCCGTTCAACAACTCCGTCCCTCCACCGGTGGAGGATGAAGAATTTTTGTTCGAAGAAGAAGCGGTACCCGTGTCTGAACAACCCCAGCCAAGACCCCCTCGTCCTGCAACAACCAACACCCCCTACCCCAACGATCCGATTCCCGCTTCAACCACCACGACCAAGCCGGCTGATACCACCGCAACCAAACCACCCGTTACAACGCCACAACCGGCTGCTGGTGACAACTTCCATATAGTAGCTAAAGGCGACACCTTGTTCAGCATCGCCAGGAAATACACCACCACCGTTTCCAACATTAGAAAATGGAACAACATGCCCGATGATACGGTGAAGATTGGTGAGAAACTGCGGGTAAAGTAAAGGTATTATCTTGGCCCCGGAAAACGACCCTACACTATGAAAAATACCCCCCGTCAGGATGCCGACATCGAACGCCTCGAAAACCTCGCCGCATGGCTCGACGATCGATTCCGTATTCCTGGAACCAACATGCGCTTCGGGGTGGACGCGTTGGTCGGTCTGGTGCCTTATGTAGGCGACATAAGCAGTTTTGTTGTTTCCGGCATACTTTTTCACACCATGTGGCGCAAGGGCGCCGGTGTGATGCTGATGTTGCGCATGATGGGAAACCTCATGCTCGACGCCGTCGTTGGTGCAATACCCTTCATCGGCGACCTGTTCGACTTCGGGTTCAAAGCCAACCGACGCAACGTAAATTTACTTAAAGGATATTATGCCGACGGCAATGCCAAACCAAGTGCTAAAATGTCGTTGTTTGTGCTCAGCCTGATTTTCCTCACCATGTTCATCGCTTTGCTTTGGGCTGTGTGGACAGTTTCAGCTTACCTTTTCACGTCCCTTTGGAACCTGGTAGCTGGTTCTTGATTTCCTTCCGCTTTAAAAACAAACCATGCGCCGGTTGCTCTTTTTCTTCTCCTTTTTGCTGACCACGAGTATTGTCGCTCAAATACCATTGAGCGACAGCGCAACCATCAGTCTAATTACTGTTGCGCCGGGCGCCGAACTGTACAGCATTTACGGCCACAGCGCCCTGCGCGTCCGCGACCGTTCGCAAAACCTCGACCGTTGCTACAACTACGGCACATTCGAATTTGACCAGCCTGGTTTCATCGTGAAATTCATGCGGGGCAAACTGTTGTATTACGTAAATCCGGAACCCGGACGCGCTTTCGAACGCGGCAATTTAGCCGACCAACGGAGTATGGTGGAACAGCAACTCAACCTGAACCAACCCCAAAAACAGGCGCTTTTTTCCCTGCTGCAAGACAACATCAGGGAGGAAAACAAATTTTACAAATACGATTTTTTTTACGACAACTGCGCCACACGCATACGGGACATTGTTAAAAAACCTTACGGAGACCGGTTCATCTACAGCTCCAACGGCACGGGAAAATCCACCACGATGCGCCAGTTGCTCGACCCTTTCCAGCGCAATTATGCCTGGACCGACTTTGGCATCGACATCATCCTCGGTATGCCTGCCGATAAAAAAGCCTCACCCGAAGACCACATGTTTTTGCCCGAAGGCATGATGAAGGTTTTCAACCAAACCAAAACGCCGGACGGAACGCCGCTTGTTTCCGGCGTCAGAAACATTCCCGACACGCCGCCTTCCGGCGAAGTCATTTTACCTTACAACAGGTTTAGCAAACCCATGTTTGTCAGCTTACTCGTTTTTGCCCTGGGTTTGTTCACCATGCGTTACCCCAAAGCCGAACGCATTTTCAACGGAGTGTTTTATTTTGTTTTGGGCATTGCCGGACTGATCATTTTTTTCCTGTGGTTCCTCACCGATCACCTCGCCACCAAAAACAACCTTAATATTTTTTGGGCTTTGCCCTCCAACCTTTTTTATTTCTGGCGCAATCCACGGGCAACCAACGTGCGGAAATACCATTTGTTCACCGGCTGCTTGGCCGTTCTGGTGTTGCTCCTCTGGCCATTCGGTTTGCAGGAATTTCCTTTGCCGGCGCTGCCTTTGGTGGTACTGATCGCCATCAAAGGTTTGTGGCCGATTATTTTTAATCGGCAGACGGCAGTTGACAGTGGACTGTCGGCAGTTTGATCAACGCCCCTTTTGACTGTCGACTATTGACTGTCGACTATTGACCAAACCGCCATCGTTCGGTCATCGCTGCACGAAATAAGTCCATCGTTCATCCAAAGGATGTTGTTGACGGAATTGACGTGGCCGCCGTAACGGATGGTATCGATCACTTTCAGCAATTCGACGGTTTGAGTGTCCCATATTTTAATGGAACGGTCGCGGCTGGCGCTGGCGAGGTAACGTCCGTCGGGAGAACAGGCGAGGTGGTTAACGGTGTACTTGTGTGCTGGCCAACTGCCTTCGAGTGTGTTGGTTTGAAGGTTCCACAGGCGCAGCATGGCGTCGCGGCCACCACTGAAAATTTTGCTGCCGTCGGGTGCATACAACAGGCAAAAGACCGAAGGATCGTGGGCTTTTTTCAAAACTTCTTTGATGGAGAGTGTTGTTGCATCGAGCAGGTAAATGTTGCCGTCGCTGGCGCCTATGGCCAGTTCGTTGCGCCCGGGACTGTGTACCATGCAGCGCAGGGCCTTGTTGCTGAGGTGCAGACTTTCCAGAGCACGGCCGGTTGAGGCATCCCATCGGGATAAAATGCCATCACCGCCGACAGAAAACACATGGTTTTCCACTTTTAACAGATCGTAAACGCCTTTTTGATGGTGTTGGATGTTGCGGGTTTGTTCAGGATGGCTGAGGTTGATCCAATGTACGCCGCCGTTCATGTTGCCGGCTACGAGGGTATTTAGTTTGGGCAAACTGATCAATGAAAAAACCTGGGTTTCGACCGAAGCGAGCAGGTGTCCGGTTTCCGGGTCGTCGTGGTTCCAGGCAACGATCCAGCCATCACCACCGGCAGAGATCCATTGACGGGGTTGTATTCCGGCACACAACGCATAAATGGCAGCGTTGTGGCCGGTACAGGTATGTTTTTTTGTTACAATCACAGATTACTTGTCGTCGCCGAAAAAGGCCAGGATTTTGTCGGCCAGTTCCATGCCTATGTACCCTTGTGCTTCGAGGGTACTTGCTCCGATGTGTGGCGAAACGGAAACGAGGGGGTGTTTGAGCAGGCTTTCGCGTGGGGAGGGTTCGTTTTCGAAAACATCCAGACCGACGCCGCCAACTTTTCCACGATCGAGGGCTGCGAGGAGGGCTTCCTCATCTATTGAGCCACCGCGGGCGGTGTTGATGAGCACAACGCCGTCGCGCATTTTTGCCAGTTCATCAGCCCCGATCAGCGGTTTGCCGATACCGGGCAGGTGGAGGGTCAGTACGTCTGATTCGCGGATGATTTTCTCAAACGACTCTGTGCGAATCGTCACATTGAGTTTGATGTCGGGGAACTGTTGTAACTGGATGCAGACCTCCGCTTCCTGAACAAATGGATCGTGGGCGCGAACGTTCATACCCAGGCCAAGGGCCATTTTGGCGACTTCCTGACCAATGCGGCCAAAGCCGAGGATGCCGAGGGTTTTGCCGCGCAATTGTGTGCCGGTTTCGTAATTTTTCTTGAGGCGTTTGAAATCTCCACCGGCCATTTCACGGTTGCTGCGGTGCAACATGCGTGAAAGTGCAAACATGTGTGCAAAGGCAAGTTCTGCCACTGCGCGCGACGAAGCTTTGGGTGTATTGAACACGGCGATGCCTTTGCTTTCGGCATATTCCACGTCGATGTTATCGAGACCAACGCCGCCACGGGCGATGATTTTCAGGTTTTTGCCTGCATCGATGACTTCGCGTGTGACCTTGGTAGCGCTGCGCACGATAAGCACGTCGAAATCGCCCATACGCGAAGTCAAAGCCTCTTGTGGAATTTTATCCTCCTCTACCAGGTATTCTGCCTCTTCAAGGAGCAATTTGCCGTCGGGATGAATCCCGTCGTTGGCCAAAATTCTGATCATGTCTTATGGTATGTTTTAGCACTGATGGGCCCAATTTATTGTCGCCCAAAGAATGCAAAGGTAGTTCTTTGGACATGGGCCATCCTGAAAATTTTCAGAATGAACCGTGTTTGTTTTAAACCAAAGGCCTGGTGCTTATTGAGGCTTGTTGGAAATTTTCAGGTAATTTTCGAGGGCGACTGCGATGGAAGGAGCTTCCGGAGCGCCGGCCTGGATGTTGACAGTCATGCCGCTTTCGGTTACCGCTTTGTTGGCAAAGGTTCCGAACACACAGATGCGTCTGTCGTCCTGTTTAAAATCGGGGAACTGTTCAAACATCGATTTGATCTCGAGGGCCGAGAAAAAAGCGATGATGTCGTATTTGATGTCTTTCAGATCGGTCAGATCAGTATTCACAGTACGGTACATCACGGCTTCCTGGATGGGAACCTTGAGGTCGGCAAAAAACTTAAAAATATCGGGGTTGCCTTGATCTGAACAGGGGAGGAAGAATTTTTCTTCCTTGTTGCGCTGAACGTAGGCTTTAAGTTCGAGAATGGATTTGTTGCCGTTGAACACCTTGCGTTTGCGGAACATGATGAACTTCTGCAAATAGTTGGCAATGGTTTCTGTTGCACAGAAGTATTTGGTTTCTTCCGACATTTTGATGCGCAGTTCGGCGCACAGTCTAAAAAAATGATCCACAGCTGTTTTACTGGTAAAAACGATGGCCGTGTAGTCGTTCGGATAAACGCGATTCTTGCGGTATTCCTTCTCGGTCAATCCCTCAACCGTTACGAACGGCACAAAATCGATGCGCACGTTGAAACGTTTTTCCAAGTCGTCATACTGTGAACGTATGGCGGGGTTGGGTTGGGAAATAAGAATGTTGTGAACTTTCTTGAAGGCTTCTCCTTGAACAGGTGCAGCGGTTGCAGACATTCGGGAGCTGTGTTTATGTGAAGTGAGGTTGTTTCAGTATGCCGGTGATTTGGTAACCATCAGATGCCCATTTGAAGCATCACTAACTTTACCAAAAGTACCATAGGCGCTATTTCAACGGTGCAAAGGTACAATAAAAAATGGAATGGGTTATCCTGCAAAATTTTACGGCCTATGGAACTGGCCCTAAAAGCCCGGTAAGTGTAAAAAACAAGCACCAGGCCCAGCGTCCAAAAAACCAAAAAACCATCGAAATGGCCGGAAAAAGCGATCAAAAAGTTGAATGGCAACAAAAAAAGGCCCAAAACGCAATTGAAAATGATGATGAGAAAATGGTAACGCCCAACCTCGGCATCCACCGGAAAAAGTGCCCTGGCAACGCCGAGCAGCACATGTTTGGAAATAAAAACAACAATGGCCAGCGCCAGACAAAGCAGCAGGAACATGCCGTTGTTGTAGCGTTCCCCTGCAAAGTATCGTATGACCAGAAAAACAAGCAGTCCGGCATTCAGCAAAAAATTGACGTAAAGCATCAGGTACGGACCATTGCCGATCAATCCGGTCGCTTCCCGTTGTACCAGCGTGAGGGCATTGTCGTTCAAAAAACCCCGCCAGGCTTTGTATACTGCCGGACGGTTTAAGGCTACCGACAACGTGAAAAAGCCCAAAATCAGTGCAAACACCCAAAACAGCACAGCCGTATTCAAACTGTTACCTTTGGGCAAATCCCTGATCGGGCGAAATGTTTCGCCACTGGTGGCCGAGGCACCCGGTTCCGTGTGGTAAACCACATCGAAGGGGTTGACCAAAGCGGCGGAATCAGTAAGAGAAGCCGACAAAACATCCTTCGGCAGACGGTGTTCAAGATCGAACGGATTGAGCGCAACCGCTTGTCCGCCAACCGAACAAATCGTTGCAACGCAAAAAACCAACAGGCTCAACATTCGTCTCATGCCACAAAGATACAGTTGCAGGCAACATTCCCCACTTCCTGCCCAATAACTTAAGACATTTACCATACCTTTACCCTTTCTTTAACCGACCAACAGGCACCAAAACCTGCCTACAACCAGCTTCCTCCAAACATGCAAATAGACGTCATCCTCGGCCTGCAATGGGGCGACGAGGGCAAAGGCAAAATTGTTGATTATCTGGCCAGCCAGTACGACATAGTTGCCCGCTTTCAGGGCGGTCCCAATGCCGGCCACACCCTCAAGTTCGGCGGCAACAAATACGTGCTCCACACCATCCCTTCCGGCATCTTCCGCCCAAGTCTGATCAACCTCATCGGAAATGGCGTGGTGCTCGACCCCGTGGTTTTTGAACGCGAGCTACAATCGCTTGAACAAAGTAAGGTTAAGTTCCGCAAACGCCTGCTCATTTCGCGTAAAGCGCACCTCATCCTGCCCACCCACCGGTGGCTCGATGCTGCAAGCGAAGCCCACAAAGGCGCCTCCAAAATAGGCTCCACACTGAAAGGTATCGGTCCGACTTACATGGACAAAACGGGCCGCAACGGTTTGCGTGTGGGCGATACCGAACAACCCGGTTTCCACGATCAGTACAACGCACTCAAACAAAAACACCTTGAGCTGCTGAAAATATACCCGGAAATACCGTTCGATCTTGAAGCCGCAGAAAAAGCATTTTTCTCCAGCCTCAATACACTGCGCGAACTTCCTTTTGTCGATTCCGAATACTACATCAACGACGCACTGGCCAACGGCAAACGTATCCTTGCCGAAGGCGCCCAGGGTTCGATGCTCGACATCGACTTCGGAACCTACCCTTTCGTTACGTCTTCCAACACCATTACGGCCGGCGTTTGTACCGGTCTTGGCGTCGCTCCACAACGCATTGGCCGCGTGATTGGCATTACCAAAGCCTACTGCACACGGGTAGGCGGCGGTCCTTTCCCTACCGAGCTCGACAACGAGATCGGGGAAAAATTGCGCAAAGAAGGTATGGAATTCGGCTCGACCACCGGCAGGCCCCGCCGTTGTGGCTGGATCGACCTGCCCCAACTGCGCTACAGCATCCTGCTCAACGGTGTGACGGAATTGTGCATGACCAAAATCGACGTGCTCAATACCTTCTCCAGCATCGGCGCTGCCACACACTACAAATATGGCGGCCGCAAACACATCGAACTACCTTACGACCTGTGCAACATTGCTGTTGACCCCATTTACAAAATGTTCAAAGGGTGGATGGATAGCCTCGACGATGCCAAAGACTACAACGACCTGCCCGACCGCGCACGCGATTTCCTCGCAGCAATCGAAAACTACCTCGGCGTGCCCATCAACATGATTTCTACCGGACCTGAACGGGAGAAACTCATCATCCGGTAACTTCTTTTATGGACAGTTTCCTGCAATACAAACTACTCGAATGGAGCGGCTACCAACTTACCGTGGGCAAAATGGCCGGCGTGGCAGCCACGTTTGTCTTTATGTGGCTGGTGTTGTCCGGTGTTCGCCGATTACTCAACAGCGGGATCAAACGTGGCCGATGGGACAGCGGCAGAGGGCATTCCCTTTTCCTCATCGTGCAATACCTTCTGTGGCTGCTCGCAGCCATGGCCACGTTGAAAGTACTGGGCATTGACATATCCGTTTTGCTCGCAGGATCAGCAGCCGTTTTGGTTGGCATCACGCTAAGCTTGCAACAGATATTCCGCGACATAGCCTCAGGGGTTTTTATCCTGTTTGAAGGCACCATCGAAATTGGTGATGTTTTGCTTGTAGACGGCGTGTTGGGAAGGGTCATTGAAATCAACCTGCGCACTTCCAAAATACGCACCACTGAAGGCATGACGGTGATCGTACCCAACAACAAGTTCATCATCGAAAAAGTGAACAACTGGAGCGATCAGGGAGGCAAACCTTCACGGTTCTCCATCAACGTAACCATAGCCAATACCTGCGATGAAAACGTGATTGCACAATGGTTGCTGGATTGCGCACGCGCCCACAGGGATGTTGTTAACGACGACGAAAAGCGTCAGTCCGCCGTCAGGCTCATCGATTTCAACAAAACTGACCTTCAGTTCGAACTCCAGTTCTGGACCCTGCGCAAATTCGAAGTGGATGTGGTGCGCAGCGACCTGCGTTTTGCCATTCGCGAACGTTTTCGAATGGAAGGCATTCAAGGCGGAGAGCCTGTGGACGTGGCTAAGCCGCAGCCAGGGAATGAAAACCCCAAAGAGGAAGAATAGCCGCTCCGCTTGTCCATCAAAAGCATGATCAGAAGTTCAGGTCATTGTTAAACATGAACTAGGTTTAAACATAAAATAAAACAATATTTACATTAAATTTACAAAATAAATACCTGTATTAAGCACAGAATTCATGATTTCTTAATTGGTCTAACTACAGTTAACCGAGCTGGCGTTACGTACTTCGCAGCAAATTAGAAATCATGAAAAAACTCCTACTTTTTGCTTCCATTGCCCTTTTACTTCCATTCGTGGCTTCAGCCCAATTGCTTGATACCGTACGCATACAAAATACCGGTTTCGATGGACCTGTTGCTATTTCCACCGACGATGCTGAACAGCTCAACAACATGATCGACAAGCTCTTCGACGATGATCTTGACATGGGTTGGGAAGGCGACGAATTCAATGTGGTCATTGTTGGTTTGCGCTTTCGGGGCATCCAGGTTCCGCAGGGTGCTGTAATCGACTCTGCTTTTATTGAAATTTTTTCGCACGAAGACGAAGGCGATCCCTCGCTCATAACCATTCGCGGTGAAGCTTCCGACAATGCAGTTACGTTCAACGACGTGGATCTCATAACCGCACGTCCATCCACCACTACTTCTACTTTTTGGGAAATTACCGAAGACTGGACCATCTGGACCAAGCATCGCTCACCGGACGTAAAGAACATCATCCAGGAAATTGTTAACCGTCCGGGTTGGCAAAGCGGCAATGCACTTGCATTGGTGCTTTCCGGACAAGACCAAGGTGCTTCAAGCGAGGACAACGCACGTGACTTTGAATCTTTTGAAAACGTTGAAGATCCCGACGACGGCGGCGACGGTCTCAACCACCCCGAGCGCATCCCTAAATTGTACGTTTACTACAAGCTTTCTTCCGGCCTCAATCAGGTGGTTCAGGTAACGCCACTCAGCGTAGCTCCCAATCCGGTAAATGCCGGTACGATGGTATTGAACACAGCACCGTTCCGTGGACAAGACGCTATGATCAGCCTTACAGACATGAATGGTCGCCTCGTAAAACAATGGATGGAAAACGACCTTCAGGTTGATGTTTTACGTCTTGAAACAGGCGTTTTACCTCAGGGAACATACCGTCTTGAAGTTCGCACTGAAAGTGAAGTAAGTATTGCCAAAGTGGTATTTACCCGCTGATAAGCCATTCCAAACCTTTTTGTTACCACAGCCATCCGCCTTGCTACCCATCATGGATACAAGACGGATGGCTTTCACATTGTACCTATGTATACACGTCTTTCCAAAAGTGGCGAAGCGGCCCTGTTAGTTCTGTGGTGGGTTGGAACATGTGTTTCACTTTGCCAGGCACAAACCCAGCAATCTATTTTTGGCAAAGTATTGGATTCAGAAACCAAAGAACCACTCATTGGGGCCAGCGTTGGTATTCAGGGTGCGACAAACATCACCATCACCGACGCAACCGGAGCTTTCCTCATCAACCAGGTTAGCGTTGCCAAAGGCAATTTGGTTGTAAGTTATCTTGGTTATCAAAGCTCTGCCCTGCCTTTTGCATTTGGGAAAGAGGTCGCTTTGTTGAAAATTGTATACCTCAAACCCATAGGACTGATCATTGAAGGTATAGATGTAACCGACCGCTACGTTGGTCAGCACCGTGCCGACAACGAACAACGCACCGCATCAGGCATCAAAAACATTGTGGCCATTGAGCAAATGATCAAGTACCCGGACCTCAATGCCGCAGAATCAATCAGCCGTTTGCCCGGCATTACCTTACAACGAGACCAGGGAGAAGGCAGGTATGTTCAATTGCGTGGCACACCGCCCGAATTATCCAATTTCAGCATCAACGGCGAACAAATACCTTCGCCGGAAGGCGATATCCGCTACGTCGCCCTCGACGTAGTGCCCATCGACCAGTTGTCTTCCATCGAAATTTCCAAAGCCCTTACACCCGATCAGGACGGCGACGCCATAGGTGGCTCGGTAAACCTTGTTACCCGAACTGCTCAGGACACCGTTCCCGAAATCCGTGCCAACCTTTCGGTCGGCTACCATCGTCTGAGCCAGAAACCACTTTACAATGCACAGTTTGCATACGGACAACGGTCAGGCCCCGAAGCCCGGTTCGGCTTCTATGTCAATGGCTCGTTTCTTTACGACCAGAAGTATGCTCAAAACATGGAATTTAATTTCAACGAGTCGCGTTTTTCAGGCGACACTTCCCTGCGGCTGCATTACGACGATGTACAATTGAGGCATTACGACATTGACCGATCGCGCGCGGGTATGAGCGGCGCCTGGGATTATCGGTTCAACAGCCGCAACAAGATTACGCTTAATGTCATGTACAACCGCTTTTCCGACCAAGAAATTCGCCGGCGTGTGCGGTACAACATAGGCGACGGTTTTTTGACAAGCGAAACTTCTTCCAGGGAAGCATCCATTGATCGAGACGTACGCAACAGGGAAAAAATACAAACCATCAGCAACGGCAACCTGCAAGGCAGCCACCGCTCGGAAAACAACTTTTGGGTATTGGATTACATGGTTAGTTTGTCCAACGCCAGGGAAGATGTGCCCGACAGGCTGGACATCGCTTTCAACAACAGACTGATCAACCTCAACATCGACCTGGGTGAGCCCAACTGGCCACGCATCACGTTTCCGCGACCCCAGGATTCGGCCAAGGTGAACGACATGACGCGTTTCCTGTTTGATGAATTGTTGTTCCAAACAGTGCGCACCAACGATTTCAACCGCACAGCGCGGTTCAATGTTGAACGCATGTACCAAATGGGCGGAGGTCATAACGGAAGCATTAAGTTTGGCAGCAAAATTCGCCTCAAACACAAATACCGGGAAAGTGAAGGCAAGGTCTTCAACAAATATTATCAGGTGTTTGCCGTGAACACACCCTTCGACAGCATACGGCAAATTTACACTTCCATTGGTCCAGCACTTAGCCTGGCTACCGTACAGGGCGATTTCAACGATACCAATTTTTTAAACAAAGATTACGAATTGGGTCCAACACCCGATCCTAAAAAGTCGATCGATTTTTTCAACTTTTACGCTCAGAACTTTAAACTACAGGAAAGTGATACCAAGGAAGAGTCGTTTGCCGAAGATTTCGCAGCCGACGAAAGCATTTTCGCAGCCTATGCAATGGTTACCCACCGTTGGCGCAGCTGGATGTGGCTGGGCGGTTTGAGGTACGAAAATACCCAAATCGATTACCAGGGTTACGACCTCCGTTTTTCGCCTTTTTCCGATTTTTTTGAAGGCGCAGACACCTTGCGTACCCAAAACACCTATGCCTTCCTACTTCCACAGTTTCATGTAAAATACAGCCCAAACGAAACGACCAACTACCGAGCTGCTGTAACCTGGACCTATTCGAGACCCAATTTTGAAGATATATTACCTTACCGTCAAACAGAGCTCGATTCCCGTGAAATCAAGCAGGGCAACCCCGATCTGAATTTTGCCAGCGCTGTCAACATCGACTTACTTTATGAAAAATACCTGCCCAGAGGTGGTTTGCTGGCCGCAGGAGTGTTTTACAAAAACATCGACAACTTCATTTATTACTTCGAACAACGGGTGTTTGTAGAAAACATCAGTCGACCAGGTTGGTATTTCGTAACCACAGCTCAAAACGGTAAACGCGCCGATGTGGCCGGGCTAGAATTGACCTTCAACAAGCAGTTTTATCAGTTGCCTGGTTTTTGGAGGTATTTCGGCGTCAATTTCAACTATACCTACACATGGTCGAAAGCCCTTATCAACAACCGCGACAACAAAGTAGAGTACATTGCATTGCCCGGTCAATCGCCGCACGCCCTCAACTTGTCGGTTTATTTCGAATCGCCTAAATTTTATGTTCGTGTTTCCAGCGTTTTCAACGACGACTTCCTCAACGAACTGGGCATTCGCAGCACCTGGGATGTTTATTACGACCGGAACCTCAACCTTGACCTGAACATGAGTTACAAATTCAACAGAAGCTTTCAGGCCTATTTTAACATTGTCAACCTGCTCAACACTCCCCTGAGATACTACCTTGGAGAACCAAACCGTGTAAAACAACAGGAATTCTATTCACAATGGGCGCGCCTCGGTATACGCCTAACCATCGATTGATTGCCATGACATCCACCCGAATTTTCACCCTTGCGCTTGTTGTATGTAGCCTTTGCAACCTGCATTGCAGGATATTTCCTGAAAAACAGGCTCCAACGCCTTCCGATGTGCAACGGGTGTTTGCGGATGTTGAAACAAGTCCGGTTCCTGCCTCTCCAACCGACGATGCCGCAGACGATCCCGCCATATGGGTTCACCCTACGGAACCTGAAAAAAGTTTGGTGATCGGTACGGTAAAACGGTACGGACTAGAAGTGTACGACCTGAAGGGTGTCTTACGCCATACCTACCGCATTGGCAATCCAAACAACGTGGACGTTCGTTACGGATTCAAACTCGGAAACGGACAAACCATTGACTTTGCGGCATGTTCGGACCGCTCGAACAACCAAGTAGCCCTTTTCCGTATTGAACCTGCTACCGGCGCCTTGATTGAAACGGCAAGAATCCAGTCCAACTTAACCGAAGTATATGGCATTTGCCTGTACCGCAGCTCGATAAGTAATCTGTTTTATGTTTTTGTAAACGGTAAAGACGGCTCCTTGGAGCAATACGAACTCCGCCCTGATGGGCAAACAAACATTACAGGGCATCTGAAACGTACTTTTCGCGTGGAAACTCAGCCCGAAGGTCTGGTGGCCGACGACCAGATGGGCTTTGTGTACCTTGGTGAAGAAGATCATGCCATTTGGAAACTTCAGGCAGAGCCCGACAAACCGACAACTTTATCGATGCTTGCCGAAAGTGTACCTGCTAAAAACCGCCCCATCAAATACGACATCGAAGGTTTGGCCATCTTCCCTACCGGGGATACGAAGGGTTACCTGATCGCATCTTCACAGGGCAACAATACCTATGCTGTGTTTGAACGCTCGGGCAACAACAGGTATCTGGGTAGTTTTGCTGTTGGCGACAATACCATGAATGGGATCGACGGTACAGGTGAAACCGATGGCCTCGACATTACCGCTCGCAATCTTGGAGCTCCTTTTGAAAAGGGCATGCTGGTGGTTCAGGACGGCTTTAACCTGGATGCCGGTGGAAAAAGTACATCGCAGAATTTCAAACTTATTGCGTGGAAAAACATCCTGCCGGTGATTGAAAGCTGGAAACGGTAAAGCTTACCACCCCATTTCCGTTTTCCAGGAAGCGTACTTCGAACCCGGCAAAAAACTGATGATTTGTCCGAACCGTCCGGGCGATTTGAGGTGGATGTTGACGACACGCCGGCCGAGGCGTTTTTTCTCCACCACTTTTTCCACATCAGACCACGGATAACGCACCGTAACCCAATAATTGGAAGCATACAAGTGGGTATCGGCGGCATCCACACGTTTCAACCGCCACAAAGTGCGCCACATAAAAAACAACCAGCCGAGCCACAGCAGGACCAGCAAAGCGCGCACAACGGCAAGTGGAAGCACCGTGACATACAAGTCGTCGGCATTGGTAAGCAGGTAAGCCATCGCCAGGCCACCTAGGAAAACGGTGCCAAAAATGGGCACAAAAACCCGCCAGGCAAGTGTAGTATTGGAAGAAAGCAACACCGGGCGACCTGCGCCGTTGGCAGGCAGGCCGGTGGTATCGGAAATAAACGGATCTGGTTGTGTCATGTTGTTTGAAACGAACGCCTTGGTTCGGGAAATGCAAAGGTACAGCTTCTACTCGTTGTCCTTTTTGCCAAATCCTTTTTTCTCGTTTTTCGCATTTTCATCCGCAATCGTAACCTGGCTCCCGGCTTTCAATTTGCGCGAAATGGCCGAATAAGGACCGCTCACAACCGTTTCGCCTTCCTCCAGTCCGGACAGGATCTGGATGTAGTCGTTGTCCTGAATACCGGTTTTTACTTCGCGGATGCCCACGGTATCGGCGCTAAAAACAAAAACGATTTCCTTGATTTCATCGGTGGTTTTTTGACTTGCTTCTTGGGCTTGCGGCGCTTGTTTGTCGTCTTTGGCGACAGTTTTTTCCTCTTCTTCCCTAACGGTTACGGCAATCAGTGGTATGCTGAGGGTTCCTTCGGCGCTGTTGGTGTAGATATCGACAGCAGCCGACATGCCTGGGCGGAACGGATAAAGGCGTTGTTTGGTCACCAGATCCGCATACGATGTTGGATCGATGCGGATTTTCACCACAAAATTGGTCACCTGATCGGTATTCAAAGCGCCGGTAGCGGTGGTGATGTTGCTCGCGCTGTTGGCAATTTCACTCACCTTGCCCTTGAACTTGCGGCCAAGATAGGCATCAACTTCAACGTCGGCTTCGTCGCCGAGACTGACCTTCAGGATATCGTTTTCGCTCACTTCGACCTGTACTTCCATCGACTGGAGGTTGGCGATGCGCATCATTTCGGTGCCGGTCATTTGCAGGGTACCCACCACACGTTCGCCTTTTTCGATGTTCAGCTTGCTGATGATGCCGCTGACTGGTGCTGTAACGACGGTTTTTTGCAGGCTGGTGCGCAACTCATTGAGCGAGGCCTGAGCACTGGTGATGCCGTAGCCCGATACATTGACATTTTCTTTGGCATTGGACAGGCTGCTTTCGGACGAGCGCAGGGCGGCCTGAGCTGCAGTGAGGCTGCTTTCCTGACTGCGCAGGGAGCTTAGGGAAGTTTCAAATTCAGCTTCCGAAATGACACCTTCTTTGAACAGTTTGTCGTTGCGCTGGTGTGCTTTGCGTGCCTGATCGAGGGTTGCGGTGAATCGGGCGACGTCGGCCCTCAACTGTTCAATCTGGGCTTGCGATGCTGTGACGTTCGATTTTGAGATGTCGCGTTGAGAACGGGCGCTGTTTACGGCGGCCTGACCGCGTTCGACGGCGCTTTGGTATTCGTCTGGGCGGATTTTGGCCATCACCTGTCCGGCAACCACCGAATCGCCTTCTTCTACGTAAAGTTCCACGATTTCCCCCGACACGTCGGAGCTGATTTTCACTTCGGTTTCGGGGAATACTTTACCGCTTGCGCTTACCGTTTCGCGGATGGTGCGTTTCTGCACTTTTTCCACATTAACTTCTTCGCCTTTGGGCTTTTGCCTGGCTTTCCAAACGGCCGCGACTATAAGCAGTCCGAGCACGCCGATAAGGACATAAAGCAGGGTTTTTCTGCGTTTGGGTGCTGC
>Ga0105048_10009430_pt1 | contig 15529 bp, 12 predicted proteins | sample MAT05_FD_78382 | JGI IMG/M metagenome (GOLD analysis project Ga0105048, IMG submission 78382) | Freshwater microbial communities from Lake Fryxell liftoff mats and glacier meltwater in Antarctica - MAT-05 | ecosystem: Environmental > Aquatic > Freshwater > Ice > Liftoff microbial mat | place... | reverse complement strand
AAGGATCAAAGCCCTGAAAGGGCGGCCCCAACTTGGTGCGCCCCTTCAGGGCTTTGATTCATTTCAACGCGAACCCAGGACGTTGCCCTGGGCTGGGATCGTTCGCACCGTTGGTGCTCAAGAGACATGGCGTGTTGAAAGTGAATTACAGTAGTGTCCCGACACTGGGCTCTATGTTGGCTTCGTTCCCGGCTTCGCGGGCGCTCACTCGCAGGGTGAGTCGCTTGACGAGCTCCAGCGCAATCTCCGGGAAGTCATCGAAATGCTTTTGAATCCATGACTCAAGCCGTTGCCCACATTCTCGAAAAGGCGGAGCAGTTTTCTGCCGCGAAGCGAGCCGAGCTTGCCGACCGCATATTGGAGAGCCTTCACGACATCGCGACGGCTCAGACCGCTGAGGTTCGCCGGCGGATCGCGGAGCTTGAGTCCGGCGAGGTTACGCCCATTCCGGGTGACAAAGCTCTGGCGTACGTTCGCCGAATCGTGGCTTCAGCGGGTGCAGCGAACTGAACGCCGAAGCTTCGGTTCATTCGGCGTACATTGTCCCGCATTTTCAGTAGCCTCCCCCCATGCCTGCACTCACCCGAATCTCACACGACCCGAATGTCATGGGCGGCAGGCCTTGCATCCGTGGCCTGCGCGTCACCGTCGGCACTGTGGTCGGTCTCGTCGCGGCGGGGTGCTCTCACGAAGAGATTCTGCGGCTGTATCCTTATCTGGAAGAGGACGACATCCGCGAGGCGCTTTCCTACGCCGCATGGCGTGTCGAGGAGCGTGAGGTGCCTCTGGCCGTGACGTGAGACTGCTCGTTGACATGAATCTGTCGCCCGAATGGGTGGCGTTTTTGCATGGGCACGGCTTCGATGCGGTTCACTGGTCGGCCATCGGTGCCGGCAATGCCCCGGACGCCGAAATCATGCGGTGGGCACGCTAAAACGGTCGCGTGGTTTTCACGCCCGACCTCGATTTCGGCATTCTGCTCGCACACAGCAAGGACGGTGGCCCGAGCGTCATCCGGGCTCGCACGCAAGATGTGTCGCCAGATCATCTCGGCCCGATTGTCGTGAGTGTTCTGCGGACACACGCCGAAGCATTGGAGAGCGGCGCACTTCTCACCATTGACGAATCGAAGTCGAGAGTCCGCATCTTGCCGATATGAGCGGGCGATTTCTCTAAACTGAACAAGAACCGGACATGCCGCATTCGATCTTCATCGAGACCACGATCCCGAGTTATTACGTCTCACGCCCGTCGCGGGATCTTCTGCAACTCGCGCGGCAGGAACTCACCCGGGATTGGTGGGACGGTCAGAGGCAGCAGTTTGATCTTTTTACATCGCAGCTCGTTTTCGACGAAGCGGTGACGGCGAGCCGGGGAAGGCATCGGAGCGCCTTCAATTGCTCGCGGGCATCCCGTTTCTCGACCTCAACGAGCAGGTTCGGGCTCTCGCGAAAAAACTGATCTCCAGCGGCATTCTTCCGAGCGTTGCTGGCCGCGATGCTTTTCACATTGCCGCCGCAGGCGTTCACCGGATGGATTTCCTCCTCACTTGGAACTGCAAACACATCGCCAATCCATTCATTGCGGAGCGGCTGCTGGCTTGCTTTTCCGAAGCCGGGGTTCATCTTCCAGTGATCTGCACGCCTGAGCAGTTCCTCACCGATGAAAACGACGACTCTGAAAACTAAAGCCCGGAAGACAAGCGATTCGGTCATCGCGGAGGTTCGCCGTGCGAAGGTCAAATTGCTGGAGCGCTTCAATTATGATTTGGACGCGATGGCCCGCGACGCCCGCGCGCGTCAGGACAAGTCCGGCCATGAAGTCGTGGACAAATCAGCCGGCGCTTAGCCTCCACCCATGCCTGCACTCACCCGAATCACACACGACCCGAATGTCATGGGCGGCAAGCCTTGCATTCGCGGTCTGCGTGTCACCGTCGGAACTGTGGTCGGCCTCGTTGCGGTCGGGCGCTCGCACGAGGAAATTCTGAAACTGTATCCGTATCTCGAAGAGGACGACATCCGCGAGGCGCTTTCTTACGCGCACCTCGGCAGCATGGAACTGGATCCCGAACAGGGTGCCACAGCAGCCTGGGAGGAGGAGATCGCCCAGCGTGTTGCACGCTTCAAGGCCGGAGAGTCGAAGCCCATTCCGGCGGAAGACGTCTATGCACGGCTACGGACGATTGCCCCGAATCGCTGAGCTTCGTTTCGTCCGGCGCTTCCCGCGCGCTTGCTCGAATCCGAGCCGTTTGTATTCTCACACCATGAATCAAGCCGTTGCATACATCCTCGAAGAGGCAGAGCGGCTTTCTGCCGCCGAGCGAGCGGACCTCGCCGTCCGCATCGTGGAGAGCCTTGCCCGCGACATTCCCTCGGCCATCGCGGCAGCCCAGACTGCCGAAGTTCGGCGACGCATCGCTCAGGTCGAGTCCGGCGAGGTTTTGCTCATTCCGGGCGACGAGGCTCTGGCGCACGTCCGCCGAATCGTAGCTTCCGCAGCTTGATGGACCACCACTTCCGCGCATTCTCATTTGTCGATCGCATCACCGCGTTCGAGCCGGGTGTGCGGATTTCGGGGAAATATACGATCCCTGCGGACATTGCGGAGTTCCCGCTGTCGCTCGTCGCGGAGGCGACCGGACAGCTCGCGGCGTGGTCGGCGATGGCGGCGATTGATTTTTCGCACCGGCCCGTCGCAGGTCTCGCGGGGCGCGTCGAGCTGCTGCGCGAAGTGCGACCCGGCGACACGCTGGAGACTTCCGCCGAACTCGAAAACGCCGACACGAACGACGTGGCCTACGGCGGCGTCGCGACGGTGAACGGCGAGCCGGTGCTGCGGCTGCATCACTGCATGGGGCCGATGATGCCGATTGGCGACTTCGACGATCCCGAGCTGCTCCGCGCGCGCCTAGAGCTGCTGCGCGGCGAGGGCGCGGTGCCAGGCGCGTTCGGCGGAGTGCCCGCGTTTTCGCTCGATGGGCTCGTGGTCGAGGAAGGTCCCAACCTTAAAGCCCGTGCGACGTTGCAGGTTCCGGCGGACGCTGCTTTCTTCGGCGACCATTTTCCGAAACGCCCCGTGTTTCCCGGCACACTGCTCATGAATATGAACCTGAAGCTCGTCACTGCGCTCGCCGCGAGCGTGCCGGTGCGTGCCGGTGCGTGGACGCCCCGCGCGGTTGTGGACATGAAGCTGCGCGAGTTCATTTCGCCGGGTGAATTGGTGAGCATCGAGGCGATGGTTGCGAAGCTTGAGGGCGGCGCGCTGAAGATTTCCGTCGAGACGCGGAATGAAAAGGGCCGGCTCGGCACCGCGCGCGTCGAGCTGACGCCGGAGGTCGCACGATGAAAATGTGGGACGCCACCGACTTCAGCCGGAAGACAGCCGTCCCGGCTGTCCGGGCAAGCGGCCGCCCCGGCTGCCCGACAGGCGGTACGCATGTCTGCCGTGACAGGCGGGACGCCTGTCTTCCTGTTGCGTCACTTTTTTCACGCCCTCTAGGAACGGGACGCGGGGTTGCTGTTCGTAGCGTAGCTCTCCAGAGCTGCGTGCCATCGCTCTGTGACGGGCATTTCAAAAGGCGCAGCTTGGGAGAGCTGCGCTACTGCTTGCCATGAGCCGTACGCGCGTCGCAATCACGGGCATCGGGATGGTGACGCCGATCGGCAACACGATGGCTGCGACCTGGGACGCGCTGCGCGCAGGCAAGCCGGGCGCGGGACCGATCACGATTTTCGACGCGAGCGGATTTTCCACGCGCATCGGCGCGGAGGTGAAGGGCTTTGATTTTGAAAACGCCATCGCCGACCGCAAGCTGCTGAAGCTCGCCTCGCGCTCGCACCGCTTCGCGCTGAATGCCGCCGAGCAGGCGCTCGCCGACGCGGGCATCCGCCCGACCGCGGCGACTGCGGAGCGCTGGGGCTTCGTCGTCGGCGCGGGGATGATGGGCGTTTCGTTCGACGAACTGGGCAGCGTGCATCGCCACGCGGCGGCGGATGGCGAGTTCCATCCGGATCAACTGCTCGGCGCCGACTACCCGGCGGACCCGATTGCATTTTGCCGCAGCCAGCCGAATACCGGCCTCGCGCTGCTCACGAAGAATTTCGGCATCCGCGGCTACTCGACGGCGGTCCACACCGCTTGCTCATCCGGCGGCCAGGCCATCGGCACTGCGCTCAAGGTCATGCGCCGCGGCACTGTGGACGCGATGCTCGCGGGCGGCTTCGACTCGATGCTGAACCCGGTCGGCCTTTCGGGTTTCTGCCTGCTCGGCGCGCTCTCAACGGACAACGACACGCCCGAGCGCGCGAGCCGGCCATTCGACGGCACGCGCAACGGCTTCGTGCTCGGCGAAGGCGCGGCGTTTTTCGTGCTGGAAAAATGGGAGGCGGCGCGCGCACGGGGCGCGAAGATATACGCCGAGCTTGCGGGCGATGGAAATTCGCTGAGCTGCTACCGCATCACCGACACGCCGCCGGATGGCGACGGCCCGATTCAGGCGATCCGCCAATCGCTCGCCGACGCGGGGCTGAAGCCGGAGGACATCGACTACGTGAACGCGCACGGCACCTCGACGCTGATGAACGACCGCAGCGAGTGCGTCGCGCTCGGTGCCGTGATGGGTGATCATCTGCCGAATGTCGCCGTGAGCTCGACGAAGAGCTGCATGGGCCATCTCATAGCCGCCGCCGGCGCAGTCGAGGCGGCCGTGTGCGCGCTCGCGATTCGCGACGGCATCGCGCCGGTGAATGCGAACTTCTCGGTGCCCGATCCGCAGTGCAGCAACATCAACCTCGTGACCGGCCAGTCGCGCCCGATGCGCATCCGCGCGGCGCTTTCGAATTCGCTCGGCTTCGGCGGCTCGAACAGTTCGCTCACATTCCGGCATCCCGATTTCGTCGAGGCATAGCTGGCTGTAGAAATGGTTTTTCATCCACAATTTGCGCGAAAAAAAGCGGGAGCGTCGGCGGCTGCCAATGGGGCGCCGCGCGTCCTCGCCGGCCACCTCGCCGCGCGCAGCGCCATCTCTCGGCGTGCGGCTGCGCCGTTTGGTTTGGTGGCCGTCGAGGACGCGCGGCGCTCCATTGCCGCCGTCGCCTTGTTCACATTCGCTGACGCACGATGAGCACTTCACCTCGCATCGCCATCACCGGTTCCGGCGCAGTCTGCGGCGCGGGGCTGAACGTGGAGAAAATCTGGGCGGCAGTGCTCGGCGGGCAGTCGGCCGTCGCGCCGATCACGCAGTGGGACGCGGAGCGGTGGCCGATTCGCGTCGCTGCGGGCGTGAACGGCGTGAGCAACCAGCAACTCGTCGAGGATCGCAAGCTGCACAAAAGCATTTCGCGCACGGACCTCTTCGGCATCTACGCAGGCGGCCAGGCGATCAAATCGTCCGGCATTCCCGCACACCGCGAAACGCTCGATGCGGCGGTGGTCCCGGCTTTCAATGACCGCAGCGGCATCGTCGTCGGCTCGGGCGGCGGCGTTTACGCGAGCAACTACGAATACTTCCCGCTGATGACGGAGGCGGGTGGCGAAATGCGGAAATTCGGCGCGGAACTCGGCGCGAATGTGAACCCGATGTGGCTGCTGAAAAATCTGCCCAACAACGTGCTCTGCCACGTCGGCATCCGGCACATGTTCAAGGGCACGAATGCGTGCATCACCAACCAGTGCGCGGGCGGCGTGCTCGCGGTCGCGGAAGCCGCGGAATCGCTGCGGGCGGACGAGGCGGATCGCATCGTGGCCGTCGGGCACGATGCGCCGATCGAACCGGAGGTGGTGCTTGGCTACCACAAGCTCGGGCTGCTCTCCACGGATGTGCTGCGGCCTTTTGATCGCGAGCGCACGGGGACGATTTTTGGCGAAGGTGCGGCGGCGGTGATGCTGGAGAAATTCGAAGGTGCGCAGGCGCGGAATGCGGGAATTCTCGGCGAATTTCTCGGCCACGGCTGCGTGACGGAGGGCACTGGTATTGTGGACCTGCGGCCCGATGGCGACGGTCCCGCGCGCGCCATCGGGCTGGCGCTCGGGGATGCGGGAATCGCTGCGGCGGATGTCGGCATGATCGTCGCGCATGGCAACGGCACGCGGGCTTCGGATGCGTCGGAGGCGAAGGCGATATTGCGGGCCTTCGGTGGCAATCCGCCGCCGGTGACGGCGTTCAAATGGGCCGTGGGCCATTCGATCGCGGCTTCGGGAATCTTGGATTTTGTGATCGCCATCGAGGCGCTGCGCAACGGCGTCGTGCCCGGTGTGCCGACGCTGAAGACGCTGGACCCGGAATTGCAGAACCTGCCCGTCTCACGCGAGGCGCAGAAGCCGCGCAGCGACATCGCGCTCGTGCTAAGCCGCGGCTTCGGCGGGATGAACGTGGCGCTGATTGTGCGCGCTGCGAAGGCGTGATGGAACCGCAACCGCCGCCTTCGACGCGATGCGGGATCGACACGGTGGAGGTCTCGCGGATCGAGAAACTGCTGCGCGAAACGGCACCGCAGGACTTGCGAAGATTCTTCAGCGAGCAGGAACTCGCCGATGCGAACGAAGGCGGAGGCCGCGCTGCGAGCCTCGCGGCGCGATTCGCGGCGAAGGAGGCGTGCTGCAAATTGTTCCCGCGCGAGACGGCGCTCGGGGCGATCGAGCCGTATGATTTTTCCGTCCGCAAGGATGGCTACGGCGCGCCGGCGATCGAGCCGAATGCCGCGGCGCGTGCTACGATGGATCGGAATTTCATCCGCGAAATCCGGCTGTCACTGACGCACACGGAGACGACCGCATCGGCGGTAGCGGTCGCCGAGGCGAAGATGATCGACGTGCCGTGGTTCGGCAAGTTTGTCTATCACTGCCTGCCGCTGCGCAGGGGCGTGGTGATGGAGAATCTGCGCCGCGTGTTTGGCCATGCGCTGCCCGCGGGGGGAATCCGCCGGCTGGCGCAGGCGTACTATGCGCACTTCATCCGCTTCCTCGGGGAGTTCATCTGCCTGCCGTGGATGTCGGCGAAGCAAAAAAAGGCGATGATTCGAGTCGAGAACATGGAGGTGGCGGAGCGCGCCCATGCACGGGGGAAGGGGATGCTCCTGCTCACGGGACACTTCGGGAATTGGGAGGTCGCGACGGTGGCGGGCATCGGGGCATTTTCGCAGTTCAAGGGGATGTTCCATTTTGTCCGCAAGCCGCTGAAGCCGGAGCTGGTGAATCAATACGTCACGAACCGGTTTCGGCGCGCGGGATTCGGGACCATCGCCCGGCGTGGTTCGCTCGATACGATCCTCGATCTGCTGGGGCAGGAGCGGATCATCGTCTTTGTCTATGACCAGCATGCGACCGGCAGGGAGGGTGTGGTGGTGGATTTCCTCGGGCATCCGGCGAGCACATTCAGGAGCCTCGCCATCATCGCGATGACGACGGGCGCGCCGGTGATCCCGGCATCAAGCTGGCGTGAACCCGACGGCACGCATGTGTTTCGCTTCGAGGAGCCGGTGCCGATCGTCGAGCACGAGAATACGGGCGAGGCGATCCGCCTCAACACACGCGCGTTCAACGTCGCGCTGGAGCGGATGCTCCTGCGGCATCCCGAGCAGTGGATCTGGATGCACCAGCGGTGGAAGGCGGATGCGGAGTGGGAGCGGCGGATGGCGGCAAAAGGGTAGGTCGGGCGGGTGCTGGTTCAGCTGCTTTTTTCGCCTGGCGACCGGTCCGAAGTTGCGCGGCGGGAAGTGTCGTCTTGCAGTGCGGATGTTCCACCATTTGTCCAAGCCGGTTTGCGCGTCCCGCGGCTCGCGAACCGGGCAATTCATTGGGGTTCCACGCCGGGACCGTGCTGGAGCCTTTTTGTTGTGTTGGGGAGCGAACTTTTGCGCTGGTGGCAAGGAGAAATTCACCCCGGAAAGATTTTGCTTCCGATCTAGTAAATTCTTCTTGGAAACCCCTACCGATTGTGGTGTCATCTCTATCCGCGCCCAAGATAGTGTGGTTGTTCACGGGGTTACCCACAGCAATTCACAGGATCTTGGACCGGTGATCGCTCACTTTTGACCAAGTTATTCACCATGCCAACCAACTCTCCAAGACTCATGCCTTCCCGTCCTTCCCACAGCAAGCGCCCCGCTACCCGGTCGGCCCGCCAATCGGCGCTGCGACTTTCACCGAATGGGCTCCGATTCAAACGGGTTTTTAGCGACCCGGACGTCGCTCCTTTTGACCAAATCGCGTGGGAACTCCGCACGGCGGAGATCACCGACGACACGGGCAAGGCGTTCTTCAAGCAGGAGAACATCGAGGTGCCCGCGTCTTGGTCGCCGCTCGCGACGAAAATCGCGGTGTCGAAGTACTTCTACGGCGATGTCGCGAAGGGCACCGATCCTTACAAGGGCGGTCGTGAGCGTTCGGTGAAGCAGCTCATCCATCGCGTCACGCGCACCATCACGGATTGGGGCATGAAGGATGGCTATTTCGCCGACAAGGACTCGGCGGACGTTTTCTACAATGAGCTGACGTGGCTTTGCGTGAACCAGTTCGGCGCGTTCAATTCGCCGGTGTGGTTCAACTGCGGGCTCTATCAGCAGTACGGCACCGGCGTGGGCCGCGGGGAGGGAAACTATTTCATCAATCGCGAGACCAAGATCGCGCAGCGCGCCCCGACGCAATACGAATACCCGCAGTGCAGCGCGTGCTTCATCCAGAGCGTGGATGACACGATGGAGTCCATCATGCACCTCGCGCATTCGGAGGCGATGCTGTTCAAATTTGGCAGCGGCACCGGCACCGATCTTTCCTCGCTGCGCAGCACGCGCGAGAAGCTCTCCGGCGGCGGACGACCGAGCGGGCCGCTTTCGTTTTTGAAAGTGTTCGACCAGGTAGCGAATGTCGTGAAATCCGGCGGCAAGACGCGCCGCGCTGCGAAGATGAACACGCTCAAGGACTGGCATCCCGACGTGGAGGAATTCATCGAGGCCAAGACGAAGGAGGAGAAAAGGGCGTGGGCGCTGATCGAAGCAGGCTACGACGGATCGTTCAACGGCGACGCGTACGGCTCGGTGATGTTCCAAAATGAAAATTTGTCCGTTCGCGTGAGCGACGAATTCATGGACGCCGCAGTCGCCGGCCGCGAGTGGTGGACGAAGCGCGTCACCGACGGCAAGCCGTGCGAGAAAAAGGATGCGCGCACTTTGCTCAAGAAGATCGCCGAGGGCACGCACGTCTGCGGCGACCCGGGCATGCAGTTCGACACCACGATCGACAAGTGGCACACCTGCAAGGGCACCGAACGGCAGAACAGCACGAACCCGTGCAGCGAGTACCTCTTCCTCGATAACACGGCGTGCAATCTCGCCTCGCTGAACCTCATGAAGTTCAAGAAGGCCGACGGCGAATTCGATGTCGAGCGCTTCAAGGCGGCTGTGCGCCTCTTCATCACCGCGCAGGAAATCGTCGTGGATAACGCGAGCTACCCCATCAAGGAAATCGCCGAGAACTCGCATATCTTCCGCACGCTCGGCCTCGGCTACGCGAATCTCGGCTCGCTCATCATGAGCTACGGCCTCGGCTACGACAGCGACGAAGGCCGCGCGCTCGCCGGCGCCATCACCGCCATCATGACGGGCCACTCCTACGAGCAGAGCGCCCGCATGTCGCAGGCCATGGGACCGTTCCCCGGCTACAAGGACGCGCGCTGCAGCGGCGTGGACAAGCCGGTCGCGAAGGACAACGTGAAGCCCATGCTCGAAGTGATGAAACTCCACCGCGAGAGCGTCGAGCAGATCGGCGTGAGCGACCGTTTCGCCGAGCTGAAAAATGAGGCCCGTCGTGCGTGGGACGCCGCACTTTCACTCGGCAAGAAGCACGGCTACCGCAACGCGCAGGTCACTGTCCTCGCGCCGACCGGCACCATCGGCTTCCTCATGGACTGCGACACGACCGGCATCGAGCCCGACATCGCGCTCGTGAAATACAAGCTGCTCGCAGGCGGCGGCACGTTGAAAATCGTCAACCAGACCGTGAAGCCCGCGTTGCACGGCCTCGGCTACACTGGTGCCGAAGTCGCCAGCATGGTCGCGCACATTGAGAAATACGACACCATCGAGGACGTGCAGGACGAGGACAGCGGAGCAGTGGTCAAATCCGGTCTCCGCGGAGAGCACCTGCCGGTGTTCGACTGCGCCTTCAAGCCGCACCAGGGCAGGCGCAGCCTGCACTACCGCGGACACATCAAGATGATGGCCGCCGCGCAGCCGTTCCTCAGCGGCGCGATTTCCAAGACGGTGAACCTCCCGCAGGACGCCACCGTCGAGGACATCATGAACACCTACATCGAGGGCTGGCAGCTCGGGCTGAAGGCCATCGCGATTTACCGGGACGGCTCGAAGCGGAGTGCGCCACTTTCCGCCGACAAGAAAAAGCACGGGAGCAACGGCGCGAATGCGAGCGCCGCAGGCACGGACGGTCTCGCCGATGTCGAGGCGGTGCTGAGTGACAAGGCGCAGCTCGAACGGCGCGTCGTGGAACTCGAAGAGGAAATGAGCGACCTCCGCAAACTCGCCGACCAGCCGGTCCGCCGCCGCATGTCGGATACACGCGTCTCGCTCACGCACAAGTTCGACATCGCCGGCCACGAGGGCTACATCACCGTCGGCATGTTCGACGACGGGCAGCCGGGCGAACTGTTCATCCAGATGCAAAAGGAAGGCAGCACTATCGGTGGCCTCATGGACACCGTCGGCGCGCTCACCTCGATGGCGCTGCAATACGGCGTGCCGCTCGAGAGCATGGTCCGCAAATTTGCGCACTCGCGCTTCGAGCCGTCGGGCTTCACGAAGAACCCCGACATCCGCACTGCGAGCAGCATCACCGACTACGTGTTCCGCTGGCTCGGCTGCCAGTTCATCAAGGGCTACAAGGAGGCCACCTCGCCGAAAAAGGCGCAGGCCGATCTCCCGCTGAAGGAACTAGCCGACATCGAGAAGGATTCCCTGAACCGTCCCGTCCCCGAACTCGAGCGCACCGCCGAGAGCAGTGTGATCGACATCGTCACCCACGACGGCAACAGCGAGGGCGGGCCGCACATCAAAGTGCCTGGCGACACCCACGCCGAACGGCTGAACAAGGCGCTCGGCAACATGTTCATGGACACCCCTTGCTCGCACTGCGGCAGCAGCAAAGTCATCCGCGCCGGCGCCTGCGGCTGCTGCACCGAGTGCGGCACCAGCCAGGGCTGCAGCTAGTTTCCCAACCGCCCAAGCCAACCCATGAGCGACAAAGACAAGACGCAAATCCGCGACGAGGGCACCGGCCCGGTGCTCGCAGACTGACGCCTTCCGTCGGCCCACGCAAACGTCAGCCCGTCCTGCAACGCCGCGTCTCCGCGAGGAGACGCGGCGTCGGCATTTCCCCGTAACCGACGTGGCCGACGACGTGAGGAGGCGGGCAGATCAAAATGCGGAATGCCAAAATGAGGCCGCCCGCAAATCGGTGAATTGATTTTCGCCGCGACCACCGTTCAGGCAAGTGTGGGCGCCGACCCGCATGACTTTCCTCCCAGCAGCGCTGCTTTTCTCAGGTTACATCCTCGTGATGGCCGCGAGCCCGGTCCGCGCGAGCATGGTGGACGGCTGGCGTTGCGTGCGGCGTTACCCCGTCATCTGGCGGATGCTCGCGCTGCTTGGCTTTGTCCACGCGCTCTTTCACGCCGTCGTGCGGCTGGTGCTGCATTTCCAATTCGCCCCGGAATTCACCTGGGTCCGCGCTGGCTGGCATGACCCGGTGTTGTGGCTGAGCGGTTCGCCGGACTCGATCTGGTGGCTGCCTCCGTCCGCGGTGCGGCAGGTCTTTCGCGACAGCGCGCTGCCGGTTGCCGAGAGTCTTGCGGGATTGTTCAACAACGCGATCACCACCTTTCCCCTGGCCGTGATCGCGGCATTCGGGCTGTTCACGAACCGGCACCACTACGCGAGCCTTCTGCGCGACGCGCTGCGGCGGCGTTTCGGCCTCGCGGCCTGGCCGGTGCTTGCCTGCGTCTATCTCGGCGCGCTGGCCGTCGTGACGAAGGCAGCGCTCTATTTTCTCCTGCCCATCATGGCGAACCCCGCTTGGTTTCGCTGGGCATCGGCCGTCGTGGCGGTCGCGGCGGGGTTCGAATACCTCGTCGGCGTCGGGATTCAGATCTATCTGATCATGCATGCGTACGCGTGGGTGAGGGGATTGTCCTTCGAGCCCGATGCACTCCGCGAAGTCGCCGTCCGCCGCCTCGGAGCGGGCGCGAAGTGGGCCGCGATCGTCGTCCTCGCGAGTTCCATCGTCATCGAGTTGCCCCTCGTCCTGAAAAACTTCCCGCTCTTCGCAGGAATCTTCCCGGACGGCAGGGAGACAGTGGAATGGCGCGCCACGGTCGCGCGCATCGGACTCGCCGTGGTGTTGCTCTGCTTTGCGAGCATGCAGGCGTGGCTGACGTTGCACGGGGAGACATTGCGTCGCGCGTGGCATCTGCATTGGAGTTTCATGCGCCGGCATGGGTGGGAGTTCACCTGGTTTCTGGTGGTCGCCGGGATGCACCTTTTCGCCGTGCAGGTTCTGCGGGGACTTGTCCTGCGCGGGGTCAGCGAAAACACGGCGCTCGGGCTGGTGTGGACGCTCGTCTGGCCGTGGGTGAACGGCTACGTCGCCGGCTGGTGCCTCGCGACATGGGTATGTCTGTTCAAACGATGTGAAGGCGGGAGGCAGCCGATTTATTCCGACTGAATGCCTGCATGCAGTCGGCGGCGGCGGGGCACCGTAGCGTAGCTCTCCCGAGCTGCGCAACACGCCGCTTCCCGTGCGGATTCCCCCGCGCAGCTCGGGAGAGCTACGCTCCTTTCCAGTCTCGCGCCGCCACCTGACCACAGGACTGGGCAAATCGTATGAGCCCTCCCCTGCCGAATGCGCTCACGCACGCTGCGTCCGTCCTGCGGGAGGATGTCACGTCACCAAGGCTTGCCCTCCGTTTGGCATGCAGGGTTACATCCCGCCAATGAACACCGGCGCGTCCCAGTCACCTCGGAGCAGGTCCGGCTTTCCCGGAGACAAAGTCGTCGCGTGACCGAGGCGGAGAAAATCACCCGCGCGAGCAAGTCGAACCTCGCGCTCGCCTTCGCCGCGCTGCCGAAGGAGCGGCGGCGTGACATGAGCACCTTCTACGCGTTCTGCCGGCTGGTGGACGACGTCGTGGACGAGCCCGCGCCGCGCGCCGAAAAAGTCGCCGCGCTCGCGACATGGCGCAGCGCCGTGCGTGCGGAAACACCGGGCGAGAGTGCGCTCGCCGCGCCGGTGCGCGAGATCATCGCGCGGCACAAACTCGCAGTGGAGCATTTTATCGAAATCATCGCCGGGATGGAGATGGACCTCGATGGCGCGAGCTACGCGACATGGGAGGAACTCGAACTTTACTGCCACCGCGTCGCGAGTGTCGTCGGCCTCGTGAGCCTCGGAATTTTCGGCGCGGACACGCAGCGCTCGCGCGAATACGCGCTGAAACTCGGCCTCGCCTTCCAGCTCACGAACATCCTGCGCGACGTCGGCCAGGACTTCGCGAACGAAGGCCGCGTCTATCTCCCGCAGGAGGACATGCTGCGCTTCGGCGTCACGCGCGAAGACCTCGCTGCCGGCAACCGGAGCGCGGCGTTCCTCGCACTGATGGATTTTGAGTCTGCGCGCGCCGAGGAATTCTACCGCGCCGCCCTCGCCGCACGCCCCGCTGCGGATCGCCGCGCGCTCGTCGCGGCGGAGATCATGCGCGCGGTGTATTCGCGGCTGCTGGTGAAGATGCGCCACGACCGCTGGCGCATCTTTGACCGCCGCTACTCGCTCGGCAAACTCACGAAGCTCTGGCTCGTCCTGCGCGGCTGGCTGGGGATTCTGCGATAGTTTGAAAATCGCCGCTGGATTTCCATTCCGCGTCCGTCGGCTCGCCGCGACGGCAGGACGGCGCGGACGAATAGGACTAAGACGGGACAATGTGCGGGCTTTTCGCGCTTACCTCTATGAACCGATCTGTCTCCCTGTTGTTCGCTCTCCTCCTTGCCGGAGGCTCTTCATCATTTGCCCTGGATCTGGTCAAAGACGGCAAACCGGCCGTCACAATCGTCAGCGCGGTTCCGCGCGAGGTGGAACCGCCGCCAGTCAAAGGCAAGGCTCCCAGGAAGAAGCAATCTCCCGAGACGGACGAAGCCCTCGCGGTGCGCACACTGGTCGAATGGGTGAAGAAGATCACGGATGCGGAGTTGCCAGTCGCGGACAAGGCGACGGACGGCGTGCCCGCGATCTACGTGGGCAAGGCGGCGGTGGCGGCGGGGCTGAAGCTCGATGACATCGCGAGCCCGAGCCACGAGGGCATTCGCATCGTCGCGGATGACAGGCGCGTGCTCATCGGCGGGCAGAACGAGGAGGCGACGCTGAAGGCGGTGTGCCGTTTCCTTGAGGAACTCGGCTGCCGTTACCTGATGGACGGCCCGCTCGGCGAAGTCTTCCCGCGCTCGGCGACGCTCTCGATCAAGGCCACGAACATCACCGAGAAGCCGGGCTTGCAGTGGCGGAATCCGAAAGGCCCGAGCTGGAATGCGCGGCTGTGGAAGGTGTGGAATGGCGCGGGCGGCGAGCCGTTCGGCCACTCGCATTCGTGGGGAAACTACGTGGCGCCGTCGCTGTTCGATGCGCATCCGGAATTCTTCGCGATGGGGACGGATGGTCAGCGCAAGGCGGGCGGATGGATTTGCACCTCGAACGACGGGCTGCGCGAGCACTTTGCCAATGGAGTGATCGCGGCGATCGACAATGGAACGCATCATCCTTCGCTCTCGCCGACGGATGGGCGCGGCTATTGCCAGTGCCCCGTGTGCAAGGCGCAGGACGATCCGAAGGCGATGGAACCATCCAGCGGTACGGTGGCGGTGACGAACCGCTATCTGGATTTCTTCGACTCGATCGGGCAGCGCGTGGCGAAGAAACATCCGGACTCGGTGCTGAGTTTCTATTGCTACGCCGACTACACGCAGCCGCCGACGGTTCCGCGCAAGCTCGGGCCGAACATGTGCGCGATGATCGCGCCGATTCGCTATTGCCGCCTGCATCCGGTCGGCTACCCCGGCTGCACCACGCGCGAGCAACAGGTGTCGATGACGGATGGCTGGGCCGCCGTGGCGAGCCGGCTCGGGTACTACAACTACATGTACAACCTGGCGGACGGCACGCTGCCGATGTTCAAGTTCAGCGCGTGCCAGAAGGAGTTCCCGTATCTCGCGGACAAGGGGCTGAACTACATGACCATCGAGGTGCTCTCGAACTGGCACATCTACGGCCCGCAAATCTACCTGAGCCTGCGCCTAGCCTACGATCCGCGTGCGGATGCGGCGGCGATCATGGACGATTACTGGCCGAAGTTTTACGGTCCGAAGGCCGCGCCGCACATGAAGGCGTATTGGATGGGAATCGATGCCGCGCAGCAGCAGGTCAAGACGCACGCGGGTTGCTTCTTCGGCCTCGGGCAGATTTACACGCCGGAGTT